>Ga0193716_1000259_pt1 | contig 33149 bp, 40 predicted proteins | sample U2c1metaG_FD_145901 | JGI IMG/M metagenome (GOLD analysis project Ga0193716, IMG submission 145901) | Soil microbial communities from a riparian zone of the East river system, Colorado, United States - U2c1 | ecosystem: Environmental > Terrestrial > Soil > Riparian zone | place: USA: East River...
GTAGCAAGGATGTTGTGGCTATTTATGCCCGCGCCGTCATGTCTTTGTCAAGCTACTTTTGTATTCGTTGTTCATGTATACATCACGGGCGCTGTGTATTTGCTCTGTAGAAAAGTTTCGGGGATGGCCTAGGTGTTTTAAGATTGTAAAATGGCTGATCAAAAGTCCTAGTGGATAGTTAGTCAGTATCAACATCCATTCAGTTACTGAAGCACAAAATGACGCACTCTATCAATAGCACGCAAGACGCATACCCTTTGCATCTACCTACGCATGATGCCGTGGCAGATCTTCTGCGAAGGCACGATGATCTCAACTGGACCAAGCTTGTCCGACCATGGACATGGTACATTACCTGACCTTGACGACCTTGTCCTTCCCATTTTGACACCTCCAGTAGTCTGGGTAAGCGGTAGCCCTTGTTCCAGATTAGGCAATCATAATTGGTTAAACTGCATTCATAAGGCGAAACGAAGATAGTGAAACAACATAGCCGATGGATACACGATACCCCGAGATCGACACCAAGTCCCTGCTGACAGTATCCGAATATGCTTTGGCCAAGATCCCAAAACTCGCATTACACGACTTCTGCTCGACGAACAAGTTAGTCGTCGATTGCAGTGCTAAAAGAGGCCAACTACCTGTCAAAAAGGATTACATTCTCGCCATTCAAGGTTATGTGAGGGTCTCGAGTCATCGTTCGGGAGATAGCATAATGCTGATGCAATTCCTGGCAAGAAACGATGCTTGCAAGATGCTCAAGAGGCAGATAAAGCACCGATTTCTGTGTTGGGGAAGCGTAGGAACAATAACCACTGGGAACCAAGGGAGGATGAGAGTTCACTCGTGGCTGAAAATGAAGCGTGAGTTCAAGGCGTATAACTGGCTAAGAATTGACTTGCGGATGGAAACGTAGCAATCGCACAACGAAATATGCACCGAGGAAGCGTCAAAAAACACAAAAGGCGCTTGCAGCTGAAACCCAAACGTGCGTGCGTACAATTACGTAGAAGTAAAGAGCTGACTTGCATTAAAAAGTGGAAGATACCTGACAAAGAGTGGACCAAAACAGTGGTCAGGGATGCAGAACACGATTGTCACTGAAAGTGTATCGTGAGTCTAATTGCCAGGTGCAGAATATGTATAATCAACTTGGACATACAGGAAGCAGTTACCCGATGGTATGATCCAAGCTACCGAGAGTAAACCGTGAGTCTCGATACGATATCTCACTTGGAGTGTAAACGAACATCCTTTGTAGCCGGAAGCGATCAGGCGATGATTTAATGTCCACGACTACAAAGCGCCTGAAGACATTGGGACTTGTGGGGGGAGAAATTACCGGCAGCGACTCAGTCAAAACTGTACAGCCAAAAGACGGCAAGGTCAAGACACCACGGCTGGTGATTTCGTACGTGCGGAGGTTTACAGCATATTTTGATTTCTATCGAATTTATCTTCAAACTCGTCAGTATTCCACCGCAGGTCAATGCAAGCTACACCAGTCTCACCGACGGAGGGCCAGCAGTACCGTCAGTTCCAAACCTCTTCACTCTAGTTGTGCCCACTGACAGGCAGTCAGGAGTGCAAGACGTCCGAACGCACTAGCATTTGGAGAGCATGTTATCCAATTTGACATCAATACATCAAATGAAGCACTCGAAGCTATGCAGTCGGACAACAGCCATGCCAACGTAGCCAAGAAACTACTGTAAGCCGACACTTCAGGAGTAAATACAGCATACTAATTGCTTCACCGCAATATATATTAGTATCCCACCGAACGCCCAGAAAACCAGCACCTATGCCAATAAGCAGCAGTCCGTGGCTCTGTCAGTGTCAACTCCCAATTTCAGGTACACTGTGTTTATTGTGTGCCCGTCAGGCCGATCATCAAGGTAAACGTGCGAGTTTATCGCCATGCCACAGACATGGATCATGTCATACAGGCGCAAGTATGTCGTGGGCCGCGTGGGGAGATTGATCTTAACAAGGTCAGGGAACAGCTGGTTCTTACAAAGGATTGCCTAGTAAGCAAGCGTACAGTTGCATTACGATCGTGACTCATTTGGTTATTCCCCAGCCAATTGATCCCACGAATAAAAAACCGCTTTATTTATATAACGATAACGTCCTTGAAAGCTGTGATGTAGATGACCTCATGGAAGGGCAGGACTATATTCGAATTGTATGCGATAACGCAGGGATGTAAATGTATTATCCATAGGACATGTCGGATGAACTGAATCTGCGGAGAACCCGCAGCCTTCGATAAGATGCGAGTCGAAACAACAAATGAGCAAGGAGGGTAAAACGTACTTTAGGGAACGATCCATCGCTGCCCAGTCACAAAGCCATCCTAGGGATTGTTCACTATTTACCTTTTACAATTTACCTTGTCCTTACAAATTTACCTTTCGTCCCTTATTTTACCTTTTTTGGCAGGATAAGGTAATTTGTCACAAGGTCCTAAGGCTACCTTGTCTACCTTGCACAGTGATCCAGCTTTATCTTGGCAAATGGAGATGCAGTAGATACTGTACACTTGTAAGTTTGATCGCATCATGGCAGGCATCTACCCAAGCTCGCGATCATGTACACTCTACAGCTTATTCTAATACTTTTCCGTGCACAGGTCCTCTCTGCATACACAAGATAAAAATGCCCACAATTATCGATATAAGATAACCCTAGCGTTGAGATGTCAGGCTCGAATTCAAGACCGGGGCCTTTAGAAGCATGCTGCATGCACGTTATGTAAGTTGTTCCTGTTGTTATAGACGCTGACTGTTGACAACGAACTTCATCTTAGGCTACATCATCATGTTGAATTCATCTCAACAACTTCAATGGTACTGTCTCTATACTGTATGGCTGCTATGGGATCTGTCTATTAGGGAAGTTATGCCGCAACGGAGTGCTCCACGTGATCGTGTTTCTCTCTCGTTTGACCACCCAACTCAGGCTTATCGTGTTCGCCTTAACGTGCCCACTGGAAACGACTTGTACCATTTTAATTAATTTTCTAGTGCAGAGTTTCTGGCGTGGACCTTCAAGTTGTGGAATGTCACTGTGCTTTGCTTCGCCAGCTAGATGTTTCGGTGGTTCGGAAGCCTGTTAGGGTGGCATACAGATGATGACCCTGTTCGCCGACTGCCCAGGGCTACTCAAACCGATGCATGGCCATATTATCCAGCTCCAGAGCGGGCGGGATCAACTTGGACCCAAAACGAGCAATGTATGTTGCATTCTCGGTATTGATCGGATGGTCAACAGGACAACTAAAAAATGTTTCATTTACAGATCCGTATTCACAGTTACCGCATCCGCCACATGCATATCCACCACACCTTCAGTATGGTCTTCCTCAACCGTACACTCACCATCTGCCGCACTATGGCCCGCCAACTGAACAACAGGCCCATCTTAACTACGCCTATGGACAGCCGTGGCTCCATCCATCGCATAACTGGAGTCAGGATAGATCTTCTGGGCAAAATCTCCGTATTTTGGGCATGGCGGGTGGTGCTGCACGCTCTTCTCAGCCTTCCGGTGAGGCGGAAAACACACCTCGGGCAATGGGTAAGCAAAGCTATATATCGTGATAATTGTGCACCATTGATATGCCAATCTCAGAAGGCTTTGAACATCTCACTGATGAGGAGATGATGTGGCCAGAAGGTTCTCAACGCCGTGAACAAGTACGAGGGCACGAGACAGAGCACTGGGCATCCTCTAGCTTTGCGTGGCACTCAAACGGAAACATCAAGCATAGTGAGAGCATTGTCAAGGGAAAGGCAGAACTTCGTCGCTGTCTTGGGGTGTTCAAATGTAATTCTTGCAGCCAGGTTGCTCGGCCGAATACGAAGACGTTCCGGGATCAGTTTGATACAGGCTGTCCAGATCCATGTAACAGCCCTTACATCTGGATGCAGTGCGAAGCGAAGACCTTTCGCTTTGTTTCTGAACGGGGGGGAATGCAGTACTCCGTCTGGGAGCACAGTGGTTCACACCAATCGCATCCCCGCCCTCCCGGTGGCCGCCTTTCCCTTGGACAACGAGAGGCTGTAAAGCAACAGGTTATGCGCCATCATGATGCCTCGTCATATCAATTGCGGACAGGAGACTTGGGACCTGGCTCTGTCCCTCTTGCCAAGATTTCTCCGTCGCTTGCAAATGCACGCTCAGCACGATACGCCGTTGAGAAGAGCTGTGAGAGTCTGGGCATCAACCCTCGAACGCAGAAGGGTGGTGGTTCACTCTTACGTGGGTTCTCTGAGCTGAGCAGAGAGCTTTCGACACCTTTCCTTCTTGACTCAAGTCTCAGCGGGCCGGTGTTTATTCTGCTTGGAACTCCGTTCATGTCTTTGCTCATGAAAGAGGCTGTAGACGACTGGATCACTGATGCGAAAGAAGGACCTTCGGTTGGGCGACATGGCCTCGTAACCGATGTCGATCATAGCTATTTTCGTCAGGGTAATCTGCTAGCACCATGTGCATGGAGCCATGTGATGGAGGCTTGGGTTCCAGTATTATTTTGTTGGGTGGACCGTCTAAATGCCGAGCACCATCGTCCTCACTTCCGACGACTTTTCAATGATATTGTTGAGCACTCAGGCACGAAATTTGACAAGAAATTCCTCACACACGTATGCTCACGATTACGCTCACGAGCTTAAACAATCCTGATTATTCATTCTTCTACCAGGTGATGGATTTTTCTGCCTCGCAGCGTAGTGGGTAGTGATGTGCCGGGCCGGGCTTCAAGCCCTGAGCCCGCCGAGCCGAGCCCGTTCAAGCCCAAGCCTTGAAACTGCTCCCAAAGGAAAGCGATATCCGGCCAAAATTATCTCGAGAGACGGACAAAGAGCAAATTTAACCTGGCATCCTCATAATGTATATACTCCGGAGGACATGCCTATGTCGCCAACCTTTTCACGGTGGGTGAGAGAGTGCATGGAAGCCCTTGAAGATGCGGCTTTCAATGCGGTTCCCAAATCACGAGTAAGCCTACGCCTATTAATATGCACTGCGGCTGACTCAACTATGGATTAGGTGGGTCTAATTCGATGGCCTTTACGGCTTCATGAGGATGCAGCGGATTACAACTACGTAAACGACGAGATCCAAACAGCACTCTATGAAGCATATTCAAGTGTCCATGACATTCTCACGAGACGCATGCAGCACCCGATTATGGAGCTATTTTCTAAGCACATGGTGCAACAGCGGAAGAAACGAACCACAGACAACCCACACTATGATCCCACCAATAACAACCTGCTTGAGGACGCATCCAAATTCCCGTTCTTGGTCCCAATCCTTCCAGGCGACTCATCTCTGGCTATAGATTTCATTTCTAGTCTCAAATATCATATCGCGCAACTACCAGCTACTATAATTGACGACTGCGCCATCATCATAATTGGACAGGCCCTCTTTAATCTTGTTATTCTCCGGACCTATCTGTCTCGTCCGGCGGAGAATGACCTGGATATATTTGAACTTGTCAACAACCGTCAGGTGTCTCGCACTTGGACAAACCATGAACAGGCTTTGGCTGCTTGTTTCGGTGAAGAAGATACAAGTATTGACGCCCAATTTCATACGAAACCCTCCCCAACTCTCTGGGGAATCAAAGTTGAGATTGATTCCGAGCTTTCCATACCTGGTGGAAGTCCCTTGGTCGTAATCCAGCAGCCTGTTATATGGACAGAAAGACCTGGGCTCACCGGAGGTGTTCTCAAACCACGACGTTATCGGCCACCATATCTTCGATCCCTCATACCTGGCCCAAGACCCACACCAAAGCCAGCATATGGAACAAAAGCCAGTGATGTCACAAACGCGGTGTCGTTGATCAAGACCACTCCAGCCAAAATATCACCCAAACGCAAACGTGCAGTGGACAGGTTTGGCGATGTTGAAATGCCGGCAACCAAACGAAAGGATCCAGCTTCGAATCCTTTGGCGAGCACTGCCAGTGTGGAGGAGGATGCAGGTCCTTCTGGGACACCCGCAAAGCTGCGACGAGGGACACGGAAACGGACAGCGCTTAAATTCTAAGTTTTATTGCCAATTCAATCATTAATTTCAGCCCTAGACAGTTCTGTTTGCATAGTTTCATTTCCCTGCGGAGTACCTTGTATCGCTATCATACCTTTATCGTTATGTATTTCTATCCTGTTTGGCTCCGTCATGGACATTATACAATTATTCATAATTATAGTATCCTAGATTTGTCCTTTATAACTCGATCTATGTCCCCCGCTAATGATTTGATCCAAATTTATGGTGTAGTGTCAAGCTGTATTAACAGCGGCATGCAGCACTAAGGTAGTGTTGAGGAACAGGTGTCGGACTCAAAGAGCGATGACAAGATGGATCACAAGCCTATGGCAGAACATCAAGCAACCCGGAGGCAAGGTTACATAGGCGAAAACTAGCATTGGAGAATTGGCTGACAGTGCCAAGGTAAATGGTCGCAAGTGACATAAAAGTGCCAACAAGGTCGTCCAGCAGTGAGAACCGGCGAAAAGGTACAAAAGGTAGACGAAAAAGGGAATTTATCCCGACTCATCCTAGGGCCTCACAAGGCCACTCGGAGATCTTGCGTGCAGAGCACGACGAAGCATTGGAACTATCAGATGTCTCCGCTGGTTGTTTACTTCCCAGTTGCATGAATTCTTTTGTTAGCCGCTTGTACTCAAACCCAAAAAGGCGATAGTATAGTTGCTGGACCACTGAGAATAAAGCTTCATGTGTTGCGATACAACAAAGGGCATTGGTGATGGGGGAAAAAATAATGCGGGATAAAACATATGAGAATCCTAATGATACCATTTCCTGTATGCAGCTGTCTGCTTGCAACACAGCATTGTCAATTTGGTGAGTTTGTAGGTTGGGCCACATCGATTGGGATTCCTTTGGCGTTACCCCAAGCGATCATTTTTCGTAGTAGCCAGGTGTATAGAAAGTTGACGATTTGCGGCACATATGGCATGGCAAAGTTAACCAACATTGATACAAGCGTCACAATGACACATATCTGCCCGGTGGTCCACTTATGGTCACGATTCTCAAGAGTGGCATTTGAACCAATATCGTTGAGGCGTTCCTATAAACCAAGTTAGCATAAAACTCGTGATGATTCCATACGGACTAACTCCTGAGTGGTACCAGACTTTTATATAAGAAGGACCAGGGCCCGTGGAACCGCTAACAATTAAGCAGCTATCGCCTTCCGAATGTGACTGGACAATAGGTAAATGGGATGCAAACTCAAAACAAAATCACTACGGACTGTCACTGCCTGAACAAGTGTTCCATCTGGAGAATAATTAGGATGGAGCACCATGCGCACAAGGAGGAGACGCACCTTCGCTGTGACGTAAGTCCTTTAGTATTTCTCCGCTGCGTTGATCGAAAATACGGACGGAACCATCATCACTTCCGCTAATCACCCAGTTCCCTTGCAAAGCAGAGGTGACTTGCAAGGGCACATTGGTGCGAATCGGGTGGCGGAAAGTCTGCTGTAACGTGGGAGGCACCCCGGGGGACACACCCGAAATAACGTACGAGTCGATGCCGTTTACAAGGTTAGAAATCAACAGCGATCTTTGGTCTGCTGAGAACGCAGAGTATCCACTGCCATATATTTGTTATTTTAACGTTCAAGACAAAATAAAAAAAAAGACAAACCTCCTTGTTGGGATCTCCGTCGTCCACTTCTCGCCAAAAGGTTGAAGATTATACGCAACGCTAGGACGCCATCAGTACTTCATAGGGGGGGATTCAATGAAGCGTACATTTCATGGCTTTCTAGATAAAACACGAGCACGGCTTCACCACGATCACAGAATAGAACATTCCTGGCAATGAACGGTTTCTTTGGAGTTGGTGGGTGAAGTTCCTTGATAGAGTCTGTGTAAAAAGTGGTATTAGCGTGGATCAATACGATGCACTAGAATGACTTGCAGTCATCGTTCACGGTCCACACCTGCAAAGACCCGTGACCCACACTCGCAAGCCTCTTATGAGTGTGCTCGAACGCAAGATCTTCAATGGCTCCCTGATGTGCTCTCTTGAAGCATACGGCACGGTATTTGGACTAAACAATAAATCAACTCGCGCCGACGTTCCCAGCATGCTGATCACTCACCTCATCTTGGCCAACTGCATAAACATGAATTGAGCCGTCAGCGCAACCGAACGCAAACGCCTTGGCGCTGTTGTCGTTCATATGAATCCACCGTACAGCCGTAACAGGCCCATTGTAGACGCAAGAGATCTCTTGGATCAATTCTCCAGAGTCCAGCCTCCAAATCAAGATCAACCCGTCGTCAGCTGTGTAGAATGGTGAGCATAAATTACAACTCCACTATCCAACAGCTTACCGCCGCTGACAAGTAAGCTTCCATCCGGATGGATGCTCAAAGCAGCAATACTTTTAGAATGGCGCTCGAGTGTGCACCGCAAAGAAATCTACGCCTTAACAGTGAGTATTGGGAGAGACCATGGGTTGATACATTTACTGACCGATGGAGATACGGTCATATTCAAGTGTTGCAATCGATGTGAATGAAGTATGGCTTGTAAGATCTGCTGTGTGGCGAATTACACTCAAGTAATATAGACATTATATCTAATTGTTTTGGAAGCACACTAATAGAGAAGATCGGATCGCGCATTTGTACCATGTCAACAATTCATTTGTTATCGGTTTATTGTATCTGATTGGTCATAGTTACTATGGAATCCATGTTGAAAGAATGGAAAGAAAACATACTAGACTCGGATATGGCCACCCAGTCACAAGGCCATTCGGGCCTCACAAGCGCGAGACCATCTCGTATACAAGTAGAGCGTAATTGCAACCAGCGGAGACGTCTTCTCTTAAATATTGACCCCATTCATGCTCTGTAACGAGCACAAATTGTGTATCGTACGCTACACTAATGCTACTAAGCCCCAGCGGCCAAATTTAAGTTCTCACTGGCCGTGCTGACAATTGCGGTAGAAGAAAAGAACAGCCAAAAGTGGAAATGAGCCTTGTTTTAAGCGAGCGGAAGTCCAGGGCAGGTTGCTATGGCTGTAGCAACCTGCCCTGGACTTCCGCTCGCTTAAAACAAGGCTCATTTCCACTTTCGGTTTCCCTTTTATTCTACCATTACTACATGTTTGCCAAACAAAAGGACACCTAAGAACACGGCCGTTAGACAACTAATTATTGTTCTAAGAGTTATGATATGTAATATGGAGTATGGTATGCTGAATCTACCTGGTTTTTCACGAGTTCCCCAAGTCTTGCTGCAGTGCAGTCGAGATTGATGTACGACTCGATATTCTTCGGCTTTCCGACAGTGTCCTCAGATGTTAAAAGGCCGGTACCCGTAAGTTGTCGCAATTCTACGTGTTGGACTGCTGACTAGATACTACATCATTTAGTCTATCAAACCGTGCAGGCATGGTGCTTCTCTCTTGCCAACTGCTAGTATTAGGAAGGGGTGTTTAGTAAAGCGCCTTGGCGTATCGGCGGTACGCTCACGTTTCTTGTATTCCTGGCCTTCGCTCAGAGTACAAACCAGATGTTGTTGGCCCAATTACCTGACAAACGCATTGTTCACCCGATTTTTTATCTTCCGACCGAACTGATTGCAATGATGGCCAAACACCTTTCTGATGGGGATTTATATAATCTCACGCGTGTTTCTTACCACATGGCATCCATCGCATGTCCTATCTTCCTCAGGAGAAAGGACCTTACTTTTTCTTCGCATATGAATACTGTTAGCCTCCACGGCGAGGCTTTTAAAGCCTTCGATGTCTGGCTCCGATCTCCCGAGTTTTCTGCAGGCAAACGACTACTCTGCTCGTTCAGTCGTGACATGACATATGCAGCCCTGCAGATGAAATACTTATATCGTTGTTTCAACGAATTCCCTTTGCAGCCACGTACCTTTTTCCGACACGTGCGTCTCACTGATGTTGAGACCAGAAACGTTGGAGATCTTCTTCAACTGCTGGCGCTCACCGTCTTCAGGACGGGCTGTCCTGACGTTACTATGACACACGTAACTTATCAAGAAGCTCCTCGCAGGACGAGGAAGTCGGTAATGGCTGGGAAGTGCGTGGTAGTTCTCGAGTCCCTTCAGCGCCTGAAGTTGTCCTACTTCCAACTATCCCTTTTGCAATGGGGCGACTTTCTATCGAAACTTTATATTCCATCGTTACATTTTTTCGAAGTTGTAGGTCCGACATCCATGGTGGCAATCTACGAATTCCTTCTTCGCCATTCCGACATCCATCGCCTCTATTTCATCATGTGTGTTTGGACAGATATTCCATCTTTGTCGCGTCTCCTGGATCTCCCAAATCTCCGCAGCCTACGTGGCTATTCATATCAAGTCAAGTTTGTTCTGAGCTCTCTCCGCTCGCCGCCGGATTTGCACGAACTCGTCATCGACTCAGATCCAGCCGCAAAATGGCAGAGCGGCGGATTTATAGACGAATTTGTGGACTGTCTTTCCATGTGCGAGGGGTCTGTGACTGTAGAAATCAGTCTTTCGAGGGAGAGCGTGTCTGAACTCACATCCACTGCCGCCCGAGCATTCGCCGCTCGTAAACTGCACTCCACACGTCTTCCCACTGTCATCAGCCTTCGTATTGGCTTCAGTGATATGGATGAAGTGTTTCCGGTATGCCTGTCGTACCCTGGCTTTGGGTCATGCTAACTATGCGTTATCAGGCACATTGTGAGGTCTGGATGGCATTATTCCCTCACCTGCAATCAGTGAGATTGTATAAATCGGGACTGTGTGGAGATGTTTTACGTTGTGCAAATGATACATTGAACATAGTTTGGGACAAGGTTGCCTCTTTGACGACGCTCATTCCATAGCATTCTACATTCATCGTAGTCTTCTGGCCCGCTTTCGATCGTTAGATATGTTGAAGTCTGCCGTTCCTTATAGTATTGGATTATACAAACCTCGCATCCTAGAACAACACTTGTTCCTTTCTAGGGTAACCATGTCTTGTGTAGCAACCGTTGTCCTTTGGCTGAGCCATTGTTCTTTTGTATATGTCGCTATTTAACCATTTGTATCAGGACCAGAGAACATCTTCTAGATGTCCTACCCCAAGCTCCCAAAGCTCAACTCATCTCAGTGGGAATGGGCTGCCGATACAGGCCCCACCTCTCGCAAAACTGTACCCCGCATCCCACGTCCCCAGATGGTGGAGCCAAATACAGGTCATCCGCTGGAGGAAAAGCAAACAGTTGGGATGACAGAGGACTTGCCCAAGATTGCCACCAGACAAGGATTGGATGGCCGGTATTTGAAACAGAAACCGTTGTACGTCTGACAGTATGCTGATCTGACCATTGTGCTAAGTGACATGCACACAAGGTCACCCTGCAATTCCTTCTGCATTCCTTCTCGCCAGATGATGGCGTGGTTTGTCGGCATATGCATCCATTTATTGCACTTTTGCCTCCGTATGCAACGATTTCAGATCGCCGAGGAATGCAGTTGCAGCTGGGAAGACTTCCCCGCTGATGATGTTGATGGTGCATGGGTCAACTGGGTGAGTCATATTACTCGTCGCCCGACGGCATGATTTGATCTGGCGCAGGCAGGTTTGGGGTGCATTATCCTCATTGTAGCTTCCACTCTGCATGGATATTATATTTCGACGCGCTATGGAATACGCCGTGTTGCAAGTCGGACCTCGATCATCTGGTGTCCTAACGAATTCGAGATGACTGTATTTTGCATTTACTCGCCCGCGCACGCCCTCATGTGGATGGTCACAACATCAGCGAATTGGATAGTCATGATTTTGATCATGGTCATTCTGTCGAAGCAGGTTGGTCCAAATCGCGGCATTCTCGAAGAAGACACCTACTCATTGTTATATTTCTAGCTACGGGCTTTAGGTCAAGCATATCACATGGTTGTGAATGACGGTCATGGCTCCTGTTGAGTGAGCGAACTCGCTGTATACTTCTGTAGTTGAGCCCATGGAGTACAAGTAATCTTCTATACCTCTCGCAAGGACGATCTCTGATTTGTATTTCAGCCTGGGTGATACCTTCATTTAAAACGTTGTGACATTTTCGCTAAACTCCGTATTCAAAGATACTTCATGATCTATATTATGTCGTGCTTGGGTTCTCCGGAGATCCTGGCCTTCCAGTTTCAGCAGGCATATCAGATCCTGAAAGCGACCCAGCATTGTCTGGGCTCTTACGCAGCAAGGCCCTAGCGAGAATAAGCATGTATCGTCAAAACAAATTGAAAGGGACTTGCCATTTTTGACTACACTGCTGCCTCCCTCGAGTTCCACCCATGCTCTGACTGACCTTAGCCCAGTTCAACTCCCGATCACTCATACTCGAGACGATTTGTTTCAGCCTTTCTTCTTCATCAGAGGTCCACCTTCCTACCAAGCCACTCGTCAATTGTGTGTGCACCTGATACAACACAAGAACTCACCCTTCTTTCGAGTATTTCTGTCCGCCAAGTGATTCCGATACCTGTCACGACAATCATCGGGAGTACGACCAACATGGGAGCTGACTTCTGTCCACTTTTGACCATAATCTTTCACCGCTCTGTCATTATGATTCAGTTGAAACAAATACGGAATACTGAGGAGTACTGGAAAAAATACCGGTCGAGTGAGTTATCATCAGAGGACGTCCACCTGCCCTGCTGGGTAAATGGATTACAGCGTCTCTGTAGATGAGTGCGTACTTGCTTGATGGGCCGTCCCGGAACAGCAGCACCTAGCGAGGATATATTTGATATTCCCAAATACTTAAAGATTGATCACATACTAATTTGGTACCAAAACGAGCGGTGTTTTGGGTTCTGGCCTTTATGCAAGATTATGTTGTTGATGCCTTCAGTGGTTAGCTGAGCGTCCTGCGACGATGTGTGGTGAACAGGTTGTTGGCATAAATGCGACTGCAAAACTCACAGTCCGATACTTCTCAATAGCATCGTCGAGCTGAAGAAGTTCCGCGCTTGAGAACTTGCCCATGTTAGGACTTACACCTGTAAAACAGAAACGCCGATCAACATATCACTGAGCACAAAAGCAACAGACTCTTACCGGTTTCCTTCTCGACCTCCGCAACTTGTTTCGAATTCATCCATTTGGTAGAGAACACGCCAGTAGATGAACTGGGCTGACTGTGAGTCAGTGTTGCAGGCAGCGGCTGTTCCGATGGACCCAAAGTTGTAGAGTCAGAGGGCGATTGCACGAATGTTGGTTCAGGAGTGTGTGAGGGCCTCTGCGCTGCGAGCAGAACCACCGATGGTTGCACTGGTAGGGGCTGGTCAGATGTTTCATGCATTCTCTGAGGCGGGGGTCCAACGGCTGCTGGCGCAGCCTGAGAATACGCAGACCCCGTTGCATCAGAATTATCATCCCCCTCATTCACACGAGACGTGTTGATCCAATAACGCATAATGGTACCTGACTCAACATGTCAGCACAAGAACATTACAAAACGTGAAGAGAGGCTATAGCCTAAACCTGCGATGATTTAGACACTGCACAGGTGGTTCTTGGCTAATTTTTTTCATTGTGCCTTGTTCTGGTTCGGTTCTTACAAACACAAGTCACACGAGAAAATAGTACTTACGCGTGGATCACGGACGCAGCGCGTCGAACAATGAAATATGGAGATGGGAGAAGAGAAAGACGTTTGAAAAAGGAAATGGAAACCCACTTTGAGCGAGCGGAAGTCCAGGGCAGGTTGGCTGTGGCTGTGTGACAACCTGCCCTGGATTTCCGCTCGCTCAAAGTGGGTTTCCATTTCCTTTTTCAAACGTCTTTCTCTTCTCCCATCTCCATTGCTCGTTCATATATTCAGTTTTGACCACAAGTACATAATACATACATTAACTATTAGTATAGCATGTGTGATACCCAATTAACGTTTGCTACAGAGCTTTTCACCCTCACGACAGGGTCAAAAGCTGAAAAAAGTGACGTCCTCGCTGGGATATTTTTTAAATGACGTCGTAGAGCGATGAGGTAAACACGGGATATAAACGCGAGACCTCCACAAGGTCAGTCACGTTCTTCGTTGCCTGGACTTACGCCCACTTTTCGAAGGGTTTAAGGAAATGGCATTCATGTTATAGTGAGTAGGAGACTCGTATCTTGGGACAAGGCACGTGATGTCACCAACCTGCCCTGGACTTTTACCTCAATAAATATTCAATCGCGTCCTTTTACAGCGCTTTTCCTTCCCATCACCCTGCAATAGGTAGTCATAATTGTTAGTCACAATACGATATGCCCCCATCAAAGAAAGCAAAGCTGGTAGAGATCATTTCAAAATGGTCGCCGAATGGCAGCTAATTAAGTTCGACAGGTTAATCAATTCCTCGATTTGGAGGCGGAGGTAGAGGACGAGGAGGAAGAGGGGGACGTCGACGACGAGTGGAAGGCAGCTGATGCTGACTTCAGTAAGCGAACAGTGTGTGTTGACGTGTTGTGGTTACTGAAAGAGGGTATAGTCAAGGATGATGGCAGTGAAATAGGAGAGGGGACCGAAGACGGAGAAGAGCCATGTGATGTGGACCCAATCGTGGATGCCACAGCAGAGCACGACGACTCTGAGGAACTGGTTACATACTTTCGCGAGCGAGCCCGTAGGGTAGAAAATGACTACATTGACCCGATCGTCACTACAAAAGTAGTTGAGGCATACCGTGACATGCTCCTCGATGTAGCCATTCGGGCAGGCGATTCTCCACTGTGGCAAGTGCCGGTGAAGGTACGCCTGTCAATCACCCCGGGCTTTCTGTGCCGTTAACCCTTATAATGTAGAAGAGGACTGAACAAGAGGCTGTTCATTATGTCCTGCGGCATGTAGCCGCATTAGAAAAACAATTGGGGGAACCACCGTTTGTAGTGAGAGCCGCGTTGAGTAGAACAATGGCGCCGGGTTATATATTTGTGGAGGCACCATCTGCTCAAGACGTCAGGCGTGCTTGCGAAGGTTTCGTTGGGTTCCAAGGTCGATTCAAGAATATCACCGTGGTATCGATCGACCAATCTGTGGCCCTGTTAACACATAATCCATGCAGTATGGGACTCAAGGAAGATTCTTGGGTAAGGATACAGTGTGGCGAGTATGCGGGAGATCTGGCGTACCTGTACAGGTTGGAGGAGAATAATAGCGATGTAGGCCGAACTCAAGGCAGTGCGCATTTGGCGGTTATCCCTCGAATTTCCAAGACCTCTTTTCCAGCCGAGCGTTCTGCCAAAGCTGACAAAACTTCGTCAGAAGCAACCTCAGCAGACAGTAAATATGGCAACGCCGCCGACAACAAGAAAGCTGGCAACTTATCCAGCTCCGCACTCATGAAACGAAAACGTTATCTTGGCCGCCCACTCCAAAGATTTTTCAATCCGTTGGAATGGCCAGAGGAGGCGCGTAAGCTAGACCGTGAAGGTTTATGGCAATTTCGGGGCGCACGTTATGGAGCTGGGACATTGGACTTGACGGTGCCTATTAACCCGCTCAACATCGGAGTAACCACTCCGAGTCGAACTGAATTGCAGCTCTGGACGACTTGTCCATACGAGCTTATAGCGACGTTTGCCGAGGGCTGCCTTAATACGCTATCTGAGGAATTCTGGGAAGATGATCGAGTCGAATTGACCAATGGGGAGCACCTAGGTAGACGGGGCTTGGTTCGAGAAGTTGACAAGGAATTTCTATCCGTGTTGGTTCGCACAGATGACTTGCGCGCTGGACAACCTGAACGGAATGTGTCTTCTATTGAAATCAAAATCGGCGCATCGTTCGCTCGCAAAGTTTTCGAAGTAGGTGACTACGTGGAGGCTGTCTCAGATCAAAATACAGATCTGCAGGGGTTTGTCGTTGCTGTCGATCAAGCAGAGTCGATGAAAATGCCGGCTAAGGTAACGGTCATGGAACACGGTGGTGACAAGGAGGTGAGTGAGATGCTGCATCCCTCCGGGTTTGTGGCCTTATATTTCCATCAGTTTATTAGCAATTCGACTTTGCTCCACTTGCGAGAGCCTCCGGTTCAGCGATACATGCCACTATCTACTTCCCTCTCACGAGATGAGCAGCTGGTTCTCAGATTCATTCCTCGCCAAATTACGCAAAACCCTTCAAAACGATACAGTCGTCTCGAGAGTCTCTGGAACGGTATGCCCGTTGTCGTTATGCATAAATCTGCCAAAGGATATCGAGGCGACATAAGAAGTGTTCATGAAAAGGTCATCAATATTGATGATAAGAAGGATCCAAGAGTTCAAAAGGCTGCCTCCGCTACATACAAAATTTCTAGCGAACGTATTCCGCATGAATGCCATGCCACCTGCCAGGGCTGTTCTGCTAACGCCCCCACAAAACACATCTGCAGCCCAAATTGCTACCGCTGTTGGTTGCATAGATACGAGAAGGATCTGACATTGGCCCACATAGATTTCATAGTCATTGAAGTTTACATTCAAGCACGAAACAAAGTTGAATTGTTTAAAATTACAGATGTTCGACCCGCAGAGTAAGCCATCTGAAATATACCAATCATCCCACTAATGAACCCTTGCAGTGAAATTCTGACACGCGATGCGTACATGGTAGCCTGCTGGTCAAAGGACTTCAACGACTGTCCGAGAGTTCCGACACCGTGCGCCGATTGAGTTTATATGCCATTCTTCACTACTAACTTCTACTGTTTTAGCGATCAGGTCAATTGGACTGATCAAACCACCAGAGCGTAAGCAGGTTCTTAATGTGGAATATAGTAATATCATTTCTAAACCCACATGTGCCCCACAGGCGCTGGCAGGAGGCTACAATTGAACTCATAAGGTTCCATCAGCTGTTCGAGTCGCAGGCATTCGGTGCCCTCTGTGAAGATATCGCCTACCGGTGTAAACAGCGTCAGTGTGACGACTTGTTTGACGAGTTTAGTGGGAGAAACATCTCCGCATGCCAGCATAATATTGCTAGCCTTGACGATCGTGTCAAGACGGCCAACAAGTTTGGTCTTGTACCATTTTGGTACAGAGATAAGTGGGCATTCGAACATTTGTGTCGTACGATTATTGCAGATTGCCAGGCTCGTCGATGTGAAATAGTGTCTGACAAGCCCCTTGCAAATGATCTGCCTGTATGCAAGCATGATACAGCCAGCCATAATGCTCGTCTCAAATCCCAATGGTCGGAGATTATGTTTGGCCTTGTCCCTCAGTGGGATATAGATCCAAATTCTACCCAACCAGACGAGTCTGCAGGAAGGAATCCTCGTTACGCTCCTGCCCCCCCACGTGTACGAGGGGACTACACTCAGCCTGAGCGTGCGCAAACCCCCCCTTGGGGATCCAAACATAAGTACCCCTCGAGTCCGGCTTGGAACCCAGCTGATGGTGTTGCGGACGAGGATCCCTTTTGGGCGATACATGATACTAAATACTGTGCGTAACAACCTCCATATGGCTTCACTACCACTGACATATATGGAACACATAGCTGTGGATGAGGATTGGCTCGACGAGAAGCTTCGTGCGCTCAAAACGATCCTTTATTTGGTTATGGCTAGCGGCCCAAGGTGCTACAGTCCCCACACTGAAGGGGTCGATGCAAAGCTGATCCTGTCGACCGAGCGTGGAAACTTGATCAACATCAACCTGCTATGGAATAAAAACCCGAAGACCCTTGCCGATATACCCATTTGCCATGTCCTTCCGAAACATCCAACGTCGGCTGATAAAGGGAGCCCTGCTGTTTTTATTCGTGGGCCTCTTAAGGCACAATTCCGGCTGGTACACAATGTTGACGATGATCAGGTTTTTGTCTCGGAATTGCTCCAGAAGAGGAATCGGATCAAGCCTCAGCTCACACAGCATTCAATATATGATCTTGTACTGTGTCAGTGGCCGAAGGGAAAGGCTTAGATAATTTTTGGTGATTCACATTATCGTTGTTCACTAATTTAATAAATAGTAAAATTTTGACTTGCAACCCAGAGGTTTGATCTGCCAGTCCTGGTCTTTCCCAGGCCGATTTCCGAAGCCTTTTTGCAATGTGCCGTTGTGGGCTTGTTACTACTCGTAGGGTTTTCAGGGGACATATCTGTGCTTTCAAGCCAGCTCCGGTCATAATTAACCTCACCGTAGATGCTGACGAAGGGCCTGTTATTATTGATCTCACTGGAGATTCGGAGTACGACTGATAAAGTGTATCCAATGCATTTCTTCAATCAATATTTTTCTTTGTCAGTTCGTTGTTGATGCGGTGGGGATGTCATACATGCTGTCTGATAATGTCTGATAATGTAGCTACGACGTTTCATATTTTATACCTACAAGCATTCATGAAAGAAATAACATAAAGCTAATAGAAAAGACACCCTAGGCATTTCTCGGCTTCTTCAGTGGCCTGTACACTTTATCCGACACAGCAGGCCGCTTCTTCTCCTCCGCCTTCCTATGGTTGTCTGCGCCAAACCACCTAAGATACCTGCCGAAACCCGTCTGCCTCAACCCCGCGACGAGCCTCAAGCGAAGCTGACTCCAATCGATGGAGAGCGGTAACGGGTCCACTTGAGTACCAACTCGCTCTGCGACGTCATGCACGATGGAGGACCAGACGTTGGACAGTTGAGCGTTGAGAAGAGTAAAATCCTCGAGGTCCCCTCCCAATGGATACTATGCACCATTAGAAAACAACATCGTTGAAAAAGGTGTTATCGGACAACTTACCGAAGGAGGATCCCCATCCTCTAGGCGCCAATCGGCAGGGAAAAAAACGATACTACAGGTGACCTCCTCCGTCCATTTCAACCCGTTCACCGTTATACCACCGTACTCGTCGACGGCTTGGGCGATGAGCGCTTGGTTTTTCCACGCGTCGGATGAAACGAAGTCCTTCTTCTTGGGAGCGCGTTTGGGCTCAGACCAGCGGGATTTTTCGGTTATCTTCACAACCAGAACCCCCCAGGTCTCTTCATCGGCGAGCATGCGGTCGATCTTAATTTTCAGAAGTCCCCAGCGTTGGGAGAAGGCGACTTCGACAAAAAAGAGTGTGCTATTATCGTAAAATATCGTCATGTCGGCGGTGAACTGATCGCTGCCACCCTCCTTGTACCAGGTTGAGCGGTTCACGTATATAGTCCAAAGAAGGTCTCGAAGCAGGGTGTTGTGGGTTTGTTCAACCCTCATAGCATCCGCAAAATATCCGTGAACGCCAACGATGATGTTCTCGTGGGCGGGTGTATTGGTCATGATGATCAGCGTGAGTGAGTGAGCGAGGTAAGCATAACTTTGTAACAGTGCGTGAGTAAACGAACATCAGCGGAAACGATGTACCAACATGAATCGTTTGTTTTGGTCAAATTCAGGTTTGAGCGCAAAGAAATCCTTGGGCGATACCGCAGAAAACTCCTACGGAGTAGGTGAGTGGAAGTGTAGAAGGAATACGAGTGAGTTACCTGATAAGCGCCCGGTTCGGCAACCTCGATAAATTTCTTGATATCCAAACGTGGAGAACGCTCAACTTCTGGATTGGCAGATGAGGGAATTATGTCCTGCGTCACGGATGGCTTAGTACCACTCATTGGAAAAGGTGGTGAGTGTACATAATCTGGGCGCAACAACTGCACAGGGGAGGCTCCCGCCACCGTTTCACTACTGCTGAGCGACGCCTGCGGCTGTGACACAAGTGGCACGTTTAGAGCAGTCGAGAATGTTCGTTGGATGCACTTGTCAAAGGATACAGTCATGGTGGTCAATGGCCATTAGTTTGTCAGTTTGCCACTTTTGCCACTTGAAGCATTACCATCCTACTGTAGGACCCCATACACCCACAACTACTGCCTTTTTTTTTTTGGAGGGGGGGTTGGGTTGGGTTGGGGGAGGAGGAGAAATGGGCCAGGAATGCATCATGCATCAAGCATATTTGGTTTTACAACAATTGAATTTCTTTACCAGCAATGACATCTATTGCTACAAATACATTCAGTGAAGAATGCATATATATATAAACACAAGTCTGAGTCAGACCTTGCTCAGAACCGATTTTGTACCTGCAACAGCAAGCTTAGGTCAAGTCAACAATTGCGTAATTATGGTTTGAACCTGCCAGTCATTGGGTGTATAATAGTATTTAGGATTCTGCTGCAGACAGATGATTCAAATTGTTTTAAACAATTTTGGGTCAAGGTAAGATAGACCGGATTGGTTAAACATCATGTGATGTGACTTGTTTGTGATATTTTGCACCCAGGGTCCGCTAAATGTCCCAGCCAATTCTTGAAGCCTTTGAGAAGGCGATGTGTTCGGAGACGTCTCATTTTTCCGACAAAGATGAAGATGTATCCTTCTGGCTTGACCCAACCACCTGCCCCGACTCGGGTACTCAACCTATAGTGGTAGGGTCTGACTAAGAAATTAAAGAAATTAATTAATTCAGTGCATGAATAAAATATATTAAGATGATTTAACTACAGTCAATGAGAGCCTATGCAGTACACTGGGGGGACGGGGCTGTGTGGTTCCCAGATAACCACTGAATTAATTAAGTTTAGGCCCACATAATTTATATGATGCATTCCATTAGAGCAGTTTAGCAGGAATATATACTGACATGTTCTGATATATGTTAACCGAGTTTCAATATTTTAAACTGTGGAACAACCAAAATTCTGGTCAAAAAAACCATTATTTTGGTGGTGGTATTTCATTCTCATGGGTCGAAGTCGAAAAATTATTATTCAACAACCCCAGCTGCTACACGCCATGATCAACAACCGACAGTCGTTGCTGTCGCTTCTGCCAGTTATCAGTGACCGGGCTCTGTAAAAATGAGAATTCATGTAAAAGTCAGGTTTAGTCAAGTTCCTGTCATTTAAACAGTATTTTAGTCAACCTGTAGTAAAATTAGTCAGGTAGACTCAAATCACAAGCTTCTTTTGGATAAAAATAGCAATGGGCAGTCAAGGGATAGTTGAGGGATAGTCAACTGAAAGTCAATGGAATGGCATGTTAAAGTCAGCCAAAAAGTCCACTTGACTAAAATACCATTTTAATGACAAGAGCCTGACTTTTACATGAATTCTCATTTCTACAGAGACTGGCAACACCAATTTCTGGAAATCTCAAACGAGCTGATTGTGTCTTTTTCTCGAGTCTCAATATATTCTGGCAGTATCCCAGTAAAAAAAACCTTGATATATATTCCTGCTAAACTGCTCTATTGTCCAATGAGACCAATTTAGTCTGCTAAAACCTTTAGATGCTGAAGATTACAAGCCAAAATGTTCCAATTTCACAGTCAGAATTACTCAAAGTGTCTGCTGCATGGGCCAAATCCACAGTTTTGACTACTGCTCTCAATGCTGATGCTTCCCTGCTGTCTGCATATCACAGAAACATTTCTAAGCACCTGAGTTGTGTATTACTATGTACCTGAAAAATACATGAAATATTTTTGGAGCCCCTGTGGGGCACATGGAAATGTACAGGAGTCAGTATAGGTAAGATGCTTGCAGAAGAAAACACAGCATTAACCTCAAAAAAAAATGAAAATATTCCCACCATCCTACAAATTTATGGTCTAGTTGCTACTGACATCCTATTGATTTTCTATACCTATTTTCTTGCACATCAAGCATACAATATCAGATCTGTCATAAATGGTGTATCTGTCTGCATTTGCAGCTAGTGCACTGCTCAAATATGTTATAATTAGTAATAAAAAAAATCTCCCTTGTTGTATGCTTCCATTTTTATGGCCTATATGGAGCACATTAACAAGGGCAATAATAAATAGAGGGCCATAAGTTGCCACAGGGTTGAAATTGTGATGCAGAGCTATATCTCCCCATCACAAATATTTTTAAATTTCTTACAAATCAGAGGTAAGAGTTCCCTTAGTGCCCTGCTACAACAAATTCCCTGTTGAAGCCAAGGCTGTTGCATGACTGAAGGAAAACAATCAAGTTTTGCAGCAGAACCACACAAAATCTGCAATATTAGCCTCAAAAGCAAACAATTCCCATTTATTTAGCTGTAGCATGATTATTCTGACCCATCATATTCAATTTGCTACAGAAGATCTCACAAATAGCGGGCAGAATGCTCAAGAACAGGGAGGTGAATGATAATTAATTACGGTGGCTGTGCAAAAATTGCCTTTTCCGTTAGGTCTAGGTTTTCAAACTAGGACCTGTTGGACTGCCCCGACTTGTCTATCCGCCCCGATTTGTCCCTCTCCTTCAATGTTGACCAGCGGGGGTTTCCCAAAGGTAGCAATCAGCCGGTGCGTTCCTGTTTTTATCCTTTATATTTATATTTCTCGCTAATTTGTCTAGCGGGTGGTGGACTCGACACTATCTGGGCAGCCAGTTGACTTAGCCCCGACGCCGATGTGCTTCGACACGTCTCCCTTCATCAACGCTGACCGCTGGGGATTTTCCGGGGATTTTGAAGAGAGCGATCAACCGCTGGATAAAGTATGTTCTTTTGTCACCTGCATCTGTGTCTCACCAGTTTCTCCAGCCGGTAGAAGACCCAAGGTTGTCTGGGCAGCCAGTTGGCTTAGCCCCAATGCCAATGTGCTCGGACGTGTCTCTCTTCCTCGACGCTGATCGCTGGGTGTTTCTCGGGGACTTTCAAGAGAGCAATCAACCGTTGGATAAGGTACGTTCTTTTTTGCATCTTTATCTGTATCTCACTAAGTTCTCCAGCTGGTGGAAGACGTAACATTGCCTGGGCAGCCAGCCTGTAGACCCAGAGAGTTATAGTATGCATAATCTGCATCCCCGTTTCTTAATGGCGTTTTCAGCTGATAGCACACCCAAATATTCTTGAGCCATTGGAGCTTATGACTCCCTCATATGGCAATTACGAGCCTTCTGAAACTACATTATGCCCAACGCCGCTCGCAACGATGCCTTCGCCGGAGGTTTCCAAGCAAGCAGGCCTGTGGTAAGAAAGGGCAGAAGCCTGTGGTGGATGAGCTGAATGCGGTGCAAAAGGCTGCCCTCTTCAAAGCCAAGGATCGTGTATATCGATGGACATCTTTCCACTTCGGACATGCAGGGACATGGGGGTTTCCTGGCGCAGGCCTCCCAGCCATGTTCCGTGACTAATCCAGGCAAGACGCCAGGTAGGCCGTTACCGTTGTCATTTCCTCGCGCCGTGCATTGATACATTTTGTTAGCCCATCAATATCCGTACGCCATGTATCGGAAGTTCGCAAATAAGATCAACCACACCCGTAGCAATGACATGCGAATGATTACCAGTATGACTACCCAAGGGGTTGAGGGAGGTCAACTTGATTCATACGACTTCTTGACTCACGATGCCCTTGCTTTGGCCTCTCTGGACACCATCAACGATACTATGTATGCGAAAAACTACCATTGTGACTGGCTGCTAACAGCACCCACTTATCGAATATACCCTTACATTAGCCTGGCAGACTTATGCCATTATTTCTGCCGATTACCATATTCATATCATACTTGAGAGACAATACAAACCCTGAGCAGGTAAAAACCAGTGTGATGACGAGAGATAAGGGACTATCATCTGAGTACAATAATTAGATGGTGCTGACCAGACAAATAGCAGAATTTCAACCATTTTTCAACTGCTGGCGGACTGACAGACTGACAGACAATTATATTAATTTATACTGCCTTGCTAGGGCTTAACACCAGTCATAACTCTGCCCTGTACTTACAAACTCCGGCTGGTCATACCAGTGCCGCGCAGATTTCCTGATGGTATTGACATGCTCTCCATTGACCAAAATAATAAAATGTGTATTCTCTATTCCTTTTATCATAAACATGAATATGTCAAACCATACAACCATTCACAAATACCATTCTACAAAGTTCCTACTGTCTCATTCCTGCAATGCTGCCTGAATTATCCAGTGGGTTCTAGAAACCTCGGATACCCACTGGCAGAAAACCACCTGCTGTATCTTTGAACCAAGCGGCAGGCTTATTCTGCAAAAAATCCACAATGTGTTTGTGATTGAAATAGACCCAAGAAATACGCCCGGGGGTAAAGATATCCTCTGGTTCCATTTCCAACGAGGTCCACTTAGCTACAGCATGATATAAAGCTGAAGAGCGAAAGATGATGACATGGCCGGGGGAGTATCTATAACCAAGAAGTTAAGAGATATGAGTGTGAGGAGTCAATAGACAGACATACTTTAACTTGAGACCGAGATCGGGAAACAAGGCTTCCCCACCGGAGTAGTGTCCATTATTGACAATAGCACACCAGTGGTCCTCGTGGTCACGGTGGAGGCCAGTCTGTAGCTTATACAAGGTAGCATTGGCCAACATGCATCCTCCAGGAGTTCTGAGATTGTAAGCCGGATCCATCGGCAATGGGGTACCAACCCAATGACCCGCCATGTGAGCAGCCTTCATATGCTTGTAGTCCTCCGGACAGACGGCCTCCACCATACGATCGAGAAGGTCTCGAAGGTCATCGTCAGCGTACATCAGTGCCATGGAAACGTGATGGCGTCGTGCTGAGCCTGCCCCTTCGAGATCTCTGGATGGAACAAGACTACGCTGTATGGATAATGCAAATTAGACGAATATGTGGAATGGGCAAGAGACACTCACATCATGTTGATGCCCCTTTTCAGCCCAGACTTCAACATCATGCCGAAGGCCTTTTGGCTCAAAGTAAAGGGTAGGATCACCTTTTTTGCGGTATACAAAAGCTTTGTTGTTGAGATCCTCAGCATGACGCCCATCAGTCTTTCGTCCTAAGGCTTTTGGCTGATGGTGGAACAGTAGCTGGGTATGGTAATGTTTTCGCAGGAGCATTTTATCCTATAGCCCCAAAGTCACTGAATAAGCGGAATATACAACAAGACAGAAACAAAAATGGATATACCGGAACACTATGAGCGTTTGTCTGGTTGTCAGAATCACCAAAGTAACCCAGAATGGGTTTCCCGTTATCATCGACCCAGTAACCAGAAAGGGAGCGGGTAGGAACAGCCTCATCCAGGAGAGCCTCCTTGCCCATGTACGCTTGATTATAGTTGTAGTCTGTATCCTTTCTGGCATTTAAAGCTTCAATATCACAGTAAACCTTGATAGGCTCTACCCCGAGTTAATGTGGGAAATAAATGTAGGACTGAAGAACTGGTCACCTTGTTTTGCGATATAGGCTTTCCAATCATCCACGCGCTTCTGATTTGCTTTGCCCTCACGAACGAGACACCCAAGAACCTGCTTGTCAGTGAAAAACTGTTGACCACGTGCAGTGGCTCTACTGAATCTGGAGAGCTTTTTAGGGAGGCCAGGAATAAGAGTTGCGGGAATTTTATCTAGATCTTCGAGCTCGTCTGCCTCCAATGGTACAGGTGTGCATGATGCTATTTCGGTTATAGCACCTTCAACAGTTTCGGAGTAGGGCACACCGGTAGCTCCATGGGCTGATCGAGAGTGATCTCGCTGTAGCAAAGGTTGTGATCCACCATAACGATTGCGCATCTGAAGGCAGCTCAGCAGTTAGGTGGAGGCATTGTGAAGAATGAATTACCACATTGTCCAAGTATCTTCTCAAATCCAATGCCCCCTTAATATGAATCCATACAGGTTAGAGAATTCAACATATCATGGAAGAAAATGACATACCTGGACAGCAACTTGCCTTTGTGCCTCAGCTTCACGTCTCGCTGCAGTAGCGGGGCAAACCATAATGATGTTGCAACTTTTCAGTTGCCCGGTGTTGACTGGCTGTTCAAGTTGTTACTTTGCTATAAAGGAATGCAAGTCAAACCAATTGAATGGGCGTAAGCAATTTTAAGGGGCTTACTACTAAGGGTGTGGCGAGGCGTGAGAAAGCCAAACAACTTATATTTCATTCAGTGCTTTGGGTCCCTTTCCAGCCCCACCAGCATGTCGGGAGATAATGGCTTGGCCCTAGCTCCCAATGACATGAGTTGGATCCAATTCACAGTCGCCGCAACAAATGGCTTGGCCCTATTTGCGTGCAATATGTCTGGGAATGACAGTCCTGCTTTTCTGGTAGTGGTGATTTTAGGCGCTTTGTAACTGTGTGACTGGGATCACCAGCCCACAAGCGCACCTCGTCATCACACGCCGCAACTGCTCATAGCTTTACCATCTCGATCAACGGATGCGTCCCAACCTAACAGACAAGGGCGGGATCCAGCTTTGAAACCACTGTCCGCTCGTACAGGAGATAATACAGTTTTAAATACGACCACAACGCCGATCGGATGAACATCGAATCACCATCATCGTCGCGACACTGACTCAGGTCCTTACAGAGACGAAGATGTGCCACTCGGTCTTCAGCTTCAGGCTGATCTTAGCAAGTATCCTCGTGTCCAAATCCCGTGCGACTTTCCATCCCGTCATTGTTAACCTGCCCAGTTTGCATCCAACCCAGCAATCTCCTGCCTCCAATGCTGCAGGCCCGTCCCATGCTTCAACTTCCAACTCTACGCCAGTAAAGGAATCAAAGGGATTTTTCCAAGCGCTCTCATCATCAATGAGTTGCTGGAAGGAGAAGGCATCGACTCCATCCTTAACAATGTCATCCACTGTTACTCCCAGTGCTACCCAGCAGACGAACGTCGTCGGTTCTAACCAACATGACCCCCACGTCCCTCACATTCTCAATCGGAGTCGTGTCATACCCTATAACCTCCTGATGGGCAAGCATGAGCCCCGACAACGATACACAATAGGGCAAGAGGATCATGCTGAATGTTATATTCAACGGAGTGGGACTATTCCCGTACGATCGCATACTGTGAGTTGGAAAGAGTCGCTGTAGAAAGACGAGGCTGGGACGAAATGCCAATCGAACTGAGTGGAAAATAAGGAATGATTGTTGGATTGTCGAATGCGATTTTTTATTAAACGTGTCTCGGATGATAATCTTGCGAAGAGCGCGAACACCGTGCCATCGTGGCTTCGAAGAGCATGACATTTAGCTTGCGTTTGATCGATGGTCCCAATTGATCGATGGTCCCAATTGATGAAGGGTTGAGCCACTGGGTCTTGTTGATGACGTGGGCATCGGGTATTTGAACGTTCCGCTTCAATGAGTTGCAGACCGCGGTTGCGTTCCCATTCACCTTCCCGCTATGGCTGGCCATTATCTGCCACTGTGTATGCGGAGCACCGGTCAAGACGCGACGTGAATGTATTCCTGACCCAGGCTCGCTGGTTGAGAGATGCCTCCGAATATAGCCGTTAACGTCGATCGCAGCCACTGGCCCACAAATGCAGACGAATAAATAACGGCACATAGATGCATAGGTATGTAGAGAAAAAGGTCCACGAGCGCAGGCATCCAATAGAGACAATGCCGGACGACACTCTAAGTAAATATGTAGAGAGATAAAGGTCCAAGAGCGCAAGCATACAATAGAGACGATGCTGGACGACGCTCTAAGTAAATATGTAGGGTAAAATCCAGTATGAAAGCAGGTTCGTCGGATGGTTTAATGTGACTCCAGGCTGATTAAAAGCAAGTCAGCATAGTCAGGGCGACTGGCATAGAAATAGAACATACTGAGTGTAATCCGGAAGAGTCTGCTCCGGCTTAGACAGGAGGTTGTCCTGAACATGGCTATGCTGGGATAACCACCAAGTCGGCCTATAAAAGTTCTTGGGAAGACCACACACAGGTGGAGTGGTACTGTTGGGCTTTGTTTCCAAACACGGCAAACGGTCAAATCCAGGGTTGCCACCTTTCGTTTGCCTTTTCTCTCTCCTTATCCTACGATCATATTGATCCACAGCTTCCAAGATACGGCTCAATGATGGATCGCGCCAAGGCTTCTCTCGACGCCGGACTACCTTGACTGTAGTCCGGGTTGCCTCTGTTTCTGTCTCGTCACTGCTCATGCCCCCATAGCCGAGTATGTCCACAATACTTTCCATCTCATCCCAAAATTCTTTGTTGTGGTTGCGGTAGGCATTGATAATACCTTGTCGACGAGCATATGTCTAAATAATGGTCAGCTTGTACATTGGACAATCACTGGCACTCTTACACCTAGCCGTCGCATGTGCTGTCTGTTGGCCGCACTTTTTGCACTGCTCCTATCGTCGTCCTCTCCTGTGTCCATCTGATCGCGCTGCTCTGCATCATTGTATGCCCGACGTGTCCGCATGAGTTTCGAGGTGACAAGAGCCCTAATATTTCGGAGGCTGGTTTCTGAAGGGTGAAAATCGAAGCTAGCTTTATCAAGGACATCCTCTATGAAGCCTTTTGAAAGCACGTTGATGGCTTCGGAATTCCATGGTGATGAAAATGCGAGGGGCCAGTCCATTTGCACTGCATCTTTGACTGGAGGATCATTGTGATCTTCTTCGAACTTCCGCACTCGCTCAGGATCAACTGCGACCGGCGGTGACCCTTTACGTGGCATAAGGACCTTTTTCTCTTCCAAGTAATGGCGAAGAGAGGCCTAAGATCATAATGAAATTGTTGTCACCGGCTAAAGGAATAAACAAAGAACATACATGGAGATAACGAGTCGCGGGTGATTTAGGGCCTGTGCGCCTATCACAAGCAACTCCCGGGCCTCCGTCGTTAATATTGTGGAGTCGCCTACCTTTGAGAACGACCCGGTTTGCCGAGGACACTGAGGATTGAAAATCTTGCTGAGTTTCTTCCATTGACGTGGCTGCGCTTTTGATAGACTCGATAGTCTCCTTCATCAAATCCTGTACACGTAAATCAGCATTTGACAGTTTGGTGCGAGTATATGGTGCGTACAACTTGGACGCGGTTCATCTCCTTCGTCTGTTCGGTCACAGTCTGAAGGTTCTCCTTCAGCGCTGTGGCAATGCATGTTTGCATGGTCTGTGCCGCTGTCTTTGTACACAAGTTAACGTTATGCGAATACTCTTAATGCAGCGTCCATACATCTCGATTAGCATCCCCTTGCTGAATTTCGGAAGCTATTTTGTTCGTAAATGTTTCGAAATTTGTCTGCATGGACATCTGGGCCTTGTAGAACATTTGCTATAGGTGCAAATCAGCTAGTTGCCATCGCTGCAAGCTAATGACACGTACATCTTGGGCAAAGTTCCTCTCCTGAGTTTGGGTAATCAAACTCCCAGCTACTGCCTCCATGGCTGTATTGACACTGGCTGTGTGCTTATGCATCGTCTCCGCCACGCTCTAAGCATGCAAGTCAACTTGCGTGAGCTAATGTGAGGCAAAGGCACATACATGATGGAATTGCTTCGTAACAGCACTCATCAATCCAGGAATTATTTCTTTGATAGCGTCGGCGCACATTGCAGGAATATCACCCACCCGGGCAGGGGTAGGGATATCAGAGTGCGGTTGAGCAGGTGACTGAAGAGCGTGCTAACAGCGCAAAAAGATTGAGCGAATGTCATAATTGAGGGAGAATATTTTCCTACGGAATCAGCAGTACTCGAAACAGGAATTTGTTGGGCTGGTTCCACACTATTTTCTCTGTTTGACATATGGCTGTTGTCGTCAGGACAGCTGAGGGCAGGCCCCTGTTGAGGTTGCTTGCTGAGGCTGCGAGATATTGAACGCTTCTTCTCCGAATGTTTCTCCAGGGAAGAACTGGCTTCTTTGTTCCTCCGATATGGCAGATAATTCGTCTGCTAAACAGGGCAATGCCATTGATCACTATGTGCAAGAATATCATCGTTTCCTGTGCTTACATATAAAGCTGCGGATCTCTCAACCAAACAGTCGGATCGTGCTGACTTTGCACTATGCTGTTTGATGCAAATGATCAGCCTCTTAATGATATTATACAGTAGTCGACGTACATTTTGGGAAGAGCTTGCATTTCGCAGTCTTTGGCCCTCGACGTCTTCCTCCTGTAAAGCATGTGTGACTTCATCCATCTCCTCATCCGATAGCCTGGGATCGGGTTCGTCGGTGCTATCCATTTTTTTTCGGTGGTGATAGTATACGTATGAAAAGTCCTACACAAGTTGGTTACTAATAGTATTGCGAAAGGGAAAAGCCTCTTGCACCATTCAGTATTAAAGTGTACGCATGACCCCCCAAACAATTAACCAAGTCTGCCGGACGGATTACAGTTGAGTACTACACACATCACATTCAATTGTTTTGGGAGCACGCCAATGAGCAACAAAAGCATTGTCGAATCACAACAATACGAACTCCTGCTGCGCCTCATGACAACAATTCGGTTGTTATCGGAGTTCCCAATCTTCCACCAAATGACGATCCTCGGTTTTATTGTCTGCTGTCATTGCTAAGCAACATCATTAGACTCATGTCAAAAGAACAAAACGAACAAAGAAAACTTACTTTAGGGACAAATCCAGCTATCACCGTCCATTGACAAGCGCGAGGCCGCTCGAAGGTCTTGTATGGATACACAACCTGGCAGAGGCACTTTTCCTCTCAATTTTACACCCTGTCATGACGGGGTGAATCCCCCTCGCGAGGGTCAACTAGATATTATTAGTGACCATACTGAACAACATGGGAGAAAAGAAAGACGTCTGCAAAAGGAACTGGTCCCGTTTTTGAGCGAGCGGAAGTCCAGGGCAGGTTTACCGTGGCTGTGTGGAAACCTGCCCTGGACTTCCGCTCGCTCAAAAACGGGTCCATTTCCGTTTGCAGCCTTTTTCTTCTCCCATCTGCTCATAACTTTAGTTTTGAGCGCAAGTTAATACATTAACTATTAGTATAATGTGTGGTATTCAATTAATGGTTGCTACAGAGCTTTCCGCCCTCGCGACAGAGCCAAAAGTTGAAAGAATAAGAGACACGCTTGTGAGTGGCCTTGTGACCGGGCGGCGATAGATGGATCGCTCCTTAAGGTACGTTTTTCCCCTCCTCACCCATTTATTTTGACTCACATCTTATTGAAGGGCGAAAATTTGAAATCTTCCGAGTTGCTTAGTGACTACAAGTTCTCTGCAGATTCAGTCCACTTATAATCAGTAAGTCAGCACTCAAGGTCCCATTGGTCCGCCAGCATATGATTAATTTTGTCCACATTGTGTATAGTTGTCTTACGGATCCTTATCACTATGTCTTGCGGCACTTCTTGATTTTTCGGAATAAATGGCATGCTTTCCAAGTAATACGTTCTTTTTTCCCGATGTTATTACAAGACGAAGTGATGAAAACCTGACGACGAAGGAAACAACAAACCCCAATTTGGGCTACATATGTACAACCATTTTAGGAACAAAACCTGCTACAAATAAGCGACATGGCAGCAGGTAGAATGATCTGTATTTCATGGCTAACCTAACACTTCGTACTGTTTTTCCTGCAGAAGTTGACACCTCTGCTCTCCGACTGACGTCTCGCAAAGTTTGGGTGGTCGGAACAACTTCCCCAGCTACAAAGAAAAACGAACATAAATCAATTATTAGGAGGCCACCTGGGGAGCCAGGAAAACCCAATGATGGTGGATTCGCCCTGAAACCATATTTGGGGTGGTCCAGCGATACTTATAAGGCAGTGCGGGCAAGTTTCTTACTAGCCTTGTCATTTTGGGGGGAGGATGATAACTTGCATAGACAGAAATTTGTCCGGATGCAGGCCAACCTGCACTTGGATACGCGCTTTCCATTGACAGCTCAAAATAATGTGGCTCTGGAAAGGGTTTACCGGCTTGTAAGTAGACACTATCCTCGTTTGAAGATTGTTCTTGACCTCAAAGCAGGTTGAGCAGAAGTATCCATTCTTATCGCAGTACGAGGGAAACTGGGTAACAGAGTCTATGCTCATGGTGTACCTCAGAAATTCAGGCGCATACCAACGACAAGCCCTCGGCTGAATTCATATACATATTGCTCCGAGACAAGACCTAATTATATGGGTAGACTCGCAGGAGGGATGGTGTTAGAATAGGTATGAGTATGAGGGGAGCGCATATTGTCAGAGATGAACAGAAATGCAACAATAGTCATTGACTCCCATATAGTCTGGCATGTCGTGCTGAGACGCAAGAGCGATGAGATCCCACATGAGCGCAGCCCTGTACGTATTGTGAGCTGTTGAAGCATAGAACAATTGATGGCATATTTATTCTCACCATTGGTGTTCGACAAAGACCCCTACACCTCGTATAGCTGTTAGTAAGAAGCAATTTTTTGCGACGACGTCCTTGTTCTGATGGACATCATTTTCAGTTTAGATGCATCAAATAATAGTACTCACTCGATTCTGCCGATTTGATGGGCTTGATTCGGATCTTCATTGAGAGGCGGGGAAAGAGCATTGATGATGATGGGTACCTGGGCTTACGCACGACTTTCCAGACATGTGTAACATGATTGTCGCGGGAAGCCTCAACATCGACGGCAACTGCTGCTATAGCAATTGAAATAATCTTTTCATCCTGTAACTCCTCGCCGTCCCAAGAGAGTATGGCCTTCTCTTGTGCGGTGGCCTATGTAGTAATGAATAAGCGGGAATTGTCTTGTAACCAGAGAAAGAAACCTACCGCAATGCATACAAATTCTCTCTCTAGATCACAGACAAATTAGCTACCTAGTGCTGTTACCAGAATCGCTGACTCACCAAAGTCTTGAGGGCTGACATGGTGAAGGACCTCCCCCGTATTACCATTCCATGTTACAAGGGCGCGGCTATTTTCCCAAGCCATATATATACCATCGAGGTTGAGGGGTTGTAATCCACGGAGTCCTGGTGGTGCGCGGACAAAATTGATCTGCGGCTTGGAACCTCTAACCTGCTGCAGAGAGCAGGTAGGGGGAATCGATAGGACCATGTAGCAACCGCAAGCACTGAGAGCCGCTGGCATGCTAGATCTGGGAATAGTTTAATGCATTGTGAGGATATTAATACAGGGAAGGCGGCCCACATTGTTTGGGTCGGTTGAGCTGCCCATACAGTTTGGAAGTAATAGGTATCTAACAGACTGAACCAGGTTTGAATGCAACAGAACAATGAAAATTCTTAGGAACTCACACGATGTAGCCATCTTGAAATACAATGAAACAGGAGTCCCAGCTCCTCCAAATGATTTTTGCTATGCTACAATTCGTGTCTGATCGAAGTTCGCAGTGCGCCACGGTTTTCTCAATTTCCCATTTGTCTGT
>Ga0193716_1000260_pt1 | contig 33057 bp, 44 predicted proteins | sample U2c1metaG_FD_145901 | JGI IMG/M metagenome (GOLD analysis project Ga0193716, IMG submission 145901) | Soil microbial communities from a riparian zone of the East river system, Colorado, United States - U2c1 | ecosystem: Environmental > Terrestrial > Soil > Riparian zone | place: USA: East River...
CATAATTTGCTTAGGTGCGACACCATCAATGATTGCAGCCTTAAGAATTGCAGCTACCTTTGACTCTTCCTTATCATATGCCTTAAGGTAGAGCGCCTCCATATCTACAAATCTTAACTGTCTATTAATCTTTGGTAGGTCAGGAAGAACATCATCTCTCATACGACGTATGATGAAAGATTTGGTAACTTCCCTAAATTGGGGAATATTTCTAATTCCCGCTTCCCTATACTTACCGGTATCCTTATCCTTAATATAATCTACCCACATATTCTTGAAGTGGGCTTGACTAGGGAACATCTCAGGACGTAGCATATTAAGAACTGGAAAATATTCACTACCTCTATTCTTCCAGGGTGTTCCACTAAGAGGCATAAAATAATCAGCCTTAGCAACTAACTTCCTTAATTCACCTGTCCTAGTAGAATCAGGATTCTTAAAGTGCTGAATCTCATCTGCAACAACAGTCTTATATGGAATCTCTGCTAGCTTCTCAGTAGGGATATTACGTAGCAAGTCCATTGATACGATGTATAGATTAAGATTAGGGATAATAAACATTTTCCCATGCTCGATAACCTGTCCCATCATCTCAGGACCACACCAATCAATAGCTTCCTTTAATGCTTGTATCTTAAGGGTAGACTTACATACCCATAATGCAGGACGCATTTCAGGATAGAACTTGAGCGCGCCAAGAGCTTGAATAGTCTTACCAAGTCCAGGCTCATCTGCAATTAATGCCCTACCATTAGCATCAGATACAAATTTAATACCTTCTACTTGAAAAGGAAATACTGTCTTACCCGAATTGCTAGTCCAAGAATTCAATTCTTCTATAGGATTCTTAATCTTATCCTTCTCAATGGTATGACCACATTGAAGGTGAACTAAAATCTTCTTGAATCCTGTAATCTTATCTACCTTAGTAGTCCGTGATACTTCTACAGCTGTTACGGAACAAACTGGACAATAAGCATTAATAGACTTAATCTTCTTTTCAGGTCTAGTCTCTACTACATTAGTAGCACGTCCAGCTTCAGCATTAGAATGTCCACAAGGTCTAGGATTATTACATCCTAATTCTAATGCTTTCTGGACCCATACATCATCGTGACCGTGGTCATGGCCTACCAATGCATGTGCCAATTCATGTTGAATAGTATCAATTAACTCAGCTTCCGAACGCGCGTTCAAATGTGGCACACTTATAATGATACGTTTATTAGTATGATCACATGCTGCAATGAACTTATCGACTTTGGTGAAATTAGTTCTAAAACCTAATTCCCAAAGACCATACTTACGTAATGCTTTATCGCACAATAACTGTGCATCATACTGACGAACCATATTGTTATACCTACTCTAGAGGTTTAATCTTATCTACCAAATAAAAAGGATAGTCCTACTACAGTCCAAAAGATATACCATAATTCATACCATCTAAATGGTTCAATTGGCTTTTTAATCTTACTGTTGAATTCGTTAGTTAGATTCATTATTTACTCTTACGTTTCTTATTACGTTTCTTACGATATTTTTCTAATGTTTTAGTAGATGCCCACTTGCCTTTGCCCTTGCCTGATAGTTTAGCCATGATAATTAACCATGCTTAATACAAGGCATAGGCCCCCCACACTCACCACAATTACCTGCTAGTATGTTAAATTTCTTTTCCCGTGCAATCTTCTCAGCATCTTGCGTAGTCTTAATGAATGCCTTATATGCTTCCAAGCTCATACCTAAAGTCTTTGCCATCTTCTCTTCTTGTGTAGTCTTAACTGAAGATGGTTTCTTTACCTTAGCATACTCTTCCTTAGAATCATCGAAGTCCTTAAGACCTTTTTCCTTACGTCGTTCTTCCTTAAGTCTAGCCTGTTCTCTTTGTAGTGGGTCTAGTTTATACTTAATCTGGAAGATACTCATTCCTAATTGTTCAATCTCCTCTGTAATACTTTCAAGAGTCCGATTGATAATTGCAGGTGCATGATAATTGAATATCTTATCATAATTCCTACAGGTAGTATCTACATTATCAAACTGAAGTTCAATTGGAATATTCAGTGCTTGATATATTACTGGAAGTAGTGGTCCCTGTTCTACTTTAGTTGTAGACTCTACATGAATGACACTTGCTGGTGCAATGTTAGTGAGATTGTTTATGATTGCCATGAAACAATCGTCACAGTAAAATATTCCTGCCTGCCATTCTCTACTTGCAGGATTAGGAGGATTAAATCCTCTTTCAATGCAGGATTGACAGTATTTTACATTGACTGCTGTTGTAGTCATTTTATTTTGAACTCTACTAATCTAGTCTCAAGTATATCTTCTCTACTAAACCTTATACTAAACCTTGACGCGTACTTATCTGCTTCATTTGCACTATCAAAGAAATAAACTTCCTTGAGCTTGGTAGCTGCTGTAAATCCTATGAGATTACCGTAGGAATCTTCGTCTATTCCAATCGGTGCGTCATGTTTAGGCCAATATAATATATACTTAGGAGAAAATATTTTCTTAGTTTCTTCTGTATATTTGACTACTTTAACAGTCATCTTTAATTGACCTTAGGCTGATAGGTAGGTGGATACTTAATGATACTCAACGTTGGACCGTCCTTCTAATCCTATCAATGAAATTTTCAAATTCATCGTCGGTTCCAGTTAAATCAACAAATGATACTAACTTACCTGTAATCATGCTACGTGATATCAATTCGATTGTCATCTCACCATTAGCATCTTTAGGTAATCTCTTATTGATTACCAAATCACATAGTCTCATCTTGTATGCGACCTTTCTTTACAGGTTATTTACCAATTAAATTAAACGCTCGACTGGATTATCTTTACCCATTGATAATGATAATGATAATGATAATCCAGCCCAATTCTCAATTTAATTAACCAGGAATTGTAACGATAAAGGGATTCCTTTCAACTACCGTAGTATTCAAAGCGCCATTATCATAATGGCATTTCATTGCATCCTTTTGAGTAGACGAAGGTCCTAATGTAGATGGATTAATCTTACCACACACTAGACAGATTTTTGTTGGCATTTGATTTAGTCTCTTGGGTCAGGTTCAATACTGTAATCAAAAGGAACATATCTAACAACTCGATTAGCAGCCTTAATTCTTGCATCTTCCTGAGCATTTTGGTAATCCGAACTATCATTGCAAGGAATGCAAGTTCTATCTTCGTAATGAAGAGTATTTCTCTTACACTTAACACAAGGTATGTTGGTAATGTAAAGCATCTTGTTAATCCTTGTTAATCCTTGTTAATTGGATAATAATAGTCAGTATCTCTCACTCTAATCTTAGTTATCTTTCCTTCCTTAAATAATATACTTAAATAATCTGCAATTGTAAACTTAGTGCTACCTGAATAGTAGTCATACCTCTTACAAAATTCTCTGAACAAATAATAAACCTGATACGCATTTAGTCCAGAAGATTGATTAACAATCAACTGAATTAAACTCATAGTTTTCCCACGCAAATCTTTAGGTCTATATGACTCTTTGGACAGTGTCGTTTGGTTTACTAATGATTCATTATTGGATGCAATCTGAATGTGTTCTGGTTTAGATTCGGTTGAAGACTTGGAAGGCTCAGAGTGCCCTAAGTCTTTTCGTTTCAACGGTTTAGCGAGAATCATCCCTTTGACCCTCCCTCCCTCCCCCGGCATATCTTACCACACCCGTTAGACCTTGTCAAGTGTCACCTAGAGTGGACACTATGTAATTAGTGCATGGTTGTGGGGTGTTCTTATATTTTATATATATTTATAATATATATAATAACAATACAACACACACCACTGTCCACAGGAGGTGACACATATGGGTGTGGTCGAGATGGTAGGGGGAAGGATAGGGTATCGACGCTAACTCTATCCGTATCAGTCACTTAGCCCTGATTTGACTCGACTGAAATGCATCCAAGACTCATTCAAATGGCATTCAAATCATGTTCTCATCTAAACCAAATGAAGAAATCTCTACTCAATTATTCTACTCGATTAGATTATCACATGACTAATAAGCTAATAGAATATCCGAGTTTATCCTTTATCGAATCATGTTGTAACTCGGAAAGGTCACATGATAAGACTAGTCTTTATACTCTGGCTAGTATTGAGTCCATTTCTAATGCATTGTGCAATCTCCTATGTTAGAGTCCATAGTGAGGAATCACCCTTGGGCTATCCTCTACTAAGTATACAATCCTTATTTCAGCGTTAGCCTATCTCTAGGCAGAGTGTTAACACCCTTCGTCAGCTTATTCGTGATTGTATACTTAATAGAATATAGCAATTAGGTGAATAGTTTAAGGACATATTCAGGTCCAGTTTTAGTTATTCAGTGAGAATAATAAAACAAGAAACAAACCATCCACGAAACTCTTCTACTTTCTGGAATCTCTTGAAATGGTCCAAGTCTTGGAATCGCCCACAAAGCTCTATTTCTTTGTGATGATTTTTGTGTCTGACACAGTAGCAGATAATCATTAATCACCTATTCTTAAGTAGAGTATAACCCAATCCTAGTAGAAGGTCAATAGCCTTTCGTTCTTTCTTTTTCATCTATGGATATCTTCCACATTAATCATTTGCATAATCTCCCATTCAAAATGAAGATTACGACACGCCCAATCATGAGCATCTGATTTATTAGAGAATCCTACGTAGACAGTTCCGTGGCATACTATTGAGAATCGCATTTTAGTTTCCCTAATGAGAGTCCGTGTTATCGTTTCAATAGATTTTATCGAATGCACCAATATTAGATACTGATGCATTCTGTAAAAGCTACGAACAGTTATGATGCATGTTCAGGCACGTTACTTGTAAGGTTAATCCTTACTCATCCTCATCAGACTTAGTCCGACGCAGAGGAGTAGCATCAAAATCAGCTACCGTATAATCCTCTGGCAATGCCTTAGCAATAACCAATTGACTAACGGCAGTCTCCTTCGATACTCCAGCAAGACGAATGAAATTAGCAACCAGACGTGCCATTGCAGTATCACGCTTCTCACCTTCAAGAGGCGTATACTTATTAACAAGAGACTGATATGCAGCCGACTTAGCATCTGCTCTCAGCTTAATGTTAATAACCTTGACTACAGTGGCAACTGCCTCACCAATAGTCTTAGACACAGCTTCGTCCTTAGAAGTCAAAGCCGTTCCAAGCATAGTGATAGCAGAATCATCTAGCTTAGCCTCGAAGTAACGCAGAGCATTAGCAAGGCTATTAACCTTGTTATACTCAAAGGGTTCCTCTTTATTCTCGTAAAGAACCTTTTTTGCATCATCGGTAACCTTAATGGAGAATGTTCCACGAAGAACTTCCCCAAATTCAGTTTCCTTAACTACGTTACTAACTTCAGTCGTCTCACCTTCAGTAGGCAACAATGATGCAACATTCTGGAAAGATACCAGGACACCATTAGAAACGAGACGACCGCGATTATTCTTATTCATTTGGACATTCTCCGGTTTCAAGTGGAGGATAATTCCCCCGACTCAGTAATAGTAACACGGACACCTCTCTTTGTCAACTGGAATCGACTCCAATTGGCTAAATCAAGAGGTATCCTTTAATGACTGGAATTTGGGTGAGAAAATGGACAGAAATCGACGTCGACCTAAACGCGAGATTAGTCTTGAAATGGAATAGGATAAAGAGTAATAGAAATATTACCCGTTTCATCATTCCATTGTCTATACTTAGATAAATCAGCATTGTATAACCCTGCTGAATAATCAATGAAAGTATAGTCCATCATTTTCATCATGTTCTCTGCTGTAATTAAAGCATGAGACATATGATGAAAATAGTAGTGTGTTACCTCATCACGATAAGCATTTTGGACACGAAGAATAAACATAATTATCCTTAGTCCAATCATTAAAGCATACCTCTCAAAAGAGAAAGGTTCTCTATCGGCCTCTAGTAGAGTGTCAGGTTAGTTAATTATCCTAATTTTGTAGTGTTACTATTAATCGTTTACTACTATACACGGTCCGCTGTCATTTTACTTACAGAATCAGGGGACTTTGGCATAGTAGTAGACAAGGCATAGTGTAACAATTAGGTGCATTGTTAGCCCATGAGTCTACTATTGACCCTTTCGAGTATTATTCGCCTATTAGAACTAATTGCCTAAGCATTCGGTCCACTAGTAGACGGAGACATCCCTTTATTTTACAGCCGGGATTTAAGCTGTGCTGCAAATCTAGTTATAGCCTATTGGCTAGTATTATGCATCTATACTGTTATACCATTCCTGCGTTAGTGGCTGGCTGCGGCTTGCATGAGTTTCGCGCCATCCGTTTGAATCCTTCCGACATACTATACTATAGCATGGCTGATGCCATCTTTATATTCCCATAAGTCCTTTAGAATCAACAACTTACATATTTGGTATGTCGACGGTAATACCGCGTTTGGGTGACTTTTATACTGGAAGTCACGTATATTCTATAAACCCTTTAGAATCAGTATGTTACAGCATTCTGTTATATGCCCTAATGCAATACTGTGCAATTCTGAACGCTCGGGTAAATGCCCTAATATATGAGTGCAATAGCATGCAGTATTGTATACAAATTAGGTCATTTAACCAATGCACACAACTGCATGAATAATAAATTAGGTCATACCCCCATATGCCTCTTTTAGATAAGTTCTGGCACGAAAATTGCGGAGGTGGACTTAACTGAGAGAGGGTAATTTAATTAATTCTAATAGGTAAAAGATGTTAAATGGTAAAGGTTAGAATTATAATTAAAAATTCCTATCGATCCAGATTTGGGACGGGCTTGACAAGATCGATTGAATGTGCTATACTGTCTGTATCGGGTAGTGTAATGAATTTAGGATTAACAACTTTTTAAGACTATAGTATTATGATTATTAATCGATAATTTACCAATCAGTTTTTATGGAATTCACTATCATCAGTCCAATGCACTTACAAATACATGGCTAGGAATTAAATGAATATCTTTCTAAAAGAAGATGAACTTGAGGAAATCAATCCTCTTAAGGAATCTCAGGATAAAGGAATAACTATTAATCCTCATAAGTCTGAAGGTAGACCGACTAAGGAGAATGAGATTCCTGATAGTATTAAGGAGATTATAGCAATTGATGCTATTAATACTTCATCAAGAGATGCTGCTGCATTGCATGGAATTGGTAGGAATAGAGCCAATGATTTAACTAATGGAATAGGGATAAAAGATCCTGATATTAGGGCACGAGTATTAGATGTCAAGCATGGTATTCAGGATGCAGCAATAACTAAACTAATGGATACTCTGGAATTGATTGATCCGAGAGAATTGGATTCAGTTAAGGAAAGAGTAATGGTATTGAATAGTTTAAGTAATCTAGTTGATAAACTATCAGGTGATGGGGGTAAGGATGTTAAGCAGGTTCACTTGCATATGTATGCACCTAATATGAAAAAGGAAGCTGACTACGATGTAATTGAGGCCTAATATGATTATCATAATTCTTCTTCTATTATTGTTACTTGGTGGAGGTGGATATTATAGAGGTGGTCCATTAGTTGGAGGAGGTGGAGTAGGATTAGTATTGATTATTATTTTCGTTCTTTGGGCTACAGGTTACTTGCGTAGAGATATTTAATGGCCTCATCGGTAATGATGGGAGATCCTGGTAATGATTTTATCAAGATAGTCCCACATAAAGTTCAAGAGGCATTACTTCAGATTCCTGATACAGTCTACGAGGCCCTATATGGGGGCGCCGCATATGGCGGTAAGAGTTTTATTCTCACCCTATTACCCCTAATCAGGGGATTCTACAAATATAGAGGATTTAAGGGTCTTCTCTTACGAAGAGAAATGACCGATTTGGAAAAGGAAGTAATCCGTCTTAGTAAAGATTATTTTCCTTTAACTGGTGCCAAGTATAATGAGACTAAGCATAGTTGGCACTGGCCTGAGTATGGATCATATTTTGATTTTTCCCATATTCAACACCTAAAGGATGTTAAGGCATACGATACAGCGCAGTATAATTATGCCGCATTTGATGAGCTTACACACTTTGAAGAACCAATGTATCGCTATTTTGTGGGCTCCCGTGTTCGTCCCAGTAGTTCTTTTAATATTGCTATTGTTCGTAACGGTTCCAATCCTGGTGGCATTGGGCAAACTTTTGTTTATAACAGGTTTGTTAGGCCCTGTGAAGCAGGATATAAAATTATTAAGGATAAAATAACTGGATTAAGAAGAATATATATTCCATGTTTGCCACAGGATAATCCTTATGGAATGGCATATGATCCAGACTATTTACAGAAGTTAGAGATACTACCGGAAGCAGAGAAGAGAGCTAAGAAATATGGAGATTGGCATGCATTTGAAGGTTCGGTCTTTATTTCATTTAGACCATTTCGATTTCCTGATGAACCTGATAATGCTCTGCACATTTGTGAATATTTTAATATTCCTGAATGGTGGCCCAGAATACTATGTGTTGATTGGGGTAAGCGTGCAATGTGTCATGCATTGTGGGCTGCTATATCTCCTAATAACAGATTATACATCTATCGTGAACGCGCCTGGAAAGGTGTTGATGTTCCCTTTTGGGCAACAGAAATTGGACAAGCAAGTGAATATGAGAATATCGTAACATTTGTATTATGTGGTTCTGGTTGGCAGGAACATGGAACAGCAACTACTATAGCATCACAAGTTGCTAAGTATGCTGGTATGGTTCCAGTAACTAGTGAAAATACTCCAGGTAGTAGAATAAGCACATTACAATTGGTTCAAGATTTCCTTAGGTGGGAACAGAAACCACGAAGAGAACAAAATGAATTTTATGAACATGATAAAGCACAGGAAATATATAGAAGATTAGGAGATGAAGCATTAAAGAATTACATGAATAGTTTCAAGCCTTATGAGGAAGAAACTAATCTACCAATAATACAAATATTAGGATTACAAAATAAATCAGCAGATTGTGTAGCGCCAGTATTAGTTGAGACTATTCCAGTCTGTGTTTATGATGATAAGAAAACTGAGGACATTGCGGAATTTAATGGAGATGATCCTATTGATAATCTCCGTTATCTTTGTAAGTTTGCTAATCGTTATATGAATGGTTTGCTAGGTGAGGAAGTTGAAAGACGTAAGAGAGTTCAGGAAGTAATAGAAGATTATCATAATAATTCAGACACTAATCAATTTTATCGTAGGATGGAACACCTTGAAGCACAGAATAAAGCAGTTCAATTTGGTGTTAGGAGAATGGCTTCGAGGCGTCATTAATCTAATCAATAGACCAAATAAGACTATTAGATTTCTAGAGATGCTTAATGAGAATAATACGAGGCATATTAATCATCTAGAAAATGAACTGAGATTCTTCAAAGAACAGAATACATTATTACTCAAACGATTAGGAATTACAGAAAGACTTAAGACAGAAATAGATACCAGTAAGATGGAGCCTATTGGAGGCTATAAATCTTTGAGAAGTCAGATTAGAGAAGCTGAAGAACTTTCTCGTATAGAATATCAGAAGATGGTAGAAGAGGGATCAGATGAGTCTGTTTAATCCTTTCTCTAAGGGTAAAAAGAAAGTAACATCACCTACTCCTGCAGCAGGTATTGGTGCGGCTACTGATACAGGAAGTAAACCTGTAATTCCAGAAGTTAAGAAGAAGAAAAAAGGTTTCTTCGGTAAGATGTTTAGTCCTATTACTAAGACAGTTAAAGCTGTAGATAAAGGTGTTAGGAAATCAGTAGATGCAGTTACTCCAGGACAAGGTTCTAAGGCCATACCATCATTGTGGGGTGGGGGCAAGGTAACTAAGACTGCACCTACTACTAATAGTGATAGTAGTTTAGGTGATATAATGAAGAAAAAGAAGAAGATGGTTGAAGATGAGTAAATCAAAATACCGAACTACTGAGCCTTCTAAGACTAGAAATAGGAGTTTAGGTTATCTTGATACTCCTGCTGAGACTAGAAAGAAATCAGAAGGCTCAATCGACAAAGACATAGAACTTCCAGCATCTATGTGGGGTGGAGGAAGAATTAAAAAGATTAGTGAAGAAGATAGAGAAAAACTAAGAAATCAAAAGAATAATCTAACATACAAAACAGCACAATCTGCTTTAACTAAAGAGATGAAAAAAAGATCATCAAAAGATTAATTCAATGAGACGAAAATCAATTGAAAAGGAAGGTATTCCAATGGTGAATGAACCAATTAAACTTGATGCCAAGACTGAACAACCTCCAGTAGCTGATCCTAAAGTTGTAGATAAACTGGGAGCACATTCTCTTTCATCTCCTACACAAAAAGAGTCTGATGATCTAGCTAAAACTATTTTTCACGAGACGACAGAAAAGGATGGAGTTAAGACGGTTGTTAGTGCTATTAACAAGGAAGAGGCAGAAAAATCAAAAGAACGACTTGCCAAGGTTCCTGAATTCAGAAATGAAACTCAGAGTCTTACTGGGACTCCTGGTAATACTAATCTTACTGAGCATGGTAGGCTTGCTGGTGATAAGTCTATTAGAAGTAAGAAAACCCTTGCAGAATTGAATGCTGAATTGGAAGTTAAATCAGGACCAAATCCTACTCCTAATAGGGAAGGAAATGAACTTCTGAGAGCTACCAATGGTATTACAGATCAACAGAAGATGTTTATTAACGAAGATACTAATGGTATGGCAGATGAAATTGACAATTTCATTAAGGATAAGAATCTATCAGAAGAAGAGAAGAAACGAAGATTGGAGAGTATTAGGGATAGGCTTAGAAGCACTGCATCAGTTTAATTTACTCAAGCAGGACTAGTTCATGTTAACTCCTACACAAGCACTTGCCGTTATCATTAAGTTGCATCCAGCAGCTCAAGAAATGGCTAAAGTTATTGAGAGTATTAGATTAGAGATGGAAGGAAAAGGAATTAGTCCTGCTAGAGCTCCTGTAGTTATTATGAGATTGTTGGAGGTGGAAAGTAAATTAAGACAATTAGGGGCAGATCAAAATAATCCTATTCCTTGGATTCCTTTATAATGGCTAGTGTAGGAACAACAAAGACTTATGGACTAGTTAATCTAGATAATGATTTGGTAGATCTCGTTTTAGAATTGAGTAAGGAATACGATAAGGAAGACAGACAAGAAAGAGATAATAACCGTCCTTTATGGATGAAACTTGAATCTTATTTTGAAGGTGTTCAAAGAATTTATTGGGATCAAGTTGCGAGGGATTATCGTAGTCTAGATGCAACGCCAGGCAATCAGACTATGAGACACTATGACAAAATTATCAATATATACCGAGCGCACGGAGAATCTATTATCGCAGCATTATCAGTTAAGACTCCGTCTGCAATTTTCTACCCTAACGATGCTGATGTTGAGGCTGATATTACAACGGCGAAGGTTTGCATTAAAATTAAACAAGAAATCGAACGACATAATGAAGCAATAATGCTTCTTATTCGTATTCTTGTCATTTTGTGGAATCAGGGAACTGTAGCAGCTTATATTTATAATAGAAGGAACTCAAAATTCGGAACTTATACAACACCTGTTCATGGTGATAAGGCTGTAATAAATACAGTATTATTAAATTGTCCTGAATGTGGAAATAACATTGATGAGATAGTTTCTAAAAATGAAAAAGCGAAAATACCGGAAGAAGCTAAAACTTGTCCAGTTTGTGGATATCATGGTATTCCGATTCAAGACGAATATAATGAAGAAGTTGCAGATATTATCGGTGCAAAATTACAGCCTAAATCTAGAACTCAAATAGAAGTATATAGTCCTTTATTTGTTTATTTGCCATTTTATGCCCGAAAACAAGAACACATTCCATATTTAAGATTGAAGTTCGAGCAGCATTATTCAGCACTTAAAAATCTTTATCCTAAACTAAAGAAAAAGGGATTTACTTCTAAGATTGATGCTCAGAATGCAGAAGAACGCGGAATTAATATTGGAGTAAATCATAGTAATCTATCAACTGTAGAATGTCTCTGGATTAGACCTTGGGGATATGATTTACTCGATGGTAAGGATGATGAGATTAAGAGACTTAGAAAGAAATATCCTGATGGAGTTTATGCTATTATCATTGATGATCAACTTGTTGAAATAAATAACGAGGCGCTCGATGATCATTGGGCTATTTCTGCGAATCCTTTAAGCACTTATATTCATGGACAGCCACTTGGAAAACCTCTAGCGCCTATTCAGGATTTAGAAAATGAAATAGTTGATTTACAAATAGAAACATTCGAACATTCTATTCCTGAGACATTTGCTAGGGGCGATGTATTAGACTTTAATAAATATAGTCAATCTAAAGCTGCACCAGGAATGATTTATCCTGCTATGACTCCAGCAGATGGGGCTAGCATAGGAGATTCATTTCATACTCTAAAGACTGCAACACTATCAGAAGAGGCTGATCTTTTCCATAGGAAATTAGATGATAAAGGACAATTCGTATCTGGTTCCTTTCCTTCTATTTATGGTGGCCCTGCTACTAGTGGCTCCAAAACTGCTAGAGAGTATACTGAATCTCGTGCTATGGCCTTGCAGCGATTAAGTATACCTTGGAATACATTAAAGAATCTTTGGGCTGATATCATGTCTAAGGCAGTTCCTCTGGCAATTCATGCTATGAGGGAGACTGGAGAGAATGAGAAGATTGTAGAGAAAGGTAAGACTGGATTCATAAATACTTGGATTAGACAAGAAGATTTGGATGGTAAGATTGGTAGAGTTGAGGCTGATGTAGAAGAAGATTTACCACAAAGTGCAGGTCAGCTTAAAGATCTTATTATTCAACTTCTTGGTCTTAAAGATGATTACATTAGTGAGGCCATGTATCATCCTCAGAATTTGCCTCTCATTACAAAAGCACTCGGAGCGCCTGATTTTTATATACCTAATGCAGATGATAGAGATAAACAATATCAGGAATTCGTAGATTTACTTAATGGAATTCCAGTAGAGGTAGATCCTGAGATAGATGATAATGAGGTAGAGGCTGAAGTTTGTAGAACATTCTTAGTATCTGCTACAGGATTAATGTTAAAGAAAAGTAATCCTGAAGGTAGGAAGATGATTGAAGAGCATTATAAGGCTCATATAGAGGCTGCTAAGATGAAAAGTATGGAACAACAACCAGTAGATCCTAATGCACCCAGTCCAGGACCTGTAAATCCTGAAGGAGAGCAAAATGTTCCTCAATGATATTTTGAATAGTCTATTATTTTATCCTCCTGATAGTTCTGGAGGAGATGAAGAATTAAAAATAGATGATGAAAATGAATTAAAGGATGAAGATGAAGATAACGAAGAAGGCGAAAAGGAAGATGAGGAAGATGAGGATAAAGATGAGAAGGAAGATGATGAAGAAGAACTTCAATTAACTAGAGTAGAATTCAAAGATATTAAAGGAAAATATCCTCAGTTCTTTAAGGATTTTCCAGAACTTAAACATGCTTTTTTCCGTGAACAGCAATTTACTGAAATATTTCCTACAGTAGAAGATGCTAAAAGAGCATCTGAAGCTCAGAATGCATATGAGGAGATTACAGCTGCTGTAATTGATGGAGATGTAGATAAGTTTCTTTCTGAACTCGAATCTGAAAGTAAAGATGGATTAGAGAATTTTGCTAAGAACTTCATGCCTTCATTACAGAAGACTAATAAAGATCTTTATTTTGAGATAATTGGACCCCAGGTTGCAACGTTTATTAGAAACGTATATGCTCATGGAACTAGAGATAAAGATGACAATATTAAGAATGCTGCCAAGATAGTCCATAAGATGATCTTTGGTGGTGCCTATGAGGATGTTGAAAAGGATGTTCCTCTAATTAATATTGAATCTAAGAAGGATGATAAGATAGAGAAAGATAAAGCAGAATACTTTAGCACCAAATATAATAATCTATATAAGGAAGTTACTGAAACTTGCTATAACAAACTAGATGAAGAGATTGGTAAGGGTCTAATAGATCTTAAGGGTAAACAAGGATTGGTTAGGATTCTATCTAAGGATATTAGGGGTAGAGTTCTTGAGGAATTAGAAAAAGATTCTGCATATATGGGCAGAATGCAGGCTTTATGGAAACGAGAACAAAGAAATGGATTTTCTGGAACACTTAAAAGTTCATTATCAACATTATTCTTGGCTAAAGCTAAAACAGTATTACCTAAGATAAGAATGGAAGTTCGTAGAGAGGCTTTAGGTAAAGAAATTAAAGAGGATAAAGAAGAAAAGGAAACTACTAGACTTTCAGGAGGAAAAGAATCTGGTGGTAAAGGTAAACAAATGACTCCACTGCGTGCTAAAGAAGAAAGACTATCTACTCGACAGATACTTGATTAGGGTGAAAGTAATGTCTCCTGAAGCAGAATCTAAGCAGATAGATGACTTAAAACAGGAGATTATTCAATTGAAAATGGTGATTGGAAAGATGGTGGAATGGATTAGTAAGTCTATGCTATCTCCATTAACACCAAAAGATGCTAAGAACCTAATAGAAATGTTAGGTGATGATAAAAAGTGAATTATTATCAATCATACCCTCCAGTCCAGCACTGTTAAATGCTGTAAAATCAGGGTTGATAGATTCACATAAAAAAGGAATGTTAGACGGAGGGTATTATGCAAACAGTTGATGACGTATTGGCAACAGAACTAGAGAGGGTAGAAGGTGATAGGCTTATGACAGCCTATGACGTCGACGATACCTTCTATAGTGAAGTTGAGAAAGTTCCTGGTAAGAAGGTTTCTAGTCGTAGTATGAGGGTTCCAATCAAACTTAGACCCGGTGGTAAGTTTGGTTATTATGACCCAAATAATGGCGATTTGGGAACTGGTGATGCCACTAAGTATGATAAGGGAACCATTACAGTAGCACATCTTAAGATTGCTATTCAATGGACTCTTGAAGTTGAATTGGGCACTGAGGGTAATCAGGCTGTTATCAATGCAGTTCGTGATAACATGGCTGATGCTATGGATGAATTCCGTAGACATTCAGAAGCTCAAATCATGCAAGCAGGAACTGGTGTTCTTGCAACTGTAACAACTATTAACACTACAGCAGGTGTAGATACTATTACTTGCACGACTGATGGATTTGGAGTTAAACTCCTACGATATGGTCAGCGTGTTAGTGTTTACAATGCAGCTAGGACTGTTAATAGAACTCCTGCTGGACCTGTTACTATCTCATTTCTTGATTATGCAAATAGCACAATTAAGATTCCCAGTGTAACAGGTATCATTGCAACAGATGTTGTCCTGCCTGAAGGATTAACTGGAGTAACTCCAGTAGCATTGTATGGTATTCCTTATCATACTTCTAATGCTACTACTGGTGCATGGTTAGGTCTAGATCGTGCAACTACTCCAGAAGTAGTAGCAAGTAGAGTCGATGGTGGTGGCGCAATGCTTGCATTCCCACTAGGTCGACTTGCTATCAATAAAATGGGCGATCGTGTTGGTATTAAAAATGCCAAGAAACTAAAGCCCAGAATCTGGACGCACCCCGCACAAACAGCAGCTTATGAAGCTCTTGGTAATCTATCGGTTATGATTAACAAGGGAACTAATAAGAATGAAGGATTGGATCTCTATTTTGGAGATAATCTTTCTATTGCTGGTGTTAGTATCGAAGAATCATTCCTTTGGAACAAAAAGAGAATGGACTTCGTTCTTATGGCATTGTATGGACGTGCCGTAATGAAGGAACCTGGATGGTTCACAGTAGCAGGGCGTAAGATATTCGAGATGAGAGGTGGTAGTGGTGGTGTAGCAACATCAAGTGTTAGCTATATTACTGCTGATTGGAATCTCTATCATAAGAGTCCTGGTGTTGGTGTTTACATTGACAACTTGTTGATTCCTCCAGGTTACGAATGAAATTTAGTTTACTTGGATGCTATCGAATAATGCTTATAGCTTGGGCAAAATAAGGTAGGGCATCAGGCGGGCCTGGGACACATCCAAGTAATATTAATTAGATTAGAATTCAAGGAGTTAATGAAATGCCAGATGTTGATCTCGCTAAATTTGCTGCAAGAGCTGCAATTAATCCTCCAGGACAATATGAGGGTCCACCACTTGCATCAGCAGCAACTATTACACTTTCTCATCCTGTTCATAAGGTAACAGGAGTAGTTGCAATTGTGAACATCAATCCTCCTTATACTGGATTTGTTGGTCACGTTACGTTGATTCCTACAGCTATTTGGACTATGACAGCAGCAGGTAATATTGCTGTCGCTAGAACTGCTGTAGTTGGTGTTGTTGTGCAGATGTATTATGATGGAGCTGTTTGGTATCCATCTAGCGCAGCATAAATCTCCTAAATGGGTAGGAGAACTCCCTACTCTAGTCTGTTAAGCCAAGGTCATTCTGGAGTAGGGGGTTATTAAATGAGAATCATTTTTGAAGATGGAGAGGCAGAATTAAAGCGACACAAAGAAGTATTAGATGCAATAAAGAATGTCAAAGGAACAATCATGGCAAAGATGGAACAGTTTCAAGAAGGTTTCGATAAGATGGCCGCTGAGACTACTCGCATTGGTGAGTATATCAAGACCATTACTGATCAATTGAATCGAACTGACTTGACTGAGACTCAAGAAGAATCATTGCTAGCAGCATTGAATGCAGCAGCAGATAGATTGAAGGAAATTGGTGTTACCGTAGAAACGCCTATTCCTGAAGGTGAATTGCCACTCGTAGCATAGAGGGATTGAAGGTATGGATGATCTTGGGATTAATAAATGGCTTTTAGATAATTATGGTAAAACCATCGATGGACATCCATGCTTTCGTCTTACTTGGTCTACTGGAGTAACTGAATTAAGACATTCTGAATTTCATGATTTTTATGGTGATATTTTTATTAGACGTGTGGTTGAGACAAGAGAAGTATTAAAATATCCATTTGCTCAAAATAGATGGATAATTGAGCGTATTGCGCCAATAAATAAAGAAGCTAAAGAAATGGGATTAGTTAGTGCTAATTATTCATATGAAGAAGTATATACCTTTCAGGATAAAGAAGGTAATTTTCTTCCTTTATCTAGAGATAAAGTTGAGGCCGCATTATTTCTTTATTTTAAGTATTTCCTCCAACTCAATCAGAGACAAAGAACTGATATGAGAATGGAAATGTTAGCTAAACGTGAATTGGCTAAGAAGACTAAAACTAGGGAAGCTATTGGTGAATTAAGAAGTCCTTATGGATTTGTTTTAGGAAAAAGGCATTGAAGATTATACCTCCTTCAGAATGCCCAAATATAAAAAATCATACAAAAAGTCCTGAAGGATATAATCAATGGCAGGCATGGGCAGAAAAGAAAAGTAAAACTCATGATCAATTACAATGTCCCGATTGTGGATATTATGTAATTTGGATTAAAAGAAAGAAAGAGGATAAAAAATGACTAGTTCACTAATCAGTTTAGCAAAGCGTGATATTCTAGAAGAAATACCGGGACTTCAATATGGACATTATCCTATTCCTGCAGCTAAGGATGGAGTTCCTAGTATTCTTCTTATAGAAGATTCATATTATTATAAACCTGATATTGATGGTAATCAGGATAAGCTACTAGTTGCATCTCGACAAATTGCCGAGAGTATTGTGCATATGCATATTACTTCTCAATTAGGCTATCGTCCTGATAGACATCCTGCATTGTTTTGTGTTCCTGATGAAGAAGTTACTATTAAGACATTAGAGATTAATCATAAAGATAAAATTAAAGATGTTTTAACTAAGCAACATAATTGGTTTACTGCATTAGTTCAAATTGCAGATGATGATTGGCAGCAGGCACATAAACATAATATGATCTCTGATATTCAGAGAACTGCCGCAAGAGAATTAGGTCTTAAACGTGATTGGTTAATGCAAATTGCAGACGAAACGAGATCGAATTGTCCATTCTGTGGAACTGGTTTACTGGACATTAATGCTCCTATTTGCCCGACTTGTGGTAAAGTTCACAATCCAGAAAGACTTAGGCAAATCGAAGAGAGTTTCGCGAAGACGATAGATTCTAGACAGATTATTAGCAAATCAAATAATCCTGTTACAGGTAGATAATGGCCTCTACTGCTGGTTCAGTGATGTTACGTGCTAGTGCACATCTAAATGATGTAAATCAATTAGTTTATGATACTGAAACTCTTCTTCCGTTCTTTCAGATGGCATTGGATGAATTGGATGAAGAATTGGCAGTGTGGGAGATACCATTACTTAATAAAGAATCTATTATTATATTAGTTCCTTCAGGGAGTCTTCTATTACCTGAAATGCCTGTTGATTACGTAGAGTCCATTTCAATAGTTGAGAGAATACAAGGTAGCACTGATCGTTGGAATTATGTTAGAGAGGCTAGTGATATTAATCCTAATCTAAAGGTAAGTCCTGCTGATGGAATTATTCAGTGGGCTTTTAGATCTAATCAGATTTATATCAATCCTCCTATAAGTGCTAGAGAGGTATTATTGAATTATGTATCAGGATTAGTTCCTGTAACGGACGAAGGAACTGGAATTGATTAACTACAGCGAGAAATGCTGCAAGGGATTTAGGCAATAGTCAGACTAAAGCATCTATGTTTGATGCAGATATTACTAGAGCACGAGATAGATTGGTTCGTAGACTTCACAAAAATGCACAGCATTCTATGGGAGTCCGTAGAAGGCCATTCACAGGAAGAGGTTAAATTATGGGATCACCAACGATGAATCCAATGATGGCTCTTAGAGCAGATGGTGGAGCAGGACTAAGACCCCATCTTAATGTTCATGGTGCAACTATTCCTACTGCAGCAGGTAATACAGATGCTTATACAATTGCGCCTGAAACAGGATATTTGAATTCTGTTGATTTCTCAGGTGTAGATGCTCTTGTAGCACATGATACCAATTTTATTACTTGGACAATCACTAATCTTGGTCAAGCAGGCGCAGGCTCAACAGCAATGTTAGCTGCAACAGATACTAATACTACTAAAGTAACTGGTGGAACTGCATTGGTTGCAAATGCTAAAAGATCATTAGCATTGAATGCTACTCTTGCGAATAAGCGCGTAGTTAAGGGAGATAGACTTAGAATCAGAGCGACTGGTGCTGGAACACTAGCAAATACTGTAACATTTCCAGCCTATTTGTTGAGATTTGATATAGGTCTTTAATGTTACAGGACCATACTCCAATACCAATAGAGCAGTTTAATGGATTATATGGGATTGATTCTTATGAAGATTCAGTTCCTCCTACTTATTTCATAAACGAATTAAATACAATAACTTACGGAAGCGAGTTGAGAACTCGTGATGGATTTGGTCTATCATTAGAAACACTTCCAATTACTAAGTTTGCAATATATAGGAGACAGGGAGAATCTGCAAGAAAATTAGCATTGATAGGAACTAATATTGTTGATTTGACCACCGGAATAACAATATTAGCCGTAGCTGGAATGACTGATTTTGCTATAGGATTTTTCAATAATAGAGCATTTATATCACCCCATAATGGAATAGCAGGATTACCAGGTTCATTTGTTTATGTGTATAATGGAACTGGAGTAGCACGTAAAGCAGCAGGTAATAAACCCGTAGCAGGATTTACAGTTGCTTGGGGTGCTACAGGAGTAATAGAGACTGGTATCCATATATTCTCTTGGGTATTTGAGACTGATTCAGGTTTTGTTACTGCACCAGGACCAGCCCAGATAATTGATATGGATGGGGTCCATAAAGTATCATTTGTTAATGTTCCTGTTGGACCTACTGGAACTGCTGCAAGAAGATTAATTGCTAGCCGCGCAATTCAAGATTATAATGGGGACGAAGAAGGTTATGAAATGTTTTTCGTCTCAGGCGCTCGGATAGCTAATAATGTATCAACGATATATGCTGATGTAGATTTTTATGATGTTGATTTGCAGTTTAGTGCAGATTATACATATGATCAATTAGAAGAAATTCCGGCAGTTGTATTTATTTCACCTTATGGAAATAAAATGGGTTATGGTGGCCCTGATGTAGATAAGAATTTAGTTTATATAAGCAAATCTATGGAACCTGAGAGTATTCATAGTTCAGCAGGCTTCGCATCATTTGATCCTTTTGAAACTGAGGGGGTTAAAGACGCTACAGAATTTAGAGATAATTATTATGTTACGAAGCGAAATAAAACTTATGTTATTCGTGATAACACCTTTGAGCCTTCTACTTGGAAGCCTATCACTTTGGATTCTTCTATTGGTTCCGACGTTAATGGAATTGCTAAATTCTGGGATACTACTGGTAGCAAAGTTGATTGGTTTGTTGTTAATTCTCCGGGAGGTATTTATAAATTTACTGGAGTTTATGACGAATTAGCTATAACCAGAAATATTAGAAAGATAATTTGGGATAGAATTAATAAGGAATTTTATAATAAAAATCAAATTATATTTGATCAAGAACGAATGTTGTTATATGTTCTTTTGTGTTTGGATGCCTCTGAAGAACCTTCTCATATTTTAGTATGTAATTATGAAAATGGATTTCAGTTAGATCGTATTAAATGGCATCTTTGGGAATTTGAGGATTTTACTCCCAATTGCATTGGAATTGATAGAAACACAAATAAGAAAACGGTATTAAAGGTAGCTGCTAATACAGGTAATATTTATGCCCAAGAAGAAAATAGAAGATATGATGATGAGAGTATAATCACTAATACTGTTAAATTTGCTCTTATAGGAGAAGAGCCTAATGCCATACATCATTATGGGGCAGTAGGATTTCGTATAATGGGCAGTGGAGTTCTTAATCTAAGATTAGAAGGTCAAGATGGAGTAGATAATCAGGATTTACCCAGTCTTAATCTAACTTGTTTTCCAGGAAAGGAATTCATTGCATTAGCTCACTTTCAAAGTGAAAAGGCATCAATAGTCATTAGAATGGATACTCCTGGAGCTTATTTCAAATTAAAACGAATTAATCTCTATACTAATATAATATTCAATTCTAGGCCTTTAGTATGATTGATGATTATAATAATGTAGATTATGACGATGATCCATATAGAACGTGCGAAATAGATGATATAAAATATCATGAAGAATATGGAACTAGATGTGATCAATGTGATATTTGGATTTGTAATAATTGTTGGCCAGAACATATTGAACAACATTTAGCTAAAATAAATGGCAGTTAATTTAGCAGCGGCTAATAATCTATTAACTAAGGCCGCCCAAGATAATCCTGAATTAGTGTCTGTTATTCAAGATATAATAACAGAGATTGAGAATATAGGATTAATAGTATATGAGCCTCCATTAGTCGGAAGTAAGATAGGAACTGGTGCTAAAGTTGTTCCACTTGGTCCATTAAATTTTACTTATACTTTAACTAATACTAATGTAATTTTAAGTTGGACTCCATCAAGTGTTGATTTTACTTTCTATGAATTAAGAGAAGCAACTTTACCTTCATTAGATTGGGAGCTTGCTAGTCGTATATTAACTACTTCTAATAATCAGGTAATCCTAGACCCAATAACGATTGGAACTCATGTTTATCTTCTGAAATCAATAAATAGTCAAGGAGTTTATTCTACTGATGCTGTTAGTTTAACTATTGTAATTCCTGTCATAGGCGATATTCAAATTATCCCTATGGTTATTAATAATACTATATTATTTAACTGGAATGTTCCGGATTCCACTTTTCTTATAGATCATTATGAATTCTCCAGAGATGGAGTAATTGTAAATACTGGAGTTAGAGGAACTTTCTTTTTCTTAATGGAAGTTGAGACTGCCATATATACTTATGGAGTTAGAGCTGTTAATATTATTGGAGATAAAAGTGCTTTATATACTATAGTATCTCAGGTAAATGCTCCTCCAGATTTTGAATTGCAACAGACTATCGTTAGCACTTTTGGTGGAACCATAGTAAATGGTAAATTATTTGATGGTAGATTATACTTTAATCTTAATTTAACTGAGACTTATCAAGCTCATTTTACATCAAGAAGTTGGGCAGGACCATCAGCACAAGTTGCAGCAGGATTTCCATTATGGTTGCAACCTACAGTAACTACTGGAAGTTATGAAGAGATATTTGATTTTGGTGTTTTAATTGCTACTGGAATTGTTAGCATTACTTATCTGTTTGAACTTATTTCAGGCGCATTTACTTTTGGATTAGATAGTAGATTATCTACAAATGGAACTACTTGGGGAGCTGCAATATTAACTCCAACATTTTATGCAGTTAATTTTAGATATATAAAAGTTAAAATATCATTTACTTCAGCAGATACTAAAGCCTTATTGGCATTCTATAATTTTGCAATAGCAATTTCATTACGTAGGGAGAATGATGGTGGTGAAGTTGTTGTAAGTGCTAGTGATGTATCAGGAACTGCAATTAATTTTAATAAAGCCTTTTATGATGTAGAATCTATAACCGCAACTGTCAAGAGCGCCAAAGAACCTTATGATGTGATTATAGATTTTAATGATATTCCCAATCCTACTTTATTCAAAGCATATGTTTATGATTATGCAGGATTAAGAGTAACTAAGACGGTAGAGTGGAAGGCACGTGGGGTTTTGTAATGTGGATTAGATATAATTCTACTGCCAAATATTATGAGTATTCTAATGATGAAACCAATTGGTTTGCACTTGATTTAAGTGGACAAACTGCCGCATTAAGTGCATCAATTACTACATTAAATGGACAAGTTAGCACACTTCAATCTCAGCTTGCAGCATTAGGACTTTGGACTAATATTTCATTTTCATCTAGTAATTTTTCTGTTACTGCCGGAACATGGACAGTCGTATCTGGAAATATAGCTAGTCATCGTTATTCTGTAATAAATAAAAAACTATCATATGCTATATATTTAATTAATACAGTCTATACAGGAGGTGGTGGTATTTTAGGTATTAAATTACCTTCAGGAATGTTATCTGCAGGAGCTTTATTTTTTCCTTATATTTATTATACTACAACAGATCCTTGGTCGATAGGACTTTGTAATATTGCAGCCGGATCGGATACTTTATTTTTCTATACTGCACATTTGAATAATTTTCCTGCTAGTAATCCATTGCAAATTGCTCTTAGTGTAGAAATTCCACTTGCATGAGGTAAAAATTATGGTAACTCCTGGCGGCCCAACGAATATTGGTATTGGTGTTACAAAAGGTGATATTAGTTACATATGTGGACAAATCTGCCTTCAACTTAAAATCAATTTTGATAAGGCAGTTAATGTTAATGCCTTTCTTTTGACTCAAACAGATGAAGTCCTAATAGAAATGGGATTTATTCAAGGAGAAATTGATACTATTAAATCTGCTTTAGCTGACTTAGCTTATATGAAGGAAACAGCATTTAATTCTAGTCCGCATGTAAAATTGCTATATGGCATGGGTATCTAGATGAAGGTGAATGTTAATAACAACAATATAGTTATTAAACTTGAGACTGATGAAGAGAAAGATGCTATTGCTGCATTTGTAGCCGATCATGGGGAAATTGCATTAGAAAAACAATTTGCAGTATGGTTAAATAGTAGAATAGCTACTCATGAAGAAAATACTAAAGCTGGCATTTGGAAGAAATTAAGTAAGGTAGAAAGACAAGAACTTAGAGATAGAGTGAGAAATAGATAATGGCAGATTGGGCTCTACCTACTCTAACTTCTACATACGCTAATTTTCTAGATTATCTTGCAGCTAGAGATCTAGATGTAGCTAAAATGTTTGTTGCACTGCCTACAAATCCTGTAGCAGACATGATGAGGTATGATAGAACAGGAAATAAATTTCAAGAGTATTTAGCTGGGGTATGGACAGATAAACTATTATCATTAGCAGGAGGAGGAACTGGAGCTAATACAGCTGCTAATGCTAGAACTAATTTAGGTATCGGAACTTTAGGTGTTCAAGATTTTAATAATGTAACTATTACTGGTGGAGTTATATCAGGATTAGGTTCATTACAAAGTAATGGAGTAATTAGTGGTCCTGGTTCTGGTATTACTGCCATAAATGCTGCCAATATTGCAACAGGATTAGTTAATCCCCTAAGATTAGGAACAGGAACTCCTAATAATACTAAATTTTTACGTGGTGATGGACTTTGGATTAAACCGGCTATGGTAAAAACAGTAGCTAAAGCAACCGGAACTATGACTCCTGTAGGAACCACCACTTATAATTTTACTGTTACTCCTACATTAACTGATTATACCAAAGCTGTAATCGTATATGCTTCAGCTGGATTACTCGCTAATCTTATTAGTAATACTCAAGTAGCAGTAGGACCACATTCTGTCAGCAATGCTAGTGATATAGTTATACACATAGTAGAATTTGATTACTGAAACAAAATGGAACTAGATGTAATTAAATGGGCTATAACCCAAGGAGGATGGGCAGCATTAGCTATACTTATGTTCTGGATGTATACTAGAGATTCTAAGTCTGCTCAGGATAAATTAATAGAAATGAGTAAATTCTATAGTAATGATGTTAAAGAAAATCAAACTAAATTAGTAGATACTGCTGCAGCATATATGTCATTTGGTGAAAAGTATGCTGAGTCATTAACTAAAATTTCAGAGTCTCTTAATTATCAAGCTAGAACATTAGAGAAGATAGAAGATCATTTATCTAAGGTGGATATGTTTTCTGATGTTCCTAAAGAATTACTAAGAGAAAGATTAAGAGCTTCTGAAGTTCCTAAAAGAAGAGCAGTAGATCTTACATTGCTTCATGCCTTAGAACCTCCCCAGCAAGGTAAGGCAAGTTAATGTTAGTTTTAATAGTTGATGATACTGCAGCTAATCTAACATTAGCGTCTATTCTATTAGAAGCTGCAGGATATAAATATATGCTAGCAATGGATGCAGAGGCTGCTAGAAGCATTCTTAAAGAATTTAATCCCGGCATCATAATTTTAGATTTACTTCTTCCAAAAACAGATGGATTTACCTTCTGTAGGGAATTAAGATCTAATAGTAGATTTGAAAAAACCGCCATAATTTCTATGACGGCATATTTGGATGATTCTATAGCAACAAGAGCAAAGGAGGCAGGATTCGATTATTATTTACCTAAACCCTTTACTTCAAAAGAATTTATAGAATTATTGGATTCTATCAGAGATGAACTCCATGATAATACGAGAAGCTGAACTTAAAGATTTGAAGATTATCGATAAATTAAATAATTTACAAGCGGATTTTAAGTTAAATAATATAGATAATTGTATAATTCAACGTATTGTATTTGATGGAACTATTCCAATAGCATATGGCATAGTTAGGAAATTAGCTGAGGCAATTATGTTAGTTGATCCTCATACGCCTAAATTATTACGGGCTAAGGCTATGAGAGAATTAATGATGTATGCAGAGATAGGTAGTAAAACGAGTGGCTGTGAGCAATTACATTGTTTTGTTTCAGATCCTAAATTAGCTTTCTCATTAGAGAAACAATTTGGATTCAAGAGAACTAAAGATATAGTTCTTGTGAAAAATTTATAAGGGACCCAATGAGTGATCAACTTAGGGATTTAATCGATAAACTGGCTGTTCAGTATCTTGATTTTGGAAATTCAATCAGGCAGATTGATGAATTAATACCAAAAAAGATTATAATTCCTTTGGTTAAAATCACTCCAGCAGATGATATTAATCTAGCCTTCAAATCCCTATATAATGGTGGTGGAAGATTAATCTGTGGTCCTGGTAAGTATCCTGCTATTATTCATTCACAAAGAGAATTACAAACTTTAATTACGGTAGAATCAGAAGATTCTAATAATAGGGCAAGTATTGCAGGATTCACTGCCAGAAATAAATCTTGTAATGTTGTATTCTTTAATACTGATTTTCATACAGATGGTCCAGTAAGTCCCACAAATCATATTTCATTGGGTGGTGATAAGACTACTATGAAGATTAGAGAGGAAGTCCCATTTGGATTTTCTTTCATTAATACTAGACATAGAGGACCAGCACGTAGAGCCTTTATGGCTAATTGTGCTGATTTACTTATTGAGGATATTGATGCAGATGATTATTACGAGAAAGGAACTGATTCACAAGCTATAGCTGGATGGAATGGATGCCGAAATCATATGATTAGGACATCCAAATTATCTGCAGCTAGTGAGAATATTATTTATGGTGGCGCGGATGCAGCTAATCTAGAGATGTATCCTGAAGGAATTACATTCGATAAGAATGTTTTTTCAAAGAAAGAAGAATGGAGAACACTCAATTATAATATGAAGTGTCTTATGGAATTTAAGAATGCTAAATATGTTCTTATTAGTTATAACACATTAAAGGATACCTGGAGACAAGCATGGGGTAATTCTCCAGCAATTATGATTAAGGCAGCAAATCAGGAGAATACTAATCCTTATGCTGAAAGTTCTCATTTCACTATTATAAATAATGACATATATAATGTTGGTGATTATATTACCATTATAGGTCAACGAGATGGAAACTATAATAGTGGTATATGTAATGATATTCTAATTAAGAATAATTTCATGCACAAAATGCATGCTATAGGTTCTGGTAGAGCAACTCAGATTGGTGATGGTCCCAGAAATGTAAAAATATTACAGAATACTATACTTGATAATATCAATTCATTTATGGAAATGTATGGAATTCCTGGAGATGATATTCATTTTACGGATAATGTAACAGGACATGGATATTATGGACTTATTAATAATAGTCCGACTTATGTTCCTGAAATTGAACGAAACATCGTAGAGCTTAATCCAACTAGAAAATATAAACTTACTCCATCTAACACTTATGTTCCTGCTCCTATAAGAGATTATCTTATAGCACATCCTGGAATTGCTGGTTCAGATTGGTGTAATTATGGAGTATAACAATGGGTAAACGAGAAACAAAAGAAACATATAAGGACTCTAAAGAAGCCGCTAAGAATGTCACTACAGCTTATGAACCAGTTACTGCTTCTGCTGGACAAAGAGCAGATACAGCAGGTTCACAATCTGGTGAATTAAGAGATGCTATAACTGGCGGTTATGGTGGTATGGCTAGTGGTCCTGCTAGGCAAATGAACATGCCTAGAGAGATTAAGGTAGGTGAATTACAAGCGGCAAATACCGAGTATCAGAAGTTTAGAGATACTGGGGGATTAAGTGCTGAAAATGAATCTAGAATGCGCGGAGGCGGTGGATTTGATGAATTCGCTAAAACCGGAGGATATTCAGATAAGAACAAAGCTGATATTAAAGCTCAGGCTATTAGTCCTATTGGATCTTATGCTACTGGGACTCAAGATGAAATCTCAAGGAGACAAGCATTAACAGGAGGATATGCTCCTGGTATGGATGCTGCTAATAGACAATTGAGACGGGATACAAGTAGAGGAATTGCAGATACTAGTCTAAACGCTAATATAGCAATACAAGATAAAGTTAATCAAGGAAGACAATATGGAATCAGTGGTATGGCTAATTCGGAAGCAGGACTTGCAGGATTACAGACTGGTAATAGATTACAAGCATTGGGCGGAGAATATAATACTGGTAACGCTATATCGGGATACGACGCCCAAAACGTAGGCAATACTATGAATGCTGAGCAGTTTAATATCAATACTGCTAATCAACAGCAAGCTGCAGGATTATCTGGATTATCTGGTATGTATGGTAGTGATGTTAATAGAGAGCAGGCTGAAAGAGATAGACAAGGCGGTATGATGACTGATGCCGATAGAGCTAGATTAGGCTATATGGGCACTCAAGGACAAATAGCAGTTCAGCCTGGTATTGGTGGTAATATAATGAGTGGTGTTGGTGCTGCTGCTGGTATTGCTGGTGGTATTATGAGTGGTGGTGCTACTAGTATGCTTGGTGGAATGATGCCAAGAGGTGGAACTACTAGTAGTGGACAATTTACGGGTTACGCGTAGGTAAATTAGATGGATTTTTTACAGCAGCTGAAACTTAGGAATTTGTTTAATAATCAACAACAAAATCCTAATCCAATACAGGCTACTATGCCTGCAGTAAATCCTGCCAATATGATGATACCAAGACAGGAACCTCCTCCATCTATTATAAGTCCTGCTGATTCTCCTGATACTGGATTAGAGGCATTACGTGGTAGAGCTACACCAGCTATTAACGAATATAAGAAATTTCTAGAAGATCAGCCTACTAGGCAAGATAATAAACTTAGTAAATTAGGTAAAATATTAGCTATGACTGCCGGAACTGTAGAAGGAGGAATATCTAAAGATGTAGGTAGAGGAATTAAGACAGGTATGGGGATTGTTGATGCTCCATATGAACGTGCTAAAGATGATTGGTCCATGAAGGGTGGTAGACTCAAGGAAATGGCAGAACTTGAGTATCGTGGACTTACTGATGATCAGAAATTAGAAGTTCAGATTGCTAAGAATGATTTAGAACAACAAGAAACTTATATTAAGATGCTCCAGGCTAATTCTACTATTGCACTTAATAGTCAGAAGGCTAAAGAGATTGCAGATAAGATTAAGAATTCTGGTAAGAATCTCGTCAAGAATGAATCTACTGGAGATATGGAAATTGTAGATTCTAAGACTGGAGAAAGACAATCATTAGGTAGATTCCTAGAAACTGCAGGAGAAAAAAGAACTGAGGAATTTGGTTTCTTTAAGAAGAGAGAAGAAATTGAACAATCAGGTAGAATTGGTTTAGAGAATGTAAGACATCGTGGTTCAATGCAATTAGAAGGAGCTAGACAAGAAGGAGATATTGCTACAGAAAAACTAAGACAAACTGGTGCTACAGGATTAGAAACTCAAAGACAAACTGGTAGAGAAAGACTTGCTAGAGTAACAGGTGAGATTACATCCATTGCTAAGGCTAAGGATGTTAAATTAAATCTTTTATCTCCCACTCAACAAAATGCTGCATTTCAAGGTGCATTGGGTAGATCTTTATTAGAGCATCCTGAATGGCGTAGAGAATTATTTGAAATAGATGATGCTACAGGACAATTAGTTCCTAAAGAACATGCCAGTGAGAATGATAGTTATGCAGTATTTCTAGCTGATGTAGTTAGTAAGACTAGAGATGTTACTGGTGCAGGTGATACGAAAGTTAATGACCCTAGTATACCTGTTCCTAAATCACAGACATTAGTGCCTGGTATATCTGGAACTGGAGGAGGTAATAAAACCAGTATTCCTAATTTCCTTAGACCTGAAATGCAGCCTAGTATAACTCCACCTCCAGGACCTCCTACTGTAGCATTACCAAATTTAACACCGCCTCCACCATATAATTCTACTCAAGGAACTGGTAATATTATACCTAATATGCCTGCACCTACTATTAATCCTGCTGGAATGCAAGGTAATGTTCAATCAGATAATCCTAGTGACACGGCAGCTATAGCAGCATTAGCTAAAATTGGATTTCCTAATCCTACACCTGAAATGATTGCTGAGGCTAAGAAGGATTTAGGATTACCCTGATTGAATTAACACAATGCCATTAGATCCTGAAAAATACAAGGCGCTCAGTCTTAATCCTAATAAATATGCCTCTATGGCTAAGGGTGCTACTGCGCCTCAGATTACAGAACCTACAGTAGATACTCCATATTCAGGTATAATCAGTGGTGATAATCCTTTCATGCAATTTGGAGGTAAATCTAGGTATCCTGGTGAACAACATCAGATGTCTATCGTTAAGGGCATACCTGAGAATATAGATAAACTTAGAAATGTTATTACAGATCAGGCATCTAAGGTTCCAGTAGTAGGACCAGAGTTAGCTAGATGGGGTAGTATTGTTACTGAGGCATTAAGAGTTCCAGCAGAGATTGCTAATGATCCTTTTGCTGTTGGAGGAATGTTAGCTAATAAACTTAATCCTTCTAAATTCAAAAGTTTATTTAAGTCTGCTCCTAAAGAGCCAGCTAAGATTCCTATAGTTCAGAAGACTCATACTCCTGCTGATTATGCGATGGATAATGCTTATACTAAGGCTAAGGGAGGTGTAGTAACTCCGCAATTAAAAGAATTAGCTAAAGAAATTCCACCAATTAAAAAGGAAATTCCAAGCATATCAAGTGAATCTAGAATATTTCTACCTAAAGATTTACAAGGTGGTAAACCTAGATTCAATATTGGACAGAAATCATGGATTCCAGAATTTGAGAATGATGTAGATAAAGCCTTACTAATTATAGCCCAAAAGAGTCCTAGCAAACGTAATGCTGATTACATGAATTGGCTTAAGAAGTATACTGGACTAGAAGAACTTGAATTAACTGCTGCTGGCACTAGAGTTAAGGATAAACTTAAAAATCATTTAGCTGGACTTAAAGAACAAGGTCAAGTTAAGGTTCCTCTATTACATGATCTTACTGTTACTAAACCTCTATCTAATAGGACTCTTACATTAGGTAATCAAGGAGGTAGTTTAGCTAAACCTAGAGTTAGACTTAATAAGGATGGATCTTATACTGAGCTTCCACCTAAGACTGGTAAGGCTGCATTGGAGAGTGCTGATGATATTAATGAACTGAATCCAGAATTCAATGCTAGAATAGATGCTATGAAAGCTGATACAGCTCGTATGAAAGCTAATAATGCATTACCTCCTACTCCTGAGCAAATAGCTGAAACTAACAGATGGAATATGATTCAGGAGAATCTTAGAAAAGGAGATGAAGTTAGAGCAGGTAAAGGATTACCTGATATTGAAGGTGAGATTGTTCCACAAGTAACACTAGGTGATACTGCCAATGATATAGAAGTTCCCAAAATACCTTTCACTGAGGGTCATGTAGGTGAGACTGCTAGAACTTTAGTTAGAAATGTTCAAAGGGAATTAAAATCTGTATTTACAGGCGATCCTACTGATATAACGGGAATGAATGAATTGATGCTTAAAGATAAGGATAATATAATTAAAGATCATATCATTCCTGGTAGAATTAAGGAATTAGTTAGAACTCTTAAAGAGAAGGCTAATTGGGGAAGGAAATTCTTTGCTGGTGATACTCTTCCAGGACAGAAGGAAGAGATGGAGGCTACTGCAAAATATCTTGAGAAAATTGCAGCAGATATGGAGGCTAATCCTACTATAGATAATCTATATAGATTAAGATCTAAAGTAAATAACATGCTAGATGAAGGAATAGAATCGGCTGATGATATTGCAGGAGATGTTACTCCTAGAGTATTTATGCCTGAAACTGGTCCTGATGAAATAATAGGACATAGTAGTGGTGAAATGCCACAAGTTCATTTAGCTGATGATGTAGGAGGTGGTAACATACCTCCTCCAAATCAGCCTATGAACCCGCCTAATAACGGGTCTGGTTGGCGTCCTACAGGCGTTCCTGCAAGCGTTCAAGAGGATTTATTAACGAACCCTGAAACGACATTTAGAGAGCTTGCTACGAAGCCTGAAGAATGGTTAGGACTGGCTCGTGCGCTTAAATCATCCTTTGACTTGTCAGCCCCTAGACAAGCTATGGGATTAGTAGGAACTAAGGCATTCTGGAAGTCTACTCCGCAACTGATTAAATCATTAGGAAATGATGCTTATGCTGCTAGTCAAGCTGCTATTACTAGAATGCCTCATACTGAATTAGGAATTGGAGATGGACTTAAATTAACTGATATTCATGGACATTTGGGTATTAGAGAAGAAAACTTTGGTAATGCTCTAGCGGATACAATACCTATTATTAGAACCATAGTAAAGAAATCAGAACAATCTTATATTGGATTTCTGAATACTGTTAGAGCTCATAAGTATAATGATATGGTGGAGAAGGCTGTTAAGGCCGGAATGAATCCATATCAGAATCGTAATTTATCTAAGAATTTTGCAGAATATGTGAATAATTCTACAGGTAGGGGAGATTTAGGAACTTGGGAAAGGAATGCACATCAACTAAATACTTATTTATTTGCTCCTAGAAATATGTCAGCGACTCTAAGATCATTCAATTATCTTAATCCTAAGAGATTTATTAAACTTGATAAAGTTACTAGAGATGAAGCATTAACTAATTGGTTATCATTTGCAGGATTGAATGTTAGTATTCTAGGACTTGCTAAGGCAGGTGGAGCTGAAGTAGGTTGGAATCCAACTAAATCTAATTTTGGTAAAGTTAAGATTCACAATACCACTTTTGATTTTACTGGAGGTAAAGGTAGTTATATTGCAGCTGCAGCACAGATGGCGGATAAAGGTTTAGATAGTATTCTAAAGAAGAAAAGAACTAGTAATAGAACTGGATTAGATGTTGCTGAGACTTTCTTTGAAAATAGGGCTGCACCTATTCCTGCTGTTGTTTTAACTATGCTTAAAGGAACTGACTTTGAAGGAGAACGAGCGGATTTAATTAAAGAGACTATGAAAGTATTCGTGCCTATGTTTGCTGAGAGTATGTATAGTGTTTCTAAGAATGATCCTGAACTTCTACCATTAGCTGCTATATCTGATCTATTTGGTCAGGCTGCTAATAGTCGTAAAACTAAATTCAAGAAAGGAAAAGGAAGTTTATTTCCTACTATTCAACTTCCTTCTCCTCCTAGTGTTAGTTTACCTGGGTTCTAATCTATAATTTTAATTCTAATGTCTGGTGAATTCTTTAAGGATTTCTCTTAGAACAATACACATTGCCGATTGTTTACTAGCCATAGATGCAATAGTATTCTCTATTCCTTCATCCTCTGTTTCATATTCCCTAGCCATTAGAGATGCTTCATTCTCCATAGTTTCCAGCAATTCATCTAGAAATACCCTCCTGGCATACTCCATATTAATTATTCTCTATATAAGACTTAATTTCAGGTCTATCAACTCTAAGTCGATACCAAATCTTCCCACCTATTTGATCTATCGTTAGAGTATTCTGTTGAATCATGAGTTGGGCTATGT
>Ga0193716_1000262_pt1 | contig 32939 bp, 28 predicted proteins | sample U2c1metaG_FD_145901 | JGI IMG/M metagenome (GOLD analysis project Ga0193716, IMG submission 145901) | Soil microbial communities from a riparian zone of the East river system, Colorado, United States - U2c1 | ecosystem: Environmental > Terrestrial > Soil > Riparian zone | place: USA: East River...
CGACAACGACGACGACGCCGCCGCCAGCAGGGGTGCGTCGATAGTGGGGGGTCGTTTGTGGGGGGTCAGGTCATGAGCGGGGAAGGTGTGCTCGTCGCCGGGCGCTACCAGCTCGGTAGACGCATTGGCAGCGGCGCGATGGGCATCGTCTGGCAGGCGCACGACGAGCGGCTGCACCGGACGGTCGCCGTGAAGCAGTTGCTGCTGCAGCCGGGACTGTCCGAGGCGCAGGCCGAGGAGGCGCGCCGAAGATGTATGCGGGAAGGGCGGATCGCGGCTCGGCTCTCGCATCCCAACGCGGTCACGGTCTACGACGTCGCTGAGCACGACGGCGACCCGTGGTTGATCATGGAGTACCTGCCGTCGAAGAGCCTCGCGATAGTGCTGTCCGAGCAGGGCACGCTGCCGCCGGCCGAGACGGCGCGGATCGGCGCCCAGATCGCGTCGGCGCTGGTCGCGGCGCACGCGGCGGGCATCGTGCACCGCGACATCAAGCCGGCGAACGTCCTGCTCGGCGACGACGGCACCGTGAAGATCACCGACTTCGGCATCTCCCGGGCCACGGGTGACGTCACCGTCACCGCGACCGGGATGCTCGCCGGCACGCCCGCGTACCTCGCACCCGAGGTCGCGAAGGGCGAGGACCCGACGCCCGCGGCGGACGTGTTCTCCCTCGGTTCGACGCTGTACACGGCCATCGAGGGGCACTCGCCGTTCGGGCTGAGCGAGAACACGCTCGCGCTGCTGTACGCCGTCGCGGCCGGCAAGATCACGCCGCCCCGGCAGGCGGGCCCGCTGACCGCGTTGCTGATGCAGCTACTGCGGGTCGAGCCGACCGAGCGGCCGTCGCTGGCCACGTCGCGGGACAATCTCATCGCCGTGTCCGAGGGGCGGCAGCCGCCGGGGTTCATCAGTGGCGCGTCGGCCGTCACCGAGCGGATCGCCGGCAACCGGCTGCCGCAGCGTCCGCCGCTCGGCCCGCCAACTCCGCCGCGGCCGGCGTGGCCGATGCAGCAACAGCAACAGCCGCCGCAGAAGGACGCCACACGGCTGAACGTGAACCCGTTCACCGAGCCGACGCCCAGCGGGCCGGTGATGCACGAGCAGCAGGGCCCTCCTCCGGTGCGCAAGCAGGCCTCCCGGGCGCGGTCGATCGTGCTGACCGTGCTGGCGATCGTGGCGGCCGCGCTGGTCGGGATCCTGGTGGCGAGCCTGGTGTCGAGTGGTAACAGCGACAACAACAACGGCCAGGCACAGCCGAACGACGACAAGTCGACGACGCGGGAGACATCGACGGACGATGGGCCGGCGTCGTCGCCCGACTCGACCCCGTCGGCCTCATCAGCTCCGTCCGCGGCCGACTACGAGGCCGGCGTGCGCGATTACTATGCGCTGCTGCCGAACGACCTCGAGGCGGCGTGGCAGCGGATGACGCCGCGTGCGCAGGCCGCCGGCGGTGGCGGGCGGGCGTACCAGCGGTTCTGGAAGCGCATCGAGTCCGTAGAGGTGCTGTCGACCAAGGCGGAGGGCGACCGGGTCGCGGCGACGGTGAAGTTCACGACGAAGCAGGGCGAGACATCGACCGAGGCGTACTCGCTGGCGCTCGTCGAGCAGGACGGCCAGATGATGATCGACAACTTCGTCCGCACCGGCGGCGGGGCGCCGGAAGGCGACGGCTGAGGTCTCGGGTGTGGCCTCCGGCCCCCGATATCCAGCCTACCGGTGAGCACCGACAGCGGGCGGGGTTCGCGGGTGGGTTGTCCACAGGGTCGACGACTGTCCACAGCCGACGGTCGGAGGCACGGAACTGTCGGTGCCGTGCCGTAGCGTGGTTCGAGGGGGCCAGCGGCCAGATCCACCCCCAACAGTTCAGTTTTGCTTACAGGTGTGTGTACTTCTATTTCCTTGTGCTTCTCGGTTGTCTCGGGCAGCGTTGTCCGTGTGATCCGTGGTGGTGGCGGGACCTTGTTCCGCATGGGGTTGTTGGCGTTGTTCTGGGGGTCGAGCTTCCTCTGGATCAAGATGGGGCTCGCGAGCTTCACGCCGGTGCAGATGACGTTCGTCCGGCTGGTCCTCGGGTCCGCGGTGCTCGTCGTCCTCTGTTATGCCGCCAAGCAGCGCCTGCCAAAGGACCGGAAGCTGTGGGGGCATCTCGCCGTCTCCGCGCTGATCGGGAACGCGATCCCCTTCACGCTGTTCGCCATCGGAGAAGAGACCGTCGACTCCGGGGTGGCCGGCGTGCTCAACGCCACCACACCGCTGTGGGTGCTCCTCATCGGACTCACGCTGGGCACCGAACGGAACCTCTCTCCGGTCCGGCTTTCCGGGCTGATCCTGGGGTTCCTCGGCACGCTGCTGATCTTCGCGCCGTGGCAGTCCGGTGAGCTGACGAGCTGGGGCGCGCTGATCATCCTGGTCGCCGCCATGTGCTACGCGGTCAGTTTCGCTTACATCGGGCGGTTTCTGTCCGGGCGCGGGCTACCGTCGATCACGCTGTCCGCCTCGCAGATCATCGCCGCCACTGGGCTCACCGCGCTGGCCCTGCCGTTCAGCGGGTTCGAGCCGATCCACCTCCGGCTGGACGCCGCGATCGCCGTCGTCATCCTGGGCATCGTCGGCACCGGGTTCGCGTTCGCGCTCAACTACCGGCTGATCACGGACGAAGGCCCGACCAACGCGGCCGCCGTCGGGTACCTGCTGCCCGTCGTGTCGGTGTTGCTCGGGGCGCTGGCCCTCGACGAGACCCTCAACCCGAGGGTCGTCGCCGGGATGGTCGTCGTGCTGGGCGGAGTCGCGATGACCAGGGTGCGGCGTCGGCTCCCGGTGCCGCACCCGCCCGCCATCATCGAGCCGGCGGTCAGCCGACCTTAGGCCACGGCACGTCCGGCAACGCGTTCAGCAACGGCACCAACAGCTCCTCCTCGCGGTCCAGGTGCGCGGTCAGCTCCTTCGCCAACGCCTCGAAGGCGTCCGACGACGACGGCACCGCCACCAGCTCGCCGCGCAGCCGGGCGACCGTCCGGTGCTCGGCACGCAGGCTCTCCAGCGCCGACCCCAGCTCCGGGAACCGTTGCGCCAGATACGAAAACACGGCGAAGTCCTCGCCAAGGTGGTGCCGCTCGAGCCCGACGCAGAACGCGAGACAGTTGCTGCGCAGGTCGTCCTGGACCAACTCGCCGGACCGCAGCGCGGTGACCTGGTCGCGGAACCAGCCGTGGATCGCGACCAGCTCATCGCCCGCCGCCCGGACCCGCACCACGTCCTGATCCTCCGGGTGCAACACAACGACCGGCAGCACCCGGCTGGTCTGCCGCTGATAGTCGGCGTAGCCGGGCGCCACCGCCAGGACCACGTCGAACAGCCGGTCCCGCTCCTCGACGGCCGCCGGCACGGCGATGGCCGTGCGCTGGACCCCCTCAACATCCACGAACACCCGAGGGTTGGCCCGCAGGTTGTGGAACCACGCGGGATGCCCCGGCGCGCCACCGGCGGACGCGACGATCAGATACGTGTCGCCGTCGGGCACGGCGCCGACGGAGACAGTGTGGGACCGGCCGCTGCGCGCGCCGGTCGTGGTCAACGAAATGAACAAGGCTCTGCTTTCTGTTGGCGTACGGGAAAAGACGCGCGGGCGTCTCCCGTTCGCCGAACAGGACAACGCGGGCAGCACGAAACTGCCTGAGACACAAGGGAAAGGGGACGACCGCGCGGGCGTCAGCGCGGTCAGGCGCTACCGATGCTGTGGAGTGCCACGGACATCATCCCCTTGGAAACGTCGGGTGCTCGCCCGGCCACGCCCTCGCATACTGGCGCGCCACGCGGCACCCGACGATTCAACCACCCGGTACCCACGCCGGTCCAGGGTCTGTCCCTTTGGATCTTTGTGCGGAGTCCGTGCTGACGAACAGATACCTCAGGGGAACGTGACGGCACCCAGCCACTAACCACTCAGGTAGCCGAACCTTCGCCGGAACGCGACCCACACTCAAAAACCCGGGGAGGCGGACTAGGCGAGCAGTTCCGCGAACGTGATCGCCGTGTCGTCCTCGTGTCGGGGTCCGACGATCTGCACGGCCACCGGCAGCCCGTCGGCGAGCCCGACCGGCGCCGCCACCGATGGCAGGCCGGCCAGTGCCGAGTGCGTGATCCAGTACGACTGGTCGAGGTAGGGCCGGTCGCCGACCCGCCGCTCGTCGAACGGACGGTCGTCGTGCGGCGCGGCGGTCGTGAAGTTCACCGGGCACAGGAACACGTCCACGTCAGCGAAGTAGCGGTCCCACGCCGCCCGCACGGCCAGCCGATGCGTCTCGTGCGCGCCGAAGTTCGCTGGCGAACCGCCTTCCATGAGCGTGAAGAACGCGTCCAACTGGCCACCGAACGACTCCGCGACCGCGGCCGGGTCCACATCGGATGGCCAGCCCTCGACCACCTTGGCGCCGGCGGCGGCCACCGCGTCGACCACAGTGGACAGTCGGTCCGCGACCGCCGGCAGCACCGGGCACGCCGGGTCGTCCAGCACCACGCCGACGCGGAAGTCAGACAGTCGTTCGTGCCGGGGCGGCGCGAGCGTCCAGGTGTACGCGCGCGCCGACGTGTCGTCCGGGCCGCCGGTGACCCGCAGCGCCGTGCGCAGGTCCGCCGCCGACCTCGCGAGCGGCCCGAGCGTGCTGAGGTACGACATCGCCAGCGGCGCGTCGGGCGCGCCCGGCGGCCGGAAACCGGTCAACGGCACGGTGTCCGGCGTCGGCCGCAGCCCGTACACGCCGCACGCGGCGGCGGGCAGCCGGATCGAGCCGGCCAGGTCCGAGCCGAACTCCAGCAACGTCATGCCCGCGGCCAGCGCGGCGGCGGAGCCACCCGACGAGCCGCCCGGCGCCCGAGTCAGGTCCCACGGGTTGTTCGTCACCCCGAACAGCTCGTTCGCGGTCTGCCCGAAGTCGGCGAGCATCGGCGCCACGTTCGTCGTGCCGATGATGTTCGCGCCGGCGGCACGCAGCCTGCGCACCACGGTCGCGTCCTCGGTGGCCGTGACACCGGGGATCACGCCCCAGGTCACCGGCATGCCAGCCACGTGGATCGCGTCCTTCACGGTCATCGGCACCCCGTGCAGCGGACCGCGCGGCTCCGCCGCGTCCAGCTCGGCGGCCCTGGCGAAGGCGCCCTCGCGGTCCAGGTAGACGACCGCGTTGACCTCGGCGTTCGTCGCGTCGATCCGCGCGAGCACCTGCTCCAGCAGCTCGCGGGCCGTCATCGCAGCGGTTCCTGCAGCTCGGTGACCCACGTCGACCGGTCACCCATGCACTCCAGGTACACCTCGCGGTTGTAGCCGGCGGAGCGGTGGCCGTTCTCCTCGATCCAGGTGGCGAGCGTCTGGATCGAGGACAGCACGTTGTCCAGCTCGCCGTGGTGCACGATCGTGGCCGCCTGCTCGAAGGCCGGCAGGTCCACGACCGTCAGACCGTGGTCGCCGCCCGGTTCGACGTTCACCGGCATGGCCGCGTGCACGACCACCCCGCCGTCCGGCGCGTCCTCGTAGTACGCGATCGGCGCGCCGACACAGCCGACGCCGACCCGCGCCAGCACCGCGTTCAGCTCGTCGTACAGCGGGCCGATCACCGGCCCGATCGCGCCCGGTTCGAAGCCGGCCGCGACCCCCGACAGCTCCGCGACCCGCACCGCGGGCACGTTCTTGACCTGGACATCGTCCGTGGGCATGGCGCCCTCCGTCTCGATCGAACGGAGTCTCGCCTCGACGGCCGCCAGCCGGGCGCGGTCGGCGACGAGCTGGTTGGCCAGCTCGGCCTGCCGCAGCCGCAACATGCCGCGCAGCTCGTCGATCCCGACCTTGTCGTCGATGATCGTGCGGACCTGGTCGAGCGTGAACCCGAGGTCCTTGAGCGCGACTATCCGGTTGAGGCGGGAAAGCTGAGCCGCCTCGTACCCCCGATAGCCGGTCGCGGCGTCCACGCGTGCCGGTGGCAGCAGCCCGATCGCGTCGTAGTGCCGCAGCATGCGGACCGAGACGCGGCCGTGTCGTGCGAAGTCTCCGATGGTGAACATGACGGGCCCAGGTCTATGGCCTGACACGGTGTCAGGGTCAAGGAAATCAGACGAGTCGACGGTCCGACGCCCAGCGGGACAGCTCGTAGCGGTTCGACAGCTGCGTCTTGCGCAGGACGCTCGACACGTGCGTCTCGACGGTCTTCACGGAGATGAACAGCTCGGCCGCGATCTCCTTGTAGGCGTAGCCGCGGGCGAGCAGCCGCAGGACGTCCCGCTCGCGCGGGGTCAGCAGGTCCAGCTCGGGGTCGCTGATCGGCGCCGCGCCCGGCCGGTCCGCGAACGCGTCCAGCACGAACCCCGCGAGCCGCGGCGAGAACACCGCGTCGCCCTCGGAGACCCGCACGACCGCACGCACCAGCTCGTGGCTGGAGATCGTCTTGGTGACGTACCCGCGCGCGCCGGCCCGGATGACCGCGATGACGTCCTCCGCCGCGTCGGACACCGACAGCGCGAGGAACACCACCTCGGGGTTGTCCGGGCGGGACTTGCGCAGCACCTCGGCGCCGCCGCCGTCGGGCATGTGCACGTCGAGCAGGACCACGTCCGGCTTCTTGTGGCCGATGCCGGCGACCGCCTCGCCGACCGTGCCGGCCTCGCCGACCACCTCCACCTCGTCGGTGATGGAGTCCAGCTCGGCACGCACCCCGGCCCGGAACAGGCCGTGGTCGTCCACGAGGAACACCCGAACCGGCCGCTTAGTGGCATCGCCGGTCTCCGTCATGCTGACTCCCTACTCACGCCCCCACGGTCACCCGCGGCATCCGCAGCTGCACCTCGGTGCCCTCACCGGGAGAGGTGCGCAACCGCAGTTCGCCGCCGTTGCGCTCCATCCTCCCCCGGATCGAGTCTGCCAGGCCATGCCGGTCCGCGGGGACGGTCATCGGGTCGAACCCCTTGCCCCGGTCGCGCACGAAGATCTCGACGGCGTCCGGCTCGACCTCGGCGTACACGCTGACCTCGCCGACCCCGGCGTGCTTCGCCGCGTTCACGGTCGCCTCGCGGGCCGCGTAGACCAGGCCGGTGAGCCGCTCGTCGAGCTGGCAGTCGCCAACCACGACGTGCTGAACCTTGATCGCGAAGGTGTCCTCGACCTCGCCGCACGCCCGCGCGATCGCCTCGGACAGCACCGACGCCTCCGTCGTGCCGCCCGCGCCGCCTGCCTGCGCACCCTCGACGGTACGGCCCCTGCCGTACCCGGACGGGCCGTACAACCAGCCGCGTAGCTGCCGCTCCTGACCGCGCGCGAGGCGCAGCACCTCACGGGGCGCCTCAGCCTGTTTCTGGATCAGCGCGAGTGTCTGCAGCACGGAGTCGTGCAGGTGGGCGGCGATCTCGGCGCGTTCCTCGGTGCGGATGCGCTGCTTGCGCTCCTCGCCGAGGTCGCGGACCAGCCGCAGCCAGAACGGGACGGTCAGCACGGCGACGCCGGCAAGCGCGGCGAGCACGGCGATCAGCGCGAACTGCATCTGGTCGAGGCTCGCGCTGCGCGCCAGGAACACGCCGATACCGGTCATGACCAGCACGGACCCGGTGAGCACCCGGACCGCCGCGGTCCGGCCGCCCGACCCGACGACCGCGCCGAACACGCTCGACTTCGCGCCACCCTTCCAGCGCAGCCGCTGCTGTTCGTCGGCCTCCCGCCACACCAGCGCGGCGCCGACCAGCGTCACGCCGATGCCGCCGGCGACCCAGCCGTTGAGCATCCCGGAGAGCGCGCCGACGCCGACCGCGAGGCCGATGCCCATCGCGAGCAGGCCGCGGGCCTGCTGCTTCTCCTTCGCGGACACCTCGGCGGGCTTGGCGTCCAGTCGCGACTGCGGCACGAACACCCAGAGCAGGCCGTACGCCACGACGCCGGCGCCGCCGAACGCCGCGAGCAGCGCGAACGCCACCCGCGACCACAGCACGCTGACGCCGAGGTGGTCGGCGAGCCCGCCCGCGACCCCCGCGACGGCACGACCGGTCCGCCGGCGACGCATCCTGACGTCGTCGTCGGCCGGTTCCAGCACCACTCGCTCGAGCTCCGCGTCAACCACCGGCTCTCGTGTCTCCACTGCCACGGTCACTGTCTCATCGTCACATGTACCCCGTTTCGATCCATCAGGGAAATACCCGGACCGTGAACACCAGGGTTACTCCCTGATGTGCGTACCGGCGGCCACCACGCATGCTGTTCATCGTGAGTGCGACACAGGGACGGTCTGACGGCTTGCGCGCCGAGGACACGGTCAAGGACTTCTGGGCCACGCGGCCCCGGCGACCACGGCGCGGCCGCAAGATCGCCGGCGTCGCGGCGGGCATCGGCAACCGCTATCGACTCGACCCGGTGCTGGTGCGGGTGGGGTTGGTCGTCGCCAGCGTGTACGGCGGCGCGGGCCTGCTGGTCTACCTGCTCGGCTGGCTGTTCCTGCCGGAACAGGACGACGAGGTGTCGCCGGTCGAGTCGTTGATCGGCAAGGGCCGCAGCTCGACGTCCACCGGTTTCACGCTGCTGCTGTGCATCGCGCTGATACCGGTCCTGAGCTGGTTCTTCAGCGGCGGGTTCATCGGGGCGTTCCCGGGATGGCTCGGCCTCGTGGTGATCGGCGGGCTGCTGTTCCTGCTGCATCAGAACCGCGGCGGTGTCAAACCGGTAGCACCGACGGCGACGTCGACCGCGCCGCCGGCGGATCCCATGCAACCGCAGCCGCCGCCGTACGTCGCGCCTGTCACCGACGCGCCGGCCTTCCCGCTGACGCAGCCGATGTCGCAGCCGGTCACGCCGCCGGTCGCACCGCCGCCCCCGGTCGCGGAAGAGCGCACGACCCCGCCATCGTGGGACCCGCTCGGCGCGGCGCCCTTCGCGTGGGACCTGCCGGAGCCGGCCGGGCCGGAGCCGGAGCAGTCGGAGCCGCCGGTGCGCCGCCGCAAGTCGAAGGTCGGCGCGGCCACCCTGGGGATCGCGCTGGTCACCGTCGGCGTGCTGGTCCTGATCCCGGGCTTCAGCCCGTGGAACGACGCGCAACACGTCGTCGGGGTGGTGCTCGCGATCCTCGGCCTCGGCATGGTCGCCGGCGCGTTCGTCCGCGGCGGGCGTGGGCTGATCGGCCTCGCCGTGCCGCTGTCGGTGGCCGGGCTGGCGCTGACCATGGTGAGCCCGGACGGTTGGAACGGCGTCGGTGACGTCAGCGCCCGGCCGACCTCGATCGCCGAGGTACAGGACGACTACGTTCGGTCAGTCGGCAACGTCGAGCTGGACCTGACCGCGCTGCCGGAAGATGGTCCCGGGGTGCACACCCGCGCCAACGTCGACATCGGCAACGTGACGGTGATCGTGCCGGCGAACGCGGACGTCGAGGTCAAGTGCAAGGTCGACAGGGGCAACGCGGAGTGCCTCGGCCGCACCGCCAGCGGGCTGGACGCGGAGGTGCCGGAGTTCACCGACGAGGGCGCCGACGGTCCCGGCGGACTCGAGATCGACCTGAACGTGTCGTCGAACACGGGGAACGTGGAGGTGCGTCGTGGCTGACCGCGACCAGAACGAGCGGCGGGGCTTCCCCGACCTGCTGACCGGCCTCGCCGGTATCGGGACGCTGCTCGTGTCGGCGTACGTGCTCACCGACGGCGCCTTCTGGGTCCCGGACCTGAACCCGACGTGGCTGCTAGCAGGAGGCGCGCTGCTGGTGGGAGTACTGCTACTGGCGTCCTCGCTGCGAGGCAACCGAAAGCGCTGAAAGGCGCGTTCGGGACATTCAACGTCCCGAACGCGCCTTTCAGGGCATTACTCCCACTCGATGGTGCCCGGCGGCTTCGAGGTCACGTCCAGCACTACCCGGTTCACCTCCGCCACCTCGTTCGTGATGCGCGTCGAGATGCGTTCCAGCACGTCGTAGGGCAGGCGAGTCCAGTCGGCGGTCATGGCGTCCTCCGACGACACCGGGCGCAGCACCACCGGGTGCCCGTAGGTCCGGAAGTCGCCCTGGACGCCGACGCTGTGCACGTCCGCGAGCAACACCACCGGGCACTGCCAGATGTCCCGGTCCAGGCCGGCGGCGGTCAGCTCCTCGCGGGCGATCGAGTCGGCGGCACGGAGGATCGCCAGCCGCTCGGCCGTCACCGCGCCGATGATGCGGATGCCGAGGCCGGGGCCGGGGAACGGCTGCCGATGAACAATGGTCTCTGGCAGGCCCAGCTCGAGCCCGACGCGGCGCACCTCGTCCTTGAACAGCTCCCGCAGCGGCTCCACCAGCTCGAAGGCCAGATCGTCCGGCAGTCCGCCGACGTTGTGGTGGCTCTTGATGTTCGCGGCGCCGGTGCCGCCGCCGGACTCGACAACGTCCGGATACAGCGTCCCCTGCACGAGGAACCCGTAGTCGCCGGACGCCTGCAGCGAGCGCTCCGCCTCCTCGAACACCCGGATGAACTCGCGGCCGATGATCTTGCGCTTGTGCTCCGGGTCGGTCACGTCGGCCAGCGCGGACATGAACCGCTCGCGGGCGTCGACGGTCACCAGCTTCACCCCGGTGGCCGCAACATAGTCACGCTCCACCTGCCCGCGCTCGCCGGCACGCAACAGCCCGTGGTCGACGAACACGCAGGTCAGCCGGTCGCCGATGGCCCGCTGCACCAGCGCGGCCGCGACGGCGGAGTCGACGCCGCCGGACAGGCCGCAGATCGCGCGGCCGTCCCCGATCTGGTCTTTTATGCGACCGACCTGCTCCTCGACGATCGACGCGATCGTCCACTGTGGCCGGATGCCCGCGACCTCGTGCAGGAACCGGCGCAGGACCTCCTGCCCGTGCGGGGTGTGTGCCACCTCCGGGTGGTACTGCACGCCGGCGAACCGGCGATCGACGTTCTCGAAAGCCGCGACCGCGGCGCCGGCCGACGTGCCCGTCACGGTGAACCCGGGGGGCGCCTCGGTGACGCTGTCCCCGTGCGACATCCACACCGGGTGCCGGCCGGGCAGGTCGGAGTGCAGGACCCCGCCGTCGGCGGACAGCTCGGTGCGCCCGAACTCCCGCGCGCCGGTGTGCGCGACCGTGCCGCCGAGGGCCTGCGCCATCGCCTGGAAGCCGTAGCAGATGCCGAACACCGGCACGCCCGCGTCGAACAGGGCGGGATCGAGGGCGGGCGCGCCGTCGGCGTACACGCTCGACGGGCCGCCGGACAGGACGATCGCGAGCGGGTCGCGATCGAGCATTTCCTTCACGGTCATGGTGTGCGGCACCACCTCGGAGTACACCTGCGTCTCACGCACCCGACGGGCGATGAGCTGCGCGTACTGCGCTCCGAAGTCGACGACGAGCACTGGCCGGTGGGAGTTGTCGGTCACCGCGAAAGCATCGCACGGGCTGACGCGAACTACGGTGGTGGCATGAGCCGACAAAACGACGCAACCACGTTGCTTCGTGCGAATGCCTCGTACGTCGAGCGAAGCGAGGCAGGTGTCACCGCATGAGCCGACAGAACGACGCAACCACCTTGCTTCATGCGAATGCGCCGTACGGCGAGCGAAGCGAGGCAGGTGTCACTGCATGAACGCCACGGACCAGCACCTGCCGACCCCGCGTCCCTGCTGGATCGCGGGCCGTGCGGAGCAGAGCGACAAGACACTCAGCGTGCACCACCCCTACGACGGCGACGAGATCGCGACCGTCTGCGTGCCGAGCGCGGACCAGGTCGAGCGCGCGGTCGCCGCCGCGACGGCGGTGGTCAGAGAGTTCCGCACCACGCCGGCGCACGTGCGTGCCGCGGCGCTGGACCACGTGTCCCGTCAGCTCGCCGAACGCTCGGACGAGGTCGCCGAGATGATCACGGCGGAGAACGGCAAGCCGCTGCGCTGGGCGAACCTCGAGGTCAACCGGGCTGTCTCGACGTTCCGGTTCGCCGCTGAGGAGGCCCGCCGGTTCTCCGGCGAGCTGCAGCGCCTGGACACCGAACCGGCCGCGGCCGGCCGGCTCGCGATGATCCGCCGGGTGTCGCGCGGGCCCGTGCTGGGCATCGCGCCGTTCAACTTCCCGCTCAACCTCGTCGCACACAAGATCGCGCCGGCGATCGCGGTCGGCGCGCCGATCATCGTCAAGCCCGCGCCGCGCACGCCGCTGTCCGCGCTGCTGCTGGGTGAGTTGCTCAGTGAGACCGACCTGCCCGAGGGCGCTTTCTCGGTGCTCACTATCAGCAACGAGGAGACGCTGGCGCTGGTCAAGGACGAGCGCCTGCCGGTGGTGTCGTTCACCGGCTCCGGCCCGGTCGGCTGGTCGCTGATGGACGCGGCGCCACGCAAGCAGGTCGTGCTCGAGCTGGGCGGCAACGGCGCCGCGGTCGTGTGCGCCGACTGGACCGACCTGGACTTCGCGGCCAAGCGGATCGCGATGTTCTCGAACTACCAGGCCGGACAGTCCTGCATCGCGGTGCAGCGGGTGATCGTCGAGCGCCCGGTGGTCGACGAGTTCCTGCCCAAGCTGCTCGACGCGATCGGCGCGCTGCGCACCGGCAACCCGCACGACCCGGACGTCGAGGTCGGCCCGCTGGTCGACGAGGGCGCGGCCGAGCGCGTGGAGACGTGGGTCAACGAGGCGGTCGCCGCTGGCGCGAAGGTGCTCGCCGGCGGCAAGCGCGACGGCGCGTCGGTCGAGCCGACCGTGCTGTCCGACGTGCCGACCGAGGCGAACGTGTGGGCAGAGGAGGTCTTCGGCCCGGTGCTGTCGGTGGCCGTGGTGGACAGCGTCGACGAGGCGTTCGCGTCGGTCAACGACTCGAAGTTCGGGCTGCAGACCGGCGTGTTCACCCGGGACGTGCAGGTGGCGTTCCGGGCCGCCGCCGAGCTGGAGGTGGGCGGCGTGATCGTCGGCGACGTGCCGTCGTTCCGTGCCGACCAGATGCCCTACGGCGGTGTGAAGGGCTCCGGTTTCGGGCGCGAGGGCGTCCGTTCGGCGATGGCGGACCTGACCGAGGAGCGCGTCATGGTGCTCACCGGCCTCGAGTTGTAGGCGCTAGACCGCCTGCGCGAAGCCGAACACCTTGTCCGGGTCGTACTGGGCGGCGACCTTCTTGAGGCGCGGGAGGTTGTCGCCGTAGTACGCGGTCGCCCAGTCGGGCATGGCCGGGTCGATGTAGTTGACGTACCCGCTCTGGCCGGCGATCTGACCGAGGCCGTCGCGCACCTCGGCGACGCCCTGCGGCGCGTTGCCGGACGCGTAGATCTGGGCGCTGGCCAGGGCCTTCCGGTGCGGGAACGCGGTCGCGTCCGGCGCCACCGCGGCGACCGCGCCGCCGAGCGAGTCGATCAGGACGTCCAGCCCCTGCTTGCCGTTGAGGAGGTTCACCAGCGCCGCAGGGTCGACCGGTGCGTTCAGGATGCGCGAGGACGCAACGAACGACTCGCGGCCGAGGCTGCCGCCCTCGGCCTCCGGGCGGCACTGGGCGGTGCTGCGCTGTGAGCAGCCGCCGAAGTACCGCATCGCGTCGAGGTAACCCTTGCCCGTGATGAGGACCGAGCTGGCGCGCGGCATGGACTTGAGCAGTTCCTTGCAGGTGGCCTCGTCGCCGATCAGCGCCCCGCCGACACGGCACGTCGGCGGTGACCCGGCCGAGACGATGAAGTTGGACCACAGCTCGTCCGGCTGCCGCACCACCCACTGCTGCCACGCGCCGAGCACGTCGGCGGTCGAGCCGGCGGGGTACTTGAGCGAGAAGACCGTCATGTCGTGCGCGGGCTCGGTGGCGAACGTGAACGACGTGACGATGCCGAAGTTGCCGCCGCCACCGCCGCGCAGCGCCCAGAACAGGTCGTCGTCGCCCTGAACAGTCTGTACTTTGCCATCGGCCGTCACGACTTCTGCCTTGACGAGCTTGTCGCAGGTCAGGCCAAACTTGCGGGCCGTGACACCGATCCCGCCGCCGAGTGTCAGACCGCCGATCCCGACCGTCGGACACGAGCCGGCCGGCAACGCGCGCCCGGCCTGCGCCAGCGCGGCGTAGACCTCCATGAGCCGAGCGCCCGCGCCAACGGTCGCCGTCTCACCGTCCACCTGCACGGCCGCCATGGGCCGGAGGTCGAGGACGAGCCCGTTGTCCGGGGTGCTGTAGCCGGCGTAACTGTGGCCACCCGACCGAGCGGCGACGGGCATGCGGGCGTTGCGCGCGACCTCGACGCAGGCCTGGATGTCCTGTGCGGTCGTGCAGTGCGCGACCGCGGCGGGCGTCCGGTTGTCGAAGAGCGGGTTGTAGGACTGTTTCGCGACGTCGTAACCACTTTCGCCGGGCAGGACGAGCCCGCCGGGCAGCTTGGCGCGCAGCGCGTTCCAGTCCGGCGGCACCGGCGCGGCGGTGCTCGGTGGCGTGGTCGTTGTCGAGGTCTTGGCGGGTTCCGGCGAGCACGCGGTGGCCACCGCCCCCAGCGCGACCGCACCCAGGAACCGTCGTCTGTTGATCGTCAAGGCCCCGACACCTCCACAGGATCAGACGTGTGGCGGGCGCTCAGGTTGGCCTCCGGCCCCGATGTCCAGCCTAGGGGCATCCACCGACAGTCCCGACCACGCCGGGTCGGGCCTGTGGACAACCGGCCGACCTGTGGACAACCGTAGCGTTGTTGATCTTCGCCAGCAGAAGTTGTCGGTCCCCACGGCTAGCGTGGATACCGGGGGCCGACGGCCGCGCGGCCGTCGGTGCCAGCGGCCGACTCCACGGCTCGCGCAGACGGGTGAGTCGTTGCCGGGGTGGCAAACTCGGCTACCGCCGCTCCATCAACACCGCAAACAGGTGAACCGTTGCCGGGGTGGCAAACCGTGCTACCAGCCCGTCGCGCGGCGAAGGGCCTCGGTGACCAGCGGACCCACCCCGCCCGGCGGCTCCGTCAGCACCGCGGCCAGGTGTCCGTCCGGGCGGATCACCGCCACCTGCCGGGGCTTGAGCCGCAGCGCGGTCACCAGCGCCTCGTCGTCCTCGTCCAGCGGTACGGGTTGCTCGGTGATCGCCCGCTCCCACTCGTCGGCCGGCTGCCAGTCACACCAATGGGTGAGCACCACGAACCGCTCGCCGAGCAGTTCTCGCAGCCGCTTGCCCCACGTCAGTTGACCGTCCGGGCACAGCACCCCCGGCACGGGCGGCCGCGCCCGGCCCGGCTCGCGCGGGAACGGGCCGGCGACGGCCGTGGTCAGCGGCGAGTCAACGTAGAAGTACGGCTCGGCGAGTTTGCCGGAGTCGATCGCGACGCGTGCGTCGACGTCGTCGACCGAGCGGGTGAGGACGTCGACGCGATGGGCCCGCTCGGCGTCGGTGGCCGGCACCAGGAAACGCATGGTGTCACCGGTGACGCGCAGGTTCTCCGCTGCCGCGGCAGCCCGCTCGACCTCGTACGACGCGAGCAGCGCGGGACCGGCCAGCCCGTTCCGCTCGAACGCCAGCTTCCACGCGACGTTGTCGGCGTCGGCGATGCCCGAGTTGAGGCCCCTGGCACCGAACGGGCTCATGACGTGCGCCGCGTCGCCGGCGAGCAGCACCCGGCCGACCCGCATCCGCGACGCGCGTCGCTGGTGGAACCGGTACACCGACACCCACACGACCTCGTACGCGCCGTCGCCGACGATCGCGCGGATCCGCTCGTCCAGCGACCCGGCCGTGAGCTCGAAGTCGGCTGACACCTGCCAGTCGACGCGCCACACGCCACCGGGCTGCGGGTGCACGAGCACCTGCCGGCCCGGGTTCCACGGCGGGTCGAAGTAGAAGCGCCGCTCCGGCGCGTCGCCGAGGTCGGCGCGGATATCGGCGATGAGGAACCGGTCCGCGAAGGTGATCCCGTCGAACGACAGGCCAAGGCACGCGCGCACCGCGGACCGCTGCCCGTCGGCGGCGACGCAGTGGGTGCCGGTGACCACCCGACCGTCCTCAGTGGACACCGTGACCGTGTTGTCGTCCTGTGTCAGCCCGACAACACGGCTGCCGTACTCCAGCTCGACGAGCGGCTCCTCGGCGATCCGCTGCTCCAGCAACAACTCCAGGATCGTCTGCGGCGTGTTGACGAACGGCGGGAACGCGGCGTCGTCGACCTCCGGGAACGTGAGCTCCCCGACGAGGTGCTCGCGGTAGAAGGTGCGGCCCCGCGTCCAGGTGACCCCCACCTCGGCGACCTGCGCGCCGACGCCGGCGCGCTGGAGGATGTCGAGCACGTCGCGCTGCACGCAGATCGACCGGCTGCCGACCAGCTCTCGGGTGGGCGCGGCCTCCAGCACGATGCTCGGCACCCCCTGTCGGGCGAGCAACAGCGCCACGGTCATCCCGACCGGCCCCGCCCCGACCACCAGCACTCGCACCGGTCGAGGATAACGACCGCGTGTCCAACACCCACGACCCGCGTGTCCAACGCTCACGACCCATGAGTTCGACATTCGCGTACACCGCCGACGGCCGCGAATGTTCAACTCACCCGTTCTGAGCGTTGGACACGCGGGTTACTCGGCGCGGAGCGCTGACCACACCTCGCGGTCTCGTGCCGCCGTCCAGATCCGAGGCCAGTCGACGCCGTCCAGCTCGTCCCAGTAGCGCTGCACGTTGAACGGCAGGCAGTGCTCGAAGATGGGCCAGCGACCGAACTCCGGCGCCAGCGCGGCGTGTGCCGCCGCGAAGGCGTCCCGTACCGTGCCGCCGTCGGAGTGCGCGGCGGACACCGTGCGGCGCAGTTCGTCCAGGAAGTGGCGGCTCTGCGAGATCGCGGCGGCCGCGTCGAACGACGCCACGGTGTCCAATGTGGACGTTGCCCAGTCGTTGTGGAAGGCGTCGCCGGTGTAGAGGGCGGCCTGCGCCTCGACCAGATCGCCGGCGAACAGGATCCGCTCGTGCGGCAGCCACGCCACGATGTCACCGGCCGTGTGGCCGCGGCCGCAGTACGCCAGCACCAACTCCCGTTGTCCGCCAAGGGGAATCACCATGCGGTCGGTAAACGTCAGCGTCGGCCACGTCAACCCGGGGATCGACGACGGCTCCTCGAACAGCCGGGGCATCCGGCCGAACTCACTGTCCCAGTCCTGCTTGCCGCGCTCGGCGATCAGCCGCCGCGTCTCGGTGTGCGTGATGATCTCGTCGGCGTCGAACGCACTGGCACCCAGCACCCGGACCGCGTGGTAATGGCTCAACACCAGGTACCGCACGGGTTTCTCGGTCCGCTCCCGCAGCAGGGCCAGCCACCGCCGCGCCGCGACCGGCGTCGCCCGTGCCTCGAAGCACACCACGAAGTCGTCGCCCTCGATGGCGCCGACGTTCGGGTCACCCTCGGCCGTGAGCGCGTAGACCCCGTCAGCCAGCTCTGCGAACGTCTCCTCCTTGGCCGTCAGATCACCGCTCGACGCGAACGTCGCCATCACCGCACCCAGAGCGCGGCCGGCGCGTCGGCCGGCACCGCGGGCCGGTGCGGCGCCACCGGCGTCAGCCGCGAGTAGCCATCGGCTGGACGCGGGTCGGCCTCCCCTTTGTTGGGCCAGAAGGAGAACGCCCGCTCGGCCTGCGCGGTGATCGTCAGCGACGGGTTCACGCCGAGGTTCGCCGAGATGGCCGAACCGTCCACAACGGACAGTCCGGGATAGCCGTGCACCCGGTGGTACGCGTCGATGACACCCTCGTCCGGCGTGGCGCCGATCGCGCAGCCGCCGATGAAGTGCGCGGTCAACGGAATGTTGAACACCTCGCCCCACGTGCCGCCGGCGATCCCGTCGATGTGCTTGGCCGCCAACTGGTTCGCCTCGTACCCGGCCGGGATGAACGCCGGGTTCGGCTCGCCGTGGCCCTGTTTCGACGTGTAACGCCTGCCGAACAGGCCCTTCTTCGTGTACGTCGTGATCGAGTTGTCCAGGCTCTGCATCACCAGCAGGATCACGGTCCGCTCGCTCCACCGGTGCGTCCGCAGCAACTGCGCGGTCCGCACCGGGTGTCGGACCATGAACCGCAGCGCCTGTGCCCAGCGCGGCACCGACGCGGCGCCGTCGGTCGCGATCGTCTGCAGCAGCCCCATCGCGTTGCTGCCCTTGCCGTACCGCACGGGCTCGATGTGGGTCGTGGCGTCCGGGTGGATCGACGACGTGATCGCCACGCCGCGGCTGAAGTCCCGCGCCGGGTCGACCGACGTCCGGCCCGCGCCGATGATCGCCTCGGAGTTGGTCCTGGTCAGCTCGCCGAGCCGGCGCGAAAGACGAGGCAGCACCCCGGAGTCCTTCATCTCGTGCAGCAGCCGCTGCGTGCCCCAGGTGCCGGCCGCGAGCACGACCCTGCCCGCGGTGATGGTCGTCCTGGCGGTCGCCGCGCGGCGACCGGTCCTGCGGAGATCGACAGCGAACCCGTCGCCGTCGGGCCGCACGGCCGTGACCGTCGTCAGCGGGATGACCTTCGCGCCCTGTTGTTCCGCCAGGTACAGGTAGTTCTTGACGAGCGTGTTCTTCGCGCCGACGCGGCAGCCGGTCATGCACGCGCCGCACTCGGTGCAGCCGGTGCGCTCCGGCCCGGCGCCGCCGAAGAACGGGTCGGCCTGGCGGACCCCCGGCATGCCGAAGAACACGCCGACCGGCGTCGGATGGAACGAGTCGGCGACGCCCATGTCGGCGGCGACCTTCTGCATCACCTCGTCGGCGGGCGTGATCGTCGGGTTCTCGACGACGCCGAACATCTTCGCCGCCTGGTCGTAGTGCGGCGCGAGCTCGGCCTCCCAGTCGGTGATGTGCGCCCACTGCTTGTCCGCGTAGAACGGCTTCAGCGGCCGGTACAGCGTGTTCGCGTACACCAGCGACCCGCCGCCGACCCCCGCCCCGGCGAGGATCATCACGTCCTTGAGCAGGTGGATGCGCTGGATGCCGAAGCAGCCCAGCGCCGGCGCCCACAGGTATCTGCGCAGGTCCCACGAGGTCTCGGCGAACTCGTCGTCGGCGAACCGGCGGCCCGCCTCGATGACGGCGACCCGGTAGCCCTTCTCCGTGAGCCGCAGCGCGGCGACGCTGCCGCCGAAGCCGGAGCCGACGACCACAACGTCGTAGTCGAAGTTACTGGCGAGTTCACTCATGACTCGAGGCTAATTCGAAGCGCGCGGTACCGCTAGAAGTCGCCGCGAACCAAACCGTAGTGGGCCAGGTCACGCCGCACGCCGCCCCGGAGCTGCGCGCCGCGCAGGACGCCCTCACGGCGGAAGCCGGCCTTCTCCAGCGCCCGCTGCTCCGCCACGTTCGCCACGTCGGTGCTCGCCTCGACCCGGTCCAGCTCGGTGGTCGCGAACAGATGCTCGACCAGCAGTCGCTGCGCGAGCGTGCCGACACCACGGCCCCGCGCCGCCGGCAGCAGCCCGATGCCGATGTTCCACGCGGAACACGACACGGTGCCGCCGTAGTCGACCGCGTGCCAGCTGACGCCGCCGAGCAGGTCGCCGGTCGACTCGTCGACCACGCTCAGCAGAGAGCTGCGGGACGCGCCGGACACCCTCGGCCGGTCGTCCGGGTCGATGGCGTAGTCACCCGCGCCGGCCACGTAGAACTTCTCCCGGTCGCCGGACACCGGCTCGGCGAGCACGACCCCATCGCGGGCGAGCACGGTGACCCGCTTCGCGTCCGGCGCCGGCAGCTCGCCGAGATCGCCACGCAGCAGGCTGTAGGACAGCATGTCGTGGCGGCGGCCGCCACGGACGTGCACGCCGCGCAGAAGCCCCTCGGTGCGGAAGCCGGCCTTCGCGAGCGCGCGCTGGCACGGCACGTTGTCGCGGTCGGTGCCCGCCTCGATCCGGTCCAGGTCGGTGCTCGCGAACAGGTACTCGGCGAGCAGCCGCAACGCGGCCGCGCCCGCGCCACGGCCACGGGCGGCCGGCTGCAGCCCGATGCCGACGTTCCACGCCTCACAGCCGGCGCCGCGGCCGTAGCCGACGGCGTGCCAGCCGACCGCGCCGAGCAGCTCCTCGGTGTGCCGGTCGAGCACGGCGAGCCTGCTGACCTGCGGATGGTGCCGGTTCGGTCGAGGGTCGGGGTCGCTTTCGAAGACGTGATCGTCCCGCTCGGCGAGCCATTCCCGGTCACCGGCACGCAGCTCGCCGAGCACGATCCCGTCGGCCGTCGCGACGATCTCCCGCTCGGCGTCCGCCGGCGCGGGGAGGTCCGAGCGCAACAGGCTGAACCCGACCCCGTCGCGACGTGCGCCGCCACGGAACCGCGCGCCGCGCAGCGTGCCCTCGCGGTGGAAGCCGGCCTTGGTGAGCGTGCGCTGCGCGGCCAGGTTGTCCGTGTCGGTGACCGCCTCGACCCGGTCGACGGCCGTGGTCGCGAACAGGTGCTTGGCCAGCCCTCGGATCACGGCCGCGCCGACGCCCTTGCCGCGCGCGCTCGGAACCAGCATCAGGCCGAGGTGCCACGCCGTGCAGCCCGCGGTGGGCCCGTAGCCGACGGCGTGCCAGGTGACCTGACCCAACAGCGCACCGGCCGCGTCGACCACCGCGCCCCGGTGCGCCGCGGCACGCACGTGCAGCCGCTCCCGGTCGTCCGGGTCGACGTCGAACGCGCGGTCGTCCTGTGCGAGGAGCCGATCCTCGTCGGCGGTCATCCACTCGGCGATCGCGAACCCGTCACCCTCGACGATCAGGACCCGCCCGTCGGCGTCGGAGCCGTCGAGGTCGTCGCGGAGCAGGCCGTACGCCACCATGTCGCGGCGCTCGCCACCACGCAGCTGCGCGCCCCGCAGCCTGCCCTCGTGGCGGAAGCCGGCCTTCATGAGCGCGCGCTGCGACGGGCCGTTCTCGTGGTCGGCGCTCGCCTCGATCCGGTCCACCTCGGTGGTCGCCAACAGGTGCTCGGCGAGCAGCCGCAGCGCGGTCGACCCGGCGCCCCGGCCCCGCGCGGCCGGCACGAGACCGATGCCGACGCCCCACGCGGTGCAGCCCGCCGTCGGCCCGTGGCCGACCGCGTGCCAGTTGACCTGGCCGAGCAGGTCGCCCTCGGCGTCGACCACGGCGAGCCGGTGGATCTCGGCACCCCGGTGCAGCGCGGGACGGTCGTCGGCGTCCACGTCGTACGCCTTGTCGCTCTGCTCTTCGAGCCACTCCCGGTCGCCGTCGGCGAGGGTGGCGAGCGCGACCCCGTCCCGCTGGGCGACGATGTTCCTACTACTCACGACTCCCCCTCGCAGGCTCCGGGAAGCCGCTCGCGGTCACCCTGTGACATGGTTCGCTCGCAGGCTCGCTCACAGACCGACTTCCCCCAGGTTGCGTGCGTTCGGTGACCCGTACGCAAGCATTCCCGCCGCCCGCTCGGCCGGGCAAGCCTTTCGCGCTCCGGCGAATCTCAGCCGCGAACCAACAGCCCGACCTTCTGGAACTCCTTCAGGTCGGAGTAGCCGGTCTTCGCCATCGCGCGCCGCAACGCGCCGAACAGGTTGATCATGCCGTCGGGGTCGGCCGACGGACCGAACAGCAGCGTGCGCAGGTCGACGATCTCGTCCTCGGCCGCTGCCGGGATGACCCGGCTGCGCGGCAACGACGGGTGCGCGGCCGACGCGGTCCAGTACAGGCCCCTGCCGGGCGCCTCCTTGGCCGCGGCCAGCGGGGCGCCGAGCATCACGGCGTCCGCGCCGCACGCGATCGACTTCGCGATGTCGCCGCTCGCGTCGACCTCGCCGTCCGCGATGACGTGCACGTACCGGCCGCCGGTCTCATCGAGGTAGTCGCGGCGTGCCGCCGCCGCGTCCACGATCGCCGTGGCCATGGGCACGCCGATGCCCAGCACGCTGTCGGTGGTGCTGGCGACACCGGAGCCGTAGCCGACGATGACGCCCGCCGCGCCGGTCCGCATCAGGTGCATGGCCGTGCGGTAGTCGTGCACGCCGCCCGCGATCACCGGCACGTCCAGGTCGGCGATGAAGTTCTTCAGGTTCAGCGGCTCACCGTCGCGGGACACGTGCTCCGCCGACACGATCGTGCCCTGGACCACGAGGATCTCCACACCGGCGGCGAGCAGGTCGGGGGTCAGCTCGCCGGCCCGCTGCGGGCTGACGCGGGCCGCGGCCGTGACACCCGCCTCGACGACCTTCTTGACCGCCTCTGCGATCAGCTCGGGCCGGATCGGCGCCGCGTGCAGCTCCTGCAGCAACCGGGTCAACGCCGTGAAGTCCTCGTCGTCGATGGTCTCGGCGACCTGCTCGAGCACCTCCTCGACGTTGGCGTGCCGCGCCCACAGCCCCTCGGCGTTGAGCACGCCGAGGCCGCCGAGCTTGCCGATCTCCACCGCCGCCGACGGCGACACGATGGCGTCCGTCGGGTGCGTCAGCAGCGGGATGTCGAACCGGTACGCGTCGATCTGCCATGCCGTCGACACGTCCTGCGACGACCGCGTCCGCCGGGACGGGACGATCTCCACCTCGTGCAGCGCGTAGCCGCGCCGGGCCGTCCGGCCCATGCCGATCTCGACAAGATCCCGCACTGGTCGTTCCTTCCGAAGCGCTGGCTGAGTCAGCGCGTGGTGTAGTTGGGCGCCTCGACGGTCATGGTCACGTCGTGGGGGTGGCTCTCCTTGAGCCCGGCCGCCGTGATGCGGACGAGCTGGGCGTTCTGGAGGTCGGCGATCGTGCGCGAGCCGGTGTAGCCCATGCCGGAGCGCAGGCCGCCGACGAGCTGGTGCACGACCTGGGACAGCGGGCCTCGGAAGGGGATCCGCCCCTCGACGCCCTCGGGCACCAGCTTGTCCTCGCTGAGCACGTCGTCCTGGAAGTACCGGTCCTTGGAGTAGGACCGCGCCTCGCCGCGGGACTGCATCGCCGCGAGCGAGCCCATGCCGCGGTAGGTCTTGAACTGCTTGCCGGCGACCAGGATCACGTCGCCGGGCGCCTCCGCCGTGCCGGCGAGCAGGCTGCCGAGCATGACCGCCGACGCGCCGGCGGCGATGGCCTTGGCGATGTCGCCGGAGTACTGGATGCCGCCGTCGCCGATGACCGGCACGCCGGCCGGCCGGCACGCGAGGTCGGCGTTGTAGATGGCGGTGATCTGCGGCACACCGACGCCCGCGACCACGCGCGTGGTGCAGATCGAGCCGGGGCCGACGCCGACCTTCACGCCGTCCGCACCCGCGTCGACCAGCGCCTGTGCGCCCGCGCGGGTGGCCACGTTGCCCCCGACGATGTCGACCGCGTCGCCGAGCTCCTTCTTCAGCTTGGCGACCATGTCGATCACGCCGCGGGAGTGGCCGTGGGCGGTGTCGACCATGATCACGTCGACGCCCGCCTCGACCAGGGTCATGGTCCGCTTGTAGGAGTCGTCGCCGACACCGACCGCGGCGCCGCAGATCAGGCGGCCGTCCGGGTCCTTCGTGGCGTTGGGGAACTGCTCGGTCTTGACGAAGTCCTTGACCGTGATCAGGCCGCGGAGCTTGCCGGCGCCGTCGATGAGCGGCAGCTTCTCGACCTTGTGGCGGCGCAGCAGGCCGAGCGCGGCGTCCGCCGACACGCCGACCTGCGCGGTGACCAGCGGGCCCTTGGTCATGACCTCGCTGACCGGCTTCGTGTGGTCGACCTCGAAGCGCATGTCACGGTTGGTGATGATGCCGACGAGCGTGCCCTCGGCGTCGGTGACCGGCACGCCGGAGATGCGGTAGCGGGCGCAGAGGGAGTCGACCTCGGCCAGCGTGTCGGTGGGCAGGCACGTGATCGGGTCGGTGACCATGCCGGCCTCGGACCGCTTCACCGTCTCGGCCTGGCGCGCGTGCTCCTCGATCGACACGTTGCGCTGCAGGATGCCGATGCCGCCCTGCCTGGCCATGGCGATCGCCATGCGTGCCTCGGTGACGGTGTCCATCGCGGCCGACACCAGCGGGATGCGCAGCGAGACGTTGCGGGTCAGCCGGGTACCCGTGTCCACTTCGCTCGGGACGACGTCGGACTCCGACGGCTGGAGCAGCACGTCGTCGAACGTGAGCCCGAGCGTGGCGAACTTGGCCGGGATCCCCTCAGCGGTGGTCATCGTGGCCCTTCTTTTTTGCGGGTTTCCGCAGGCGGCAGCGCGTTGACCCATGGTATCCGGACCATACGTCGGCCCCGCCCGGTACCGTGCGAGGTCGTGAGGGACGACGCACTGCCGCCAGACCCGTTCGCGGGCGATCCGGACGACCCCGTGTGGGCGCTGGACGCCACCGAGCCGTCCGACGACGCACCGGTCACCGCCCAGGAGCGGGCCGAGCTGTTGGCCGACCTGCGGGATCTCGCGGTGTACCAGGCGCTGTTGGAGCCACGGTCGGTCCGTGGGGTGGTGGTCGACTGTGCCGAGTGCCAGGAGCCGCACTACCACGACTGGGCGCTGCTTCGGGCGTCGCTGGAGCAGCTGCTCAACGACGGCCGCATGCGTCCGCACGAGCCGGCGTTCGACCCGAACCCGGCGGCGTACGTGAGCTGGGAGTACTGCCGCGGCTTCACGGACGGCATCACCGCAAGAGCCAAACGCCCACTCCCAGCCCCGCAGTAACCCGCGTGTCCAACGTTCGTGACCCGTGAGTCCAACGTTCGTGACCCGTGAGTTCGACATTCGCGGACACCACGCGGGTGCACGCGAATGTTGAACTCACCCGTCCTGAGTGTTGGACACGCGGGTTACTCGGGGGATGGGTCTGCTTCTGGGGCGTGTACGTGCCAGCCGTCGCCGGCTTGGCAGCGGGCGGTCGTCAGCTTGCCGAGGGACTCCTCCACGAGGGCTTGTGCCGCTTCCTTCGCCAGCAGCGCGCGGCCTTCGCAGTTGGCGCAACGAGGCGCCTGGCTGTACACGTGACCTGCGGACATTGCCGCAGCGTACCCGCCGGTCAGTTCACCACTTCCGGGGTGACGAACTCCTCCGCCGCCGGCTGGTCGCCCGCAGTAGCGGGTTCGCCGAACGAGTTCGCGCTGGCGGCGCCGCCCTCCGTACCACCGGTCTCGCTGCTCGTGCCCGGGTCTTCCTCGCTGCGGGACGGCTCCGAGCTGGGCGGCTCCGAGGTCGGTTCGGTCGGCTGCTCGGTCGGCGGGACGCTCGGTGAGCCCGAGTCGCTCGGCTGGTCGGTCGGCGACGAACCACTCGAGTCACCACCGTCGGAGCTGCCGGTGCCCGGGTCGGGCTGTGTCGACGGCTCAGGTGACGGCGGCGGGCCCGCCTCACCCGACGGGTTGCCGGGCAGCTGGGCCAACAGGGACGCGTGCTGCGCCTCCAGGTCGGCCTGGCCGTCCTCGCTGGAGACCGTCGGCAGCGTGGCGTGCGCGTCCTCGAGCTTGGACTTCGCCTCGTCGACGTCGCCCTCGGTCAGCGCGGCCTGCGCCTCCCGCAGATCGGCCTTGACCGCCTCGGCGGCCTCGACCGAACGCGCGTGGTCGGCGTACAGAACCTGGGTCAGCGCCCACAGCGTGTCGCCGGGCTGGGCGTCGCGCGCGGCGAGGCCGACGCCGGCGAACGTGATCGCCAGCACCGCGGCCGCGGCGGCGACGGGCACCAGCAGGCGCGGCCGGCGCTTCTTACGCATCCTGGCCGCGTGCACGGTGACGGTCGCGAGCTTGGTGTCCACGAGCTCGCCGATGGGCTCGGCATCCACGTCCCGACGCCACGACATCAACAGCTCGGAAAGCTGCTCGTCACCGAAGTCGCCGAGCATTCCGTCCCGGTCGTCGAGCTTGGCGCCGCCGAGCAGGTCGAGAAACTCGTCATCGGCGTGTACGAGTGCGAGGTCGATGGCCTCGTCGGGCATCTCCGGCTCGGCATGATCGCGTCGATCACTCATTCAGACCACCTCCTCGGCTGACAATGTCTTCCGCAACCGGGCCAGCGCCCGGTGTTGAGCCACCCGGACCGCTCCCGGGGTGGAGCCGATGGCCTCCGCGGTCTCCTCCGCGGACAGACCGACGACCACCCGCAGCAGCACGATGTCCCGCTGCTTCTCCGGCAGCACGTCCAACAGATCCTTCATCCGGCGGCTCAAGTCCTGCTGCATGGCGCGCTGCTCCGGCCCGGCGTCGGTTTCCGGTTCATCCGGAACGTCGGCAACGGGCTCCGAACGGTTACGCCCAGCGGCACGATGTGCGTCCGCGACCTTGTGCGCGGCGATGCCGTACACGAAGGCCAGGAAGGGTCGCCCCTGGTCGCGGTAGCTGGGCAATGCCGTTAGCACCGCGAGACACACCTCCTGTGCGACGTCGTCCGCCGAAGCGAAGGATCGCTCCTGCCTGCCTACCCTCGCGCGGCAGTACCGCACGACCAGTGGGCGGATAGACGCAAGCACCCGGTCAATGGCGCGTGGATCGCCCTCGACGGCAGCGCCTACAGAAGCGTCCAGTCCGTCCCCCAATGTGGTCATCGCAGCGAGCAGCCTCAGTGTTACGCGCAGGTACGGTCAGTTGTTCCTCGACCTCCGCGAGGGGCTGTGCCGTCCCCCACGGAAGTGTCACCCCACCGTACCGCGCAACACAAACCACGCCGTTTTGACCGGATCCAGACACGTCAGAGTTCCCCCGCCTGGTCTAGTCGCCAGCCGCCGTGCTGCCGGACGAGCGTCAGCTCCATCCGGCTCTGCTCGACGCGTGGCTCGGGGCTCTTGGTGTTGGTGACGGTCTGGTCGACGAACACGGCGACCACCGCGGTGCGGTCGTCGGCGCGGACCACGCCCGCCGAACGGGCGGTGGCCTTCGCGATCGCGTGGGTCTGTCGCAGCTCCGCGCCCAACTCGGCGGTGAGATCGTGGAGCTGGGCGGTGAAGTGCGGCGTGGCACTGGCGGCGACCCGGCGGAAGTTGCCGTCCAGGTCGCGGTAGTCGTAGGTGGCGAGATCCTCGGCGAGGAGGATCGCCGTCTGGCGGGCGTCCTCGGTCGCAAGCGTTTGCGCCTCGAGCGTGTCGACCCTCGACTGCAGGTCGGAGATCCGCAGCCAGGCGGTCACAGCCCCGGAGGCAATGAACAGCAGCACGACAAAGACGACGAGTGTCGTGGGCCGCGAGAAGAATCCTCGCGACCCGACCCGATACTCGCCGTCGTCGCCTAACTCACCATCGGAATCGAGCTCAGCGGAGCCATCAGCAAGCCCAGGGTCCGAAGAACCAGGCCTGGCCAACCCATCCCTGTTGCCAGACTCACCCTCGCGAACCCCGGCCCCACCACCTGTCACACGGACAGCCTAGGAGACGAGCCCCCGACGGAACCCGTGCGCCACAGCCTGAGCCCGATCTCGAACTCCGAGCTTGCGGAACAGACGCCGAGCGTGCGTCTTCACCGTGTCCTCGGACAGGTACAGCTCCCGGCCGATCTGGCCGTTGCTCTTGCCCATCGCCATGCCGCGCAGCACCTGCAGCTCGCGATCGGTGAGCTGGACACCAGGGTCGGACGGTTGACGCGGTGCGGGAACCGAGGTGCTTGCCAGCGTGTGCGCGAGCGCGGCCACCAGCTCGGGACGCGAGGCGTCCCAACGCAGGTACCCGCGAGCGCCGCCGGCGATGGCCGCCGCGATGCTGCTCGCGTCGTCCGGGGCGCCGAACACGATGACGTTCGCCGTGGGGTTCGCCGACACGAGGCGACGAGTCGCCTCGACCCCGGTGGGCACCGCACGCTGGGTGCCGACCAGGACCACGTCGACCGGCGCGCGGGAGAAGCGGGCGAGCAGCTCGTCACCGTGCGCTACGCAGTCGATGCGACTAACCCCTGGAACCGCGGACATGACACGGGTCAAGCCTTCCCGAACGCCGCGGCGGTCGTCGCAAATCAAGACCGTCGTCACGGGGACTCCTTCCTGCAGCCGAGTGACGTACTCCTCCCTATCGGACGCTTCGGGGCGAACCTTGACACGATCTGGTGGTAATTCTTCCGACCAGTTCGCCCAGTTGCCCGAGCGTCCCCGTTCACCCGGTTGGGCCAGTGGGTGACGGCACCCACGGAGAACGTTCGGCGAGCCCGCGCCCACGTGGATCCGCACTCCGTAACACACCGTGTAGAACCGAGGTGGCACACCGACGATGCTCGGTTGCCTCGGACGGGTTCAGATCCGCGAGGACCAACGCCGCTGGCCAGACCAGTGACAACAGGTGCAGATCTGTAGCGTCGTCCCGCGCGCGGGTGACCAGCTTTCGGGCCATGGGCCGATCGGACGCGCCCAACGCGGCGGCGAGGACGAGGTCGGACTTGATCCGGTGCCGCGTCGAGCCGGCGCCGGCGGCCCGGTCGGCGGCGGCCTCGGCGTGCGGCAGCGCGAGGTCGGCTCGACCGGCGCTCAACTCGATCTCCGCCGAGACCCAACCGGCGCGGACGTCCGCACGCCAGGTGTCCCTCGGCGCCGCGTCGCGGAGCCTGCGGGCCTCGGCCAGGCCGCCGGTGCCGATCGCGTCGGCGGCGAGCCCGAGCAGGACGTCGGCGGTGGCCTCGCGCGCGTGGGGGTATCGCCCGGCCGCGGCGAGCCCGCGGAGCCCGGCGGCGTCGACCGCGCGGGCGGCGAGGTGCCCACCGAGCTGACGGCGGTGGGAAGCGTAGGTGGCGGCGGCCAGAGCGGCGAGCTCTGCGTCGGGGTGGTTGCGGAGGTCCTCGAGCACGGCCGCGGCCGCCGCGTACCGCCCCTGGCCCCCGAGCACGACGGCGGCGAGCCAGCGCTCACGCGCGTCCTCGGGGAGACCCTCGACGACAAGGTCGGGTCGATCCCCGAAAGCAGCCCGCTCGAACAAGCTCACAAGACTCCGTAAGTAGGTGCGAAGGACGCCTCCGGCCCCCCGGAATCCACACTAGCGACCACCCCCGACAATTCCGGCCGCCCAGCCCGAAGTTGTCCACAACCCCCGCGTGTCCAACGCTCAAGCACCGCGTGTTCAACACTCAAGCACCGCGTGTTCAACACTCAAGCACCGCGTGTTCAACACTCAGGACAGGTGAGTTCAACACTCGCGACCAGCCCCACCCGCCACGAGCCCACGCAGGTCCCCCCGCGAGTCCCCTGTTCGGAACCCGCGCGTCCCCCGTTCAGAACGTGCGAGTTGTCGGTTCGCGAACGTCCCGAACCGACAACTCAGGGGTCCTGAAAGTGCGACTCGCGGGTCCTGAACAGGGGACTCGCGGATCGTGAGTGTTGAACTCGGGGGGCGTGAGCGTTGGACTCGCGGGGTCTGAGCGTTGGACTCGCGGGGTCTGAGCGTTGGACACGCGGGGTCTGGGTGTTGGACTCGCGGGGGTTTGCTCAGGTGACCAGGGTTTTTATTCTGGTTATTGCTTCTGTCAGGTCGTCCAGGCGGTCTACTCGGTCCGGGAGTTCTGTTGTGAACCAACCCGGGCCGCAGGCGAACAGGCGCACCCGCTGCCGGGTTCTCGGCACCCGCTCGAACACCTCCGCCCGCGCGTGCCTTGGCAGTTGCGCCCACAGGGCCACCGCCGCGGGTCCGGTTCGCCGCACGGCCGCCGCGAGCGCCGCGTCGGGCAGGGCGGCGCCCAGCATCTGTGTGCCGATACCGTCCGTGGCCAGCGCGGCGCGCAGCACGTACAGCGGAAGACTGTGCTGCTCGTCCGGCGCGCAGCACAGCAGCACCGGCCGGGGGTTGCGCGGCGCGGTCACCACGGGCGTCGCGCCGATCATGGCCGCCAGGGTGCACTCGTGGACCAGGTGCTCGACCTCCACGCACTCCCCGGACTGCGCCCACCGGCTGGCGAGCGCGGTGAGGACCGGACGCAACACGTCGTTCCACACGGCGACGACGCCCAGCGCACCGATGCTGTCCGCGATCAACTGCTGGGTAGCGACGGTGTCCATGGCCATCGCCGCCCTGGACAGGCCGAGCACCGACGCCGAGCGCGTGCTGAACTCGCGCAGCAACGCCGCCCCGGAGTCACGCGGAGCGACGACCCGCACGTCCTCGTCCTTCGGCTGCTCGGTCGCCCGCAGCGCGTACCCGGCCGCCTCGGCCGGCGTCGCACCACGCAGGAGCGCCTGCTGCATCAGCTCGAGCCGCGCGACGTCGGCGTGTGTGTACCTGCGGTGCCGGCCGGTCGTGTGCGTACGCGGCCCGATCCCGTAGCGGCGGTCCCACGTGCGCAGCGTCGCGGGCGCGACGCCCAACCGGCGGGCGACGGCCGCGACCGGCAAGGTCTCGTCCTCCGGCACCTCGGAGCTCACGAACGAGACTCCGCCGTCCACGAGCGGAACCCGGCCATGATCGCCCACGGACACCTCCTTCGTCGCCACCCTCCCATCGTCGGGTGATCACGGGTGTCCGGCAACCCGGTCGACGAACACGCAGCGTGGACGTGGTGAACCGATCGGCTGAAATGGGCAACTAATAAGTCGATCACCCTTGAACAAGCTTTGGCGCGGTTCTAGCGTTGGTCTCGCTGCACCGAATGGAGTAGCCGGTACGTGCAAACATCCGGCGAGGGAGGCGGTCACCATGGCAGACACTCGCAGGCTTCCGGGCCCCAACGCGGACGTGTGGGACTGGCAGCTCGAGGGTTCCTGCCGCGGCATGGACAGTGCGTTCTTTTTCCACCCCGACGGTGAACGGGGCCCGGCGCGAGCCCGGCGCGAGTCCAGAGCGAAGGCGGTCTGTCAGGCCTGCCCCGTGCTGGAACTGTGCCGGCAACACGCGCTGGCCGTCCACGAGCCGTACGGGATCTGGGGTGGTCTCTCAGAGGGCGAACGAGAGACCATCATCAAGATGGAGAAGCGCACGCTTGCCGTGGCCACCTAGGTAGAACCGACAACAACGACGAACGCCGCGTCCGGTGGGGGAAAAGCACCGGACGCGGCGTTCGTCGTTGTATGGGTCTCGCTAGTAGCCGGGGCCGTGCCCGTGGCCATGCCCGTGGCCGTGACCGGCCGCGTCGGGCTCCTGTTCCTTCTTCTCCACGACCGACGCCTCGGTGGTGAGCACCATGCGCGCGATGGACGCCGCGTTGGTGATCGCCGAGCGGGTGACCTTCACCGGGTCCACCACACCGTCGGCGAGCAGGTCGCCGTAGGTGAGCGTGGCCGCGTTGAAGCCGTGGCCCCAGTCGAGGTCACGCACCTTGGACACGACGACCGCGCCCTCCTGGCCGCCGTTCGCGGCGATCCAGAACAGCGGCGCGGCGAGCGCGTCGCGGACCAGCCGGACACCGGTGGCCTCGTCGCCGGACACCGTCTTCTCCACCGCGTCGAGCTCCTTGGCCGCGTGCACGAGGGCGGACCCGCCGCCGGGCACGATGCCCTCCTCGACCGCGGCCTTGGTGGCGGCGACCGCGTCCTCGATGCGGTGCTTGCGCTCGGCCAGCTCGGTCTCGGTGGCCGCGCCGACCTTGATGACCGCGATGCCGCCGGACAGCTTCGCCAGCCGCTCCTGCAGCTTCTCGCGGTCCCAGTCGGAGTCGGTGGCCTCAATCTCGCGGCGGATCTGCTCCGCGCGACCGGCCACGTCGGCCTTGGTGCCCGCACCGTCGACCAGCGTCGTCTCGTCCTTGGTGACGACGATGCGCCGGGCGCTGCCCAGCACGTCGAGGTCGGCCTCGGAGAGCTTCATGCCGATGTCGGAGGAGATCACGGTGGCGCCGGTGACGACCGCGAGGTCGTCGAGGAACGCCTTGCGGCGGTCACCGAAGAACGGCGCCTTGACCGCGACCGCGCGGATCGTCTTGCGTACCGAGTTGACGACCAGCGTGGACAGCGCCTCGCCGTCGACGTCCTCGGCGAGGATCAGGACCGGCTTGCCGGTCTGGGCGATCTTCTCGAGCATCGGCAGCAGGTCGTTCAGCGAGGAGATCTTCTCGCGGTGCAGGAGGATGTACGCGTCCTCGAGCACCGCCTGCTGGGTCTCCGGGTCGGTCGCGAAGTACGCCGACAGGTAGCCCTTGTCGAACTGGACACCCTCGGTGATGACGAGCTCGGTGGCCATCGTGGAGGACTCCTCCACGGTGATCACGCCGTCCTCGCCGACCTTCTCGATGGCCTCGCCGAGCAGCGCGCCGATCGAGGCGTCACGGGAGGCGACGGTGCCGACCTGGGCGACGCTGTCGCGGCCCTTGACCGGGGTGGCCTTGGCCTTGAGCGCGTCGATGACCGTGTCGGCGGCGAGCTGGATGCCGACACCGAGCGCCATCGGGTTCGCGCCGGCGGCCACGTTGCGCATGCCGATGCGGACCATCGCCTGTGCGAGCACGGTGGCCGTGGTGGTCCCGTCACCGGCGATGTCGTTGGTCTTCGTGGCGACGTTCTTCGCGAACTGGGCGCCGAGGTTCTCGAACGGGTCGTCCAGCTCGATCTCCCGAGCGATGGTGACGCCGTCGTTGGTGACAGTCGGCCCGCCGAACTTCTTGGCCAGCACGACGTGCCGGCCGCGCGGGCCGAGGGACACTCGCACCGTGTCCGCGAGCTTGTTCACCCCGCGCTCTAGCGCACGACGAGCGTCCTCGTCGTAGCTGATCTGCTTGGGCATGTCCTACCTTTCTTGGACACACAGCGCCCCGGCAGCCCCAGTGGGCCGCCGGGGCGCTGTGGTGTGACTAGCGGCAGGCGTCTAGTTGACGACGGCCAGCACGTCGCGGGCGGAAAGGATCAAATAGTCCTCGCCGTTGTACTTGACCTCGGTGCCGCCGTACTTGGAGTAGATGACGACATCGCCAACCGCAACGTCCAAGGGGACGCGGTTGCCGTTGTCGTCAACTCGGCCCGGGCCGACGGCCAGAACCTTGCCCTCCTGGGGCTTCTCCTTGGCGGTGTCCGGGATAACGAGACCCGACGCCGTCGTGGCCTCGGCTTCGCTCGCCTGGACGACGATCTTGTCCTCGAGCGGCTTGATGTTCACGCTCACCGCGGTGACCTCCACGGGTCGACTCGATTGCGTTGGCAGTTACCAGTGATGCTGCGGCTCCTGCCACCCCGCCGTCGCGGGTGTCGGGGCGGTGTTGGTGCCGTACGACTGGCACTCTACCCACGCGACTGCTAACCACGCAAC
>Ga0193716_1000263_pt1 | contig 32793 bp, 27 predicted proteins | sample U2c1metaG_FD_145901 | JGI IMG/M metagenome (GOLD analysis project Ga0193716, IMG submission 145901) | Soil microbial communities from a riparian zone of the East river system, Colorado, United States - U2c1 | ecosystem: Environmental > Terrestrial > Soil > Riparian zone | place: USA: East River...
GCCGCCACGCAGTACGACCGGGTCGAGGCCGCGCCCTCGGAACTCGTCGGTGAACCGCTCGACGTGGGTGGTCCACTGGGTGAGCACCAGGCACTGCCGGCTTCGCTTCAGTGCCTCGGTGACGTCGTCGACCACCTGGATTGTGCGGGCATCGTTGGCGACGAGGTCGCGGTAGATGGCCGCCATTCCGCCGGGCATGGTGGGGTCGGCTTCGCCGAGGGTAGCGGTACGTGGTGTCGTGCACGTGTAGCACGGGCGCCGGTCGCTGTCCGGTTTGCTCGAGCTCGAGTTGGGGTGTGTCGCCGGCCGGAGCGGGCTGCGTGGAGTGGGTAATGGTGTGGCGGACCGGGCCGAGTTGCAGTGCGATGAGGTCGTCGAGCTTGTCGCGGCGGTACGGGGTGGCGGTGAGCCCTAGCCATCGCCTTGCCGGGATTTGTTTGACGGCGTGTTCGAACGCCGCCGCGGGGATGTGGTGGCACTCGTCCACGACGACGAGGCCGTATCCGCCGACGAACTCAGCTAGGTCGTCCTTGCGTGCCAACGTTTGCAGCATCGCGACGTCGACCACGCCATGGGTCTTGCGGCGACCGCCGCCGAGTTGACCGGCCTTGACGCCCAACAGCTCACAACCAACGAGCCAGCCCGCCGCAGATGATCAACCCTCATCGACACCCCGCATCCGTGCGACGTTCGCCTCTTCATTGGCGACGTACCGTTCCAGAGCAGCCGTCAACTTCTCAACATAGGCATCTGCATAGTCGAACATGGTCTTGTTGTGATTCCTCGCCTTATCCAGCGATGCGGCCAGCGCTCCGAACTGCCCCTGACTCGGGGTGTCTTCTGCCGGCGAAAAGACCGTCTGCTTCGCCTGCAAGAGTTTGTCGCCGTCCGTCTGGATGGCGTTGCGGATCGCGGTCCACTCCGTGATCAGCGACGCCAGTTCCGCCAGGTCGACGAACCACCGCCGCTACCCGTGATCGCGTACCCGGCATTGCCCAGCGCACCCGTCACCACGACCCCCCAGTTCGCCGGACCGATTCTACTGTCCGTGCTCATGTCAGCACTCTGCGCACCGAGAGTACGACGGAACCGACGCGATCGTGACCGTTTCGACGGTCCTCACCCGACCGGAGAACAACACGGATCTGTGGGACAGCCGTCAGTCGTCGGCGGGGCGGCGGCGTGTTTGTTCTTCTCCTACCGCCTTGGCGATCTTGCTCAGCTCGTCGTCGGAAAGGTCCGACAGGTCTGCCAGCGCGGTGTCGCTGAGCACCTCGCGGACGTTCTTCTGCAACTCGACCAGGCGGGTGATGATGGACTGGTCGCCCTGCGTCGGGTGCTCTACCTGTCCCGAGTTGTTCTTGAAGATCGCGTTGTAGATGCTGAACAACGCGTTGCGCTCCTGGGCATCCAAGATTTCCTCCAGCGGTGCGTACTCTTCGTTGACGTCGCACGTGGTTCCGTTGAGCACGACTGAGATGGGGGCGGTGTTGCGCTGCCAGAAGTTGACCCACTGCATATCCGCGGCCGACGGTGCCGAGCCGCACCGCCAGTGCCAGCTCACAGCCCCCGCGGCGTGCACCGCCTGCGACGTCTCCGAGAAGCCGTAGAAACCCGCTCGCGTGAAGCCCATTGCCGAGGCGAACCCGGCGGCATACCGCACGGAGTCCTGAATCTGCTGCGCCGAACCGGCATGCGCGTCCGCGGCACAGGCGATCGCTACCGAGTCCGGGATGCCCAGGCTGCGCGCGTGGTTGACAGCGGCGATCGCCGCGTTGCGGCCGGCACCGTAGTCATCCGCCGAGCCCCACGCGTCGTCGATGCCCGCCTGGGCGACCAACAGCACCCCGAGACCGTTCGCCACGTAGTCCAGGTACTCGCCGGCGGTGATGTGCTTCCACGCCCCGCCGATACCGATGTAGCGCAGCACCCCGACGTAACCGTTCGCCCTGATCGTCGCGGCTCCGGGCGGACTCCCGGAGAAATCCAACCAACGAGCCATGTCATCACCTCACGATCACGAGTCGAGAATGTACTCGCCCGTTGCCATGGCACACCGCTGATCGGGTGCACGCAGCGGTTACCGAGCGCGTCAGTCCGACAGCGGAGCGGCTACCCGGGCAGTGTTCATCCCCCGGTGGACGGGTGCGCGCATCTTTGTCGGAAACTGCCGTGTGGAACATGTCGAAGCGGCGTGCCATCGTTCGACGCGCAGGTAACGGCTGGTCATCGCATCCGGAACCCACCGGACGCCAGCCGAACAGGGAGCGGCAATGCGGTTTCTCATGATGCACAGACTCGACGAGCGGACCCCCGAGGCGTGGAACCCGAGCCAGGAGTTCATGGCGAACATGGGCACGTTCATCCAGGACGCGGTGGACAGGGGCATTCTGATCACGGCCGAGGGCGTCCAACCGTCCGCGAAGGGCGCGCTGGTCCGCAAGACCGGCCGCGACGCGATCACCGTGACCGACGGCCCGTTCACCGAGGCCAAGGAGGTCATCGGTGGTTTCGCGCTGATCAACGCCACGGACCGCGCTGAGGCCGTCGCGTTCGCCCGGCAGTACGCCGAACTGTTCGACGACGTCGAGGTCGAGGTGCGTCAGGTCGCCGAGTTCGACGACTTCCCCCCTCAGGCCTGATCCTGTGCCGACGGTGTGGCGCCGCTGAGTTCGCACTCAGCGGCGCCTAGCCAGGGCTCCTTACACCAAAGTGGACAGTGAGTGCTCGCTCGCGGCGATGAGTACCCGCTTGGTCGACTCGCGGGACCTGGCGTCGCACATGACGATCTCGACGGCCTCGCTCAGCACCAGTGCCTCGCGCACCTCGGCGACGGTGTGGCGGCGTGCGCCGTCGAACTCGTTGACCGCGACCAGGAACGGCATGCCGCGGGACTCGAAGTAGTCCACTGCCGAGAAACCGTCCGCCAGGCGTTGAGTGTCGACGAGGACGATCGCGGCGATGGCGCCCTGCACGATGTCGTCCCACATGAACCAGAAGCGGTGTTGGCCCGGGGTGCCGAACACGTACAGGACCAGGTCCTCCGCGAGCGTGATACGACCGAAGTCCATGGCCACCGTCGTGGACAGCTTCTCGGGCGTGGACAGCGAAAGCGCGTCCACGCCGACGCCCGCGTTGGTCATCAACGCCTCGGTGCGCAGCGGCGGGATCTCCGACATGGCACCGACGAACGTCGTCTTGCCGACCCCGAAACCACCCGCGACGACGATCTTCGCCGACGTGATCCGGCGGTGCGCGGCCCTACTTCGCCCGTAGTCCACTGAGGACCCTCTCGATCAGGTCGCGCCGCTGCGCGTCGTCCGCGTCGCGGGCGAGCGTCGCCTGCACGCTCACCAACCCCTCGGCGAGCAGGTCCGCGACGAGCACCCGCGCCACGCCGAGCGGCACCGAGAGATGCGCGGCCAGCTCGGCGACCGACGTCGGCTGGCGGCAGAGCCGGGTCACCGTCCACAGTGCACTCGTCAGCCGGGGCGGCAGCGCCGTGCCCGCCGCCGTCGTCACGACCCGCGCCTCGACCGCGAGCTCGACGCTGGGCTGTGTGCGGCCGTCGGTCCACGAGTACGGACGGGCCAACGCCCGGCGGCGGCCCTTCTGCGTCGCTCATGACGAATACCGATGATTCGCTCCGCAAGCTCCGCTCATCAGCGTTGCTCGTTGTCCCCGCGCACGGGTGTGTCGACCATGCGGCCGACCCGGTCGACGAGCAGCGTCATCTCGTAGCCGACCAGACCGATGTCACACCCCGCCACGGCGATCACCGCGAGGTGCGACCCGTCGCCGACGCTCATCAGCAGCAGGAACCCGTGTTCCATCTCGATCACCGACTGGACGACGCGACCCGCCGTCAACAGCTGCGCCGCACCGACCGTGAGGCTCGTCAGACCGGCGGTCAGCGCGGACATCTGGTCGGCGCGGTCCCTCGGCATCGCGTCGCTCGCGGCGACCAGCAGACCGTCCGCGGACACGAGCACCGCGTGCGCGACACCAGGAACCTCCTTGGTGAACGCGGAAACCAGCCAGCCGAGCGACGGCTCGGTCGCCGTCGTGCCCTCTGTCGTCATCGATCCCTCATTCATGTCGCACCGCCGTCCGCCGACCCGGGCTCGTCCCTTGCCCGCCGGGCGGCCCGCACGCCGTCGTAGTGCCTGGACAGGTTGGACCGGATCGACTCGGGATCCCGGAAGGCGCGGGATGTTGCCGCGGGCCGCCCCGCCGGCACCGCCTTGGCCGCCGGGGTGCGGACCGGGAGGCCCGCCGCGGTCGTCTCCGCCGACGGCCGTACGGTCGCCGGTGCCGCCGGTGCCGCCACCTTCCGCGCCGCCGGCGTCAGCCACGTGCCGCTGTCCGTCTGCGTCGCCACCTCGGTGAACCAGCCCGACGTGCCGTTGGTCGGCCACGCGGGTGTCGGCTCGACGACCCGCACGGCGGCCGTGATCTGCGGCCGGGCGACGGGCGCGTCGACGACCACCGCCATCGTCTCCGCCGCGGCGCCGGCGATCACCAGCGCGCCGGGCAGGTGGATGCTCGCGGTGATGCCCGCCCGCGACGCCGCTTCGAAGGTGGGCCGCAGCCGGACCGTCACCCCGTGCCGCGCGGCGAGCCTGCTGACCACGAACAACCCCATCCGCCGCGTGGTCTCCGGGCCGACGGCGTCGGTCGCGGCGAGGCGTTCGTTCGCGGCGGCGATGTCGTCGGGCGCCATGCCCAGCCCGGCGTCGACCACCTCGAACAGCAGACCGCCATCGGCACCGCGGTCCGCGGACAGCACCACCTTGCGGTCCGGCGGCGAGTACCGCGTCGCGTTCTCCAGCAGCTCGGACAGGATGTGCACGACGTCCGCGGCGGCCGCGGCGCGGACCGAGCCGTTCGGCGCGTGGCCGAGGTTGATCCGCCGATAGTCGTCGACCTCGGAGGTCGCGGCTCGCAGCACCTGGACGACCGTGACCGGCGCGCGGTCCCGCCGCGCCGGCGAGCCACCTGCGAGCACCTGCAGGTTCTCCCCGTTGCGGCGCAGGCGGGTCGCCAGGTGGTCGAGCCGGAACAGGCCCGCGAGGCGCCGCGGCTCCTGCTCGTCGGCCTCCAGGCTCTCGATGACCTCGAGCTGTGACTCGACGAGTGTCTGGCTGCGACGGGACAGCGTCATGAACATCTCGCTGACCTGGTGGCGCAGCTCGGCCTGCTCACCCGCCAGTCGCACCGCCTGCACGTGCATGTCGTCGAACGCCCTGGCGAGCTGGCCGATCTCCTCGGTGGTGTGCACCGGCACCGGCTGCACCGACGTCCAGTCGACCTGTTCGCCGGCCCGGACCCGCTCGACGGTCGTCGGCAACTGGTGGCGTGCCGCGGTGAGCGCGGCCGAGCGCAGCCGCAGTATGGGTGTCAGCAGCGACCGGCCGACGAGCAGCGCCACCGCGAGCGCGGTGAGCAGGGCGGCGAGCACGATCGCCGAGTCGCGCAGTGCGTCGGACCGCGCGTCGTTGGTGCGGGCAGTCACGATGGCGCCGAGCGAGTCGACGAGGTCGGCGGAGAGCTGACGCATGCGTGTCGACTCGGTGCGCAGGTCGGGCAGGAGGACACGCAGGTCGACGGCCTGGGTGCCGAGGTCGGCCGCCTGCAGCGCCGCGCGACGGGGCGCCGCCGTCGCCGTCGCGTCGGTGAACGCCGCCGCGGCCGAGGACGGCAGGTCGACCTGGAGCTGTTCGCCACGCACCGCCTCCTCGGCGGCGTGCTGTTGCGCGGCGATCGCGATGTTCCTGTCGCCGGGGCCTTTCGCGGACTGGATCAACGCGATCTCGGCGGCGAGCGTGGAACGCAGCAACAGCAGGGAGCGCACCGAGGTCGACAGCGCGTCGAGGTCCCCGCTCTGCGCGACCTCGACCACGCCGGGAACAAGTTCCGTCAGGCCGTTGACGACCTCCTGGTAGGCGGCGAGGTCGGTCACCGGGTCGCCGACGTCGTTGCTCGTCTGCACCCGGACCGCGCTCAGCCGCCCCAGCGAGTTGCTCAGCGTGCGGTCCACCTCGGCCGGCAGCCGCGCGAAGTCGACCGCGCCGCGCACCGTCACCAACTGCTCGTCGACCGCGGCACGCCGAGCGGCCAGCTCGGGCCGCTTGTCAGGGTCGTTCGTCACGGCGACGACCATCTCGTCGACCACGAGGTCCGCGAGGGTGAGCGACTCGCTGAGCACGACCATCTGGTCCCGCACGGTGCTCAACCGGTTGGCGTCGTCGAGACGGGACTGCACCCTGGTGCCGCCGAGCACGAGCGCGATGAGCGCCGGCAGCATCAACACCGCCGCGACCTTCGTGCGCAGGTTCCAGTTGTCGATTCGCCATCTTGTGGGAATCTGCTTGCCTGTCTCCGGCGCCGCGCTTCCCATCTAACTCCGCCTAACTCGAACTGTGCCGCGCGCACAACAATGAGTTCGCCGAGCGCCCACTTCGTTATCCGGCTTGGTCGCAGATCAGGACTTCAGCGGAACAGCGGTGCCATGTCAAGGGATGCGTCACATCAGGGACTTTGTACCCTGTTGGCGTTGCTCCATTCGCCGCAGGAAGCCGATTCCGGCTTCGCGCGGCACCATGACAGTTGTCACTGTGCGGGTCAGCGCGGACACGGAGCGAAGCCCTTCCCGAAAATCTTGTTCACGTATGGTCAGCCGACCAGCGCGGAGTCCCACCCACGAATACCGAACTGCCGGCCGTCGCGATATGCGTGTATCCCCGCGGCGGGATATTCGATGAGCTGCTCGGGAAGTGTGGACAAATCGAACCAGCCGATGGCGGAACATTTGTCCGGCTCCCGGTTCACCGGCTCGCCGCTCCAGTGCCGTGTCTCGAAGAACACGCCGAGGCGAGGCTCCGGGCCACTGCCGTTGACGTGGAGCGTGTGCACGTGGCGCAGGTCAGCGGCACAGACGACGACCCCGACCTCCTCGTTGGCCTCACGGACCGCCGCGTCCGGGAGCGACTCCCCGGCGTCGAGCTTCCCCGACGGCAGGTGCCACATCCCGTCGAAGGCGGGGTTTGTGTCGCGACGCCGAGTGAGTAACACCTGATCACCCCGCACCAAGAGGAGATGGACGTCGATCAGGTGCCGGTCTGCCATGCCGGGGAGCCTATCGACGCGCGTCGGCGACGCCCGGCAGGCCGTCCTTGTCAAACACCGGGTGTCGAGGAATGCTCGAGGGTCGACCAGCTTCTGGGGCGACATGACGAACGGACACCCACGGCTCGCGGTCCACCGGACCGTGCTGGCTGTCGACGTCGAGAAGTACGGCGATCCCGGCCGTACGGACCGGGATCGACTGGCGGTGCGAGCCGGTCTCTACTCCGCGCTCCGCCAGGCGTTCCAGCGGGCCGAGGTGCCGTGGTCGAGCTGCTATCACGACGACTGCGGCGACGGTGTGCTCGTCCTGGTCCCGCCAGAAGTACCCAAAGGTGTGTTCGCCGGCCCCCTGCTCATCGAGCTCGCCAACGCGCTGCGTGCCCACAACTCCGGCACCCGGTGCCACAACGGATCCGGCTGCGGATGGTCCTGCATGCCGGCGAGGTCAACCACGACGAGCACGGCATCGCGGGGACGTCGGTGATCGTCGCGTGCCGGCTCCTCGAGGCGCGTGAGCTGAGGAACTCGTTGGCCGGCTCACCGGGGTCGCTCGCGGTGATCGTGTCGTCGTGGTTCTTCGACGAGGTCGTGCGCCACAGTGCCGTCGATGCGGCGTCCTACCGCCCCGTGCACGTCACGGTGAAAGAGACGACGGCCATCGGGTGGCTGCACCTCCCGGACGCGCCGTACCCGGCAGACGCCGGCACCGCCGCGCGGACGGGTGACCCACCACAGCAGTTGCCGACGGGTCCCACGCATTTCACTGGTCGCACAGCGGAACTGACCGACCTGTCGACCGCGCTGGCGAGCCGGTCGGCAGGTCCGGCTCTCCGGGTCATCACCGGTATAGGGGGAGTCGGCAAAACGGCGTTGGCGCTGCATTGGTTGAACGAGAACCGCCGTCACTTTCCCGACGGCGCATTCCATCTGGATCTCCAGGCATTCGCGCCCAGCGGCCCCCTTCGGCCGGAGGAGGCGCTGGACCACATGCTCCGCAGCCTCGGCGTCGACCCGGAACGGATTCCCGCCAAGCGGAGCGAGATGGCCGCCATGTTCCGGTCGGCCACCGCCGGTAAGTCCCTTGTCCTGCTGCTGGACGACGCGGCATCCGCCGACCAGGTGCGACCGCTGCTGCCGGGCGCGGGCCGCAGCGTGGTCGTCGTGACCTCCCGGAACCGACTGACGGGTCTGGTCGCGGAAGGCGCAGCCTTCGTGCCGCTCGCCGCCCTCGACCGCGCGGTCGCCCTGCGACTCCTCGCCGCACTCGTCAGCGGCGAACGAGTCCAGGCCGAAAGCGACCGGGCGCACGAACTTGCCGACCTGTGTGCCGGGCTACCACTCGCCATCTGCATCGGCGCCGCCCAGTTGGCGCTCCGGCCACATTGGCTGCTCGAACATCTCATCTCGAGGCTGACCGACATCCGAACCCGCCTGGACCGGCTGTCCGTGCGGAACGACCTATCCGTACAGGTGGTGCTCGACATGTCCTACCAGGCGTTGTCCCCGGAAGCCGCGCGCGCTTACCGACGGCTGGGTCTGCATCCCGGCGACGAGTTCCCGCTCGGCGTTGCGGCCGCCGCACTCGACACCACGGTCGACGCCGCCAACGACCTGGTCGAGGAGCTCGTGGACGGCTCCCTGCTCGACGAGGTCGGCCAGGACCGGTTCCGGTTCCACGACCTGGTCCGCCTGCACGCGCTCGGACTCGCCGAGAACGAGGAACCCGCACGGGAGCGGCAAGCCGCCGGCACCCGCGTTCTCGAGTGGTTCCTGCGGTCGGCCACCGCGGCCGACCGACTGCTCAGGCCCGACCGCAGGCGGGCGCACTATCAATTCATGGACTGCCGTGCCGAGGCGTCGGTGTTCGCCGACCCGCAAGCGGCACTCGCCTGGCTCGAAACCGAGCAGGGCAACCTTCTCGCGGTGGCCCGCCGGGCGATCGACAACGAGAGCTTCGACCTCGCCTGGCACGTCTGCGATGCCGCATGGCCGCTGCGATACCGCACCCACTACGTCAACATGGTGCGGCTGTGTGAGCTCGGCCGGACAGCCGCGACCAACGCCGGCGACGAGTTCGGTGTCGCGCGCATGACCTTTCGCCTCGGGCTGCTCCGCTCGGACGCTGGCGAGCACGCCGCGGCGCGCGAGCACCTGCTGGCGGCACTGGCGATGCGGGAGGCGCTCCACGACAGTCGGGGTGCCGCGAACGTGCGGGAGGGGCTTGGTCTGCTCGCCCTCGAGGCCGGCCTGTCGGGAGAGGCCGTCGACCTGTTGACCCACGTGCTGCCGGACAACCACGCGAACGGCAATCCGCGGCGAATTGGCCGGGTGCTCCTCAATCTCGGCCGGGCATTGCTGGCGGTCGGTGACCTCGACGGCGCCGTCACCCGGCTCGACCAGGCGCGGCGCTGGTTCGCCGAGGCGCCGGATGAAGATCAATACAACAATGCGCGGCTGGAGTTGTTAGTCGGGCGGGCCCACCGAATGCGCCACCGACCGGACCTCGCCGCGACGTCGGTCCACCTGAGCCTTCGGCAGATGCGCCGGATCGGCGGCGTATTCGGAGAGGCAGAGGCGCACGAGGAGCTCGGACGGATAGCGAATCTTCTGGGTGACACGACCCGAGCACGAGCGGAGTACCACCAGGCCGCGCTCGTCTACGAGAAGTTGGGCGCGTCAGGGCTGGACCGAGTTGGCAATCACTCCGAAGAGTAATGACGGTTATACCGGGTGAACCCGTGGGTCCGAATACACGCGAATGAATCCATCGTCAACCAGCGCGCTGTCGTAATTTCCACGCACACTCCAGCATGTCTCAAAGTCGTGCCAGGACACTGGGTGATAGTTTGCCGCCAACATCCCCGTCGGACCTACCTAGAGGTGGCCCGAGTTGTTCACCAGCACGATCAATCGTGACCTGATGACAGACCATCCCGGTTGGACGGACGACGGTCGCGGTCGGACCAGAAGGGTGATGCGGGCGAACGGCGCGGTCTGGCTGCTGACCTTTCCGAATCGTGACAGCACGGTAGAAATTCAACGTGTGTCCGGCGCTGGTGCGCCGCCCACCACTGACGTGTTCACGCCTGCGACGCTCACCGGCACGACGGAACTGACCAGGGCGCTCGTGGACGCGGGCCCGGTCGCTCGGATCCGCAACGGGGACATCTGGGACAGCCTGGCGACGGGCGTCATCCGACAGGTCATCAGAGCGGGCCAGGCACGCCTGCTCTATCTGAGACTGTGCGAGTCGCACGGCGAACGTGTGCGAACACCGACGGGGCAGGTCAACCTGTTCCCATCCGCAGACACGGTGCTCGACCTCTCCGACATGGAGTTCGCCCGACTCGGACTGGCCTTCAAACGGGAAACGCTCCGAGCGGCCGCGCGGGCCGTGACGGCACACAACACGGAATGGCTTCGGCTCACGCCAACCGATCTGCTGATCGAACTGCAGAAGATCGAGCGGGTCGGACCATGGACCGCGGGCGCTGTGGTCGCCGACGTCTCGAACGATTTCAGCCTCTACCCGTATGCCGATCTGGCTGTGCGCACCTGGGCCGGGAGACTCGCGCCGGAAACGGACTGGCCCTCGGAAGAGACTCGCTTCGCAAAGAGGTGGCGACAGGTGGGCTTGGACCAACTGGGCACCCTCACCGCACTCACGCTCGCTCAAGGAGCACACGTCTGATGGGGCTCGTCGCAGGCGTCGACCTTTCCCGGCCGGTGGACGCGATCTTCGTGAACGCTCCGCTTCGGGACTACACGGAACGTCCACGTGTCAACGACTTCACCTTGCCCGTCCTCGGGCTCGCCTACATCGCGACATACGCGGCGAAGCGCGGGCTGAACATCGGGGTCCTCGACGCGGAGGCCCACGGCCTGAGCATCGACCGGACCGTTGCGACGATCAACGCGGCCAAGCCGCGCTGGGTAGGTCTCAACCTGCTCGCACCGACCTACGAGCTCAGCGCTCGAATCGCGTCCGGTCTGGACCAGGACATCGCCCTCATGCTGGGTGGTCACCAGGCGAAGGCCATGCCGACGGAGATTCTCCACGACGCGCGGATGGCGCGCTGCGAGGCGCTGGTGATCGGCGAGGGCGAGACCCGCGTCTTCGAATTGTTGGACGACCTCGGCAACCGGTCACGGCTGCCAGGAGTCATGTGGCTGGATTCCCGGCGAGGCGCGGTCGTCACCGGGGCGGGGACCGCCGCGGCACATCATCTCGCGCCGGATATCGACAAGCTTCCGTTCGTCGACCGCGTGTTCCTGGCACAGGATCCGTATCCGAGCCAGGACGACCGTCTCGAGGCGGCCATGGTCGGCGCGCGCGGTTGTCCATACGACTGTTCTTTCTGCGGCGCCGCGGTCAGCGCCAATCCGGATATCAGCATCCGGGTACGAATGGCCGAGAACATCCTCAAGGAGATGTACGAGCTCCGCGGCTCCGGAGTGAACGCGTTCCGCTTTGTCGACGATCTTTTCCTGGGCGCGAACCGAGTCATCAAGACCATGCTGACCGCATTTCTTGCCGAAAACGTCGGCGAGTGGGCAGCCTGGGATGCCACCGGCCGCATCAACGTGTTGGATCGAGTGTCGGACGACACGCTCGACTCACTCGTGAAGAGCGGCCTGCGGGAAGTGGCGCTCGGCATCGAGTCCGGCAGCGAACGAATTCTCGGCCGGATCGACAAACGGATCAACCCCGATATGACGATCCGAACGGTGCGTCGGCTCACCGAGCGAGGCATTGATGTCAAAGGGTACTTCATTCTCGGCATGCCGACAGAAACCATCGCCGAACTCGACCAGACGGTCGACCTGGTCCGGCAACTGTGGGCGGAGACGGATGCCGGCGGCGGCACGTTCCGTTCGTCCGTGTTCGAGTTCCGTCCCTACCCCGGGACCGCGGACTGGAACCGTCTGATGGCGACCGGACGGTATCGACGGGAGGACCTGCTCGCATACACAGCGGTCGACCTGTCGGCCGACGGTTGTCACGAATTCATGCGCGAGCGTGACGAATTCAATTTCTCAGTGAACCTCCAGTTCAGCGAGGCTCCGATCGAATACGTCAGAAATCGGCTGACCGACCTGACGCGCGAGCAGTTCGAACGCAAGGCCGAACGCATCGGCGTCCCGGACGGTGCCGCGAGCAGCTGATTTGTCCATCATCTGTCCTGTAAATCCTCCCAACATTGGTCTGGCCGGACGGATTAATCACTGAAGGTTGGCAAAACTAAAGACGTCGGCGATGCTGGGAGCATGGCCTCCCATCCTCGCACCGCCACCCGCGGCCCGGTCCGGGTCACGGACGAAGGGCCGTCGAGGCGGTGCCGATGAGGCTGTCCGCTGGTCCGATTCTGACGTCCGGAACATTGGACGCGATTCTGCGGGCAGAGCTGCCCAGCAGCAAGAAGCCCACGCCTTTGTTCAGCCACTGCGCGGAGTTGTTCATCGACCTGTCGCGGGTATGCGTCGTCGACTACTCCGCTGCCGCCCAGATTCTCCTGCTCACCGACGCGGCCTGCCGCGCGGGCGTCCCCGTACGCGTCGACCTCCCCGTCCCGGTGGTGAGCAGCCGGGAACGGATGGCCACCACGCACGCGAACACCACCCCACAGGACCTGGACCGAGCCGCGCGGTTCTTCACCAACACGGCGCGGCGTAGGCGGGGTGCACTCACGTTCCTCAGATCGATCGGGTTCGTCTCGGCGATCCAGATGCCGCATCTGCCCGATACCGAGTTGCACGTCAACGGCGACCAGGGCAACGAGACCGACCAGGCGAGCGTGCTGCCGTTCCACTGGCTGGCCCCGGCGGAGCATCAGACGCTGCACCGGTCCGAACTGGTCGCGTCAACCGTGCGCCGGCTCAACGACCTGGGCTTCCCCCTGCACGCGGGGCGCGTGATCATCCACGAGCTCATGGAGAACATCGCCCAGCATGCCGGCCTGGACGACACGCGGTCCGCGCCGCACGCCTTGGTCGGTGGCATCGCTCTTGATCCCGACACCTACGGCTGGGAGATGCTCGACAAGCTGTTCCCGAAGCTGGTGCGGTCCGCGGCGGCGACCACGTCGCCGGTCGTGCGACTCATCGTCGGCGACTCGGGTGCGGGGTTGGCCAACCGGCTCGAAACGCACCTGCCACAGACCGAATGGAGCGAGATTCCGGCCGGCGCCGCGGCACTGACCAACTCGGAGGCGGCGACGGTCTGGTCGCTGAGCCGATGGTCGACGAGTGACCCCACCAGGGGCGCCTCCCGCCGCGACGGCACCGGCTTGTGGCAGGTGCGGCAAGCGATCCGCCAGTGCGGCGGCGGCTTGCTGGTGCGCAGTGCGGACGCGTTCGCTGGCCTTGAACTGACCGAACGTAGTGCGGACCTGCTGCGACTACCCCACCGAACCAGCACGGTCGGCACTCTCGTGGACATCTCGGTCCTGCCGAGGGGCAGCCGGCACCTCCAGCCGGTCGTCACCGACGACGGGTCAGCGCGGTTGGACTTCGAGTGGTCGCGGGTCACGGCGGACGACTCGTTGCTGACACGCCTGGCCGAGACGGCGCGCCGCACGCGGGACGACACCGAGCCACCCGGGCTGATCCTCACCCTCGACAGCGGTTCCGCGCAGCCCATGTCGGCCGGCCGGTTGGCGGCGGTCCTCGCCGACACCGCACAGATCGCCACCGGGACCGTGGTGGCAGTGCTCGGCGCCGGGATACACCCCGACGAGCTGAAGGCGGCCATCGACAGGTTCCACCGACAACCCGACACCGGCGGGCCGTTCCTGCTCGTCGACCAGGGCGGCAGAAGTGCGTGGTGCGGCGGTACCCCACCGGTACGCGACCTACTGAACAGCGTTGCCGACGATCCAGACGGCTCGTTCCCGACGAAGGCCGGCAGGTCGGACCTGCTGCGCCGCACGCTCGGCGCGGACTCCCAGCTACTGACGCGAAGCGGCGACGACGTCCAGCTCGCCATCACCACCACGGAGGTGCTCGACGTCCTGCGCACGCTCGTCGCGAAGCGCTTGCGCGACCGGGTCGAACAGGCGGGCCCCGGTGTCGACCGCGGCCACTTCCGCACCCCGACCTTGCAGGTCACCGACCGGTGGGTGGATGTGGACATGGTGCTCCGCGATGTCGTCGGCATGGCAACCGCCGGTTTCCTGCTCGCACACCAGTTGGTGCGCGACGACGGCCCGATGGCGGCCGGCACTCAGGTCCTGCGGGTCGCCACGGCATCAGCGGAACTGACGCAGGCCATCGCCAGGAGTGCGGGGATGACCGCCAACGTGGAACTGATCATCGACGAGTTCGACAGCAGCGCGGAGCAGCTTCATCACATCAAGCAGGGCGGAAACGTTGTCCTGTGCGCGGATCTGATGCTCACCGAGAACAGCGTGCGTCGTGCGCTCGCGGAGAGCCTCAACTGGGGTGCCACGCCCATCGCCGTCGTCGTGCCACTGGACGCCCGCGAGACCGCCGGCCCGCTCGACAACCTGGAGATCCTCAACATTCGGCTGCCGGTGTGGAGCCTGGCCAGGATCGCGGTCGCGACCCCGACAGACTCCGACCAGCCACCGGTCGACATCGACCCAGTACTCCGGTCGGTCGGGTCGACACAGCACCCGGTAACCCGCTATTACGGCTGGAACCCGGACGAGTTCCTCGACGCGGCGACCCTGCTCCCCCGCACGATGAGCCTCGGCCACGTCGGCCGGCCCGCGCACCGGCACTTCACCGTGTGTTTCGACATCGGACCTCTCCTCGCCGACGAGGAAGGCATGCAGAAGCGGCTGGTCGACCACATGGTCGAGGTCGTCACGGACTGGCGGTCGAAGTCCGGTGCGCCGCACGGCGACGGACCCGAGCATCCGCTCGTCGTCTGTCATCCCGACCGGACCGACGAGAACGCCGGGACGCTCGCTCTCCTGGTCCGGCAGGCGCTGTCGGACCGGCTGCCCGGGAACGTCCCGGTCACCACCCGACCCGTGGCACGCGCGGTCCTCGGCTCCAAGTGGGCCTTCCCGCAGTCCGTCGAGAAGTTGCCGCCGAACAGCGACGTCCTGCTCGTCGACTGGGGCTCCATCGACGCGACGACGGTCGTCCAGATGGTCCGGTTGGTCGCCGAGGCGGGCGCCGCCCGAATTCTGGCGGTCGTCCTGGTGAGCCAGCTGCAGGTGCACGACGAACGCGGGTTGACGATGCTGCGGTCGGTCGAGGGGACACGGCGCGACGACGCGGGTCGGGAGACCTCCGTCGACGTGCCGCTGCGGGTCCGGTTCCTCACCGCGCTCGGCAACTCGGCCACCCCGGTGAGCAGGTGTTCGCTCTGCAACCTGCGTGAGCAGCTCCAACGTGACCTCGAGGACGGTGACCTACCGCGCCTTGTGCAGAGCCATGTCGAGGAGCTGATCGAGAAGCTGCGGGTGCGCAGCAGGGAGGAGGTGGTCGGCGAGCCGGCCGACGCCTTCGGCGCGCCCATCGACCGCACCCACGTCGCCGCGTACGTCCGGCTGCGGATCAGGTTGCTTTCGGCCATGCGATTCACGGCCGAACGGCAGCGTGTCGCGGACGAGATCGCGGCGATGGCCGCGAGCGATGACCTGGTCGGGCGCGGGGCGGCGATCCGGCTGCTCGCCGCCGAGCGGCACTGGCTGAAGCTCTCGCCCCTGCGGTTCGCGGAGTGCCGCGAGGCGTTGGCACGCATGAGTCGCGAGATCGCCACCGACTCCGGAACCAACGAGCGGCTCCGCGTCCAGGCACTGATCGTGCTCGTCACCACGGCGCCGGCCATCTTCGTCCGCGCACTGCCCGAGCTGTGGGAGTCGTGTCTGGACCGGCCGACGCTGGTCAAGCATCTGCTGTACCAGCTGTCCAGGATCGTGCGCCGCCGTCGGGGCGACGCGCCGGTGCCGCCCGGGGAGCTGCGCAGCCGGCTGTTGGCCTGCCGGGCCCTGCTCGACCAACGCGACGCCGGCGGGGAGACCGCGCACAGCGAGCTGAACTGGCAGCTCGCCAGGATGACGTTCCAGGTGGCACAGGGCCAGCTCGACAACGGCATCGGGAGCCGCGAGGCGTGGCGAACACTGCGGGAGCACTATCTCGACCGGCTCCGGCGACACAGCGACGCCGAGGCGGCGATGACCCGGCTGCTGTTCCTGCTGGAGAACCTGGATCACATGGACGACGACTTCTGGGCGGTCGTCCAGCGGAGCTGGAACACCGTGGAGTCGTTCCTCTACACCTATCTGTTGCCGTTCCTGACGCCACTGGCCAACCTGCTGTCCGGTCCCTTCGCGGAGGAGCACTTCGACACGGATGAGCGACGCTGCCTGGAAAGCCTGACGTCCCAGGGCGCCATGCGGTATCTCACCCAGTTGGACAACGAGCTGCTCAAGCTCCGCGAACTCCGCAGCCACGGCACCGAGATCGCAAGAGCCGAGCTCGTGAACAAGGTGGGAGTCCTGTACCGAACCGTGCTCGCCGCGGGACCCACCGGGCGCGAACTGGCGCGCCTGGCGCGCTTCCTCATCGCCTGCCCGACCTTGCTGCAGAAGACGCTGCGTGCGTGCGTCGACGCCGCGGAAGTCGCGCTGCTACCGCTCCGGATCCGGATCGTCGCGGAAGAGCAGGACGTCACGGTCTTCTGCCCCGACGAGCTGCTGAGCAACACCATCACGCATCTGCTCCAGAACGCGGGCAGCGCCAAACACCGTCCGGCGCATGGCATCGACAAGGTCATCGACCTCGAGATCACGGTCTCCGAGGAGGGCGGGACCGCCAGGGTGGTCGTCCGAAACGAGGGCACGGTCCGGACCACCCCGATCGGCCACGGGATCAACTCGATCCAGCAGAAGCTCCTCGACTTTGACGGCTATCTGGCGCCAATGCCGCCGACCGGCCGGTGGACCTACGAGATCGAGCTCCGGCTTCCCGTCTGGGCGATGGAGCCCTGGAAGGAGTGACCCGATGAGTCGACCGGCCGGCGGCCAACCGCTCGAACTACTTTTCGTCGATGACGTGGAGGACAACTTCACCGCACTGAGGCAGCGCCTGGTCCAGTGCTTCGAGGACCTCGGCTGCCCGGTGCGACTGACCTTCCAACATGACCCGGACCAGGCGTGCCGCATGATCGCGGACCGGCAGGTGCCGTACCAGGTGGTTGTCGCCGACCTGCTCTTCGCTCGCGGCGGTGCGGTGGACCGATCCGACGCCGAACTGGACTCCAGAGGTCTCGACGTGATCAAGGACGCGCGGCGGGCCTCCCCCACGACCGTGATCGTCGCGATCACGTTGGGCTGGCTGAAACAGCCAGATCTCCAGTCCAAGGCGACCAAGGCGGGCGCGGACATCGTCCTGTTGCGGCCCAGCCTCCTGAACATTCACGGCGGTCCGCAGGGACTTGTCGACGACATCTACTCACGGCTGTGTGAACGCGAGCTCGTCGAGGCGGGGCCGGAAGTCAAGATCGACGACGAACCCGGCATCCAGACGGTCGACGTCGACACCGGCCCGGCGACGCTCCGGCTGCTGCTCGCCGACCTGCTCAGCGGGCACGACAGCAAGCCGGAGCACGCCACGCTGTCCTACGTGGCCCCGGGGAACACCGGTGCGCACGTCGTCTCCGCCAAGGTGTCGTTCTCCGGCGGAGAGCGCAGGTCGTATCTGGTAAAGCTGTCCAGGGACCAGGAAGCACTCAAGCGAGAGCACCACAACGTGGAATGGGTGTCCGGTCTGTACCGGCCGGACCTGATCGTCCCGCCCATCTGGAACAGCCGCATGCCGGTCGGTCCGAGGAACAACTGGTCGGCCGTCGTCTACGCCTTCGCGGATGCGGCGATCCCGTTGCGGGAGTGGCTGTCCCGGCCGAACACGACCGCGGCGTCGGTCGACGCGTTCCTGGATCAGCTGTTCTTCCACGGCGGCCTCGCCGCCGGCTACCAACAGCTTCCCGAACCGGAGCCGGGCGACAAGCCCATCAACATCCTCCGCCTCCCGCCGTTTCGACGTATACGCCTGCGCAGGACTGTCGAAGAGCTCGCGCCGGCCCTGTCGCATCCGCTGGCGGGGGCGCTCACCGACGCGCAACAGGTGCTCGACGAGCTGGAGCGGTTCTCGCGGAACGCTTCCTTCGGCGGGCTCGCACCCGAAGAGACACCGGTCGACCTGCGGCTCGTCGAGGCGCACGGGGACCTGCACGGCGCGAACGTCCTGGTCACCAGCAGCCGTCGCGGCCAACGGCCCGCGGTCATCGACCTTGCCGACTTCGGGGCGCACCACTGGGCCGCGGACATCGCGCGACTCACCGCCGACATCCTGCTGGAATGCCTCGACGGGGGCGTCGGGTCGATGCTGTGGCAACGGTTCGCGCAGTGGCGGGAACTGGCCAGGTCCCTGGGACAGTTCGCACCGCCACCCGACGAGTCCAACGTCGCCGTGGTCGCCGCCTTCACCTGGTTGACGGGGCACCGGGATGAGCTGATGCCCCTGATCGCGACGGACGCACACCGGTGGGAGTGGCACGTCGCGCTGGCCGAGCAGCTCTTGCGCGGCGCGAGCAAACCGGGCCGCCCGCACCCGAAGCGAGGACTGGCTCTCGTCGCGGCGTACGACCAGCTCGTGCTCGCGAGAGAAGCGGTGCCTCGGCGGGGGAAGACCTATTGATCAGCAGACGTTCCTCATGACATGGCCGGAGTCGGTGACGCCGCGTTTTCCGGTCGCCCGCGTGATCGGGATCGGGACGGCGAGTGGGGAGGGGCGGGGCGCATAGCGGACCGCGTCGCGGCGAGGGCGGCTCGCGCGCCAGCGTTCGAGGTTCTCGATGCTGCGGGTGCTCAGCCTGGTCCGTTCCGTGAGTGGTTCCAGCGCGTCGCTCGGCCTGAACCGCTTGTTCACTGCCTCACCTCCGGTCGATGTACCGGAGCTTTCAGCGCGGGTCGGGTCGCATACGAGTGCTCTTCTGGTCAATGTCCGCTATCGGCCACTCACAGCCAGCCACGCTTGGCGGCCGCCACGCCGGCCGCGAACCGGCTCTCAACCTGCAGGGACTCGAGGATCGCGCTGACGTGTCTGCGGACCGTGCGCACCGCGGTGCCGGTGCTGTGCGCGATGGCCTCGTCCGTCAGCCCGGACGCCAGCAGCAACAGCACCTTGTGCCGCACCGGGGTGAGCTCATCGGGGATCTCGCCGCCGATGGCCGTCGTGTCCGGGGCCTGCCACAGCATGTCGAACCACTCGGCGAGCAGGCGCAACAGCGCGGGCGACTGCACGTGCAGGGCGCCCTTCATGCCGGTGCGGTCGATGGTGACCAGGGCGACGGTGTCGTCGACGTGCATCATCTTCACCGGCAGCGACTTGCGGACCCGTGCCTGCTCACCGGCCCGCACGGACTGCTGGATGCTGTAGGAGCCCCACTTGTCCGACGCGTGCTCGGCGTCGTAGAGCATCCGGAACTCGACGCCGGCGGCGATCGCGTCCTCCGGTGGCAGCAGCAGGCCCTCGGTGGTCGGGCTGTCGCCGGACCGGCCGTTGAACGTGGCGCGCAGCAGGCGGCGCGGCGAGCGGTACAGGCCGGCCGCCAGCCTGGCCATCTCGGTGCGGTCCCGCACGGCGCGGACGTCGTCGCTCTCGAGGTCGCCGTCGGCGAGGCCGCTGGTCGGCGACACCATCGCCGCGAACCGCTCCCAGGTGCCGGCGAGGTCCGACTGCAGTGCCGACAGGTGGCGGTGCTGCCGGTCGAGCAGCCTGCGCAGCGCGATCGACGGGTGCACGGCGCGGACGAACCGGTCGTCACCGGTGCCGGCGAAGGACAGGACCCCCGCCTCGAGCAACTCCTTGCCAGGCAACGCGTCGACGTCAAACCGATCAGCGCCGACGCCGATCGGCACGTTGCCGGCGGCGTGCAGCGACTCGTACGCCTCGGCGGCCTCCTCGGACACGAGCCCCGCGAGGAACTCGGTCCGTGCCTTCTCCGTCATCCTCGACCCCCAAGTCCTGACAGGCTCATGGTCCCACGACGTCGTTTCTCCATTCTGTTGCGCAGGCGAGTTTGATGGGGTTCGCGCTGTTCGTCGAGTCCGGCTGCACCGCGGGCGTGCACGGCTTCCGCGAGTGGGGGTGCATGGCGGGGGCGTGCTTCGATGCGGACTCAGGCTCGCCGGCAGGGCCTGTTCCTTCAGGCGGAGAGTGCGAGCACACGTCACGAAAGGCGCTTGTGTGACAGTGGCGGTGCCGTGAAAGGCGCGTTGAGGGCGCTCACTGCCCTGAACGCGTCTTTCACGGCATCTCGTATGTCGCGAACGCGCCGTTCGGGACACGGCATGCCAGGTTCACCAGCAGAACGACTCTGCCGATGCCCCGGCGCGCGATGCGGCTTCCACGCGGTACTGCGAAGGGCGCGTGTGGGGCGTTCAACGCCCTGAAGGGGCCCTTCAGGGCAGAACAACACCAACGCGAACGTTCCTGACCAGCGACTTCGCGGAAAGCCCCGCGCGCGATGCATCCCCCACCCGATCCCGGGGGCGGCCCAGTGCCCAGTCTACCGGCGGGGTACGACAGTCCGGGGGAAGTTGATCTTGCCTGTGGACAACTCGGCCGGTTGTGGACAACTTCCGCGCGGGTGGTTCACGGGTCCGCTCTCGCGGCGGGTAAGTGTCACAGGCGTGTTCTGAACCATCGGCGGATCAGTCTCACCGTGATGACAAGCAGGACGAAGGCGATCCCCGCTCGCCACAGGTCGCCGGAGTCGTCCATCTTTCCGGTGTACGCCGCCTGTCCGTAGAAGAAGAACGCGACGTCCAGCACGATGAGCACCAGCACCGCCCAGCCGGTCCTGACCCGCGCCTGTTTGAGTTTCAGCTGGTTGGTGACGACGGTGTTGTACTGGTTCCCGTTCTGGTTGGCGAATAGCGGACCATTGTTCGCCTGGTTGTTCTGTTGACTGGGTCCGGACGGCGAGGTCATCGGCTTTTCCGGTCGTTCAGATTGTTGGTTTGGTTACCACCCTGGTTGACGAACATGTTGCCGCGGCCGTTGTGCACATTGTTCTGCGTGGCCGGCCTGAAACCAGCCGCGCCGCCGTCCGGGTCGAGGTGCTCGATCAACGTGCGCACGTCGGCGTCCAGGCTCTGGTGCCGAACCTCGTGGAAGTTCGACAGGCTCAGGAGGTTGATGTCAGCGGGCAGTTGGTCCTGGGCGGGCAACGGAGTCCCGTCGAGCAGGATTGGTATCACCGGAATATCGCGCTCGAACGCCATGCGCAGCTCCGTCCGCACCCAGTCCCGCTCGTCGTCGATTCGCCTGCGGCCCCGCGCTTCGAGCCACCGCGGCCCCAGCACCGCGAGCACCTTGTCGCAGCGTTCGAGCGCGCGGCGGATCTTGCGGGGATACACCATGCCCAACATCAGGGAATCTCGGTCTCGGAAAACATGGTCGCGCCCGAAATGCGCGCCCAACCGCTCCGCGATCGCCATCGTGGCGTGGACGCTGTCATCGGTGCGATAACTCAGGAAGAGCTCGACCATGCGCTGTACTCCTCTGAATACGTGCTCGTCTGATAAGTAGCAACCACCTGGTCGTCCGTTACATGAATCGCCGATCTGGAATTAATCAACCACCTTCGCACGTCCGCCGCGGACGCCGGCCGGGAATTCGGGTCGGGGGCGAGCAGCGCACGGAGAAGTCCTCGCATAAGGCCCGGCATCAGGCCGGCGAGCACGACGCCCAACGCGTAGAGGTCCGACGCAACGGACGGGGCCGCGCCCGCGGCGACCTCGGGCGACAGTCCCGCGCCGAGTCCCGCGTGCAGGCGTTGCCGACCGGCCGGGGACGCGCCGAGCAGCGGGCCGAGCGCGATGTCGGTGAGCAGCACGTCGCCCGACCTTGCGACGACGACGTTGGCGGGGTTGAGGTGCTGGTGCACGACACCGGCCTCGTGCAGCGCGTGCAGTCCCGCCGCGATGCCGGCGCCGATCCGAGCCGCCGCCGCCGGCGCGACCGGTCCCCTGCGGCGCAGCGCGACGCCCTCCACGACCTCCGAGACGACAGCGAGCCGTGGCCCGGCGACCAGCTCCCGGACGCCGGCCAGGTTGGGGTGCCGGATCGCGGTCAGCAGCCGACCGCGGCTCAGGTCGGGCGCCGGCTCCGCCGGCAGGAACCGGACCGCCACCGGCTGCCCATCCGGACTCCGGGCGACGTACGTCGAGCCGGCCGGGTCGCGCCAGACCGGGTGCAGCACCTCGTAGCGATCCATGTGTGTTCCTCGGCGTCGATCGGGGTCGTCATCGTGGTCGACGGTCATGCATCGGACCTGGATCGAACGTGGATGGCGGATGATCAACCCTGTGGTTGACTTGCCGGCGTGGTCGAGCCGTGGGCCGGTGTCGGATGGACGCGCCTGTCATCCGAGGTGATGTTCGCTTCCGACTGGCTGGAGGTACGGCGGGATGACGCCGTCCGGCCGGACGGGTCACACGGGGTCTACGACCACGTCGTCGCGCCGGGCGCGGTCACCGTGCTCGCGGTCGACGAGGAACGACGGGTCGCGGTCACCCGGCAGTGGATCTACGTGCACGCACAGGCCCAGTGGCGGTTGCCGGCCGGCCGGATCGACGACGGCGACGACGGACCCGTCGCGGCGGCGCGGCGCGAGCTCGCTGAGGAGACCGGGCTCTCCGCGAGCGACTGGACCGAGTTGGGCACGGTGCACGGCGCCGACTCGTTGACCAACCACCGCGACCACGCCTTTCTCGCCACCGGGCTGACCGCCGGGTCCGCCCGGCTGGAGCCCGGCGAGGCGGACCTCGAGCTGCACTGGCTGCCGTTCGCCCAGCTCGTGGCCATGGTCGTGGCCGGTGAGCTGCCCCACGCGGGCAGCTCGTTCGCGGTGCTGATGGCACAGGTGCGGGGATTGGTCGAATAGCGTTTCCCGTTTCCTTTTTAATCAGGAAACAGGCACCATATTGTTCCGCTTTCCAATGGGATGAATTCTATGAACAAGCACCAGAGGGTGCGGTTCACAAATCCCGGAGGATATCATGTCGCTGTCCCGTGCTGCCGTTTTCTCGGCCAAGCTCGCCGGTCTGGTCACCGCCGCCACCATCGCGGTCGCCATCCCCCTCCTCGGTTCCACCACGGTGTCGGCCGACCCGACGCCGCCCCCGCCGCCGCCCCCGACGGCCACCACCGAAGGTCACGGCTGGATCGGCTGAGCGGATTCTTCGTGACCCGCCGGAGTCGGGTCCTCTCGGTATGACAAGAACCGAGAGGACCCGCCCGCGAACATTGCCATGGGATTGCCGGAATGGTGTACTCGCAGCAGCGAGCACACTGGAGGACCCGGTGGCAGATTCTTTTGGCACATTGTTGCGGAATTACCGGGCGGCGGCCGACATCTCGATGGGCGAGCTGGCCAGGCGGATCAAGTACAGCAAGGGCCACGTCAGCAAGATCGAGAACGACCTGAAGTCGCCGACCGCCATGTTCGCGAAGATGTGCGACCGGGAGCTGGCGACCGACGGCGCGTTGGCGGCGGCGGTTCGCCGGCGCACGGCACCGCGGGCCGGGCCGGCGCCCACCGAAGACGGAGTCTGGGTCATGGCGCTCGACGACACCGGCACGCTGCGCTTCGACGAGCTGTCCCGCCGCCAGGTGCTCGCCGGCGCGGGCGCGGTCCTCGGTTTCGCGGTCACCAGGGGCTCGCGGCCCGCGATCGACGAACCGACCCTCGCGGTGCTGCGTGCCTCCTTCGACCAGAACCGGCTGCTCGGCACGATGACCAGCCCGACCGTCGTGTTGGCCCCGGTCATCGCGCACCTGCACACCCTGCGCACCCTCGCCGTCGACAGCCAGGGGCCGATGCGTGCCGAGCTGCTGCTGCTCGCCTCGCGGGTCGCCGAGTACGCGGGCTGGATGTGCCAGGAGGCCGGCCAGGACGACGAGGCGCTGCGCTGGACCGACCGCGCCGTCGCGTTCGCCGGGGACCGCGACCCTCACCTCGCGAGCTTCGCCCTGTTCCGCCGCGCCGAGATCGCCATGTACCGGCACGACCCGATCCAGACCGTCGAGCTCGCCCGCCGCGCCCAGCACGACCAGCACGCCGGTCCTCGGATCCTCGGCCTTGCCGCACGCTGCGAGGCCCAGGGGCACGCGCTCGCCGGCGACGTCCGCGGGTACGAGCAGGCTCTCGAGCGCGCCGCCGACCTGCTCGCCTTCCGCGACCACGGCACGGCGCCGGTCCTCGGCTCGGCCAGCGTCGCCGACGACGTGTCACTGGTGCGGGGCTGGGCGCTCTACGACCTCGGCCGCCCCGGCGCGGCCGCCGAAGTGCTCGACCAGCACGTCGGCACGATCCCCCCGGCGGCCCGCCGCGCGCGAACCCGGTTCGGCGCCCGCCGTGCCCTCGCCCACGCCCAGCACGGCGACATCGACGAGGCCTGCGCGGTGGCGCGCGGCGTGCTCGCGGAGGCGGCTCAGGTGGACTCCGCCACGATCCGACTCGACCTGCGTGACCTGGCCGGGACCCTGTCCCGCTGGCGAAACCACGGCGCCGTCCGCGAGCTGCGGCCCGACCTGGTCACGGTGTTGAACGAGACGCGGTAGCGCAGACACAGCTCAGCCCGGCCAGCTCGGCGCGTGCCTCCGCCGCCTCCGGCAGGCCCAGCTCCGCGAGCTCGGCCAACGCGTCGAGCCAGTGCGGGGTCGCCGGGTCGTGGCGGCCGGTGGCGTGCAGGACCGCGCCGATGCGGTGGTTCGCGCGGGCTCGTTGTGCACGGTCGCCGGTGCCGGCGGACATGTCGAGCGCCGCGCGGTACGCGTGCAGCGCGGCCTTGTCGTCGCCGCCCGCCCACGCGGTCTCGCCGCGGTCGAGGTAGAGCTGGGTGCGCAGGTTGGGGTCGACCACCAGGTCCGCGACGCGGCGCGCCTGCTGCTGGCACCGGACGGCCTCGTCGAGGCGGCCGGCCAGGCGGTGGGTGTTGCCGAGGTTGTTGAGCGCGTACGCCTCACATGCCCGGTCGCCGAGCTCGACGGCGAGGTCGCGGGCCTCGGTGTGGTCGGCCATCGCCTGGTCCAGCCTGCCGAGACGCTGCCGCACACAGCCGAGGTTGTCGAGTGAGTGCGCCAGCCCCGGCGCGTGGCCGAGCTTGCGCAGCAGTACCTGCGCCTCAAGGTGTTGCCGCTCGGAGGCCGCCAGCGCGCCGCGCAGCTCGTTCACCTCACCGAGGAGGTCGAGCGCGTTGGCCTGGCCGCGTTCGTCGCCGATCCGCTCGTAGCGTTCCAACGCCCCGGCGAAACTGTCGGCCGCGGCGGGCAGGTCGCCGAGGCTGCGTGCGGCGGAGGCGATCGCGACCAGGGTGTCCGCCTCGCCGCCGACCTCGCCGAGCTCGACCCACAGCGGCAGCGCGTCCTGGGCGAGCGACCGAGCCTCGGTCAGCGCGCCGGACCGCCAGCGGGCGCCGGACAGCCGCAGCAGCACGTGCGCGAGGCCGCGCCGGTTGTCGGTGTTCCGCAACACCGCGCGGGCCCGCTGCAGAGTCTCGGTCCAGTCCCGCAGGTGCCCGGCCGTGTAGAAGTACCGCCACAGCAACGCGGCGAGCTGCCAGCTATGGTCGCTCCGGTCGTGGTCGGCGGCGTGGTTGACCGCGGCCACCAGGTTCCTGCGTTCGTCGTCGAGCCAGCCCAGCGCCGCCGCGCGGTTCGGGAACCTGGGCACCACCGGGCACTCCCGACTCACCTCGGGCTGACGGTCCACGTCGTAGGGGAACGCGACGGCCATCGCGGCGGCCGTCGCGACCAGGTAGAAGTCCAGCAGCCGGTCCACCGCGGTCGCCGGGTCGGCGAGCGGGTGCGCGGACAGCGCGAACTCACGCAGCGGGTCAAGCATGTGGAACCGCGCCGGCGCGGACTCCTCCAGCAGGCTCACCCGGTGCAGGTCCTCGAGCAGTCCCTTGGCCATGGGCACGGCGGCGTCGAGGAGCGCGGCCGTGCCGTTGGCGGACAGGTCCGGTCCCGGCGCCAGGGCGAAGAGCTGGAACAGGTCACGTTGCGGGTTGGTGAGCTGCCGGTGCGAGACCGTGCACGCGACGGTGGCCGCGTCCGAGAAGTTGGTCTCCGGACTCAGCGGCGACGCCTCGCGCAGCAGCTCGACCAGGTGTGACAGCGGCCAGCGCAGGTGCCGCTGGAACTGTGCGGCCACGAGCTGGATCAGCAGCGGCACCCGACCGCACCTGGCCACCACCTGCCGCACCTGGTCCAGCCGGCCGCGCACCCGGTCGCCGCCGACGAGCTTGCGGAACAGCTCGACGGCCTCCTCGGCCGGCAGCGGCTCAAGGTGCACGTGGTAGCTCGCGGCGAGCGCACCCAGCTCGCGGCTGGTCACCACCGCGAGACAGCCGGCCGCCGCGGGCAACAGCGGCGCGACCTGGTCCTCCGACGCGGCGTTGTCCAGCACCACCAGGGTTCGGGTGTCCGCCAGCCTCCTCTGGTAGAGCTCCGCGCGGGCCCGAGTCGACGGCGGGATCGCCTCCCCAGGCACCCCGAGATCACCGAGTAGCTGCTCCAGCGCGTCGGCGGGTGCGGTTGGCGAGCGGTTGGAGGCAAAGCCGTTCAGTTCGACGAACAACTGGCCGTCGGGGAACATCTCCGCCAGCCGGTGCGCGGCGTGCACCGCGAGCGCGGTCTTGCCGACCCCGGGCATGCCGCTGATCCACAGCACCGACGGCCCGTCACCGGCGGCATGGCGGGCCGCCGCGTCGACCGCGGCCAGTTCCTCGGTCCGGCCGGTGAACCGCGCCATCCGCGTCGGCAGTGAGCTGCGCCGTTCCCCGTACTGCGCCACCCACGCCGTGTCGCGCAGCTCGCGGGCGGTCGCCATGCCGAACTCCTCCAGCGCGTCCCGCGTCTGGTGGAACACCTCGACGGCCCGCACCTGGTCGCCGTTGGCGATCAACGCACGCATCAGCGCCACCGCCAACCGCTGCTGGCTGCGGTCCTCCTCCCACACCGGCCGGAGCCGGTCGCGGACGCGCCGGTGGTTGCCGGCCGCCAGCTCGATCGCGGCGAGGTCGACCAGCGCGTCGACCCGGACGTCCTCGGACGGCGCCGTCGTCGGGCCGCCGACCCGGTCGATGTCCAGGTCGGACAGGAACCGCCCGCGCCACAGGTCCAGCGCCTCATGCAGCAGCCGCGCCGCCTCGGCCCTGGTCGCGTCGCGCGCCCGCTCGACCAGCCGGTCGAACCGGACGATGTCGATGAGACTTTCGTCGACCCGCAACAGATATCCCGTCGGCGTCTTGTCGATCGCCACGACATCGTCCGCGCCGACGTCCCGGAAAACCCTGCGCAGCCGCGCGACATAACTGGTGATCAAATCCGACGACGGCTGCCTCTGGCCCTTCCACACGTATTCCTGCAAATATTCACGCGACACCGCGCGGTTGGCGTTGAGCAGCAGGACCACCAGCACGTACCGCTGTGTCAGGTCACCAGGGTCAACTTGGACACCCTGATGCCAGACCGCGAACGGACCAAACAACCGAAAGTCCATCAGTCGCGCTCGACTTCACACAGCTGTGACCATAGGTCCATGACCAGGGCTATCTGGGCAGGCGGCAACCGGCAGCAAGTCAGGTATCGCTGCACTTGATTCGCGTCCTCCGGAACCCCCGCAAGCCGAGGCGCTCCAAGGTTGTGGACCTGGCTCTTGCCAATCCCTGAGCGATAGGCGATTTCACCGAACGACCGGCCAGACGACGTCCAGATCAGTCTAAGAAGCGCTCGGAATTCACGCCCAGAGGTGGCCCTGATGCTCCCAGGAGGGAGCGCGATGAACTTGTCATCAGCGCTACCGACGGTCATCGGTTACCGCGAACCCACTGAGCCAGCTCACGCAGAAGGCCCACTATCTCGGCCGTGGCGCGGGCCCCGGTCAAAACCAACATCAGGGCACCAACAGCAACCACGGTCGTGACCAGCGCCGTCTGAGGTTCAACACCCTGAAGACACAAGAACCCAGCAAAGGTCAAAGCGCCGACGATCACGATCGCGTCCGCGATCGTGACACGGTGAACGATAGGGACGGGTACCCGGCCTTCATGGCCCGGTAGCTCCGATCGAAGAGAGGACATGCGAACTCCTGAGAGCCCACGCCCCGGATGAGACACCCGGGGCCAGGGCGGTCGATGCGGCGAGCAAGGAGGACAACACTCAGTTCTCGATGGGGTTGGACCTCCGCCATCGCGAACACCGGCGAGCCGGATACGGACAGGATGCACGCAGAGTCCGGCAAAGTGGTAGACCCCGAGCCATAACTCGCGCACAAACCGTCCACGCAAGCGCTGGTACCAACCAGTAGAGACCCCGGTCTGTACATCAGAAGCTTGAGAGTGGGTCGGCCCATCGGGCGTTGACCAGGGAAGTTCGGTTCTGGTTCAGGTTTTTGTACGGTTCGTGGGGCATGCTCGCTGGCAACGGCGCGCGTGCGATACGTGTCGTCGGTCGCCTGAGCGAGCTGATGCGGCGAGCAACGGTAGGCGTGTTGCCGATTGGACCCGGCGAGCGCTGTGAGACGCGGTGGCCCCCGAGCCTGGGGGTCACCGCTGTCGTTAATTTGCCTGATCGAGCCTGCCTGGTACTGGTACCGGCTCCCGCCAAGGGACCGGTACCAGTACCAGGCGCGGTCAGGCGAGCGGATGCGGTTCGCCGGTGAGGGCGGACAGCGCGGTGGCGACGTCGTGCACCGCAACCTTCACATAGGTCGTGGTGTCGTTCTTGGTGTCTCCTTCGTCGAAGTGGCCGGCGTAGGCGTGGGCGATGGCGAACCCGAAGTTGCGCTCCACCCAGGTCAGGGTGGTGTGGCGAATCCAGTTAGCGGACACGTTCAGGGTGGTGATCCAGGGCAGGTAGCGGCCGAGGCGGACCCAGAGGTGGTCGTAGCGGCGGTGGGTGATCGGGTTGCCGTTCCGGTACCGCAAAAAGCTGCCCGCCCGGGTCACCCGCCGAGCCCCGGGCTTCGGCATGTTCGAGCAACGCGGTCATGAGCGACCGGCTGCCACCGGGCGGTGCCGTCCTTCTCCCGCAGATAGATGAGGCACTGATCCTCGTTGAGGTCCCGGGGGCGCAGGGCCAGGGCGCCGCCGGTGCGGCAGGCCGACTCGGTGTGCAACCGGAGCAACAAGGTGTCCAGTTCCGGGTCATCGCCGGTGGTGCCAGCGTAGAAGTTGATCTCACTCATCTGGGTGGCGGACAGGGCATGCCGGACTGACCCCTGACGGCGGGGCTTGGCGGTCCTGCGGGCGGGGTTCTCGTCGGGCTTGATGAGCCCGTCGTCTCGGCATGACGGCGGGCGGGTATCGCACGCCACCGGCAACGCCGTAGTCCAGCACTGTGCAAGGGCCGAACGGCGGGACCAACGCCACGTGACCGCAGGACACACCGCTGCCGCACCGGGTCACCAATTCCCGGTAGCAGACGGGGCTGGACTAGGCACAGCACGGCATGCTGCACCGTCGCAGGACGCTGTTGCGGTTGGCGGCCGGCCTCGACCGACTCGTGGTGAACAGCCCGCTGGGTACTTCTTCACAAGTCGAGGCAGTACCCAGACGGGCACGCTCAAGCGGTCGCGGTGTTCGAGCTTGCTGAGGGTGAAGACAGCGGGTCGGGAATCGGTAACCTTCCTCTCTTCGGCAGCGATGTGCTCACCGAATGTGACATGTCGTCGGAGTCAGAGGAAGATCCATTCGTGGCCCTCGATAGCCCAAAGTTGCGTGACCTGCTCAAGAACGTCGCCGCAGGAAAGATCCAGCTGCCGGACTTCCAGAGAGAATGGAAGTGGGACGACGAGCGCATTCGTGCACTCATCGCGACGGTGACGCTGAACTATCCGCTCGGTGTGATCATGACGCTGGAGACCGGCGGTGACACCCAATTCCGTGCCAGGACGCTCGCTGGGGTGGAGGTCGCCCCCGGGAGCGAGCCGGATCTGTTGTTGCTCGACGGGCAGCAGCGGTTGACATCGCTGGTTCAGGCGCTCTACCTCGATCAGCCCGTGGCGACCGTCGACGCTCGTGATCGTCGGGTTCAACGCTGGTACTACCTCGACATCGCGAAGGCGATCGACGTGGAGGCCGACCGCGACGACGCGGTGGTCTCGGTGCCGGCCGACCGAGTCGTCCGGGAGGACTTCGCGCGCCGGGTGCGGCTGGACCTGAGCACCCGGGAAGCCGAGTGCCGGGAAGGGTACTTCCCGTTGTGGCTCGTCTTCGACGACGAAGCGGTCAGCTCATGGCAACGGTCCTTCGTCCGGGGGGCGGACGCGAACTGGGATAGATGGTCGGCGTTCAACACCAGAGTGCTCAACAACGTCCGTGAATGCCTGATCCCGATGATCAGGCTGGACGCCGACACACCCAACGAGGCGGTCTGCTCGGTGTTCGAGCGGGTCAACACCGGTGGTGTCGCTCTCAACGTCTTCGAGCTGCTCACTGCGACCTACGCCGGTGACCGGAAGCACGCGGAAACCTACGGCACGGAGTACGGCCTGCCCGAAACCTGGCGCACCACCAAAGGCGCGCTAGTGGCGCAGTACCCGGTACTGGGACAGGTGGACAGCGGCCGCGACGAGGGCCTGACGAACGTCGACTTCCTCCAAGCGGTGAGCCTGGTGCTGTCGTATGAGCGCAAGAACGAGGGGAGAGGTTCGGCGGTGGCGTGCAAGCGCCGGGATCTCCTCGCCCTGCCGCTGGCCGACTTTCGGCGTCTTGAACCGGTGCTGGCGGAGGCCTTCGGTTGGGTGGGACGGTTCCTCGGCACGCAGTCGATCTTCACCGTGCGGGACCTGCCCTACCGCACCCAGCTCGTGCCGCTGGCCGCGGTGCGTGCGCTGCTCGGCGACCGTGCGGACGACCCGGAGGTGATGGCACGGCTCACCCGCTGGTTCTGGTGCGGCGTGCTGGGGGAGATGTACGGCGGTTCCGTCGAGAGCCGGTTCACCAGGGACGTCGAGCAGCTCGTGGCCTGGGCGAACGGCGCTCCCGTCGAGCCGGACACGATCGTCGAGGCTGCGTTCCTCTCCGACCGGCTCAACTCGCTCACCACCCGGAACAGCGCCGCCTACAAGGGCGTGCAGGCGCTGATCATCAAGCAGGGCGCGGTCGACTGGAGTCATCCGGAAGATTCAATGACCGGGCCGTTCGTCATCGGTCAGGGGGTGGCCATCCGCCAGATCTTCCCCTCCTCGTGGGTGAAGCGGCATGGTGATGTGAAGGGCCGGGCCGACTCGATCGTGAACAAGACGCCGATGTCGCACCTCGCGAGCCGTCGGATGACGGGCAGCCCGTCAACGTACGTCGGGGTGCTGGCGCGGGAGGCCGGCACGCCGGACGAGTGGTTCGATGACGTGCTGACCACCCACCTCGTCGACCCGACCGCGCTCAGGAGCGACGACTTCGGCGCCTTCTACGCCAGCCGCTACGAGCGGCTCCTCGGTCTGGTGGAGGCCGCCATGGGCAAGCGCGTCGTTCGCCGGGCTGGTGAGGCGGCATGACCGAGGAGTTCCAGCCCGTCGAACACGCGTATCTGATGAAGCAGATCGGGACGTCAATTCCGGCCGCAGACTTCCTCCTGTTGTTCGGTGTCCGCGTGCGCAACCACGACAACGTGGCACGGATCAGCGACATTCTCGCAGAGGCCGAGATCGCCACCGTCCCTTCGTTCACGACCTGTTCGGGAGGGGTGGAGCTGCACCTGATCAAAGCGGGAGCAGCACCCGAGGCGGAGCCGCCGGAGGACGACGAGCTGCCGCCCGCCGCGCTGCCACAGCAGGCCCTACGGGTCGGTGACCTGTCGAGCGCGCGCGGCGGACTGGTGTCGGTGAGTCCGAGTGCCGACCTCGCGACCGCGACCATGTTGATGCGGTCGAAGAACTACTCGCAGATACCTGTCATCGACGGCACGTCCGAGTTGTGCGGGGTGCTGACATGGAGCAGCATCGCGATTGAGCGCGAGACCGGGCAGCAGCGCACGCTGACAACCGCGATGGTGACCGACTCGATCCCGGTCGCCGAGGTCCACCAGCAGCTGCTCGTGCACCTGTCCTCGATCACGACCCACGGCTACCTGCTGGTCCGCGCGAACGACGGGACGTTCTGCGGCATCGTCACCGCCGCCGACGTCACCACGCGCTTCGAGAGCATGGCCAGGCCTTTCTTCCTGGTCGGCGATATCGAGGCCCGCCTGCGCAAGTGCCTCGCCGTGCTGGACCGGGAAGCGGTCGCGGCCGTGCAGCAGAAGAACAGGAAGACCGGCCGGATCGTCGACCTCACCTTCGGCGAGTACCAGCGGCTCATCGACAACGAGGTCAACTGGAAACAGATCGGGTGGACCGGTGTGCCGCGCGACCAGTTCGCGCACCGGCTCGACCGGGTGCGCAGGATCCGCAACGAGATCGCCCACTTTCGGCCCGAGCCGCTCACGGAGACCAGCCTGCACACGCTCGAGGAGTTCGCCGGTCTGCTCAAGCAATACGTGCCCTAAAAAGGGGGCGACGGCTCATGTCACTCGTAATATGGGCCGCGGCAAGCCGAGAGGTCGTGCGCCGTCGACGGTCAGTCGTGAGGTGGCGAACAACGGCGGCCGCGGTCTATCGGGCGGGACTGGAACCTG
>Ga0193716_1000265_pt1 | contig 32681 bp, 22 predicted proteins | sample U2c1metaG_FD_145901 | JGI IMG/M metagenome (GOLD analysis project Ga0193716, IMG submission 145901) | Soil microbial communities from a riparian zone of the East river system, Colorado, United States - U2c1 | ecosystem: Environmental > Terrestrial > Soil > Riparian zone | place: USA: East River...
GAACTGCATTACCAGATCTACACTAATGACAATGCCCGGGATGCCGGGCCCTATCGCAACCTGATCATCGCGAACCGCAATGGTGCAACGGTGCGTCTGGGCGACGTCGCGACCGTGCTCGATATGCAGGATGGCGCTACCGAGAACATTCGCACCTATGGGCTGTATAACGGCAGGCCGGCCGTATTCGTAACAGTTACGCAGCAACCGGGCGCCAACATCATCGAAACCGTCGATGCCGTCAAGGCAGCGTTGCCCATCCTCAAGACCGAGATCGATCCCAAGATCGATCTGATAGTCAGTTTCGACCGCTCAATCACGATTCGAGCCTCGGTGCGCCAGGTTGAACAGACGCTCATGCTGGCGGTGGCCTTTGTCATTTTGGTGGTCTACATTTTTTTGAACAGCTATCGCGCTGCGCTCATCCCCGCCATCGTGGTGCCCGTGTCGCTGATAGGCACATTCGGCGCCATGTACCTGCTGGGATACACACTGGACAACTACTCGCTGATGGCACTCACGGTCGCGACCGGATTCGTGGTCGACGACGCCATCGTGGTCATGGAAAATACCACGCGCCACATAGAAGACGGCATGACTCGGACTCGGGCGGCATTTCTCGGCGCGCAAGAGGTCGGCTTCACCGTTCTTTCCATGAGCCTGTCGCTGGTCGCCGTCTTCATTCCTTTCATGTTGACCGGCGGCGTTCTCGGGCGGATTTTTCGCGAGTTCTCGGCGACGTTATCGGTTTCCATCCTGATCTCGTTGGTCATCTCGCTGACCACGACGCCGATGATGTGCTCGCTGCTGCTGAAGAGTCAGCGGGGCCAGACACTCTCGCGATTCGCCCGCGCCTTCGAAAGCGGCTTCGAGCAGCTTCGCCGCAACTACGCAAAGACATTGGACTGGGCGCTGCGCCATCGGCGGATCATGGTGTCGATATTCTGGCTGACGATCGCACTCAACATCGGACTATACATCGTCATTCCGAAGGGATTTTTTCCGCAGCAAGATACCGGCCAATTGCAGGGCGGCATTCGCGGCGACGCGTCCAGTTCGTTTCAATTGATGAAGGGTAAGCTGCAGGAGGTCGCGGCCATCATTCAAGCCGATCCTGCGGTGAGCACCGTGACCGGTTCCGTGGGCGCAGGCGGCTTCGGTCCCTCCGGCGGCGGCGGCGCGAGCGCCAATGTCACGGTAGCCCTGAAACCCTTGAAGGTGCGGAACATTTCTGCCGATCAAGTGATCGCCCGGCTGCGGCCCAAACTCGCCAGGGTTACCGGGGTGGCGACGTTTCTACAGGCTGTTCAGGACATCGGCGGCGGCGGCGGCCGTTCGGCCAATGCACAATACCAATACACGCTGCTGGGCGATGACTTGACCGAACTGCGCGTCTGGTCGCAAAAACTTCGAGCGGCCCTGCAGGACCTGCCTCAGATCACCGATGTCGATACCGATTTGCAGCCGGGCGGCATCGAGACCGACGTCGTCGTCGATCGCGACAGCGCATCGCGACTGGGGCTTACGGAAATTCAAATCGATAATGCACTGGGCGACGCCTTCGCCCAGGCGCAAGTGTCGACCATTTACAATCCATTCAGTCCGCAGCAATACCATGTCGTCATGGAAGTGGCGCCGGAATATTGGCAGAACCCTGAGATACTCAAGGAGCTTTACGTCAGCACTTCCGGCGGTGCGGTGAGCGGAACGCAGTCTTCCCAGCCGGTTGCCGGGACGACCATCCTCAAGCCCGCGACCGCTTCCTCCAGTGTCTCAGTGGCGGAAGATGTGGCGCGAAATCTGGCTGCGAATTCCCTGGCCAATTCGGGGCGCGGCAACACGTCGACGGGGTCGGCCGTCAGCGTCGCGCAGGAAACCATGGTGCCGATCTCGGCGTTCAGCCATTTCACCACCGGCACCACACCCGTGTCCGTGAATCACACAGGCACGTCGGTTTCCACATCCATCTCCTACAATCTGCCGGAGGGCGTCTCCATCGGCACGGCTCAAGACGCCATTAAAAAGAAAATGGCCGATATCCACATCCCGATAAGCATCACCGGCGGCGCCTACGGCACCGCACGTTTGTTCCAGCAAAGCATCGGCAACACCCCGCTTCTGCTGTTGGCGGCAATCGCCGCGATATACGTGGTCCTGGGCATGCTGTACGAAAGCTATAGTCAACCATTGACCATTCTCTCGACGCTGCCCTCGGCCGGACTCGGTGCGCAACTCGCTCTCATGGCAACCGGCACTGAATTCAGCATGATCTCGTTTTTAGGGATTCTGTTGCTGATCGGAATCGTGAAGAAAAACGCCATCATGATCGTCGACTTCGCGCTCGAGGCCGAGCGCACCATGGGAATGGATCCGTTCCGCGCCATCGAGCATGCCTGTTCGCTGCGCTTCAGGCCCATCATGATGACGACTTGCGCCGCTATCGCAGGCGCGGTGCCTCTGGCGATTGCCACCGGTGACGGCACCGAGATGCGCCGGCCCTTAGGCATAGCCATTGTCGGCGGGCTCATCGTCAGCCAACTGCTCACGGTATATACCGTACCGGTCATCTACTTGTACCTGCGCCGTTACTGGAAGCATCTCAAGCAGGGCATGTACTCGCCGCGGCAAAATATCAACGAAGGGCGCGGGCCGAGCAGTCCGGGCCTCCCCTTGGGAGCGGGTACCTGATGAATTCATTGCTTCGCGGTTTTTGCATAGCCGGCGCGAGTGCGCTTGCCGCGGCCTGTGCCGTCGGGCCTGACTATCATCGCCCGCAATTCGATACGACCGCGAGCTATAAAGAATCCGGCGATTGGAAACCCAGCGAACCGAATGACGTACTGTCGCGCGGCCCGTGGTGGAAGATCTTCAATGACGAGGTGCTCGATGGTCTGGAAGCACAGATCGACATTTCCAATCAAACGGTGAAAGCGGCCGAGGCCGCCTTCGAGCAGTCGCGGGCGCTGGTCTCGCAGGCGCGCGCCGGATTCTGGCCGACGATTGCCGCGAACGTGGGCGCACAGCGCGAGGGCGGCACGGGCATAACGACCAATGGCGCAGGCATAGCCGGCACTACGTCGCGCACGCAAAATACGGTCACGGCGGGCGTGTCGGCCAATTGGGACATCGACATCTGGGGCCGCATTCGGCGCAACACCGAAAGCAATGTCGCCTCAGCGCAAGCCAGCTCCGCGGCATTGGCCGCGGCGCGGCTCTCCGCGCAGGCAGAGCTGGCCACGGACTACTTCATGTTGCGGGCGCAGGATCAGTTGCAAAAGCTGCTGGACGACACGGTGGAAGCGGAAACTCTATCGCTGCACATCACGGAGAGCCGCTACAAATTCGGCGTTGCCGCCCGCGCCGATGTTGTCACTGCACAAACCCAATTGCTGGGCAGTCAAGCGCAGCAGGTGAATGCCAAGATTCAGCGGGCCATCCTCGAGCACGCCGTGGCGGTGCTGATCGGCAAACTGCCGGCGGAATTTTCTCTTGCGCCCTCGACCATGCGAAGCGACGTGCCCACGGTTCCTGCCGGCGTTCCCTCTACGCTGCTGGAACGGCGGCCCGACGTCGCGGAAGCGGAGCGCAGGATGGCGGCGGCGAATGCGCAAATCGGCGTCGCCAAAGCCGGATACTTTCCGGATCTGACCTTGAGCGGCCAGAATCAATATTCGAACAGTACGTTCAGCCGCCTGATTAACAGTTCCAATCGCATTTGGTCTGTGGGACCGGCGCTGGCGGAAACCTTGTTCGACGGCGGACTGGTGCGCGCCCAGGTACGCGGCGCCCGCGCAGCCTACGAAGGAACGGTTGATAACTACCGCCAAACGGTGCTCGCGGGCTTTCAACAGGTCGAGGATGAAATTGTGACGCTGCGCGTGCTCGAGCAAGAAGGCGTGATCGAAGATGAAACCGTCAAAGCAGCGCGCGAAGCAGAGGCGCTGACGCTCAATCAGTACAAGGCCGGAACGGTCCCCTACAGCAGCGTCATCACCGCCCAGACCACGCGATTAGCCGCAGAGGAAACGGCCCTGTCGGTGCTGTCGACCCGGCTGCAAGCCAGTGTGGCGCTGATCGAGGCCTTGGGCGGCGGTTGGGACGCCTCCCAGGCCACCGCAAAATAACCCGGGATCGATTCGCAGCCCTTACTCTGCCGGAGGCGATTCCAATTCATCAAGCGCCACGGGTACATGCCGGCGCAGCAACGCAACTTGCGCCTCCCACTGATCTTTCGGCTGCAATTCTTCGAGGTACTGAATCTCGCCGGCGGCCAAGGTGGCCACGGGCAAGCCGTCTCTGAACAGCAATCGATTGCCGGCAAGCGACGCCAATCGCACTCCAGGCGTGAGAATACCGATTAAATTGAGCGGATCGGCCGCCGAGAACGATACATAGGTGTCGGTCGGCGGCTTGCGGCGCACGTCGCGCAGCAGTCCGATCGCTTCGGACGTCGCGAATTGCTCGCCGGAGAATCCCGCGACGAAACGGCCGCCGCGAATCTCGCCGCGCGCCTCCAATCTGCGGCAGCAACTCAAGATATCGCGCCACGGCGGCAACCAATCGGCTTCACGCGTGAGCAATTTCCAAAAAATCACGCCCCAGCGGCGCAATAGCGTGCGCACGATCTGTTCCACCGCCTCATCCTTGCGCTCCGCAGACTGCGCGCTTAGGCGGCGCACCAGCGCCCAGCGGCCCGCATCCGCCATGCCGAACAGCGCCAAGCGCCGCTTGTGGCGCACCGCGTAGGAGTTTGATCGGCCGCCGCGCCGCCCGCTCGGCATCAGGAGCACGCGCAGTCCGGCGAAGCTGTCCGAGTTCACCAGGCCCACCGCCACCAATTCCGACAACGCTTCCTCGGCTTCGGAAGGCAACATCCCTACATGTTCTTGGATCTCATCGAAGAAAGAAGCGCCCTGCTCGCGGATGAAGTCCGCGACTGCCTGCGCTCTGGAAGTCAGCAGCTTCGAATCCGATTGATCCGCAAACATCGACCAAAACGGCACATTGCGCCTTGCCAGCAAGACGATGGGCGTGGAGCGAACCGGCGACGCACCGCGCGCAGCCGCCTCATCGCCGCGCGTGCCGCGCGTCGCCAACCGCGTCCAAACGAACCGTCCGGCACGGCAATGTTCATCCAACCACTGCTGCTCGTACTCGGTGATTCTCGCGGGCAACACTTCGGTTTCCCATGCACCCGCCGGGGACTCGAATCCCTCGAGCTGCGCCAGGATCGCAGCCAATGCGTCCGGTCCTTGCATCCGTGCGCCCGGCAGCACACGTTGCCACTCGCACAAGAAGCGCAGGAAATCGCGTGCCGGCACCGGTTCGATCTCGGCCCGCAATCGCTTCACTGTGTAGCGATGAATGCGTGCCAACAATCGTCTTTCGCACCACTCCTCTTGCGGAGAGTCGCCGGTGAACCGGCCGCGCATCGCGAATCCTTCCGCCTCCAGGGCGATCAACGCGCTGTTGACGGCCGCTTCGCTCGAGCCTAAGGAGCCGGCGATCTGGCCCGCGGTCACGGGGCCCAAGCCTTCCAGCCTGCCGCGCACCACTTCGACCAGCGAGTCATCGAGCGACTCGAAGAGCGCGCGCCTCTCGGCCGCTGCCCAAACGGCGCCATTTTTTAGCGGCATTCGCACGACCCGGTTCTGCAGAGCCAGATCTTCCATCAACGCCGGCCAAGAGCCATTGGATCGGCTCTCTGCCTCCGTCATGAAAGTGAGCCACAGCAGTGCGTCGTGCAGTTCATCCGGCGTGCCGGCATCGGGCCACGCCTCGGAACGGACGCGTGCGATCGCTTCCGGGTCGAGTTTGCCGATGTCGGCCGCCTCGGTGGGGTCCAACCACCGGCGGCTCATGACTGCCTGGGTGCGCCGCTCCTCGAGCGGGGCATCGTCAAGGTAGGCGTACGGCCGCGCAGACAGTGCCTCGAGCGCCAAGGGCGACGGTTCCGTCAGGTCCTTTGCGACGACGCGGATATCGCCGCTTTCCAGTCTGCGGAGCAGCGTTTCGAACTCATCGATGTCCATGGCGTCTTCGAGGCAATCGCGAATCGTCTGCCTCACCAAGGGATGATCCGGCACTTCGATCTCGCCCGGCAGGTTCTCGGCGCAGGCGACCTGGTCCGGAAACACAGAGGCCAGCAGATCTTCGGCGTTCATGCGCGCAATCTGCGGCGGAATTTTCTTGCCGCCGCGAAAGCGCGGCAGTGCCAGAGCAATTCCCGCATCCCAGCGCCAGCGCACCTCGAACATGGGCGCCGCGCATAGCGCCTGAATGAGCACGTGGCGTACGGAATTCGAATTCAGATAGCGCGCCGCCTCCGCCAGCTCAAAACTGTGCGCATGCGTGAGCGACAGCACGATGTGATCCTCGGTTGCCGCGGCCTGCAACTCGAAATTGAAGGTGCGGCAGAAGCGCTTGCGCAGAGACAAGCCCCAGGCCCGGTTTACACGGGAACCGAACGGCGAGTGAATGATCAGCTGCATGCCGCCGGACTCGTCGAAGAAGCGCTCGAAGACCACGGTGTCCAGAGTCGGCAGCGTGCCGAGCGCCGCTTTACCCGCACTGAGGTATTGCACGATTTGCAGCGCGGAGACCTCATCGAGCCCCACCGCTGCCATCAACCACTCGAGCGCCGCAGGCGGCTCGCTCCCCAGGCGCCGCTCGACCTCCATGCGCAGATTCGAAACGGCCGAGGACAGTTCCATTGTCCGTCCAGGCGCTTCGCCCAGCCAAAACGGGATCGACGGCGGCTGCCCGTGGGCGTCCTCGACGCGCACCGTACCGCGCTCCACGCGCAGGATTCGATAGGACGTGTTGCCGAGCTGGAATATATCGCCCTGCAAGCTTTCGACCGCGAAGTCTTCGTTCACCGAGCCGACGATGATGGATTCCGGCTCGAGCATCACGCGATAGTCGGCATTGTCGGGTATGGCGCCGCCCGAGGTAATGGCGGTCAAGCGCGCGCCCTTGCGAGGACGCAGCATTTTATTGATCGCATCGTGATGCAATAAGGCTGCGCGGCGGCCGCGCCGCGTGCTGAAACCTTCGGCGAGCATTTTCACACACTCATCGAATTCCTCCCGCTTGAGATTGCGGTAGGGATACGCACCGCGCATCAAAGAAAACAGTTCTTCTTCGGACCACTCGCGGGCCGCCACTTCGGCGGTGATCTGCTGCGCCAAAACGTCGAGCGCATTTTCCGGAATCTTGAGCCGGTCCAGTTCCCCGCGGCGGACCGCATGCAGCAGCGCTGCGCACTCGATGAGTTCGTCGCGCGACAGCGGAAACAAACGGCCTTTGGATATGCCGCCGACCTGGTGCCCTGCACGCCCTACCCGCTGCAGGAATGAATTGATGGATCGGGTCGACCCTATTTGGCAGACCAGGTCCACATCGCCGATGTCGATACCCAGTTCGAGCGAGGCGGTTGCCACCAGGACTTTCAGGTCGCCCTGCTTGAGCCGCTGCTCGGCGTTGAAGCGCCTCTCTTTCGATAAACTACCGTGATGCGCGGCGACGTTCTCTTCGCCCACCCGTTCCGACAAGTGCCGCGCCAACCGTTCGACCATTCGGCGTGTGTTCACGAATACCAGCGTGGTGCGATGCTCTTGAACCAGCGTCGCCAGGCGATCATAGACCTGGGTCCAGACCTCGCCCGACATCACCGCCTCGAGCGGCGCCGGCGGCACCTCCAAGGCCAGATCGCGGCGGCGCACATGGCCGCTGTCGACGATGGTGCAGGGCACGGGGTGCGCGCCGGTTAAAAACTTCGCCACGTCTTCAATCGGCTTTTGCGTTGCCGACAACCCTACCCGGGTCAGCGAGCGGCCCGTCAACGCTTGCAGGCGTTCCAGCGACAAGGCCAGGTGCGCGCCGCGCTTGTTGCCGGCAATCGCATGAATCTCATCCACGATGAGCGTGCGGCAGGTGGCAAGCATGTCGCGCCCGGACTGCGAGCCCAGCAAGATATAAAGCGATTCCGGCGTCGTCACGACGATATGCGGCGCTCGTCGCCGCATCCCGGCACGCTCCGATTGCGTGGTATCGCCGGTGCGCACCACCGCGCGTATCTCCACATCCGGCAACCCAAGCGCCATGAGCTCGTCGCGAATGCCGTTTAAGGGCGCCTTGAGATTTCGCTGAATGTCATTGGACAACGCTTTGAGCGGCGACACGTACACGACCCGCGTCTCGTCCGGCAGCGGACCGCTCAGTCCCTCTTTTACGAGCTGATCGATCGCGGATAGAAAGGCGGCAAATGTTTTGCCGGACCCTGTGGGCGCGGCCACCAACACATGCTCGCCGGCCGCCAACGCCGGCCACGCGCGCTGCTGCGCTTCCGTCGGTGCATCGAACGTGCGCGAGAACCACGCGGCAACAGCAGGGTGAAAGGTGTCGAGAACGCTCATTGCTGCTCGAAATCAGGGGTACTGTATATAATAGCAGGCCATAAAGTCGGCCGCCATGTACCGGCGACCAAACGTTTTGACCGCGTATATACTCGAACTACTTTCACCGCGAGGAGCACAAGCATGAGTGTAGCGATTCACCCTGCCGTGGATAGCGGCGTCAAAGCCGGGAATCCATCGTTTTCCGGGGGAACCCTGAAGTGCAAGTGCAGCCAGTCGCCGGTCACGGTGACCATCAACGGCAACGTTGCCTTCAATCACGTGTGCGGCTGTACCAAGTGCTGGAAACCGAGCGGTGCGACCTTTTCACTGGTCGCGGTGGTACCGCGCGATAAGCTATCCGTGGGCTCCAATGCGCAGAAACTGAAAGTGGTCGACGACGCCGCGACCATTCAGCGCCACGCATGCTCGGGTTGCGGTGTGCACATGTACGGCCGCATCGAGAACAAGGGTCATGCCATTTACGGTTTTGATTTCGTTCACCCTGAACTGTTGGATGCCAATGGCTGGGCAGCGCCGGAGTTCGCTGCGTTCGTCTCGTCGGTCATCGAATCCGGAACCAAACCCGCGCAGATGGGCGCCATCCGCACGCGCCTCAAGGAATTGAAACTCGAGCCGTATGATTGCTTGTCGCCGGCATTGATGGATCTCATTGCGACGCACACGGCGAAGACCAAAGGCGTGCTCGCCGCTTAAATCGCCGCCCGGCTTAGTTGGGGGCGCAGTTTGAGCGTCCCGACAGCGCGCAGTCCTGCAGGCGCGCCATGCCGCCCAAGATGTGCGTCAAAAGCAATCCGCCGAGGATGAGCAGCGCGATCATGACCAATCCCATGAGGGCGGCGCGACGCGTGTTGGGTGCCCGATCGGGCTCCCGCTTTGGGGGTTGCCAGGGGTCTGGATTTCTCATCTGTGTCTTCTACACAACTAAAATACTTGTGTCTTCCTAGCGGTTAAATCAAGCACGTGGCGCCGTTTGTCAATCAAATGTCGCGCAAAGCGTGGTGCTTGTGCCACGGTTTCCGTAGGCTCAAGATACGCAACTGACGGGAATACGTCCACAGGTCGTGGATACCTCGATATCGGCTTTGGCTGGCTTGTGTCCTGGGCAATAAACAAGTGCAACGGAGTTGCGCAAAATTCAATCGATGAAAAGGTGTATGACCCTATGACAAATCAAACTCTGTCCTTGCGACGGGCCATTTCTCTCGTGCTCGCCCTATCGGCGGCATTTGCCGGCGCGGAGGCGCTGGCGGCGGACGCTTCGACCGCGCCGGTGTTGGAAGAGATCATCGTGACGGCCGAAAAGCGGTCGCAAAACCTTCAAGACGTTCCGATTTCGGTGGTCGCGATATCCGCGCAACAGATCAAGGACGCGGGCATCACCGATATCAGGAACCTCGCGATGCTGACTCCGGGCCTGACGGTCACGTCCGAGGGCAACGAAGCCATCACCACGGCGCGTATACGCGGCATCGGCACGGTGGGCGACAACCCGGGCCTGGAATCCTCCGTTGGCGTGAACATCGACGGTGTTTATCGGCCACGCAACGGCGTCGCCTTCGGCGATCTCGGAGAAATCGAACAAATCGAAGTTCTCTACGGCCCGCAAGGCGAATTGTTCGGCAAGAACAACGATGCCGGCGTCATCAACGTCACCACCAAGAGACCTTCAAACACGTTCGGCGCGATGGCAGAAGTGACGGGCGGAAACTTCAACGACCGGGAGTTCCGCACCTCGGTCACCGGACCTTTGAGCGACATCATGGCGGGCCGCTTGTACATGGGCTATCAGCAGAACAGCGGTTTTCTGCAAGTGGTCAACGGCGTCGGACCCAGCGAACAAAACAACACCAACGACCGCAAGGCCTATAACGCACGCGGTCAGTTGTTGATCACGCCCAGCGACGATGTGGACATTTTATTGATCGCCGACTACGCCAAGCGCAATGAGTCCTGCTGCAGCGCCGTCGTGGAATACCCCGGCCCCTTCCAAGGATTGGTGAATGTGTTCGCATCGACCCCGGCCTTGGGCGGCAGGCCCGGCGGGCTCGGCGATTCGCCGCTCATCGGCCAACCTGGTGTGGTTCGTCTGCCCAGCAGCTATGTGGCGTATGACAATCAAATCATCACCCAGCATGTGCGCGACATGGGCATATCGGGAGAACTGAACTGGAATTTGGGCTTTGGCAAATTGACCTCGATCACCGCCTGGCGCGACAACACCGTCGCCGGCGGCAATGATGTCGACTACACCGGCATCGATCTTCTGTCCTACCCGGACAACGGCGATGCCAACTCAACCGACTTCAAGCAATTCAGCGAGGAACTGCGCCTGGCCGGCAAGGCCGGCTCGCTGAACTGGTTGGTTGGCGGGTTCTTCAACAATGAAATCCTGACCACGCGAACGCTCGCCGATATAGGAAGTCAATTCGAAACTTATATCAGTGCGGTTGCCTCGGCTTCGATTGGCGGGGCCTTCAACCCCTTGTTGGTTTCGCAGCTGACGGGCAACGCACCGGGCGCGACATTTGGCGGCACGGGCTACAACGACGATTACCAACAGACGGCCAGAAGCTTCGCCTTGTTCACCAATGAGACCTACAACATCACTCAGGGCTTGGATCTAACGGTCGGTCTGCGCGGTACTCAGGAGAAGAAATCCGCGACGGCAAGCTTCAATGGTATCGGCGGCGGCCCCGGCTGCGCGGCGCTGCTCCCACAGAACGCGCCGCTTCTTTACGCGCCCCCAACGGCAGCCCCGGGTGGCCTTGGCGGCACCAACGCGCAATCGTTCCTGCTCGGATACGGGTGCTTCACCGGTCTTAATCCCTTGATCAACGGCCATGGATTTGACCAATCGAACACTGAAAATAATTTGTCCGGCACGGTAAAGCTGTCGTATCGGTTTAACGAAGAAGCGATGGTGTATGCCTCGGCCGCGAATGGGTACAAAGCTGGAGGCTACAATCTGTCTCGGGTAACTTTTCCGCAGACCGGACCGACCGGAACGAATCCTCTTGGCCTCGAACCGAATTTCGACACCCATTTCCCGCGAGAGACCGTTGAGTCGGGAGAGGTGGGCATCAAGACCACACTCTTCGACAAGACACTGCGCCTCAACGCGGCGGTTTTCTATCAGAAATATACGGACTTCCAACTGAATACCTTTACCGGCATTCAATTCGTCGTCACCTCTCTCAACAAGGTCGTGTCCAAAGGAGTCGCCGTGGATTTCGCCTGGGCAACCCCGATTTCCGGGTTGACCATTGCCGGCGGCGTGACGCAGGATCTGACCAACATCGACGATTTCGGCAACGCCCTGCCCTTCTTCTGCGGCGGCCCTGGAAATGGTTGCACTGCCCGCGACAACAATCGCCTTTCCTTTGCGCCGTTGTGGTCCGGAGCGCTCTCCGCCAGCTACCTGATACCGTTCGGAACCTTAGGGTTGCGCACCAGTGTGGAAGACAAGTACAACTCGTCCTATAACACGGGATCCGATCTTGATCCCCGCAAAATCCAACCGGGATTTGGACTGCTCAACGCCCGTATCGGCTTTGGCGCCTTGGATGAATCCTGGACCATCGAAGCGTGGGGCGCGAATCTCGCCGATAAATACTATTACGCCGTTGCGTTCGACTCGCCGTTCCAATTCGACACCGTCGCGTCCTACCTGGGCGCTCCGCGGACTTTCGGTTTGACGGCGCGAGTGAAGTTCAAGTAGCTCGAGGTTTTAACTATTTGATTCGATACGACGGCGGACCTCAAAGACCCGCCGTTTTTTTTGCCCTAAAAACCATTGGCTTTGAAATATAAGCGTTCGGCGCCGATGTGCGGCAAACTACGGGGCGGCGGCATGGCTTTTATTTCGGGGAGTATAATTAATGTCTGTTAGTCCGCAATCGCTCGAAGGTAGTGCTCCCGTCGGCCCGACTGCCGGCGTTGTGGCAAAGGCCGCAAGCGGCGCGAAGTTTGCGCTGTTTGTCCTGTTCGCCATCAACTTGCTGAATTTCTTCGACCGCCAATTGCTCGGTTCACTGGGCGAACCGATTCGTAAGGAATTTTTATTGAGCGATACGGCGCTGGGATTCCTAGGTAGCGTGTTTATCTGGATGTATGCGCTCGTCGGACTGCCCATGGGCCACTTGAGCGATAAGTGGCATCGAACCAAGCTGATTGCGATCGGCACCACGGTATGGAGCCTGCTCACGGCCGCGACCGGCATGGCGCAGAATTACACTCAGCTATTCATTGCGCGTTTGGGGGTGGGTTTGGGCGAGGCCACCTGCGCTCCCGCGGGTCAGTCCTTGATTGGCGACTTTTTTCCGCCAAACAAACGAGCATTCGCGATGGGCGTATTCATGCTCGGCCTGCCTGCGGGGCTGTTTCTTGCTTATGCCGCCTCCGGAATCATTTATGCGCACCTGGGATGGCGCGCCGCCTTTTATATCGCATGCGTTCCCGGATTGTTGTTCGCCCTCCTGGCGCTGATCATGCGCGAACCGCTGCGCGGTGGGCTCGATCCCGGCCGCGTGGTGACCAAGCCGAGCGGCTCGGTGGTCGCGCCGTACCTCGCGGTTCTCCGCCTTCCGACTATGTGGTGGATCATCCTTTCCGGCATTTTCCACAACTTTAATATGTATGCCTTGGGTTCCTTCAACTCCGCGTTCCTGCAGCGCTTTCATGGAATGAGCGTACGGGACGCGAGCGTTGTGTCATCTTTTGCGGTGGGCGCGGTCGGCGCCATCGGCTTGATCCTGGGCGGCTGGCTCGCGGATAAAATGAGCATCAAGCGCCGCAATGCCAGGCTGGTACTGTCCGCCTGGTGCATGAGCATCGCGGCGCCGTGCATTTTCTTCGCCGTCAATCAGCCCAAGGGTTCGATCACCCCTTACATTCTATTGATGGCCATGGGTACGATCACGATGTATGTGTATTACTCAACCGTTTACACGGCGATACAGGATGTGATCGAACCGCGCCTGCGCGGCACCGCGGTCGCAATATATTTCTGCTGCATGTATATCTTTGGCGCGAGCATGGGACCGGTCGGAACCGGCATGTTGAGTGATCACTTCGCGCACAAGGCGATGATCGATGCCGGCGCCGGCACGATGACCGAGGCTTTCAAGGCCACCGGCCTGCACAACGCCATGTACATCATTCCGATTCTCGCGTTGGCGGCTGCCGCGGTATTGTTCGCCGCCTCGCGCACCATGGATAAGGATGTGCGCAAGCAGGAACTTGCGCATCACGCTGCGAAAGCTTAGAGCGGCCTTCGCCGGCCCTGCGCTTTTAAGCCTTAACCGGACGCAGTGTGTCGCTGAAGCTTGCCAGGTGATAGTCGGCATCGCCCAAGCTCAAGTCGATCATCGTCAGCCGCTTGAAATAGTGGCTCACGATGAGTTCATCGACCACGCCCATGCCGCCGTGCATCTGCACGGCATGCTGACCCACCAGCCGGCCGGCCTGCCCGATATACGCCTTGGCCGCCGATATGGCGCGATGCCGATCCGCCGCGTCCTGCGAATCGGCGTGCACCGCGGCGATGATGGCCATCGAGCGCGACTGCTCTGCGGCGATCAGCATGTCTGCCATCTTGTGCTTCAGTGCTTGGAACGTGCCGATGGCCACCCCAAATTGCTTGCGGGTTTTCAAGTAGTTCAAGGTCGCTTGATTCAGCGCGTTGATGATGCCGACGGCCTCTGCACACAGCGCCGCAATGGCCCGGTCCACCGCCCGTTCGATGACCGGCAATGCCCGCGACGGCGCGCCGATCAAGGCCTCGCCCTCCACGGTCACATTTTCCAGCAGCAGGTCGGCAGCGCGCGCGCCGGACTGGGTCGGATACGCGGCGACGGTGAGGCCTTTGGCATCGCGCGGCACCAAAAAAAGCGAAATGCCGTCGCGATCGCTGATGCTGCCGCTGCTGCGCGCCGAGACCAGAAAATAATCGGCGGATGCGCCGTCGAGCACCACGGTCTTGCGGCCCGATAGGCGCCGGCTTGCGCCGCTCTCTTGAGCGGTGCAGGCGACATAGGACAGATCATATCGGCCTGCCGCCTCGTAGCCTGCCAGCGCGATCTTCAAGGTGCCGGCCGCAATCTGCGGCAGCAGCCGTTGCTTCATCGATTCCGATGCGGCATCGCGAATCAATCCGCCGCAAGTCACGACAGTGCTCAGGTAAGGCTCCAGCAGAAGCCCCTGACCAAACTGTTCCATGACCAGCATGATGTCGACGGCATTGCCGCCAAGACCGCCGAAATCTTCCGGAAACGGCAGCGCCAGCAACCCCAGTTCCGCGAACCGGCTCCAGGCTTCCGCGGAATATCCCAGGCTCGACGCTGAGAATTTGCGGCGTTTGTCGAAATCGTAGTCGCGTGAAATGAAGCGCTGCAATGTGTCCTGCAGCGCCAATTGCTCTTCGCTGTAATTGAATTCCATGTGTGCTCTTTAGAGGCCCAAAATCATCTGCGAGATGATGTTCTTTTGGATTTCGGTGGATCCGGCGTAAATCGTGGTCTTGCGCTGGTTGAAGTATTGCCCGGAAATCGGCGGTGCGTAGGAGCGGTAATGAGCGCTCAGCAGCGGATTGCCGACCCAGGCCATGTCGAGCGCCTCACGAACATAGGGGAGCGCGTCATGCCCGAGCGCATGCATTTTGAGTTCGGCGAGCTGCTGAATGATCTCCGATCCCTTGATCTTGAGAACCGATACTTCGGGCCCCAGCGCCCCCTGTTCCTTCGCGCTCGCCGACAGCACCCGCAGATTGGTGATCTCCAGCGCCATCAATTCCATTTCGACTTGAGCGATGCGGTCGCGAAATCGCGAGTCTTCGATGAGCGGACGGCCGTTGGACATCTGCTCGCCCGCGATCTCCTTGAGTTTCTTCAGCGCTCGCTTGCAGGCGCCGATGCCGGCATTGCCGCTGCGCTCGTGAGTGAGCAGGAATTTTGCGTAGGTCCAACCCTTGTTCTCTTCGCCGATCAAGTTCTGCACCGGCACTTTCACATTGTCGAAGAAGATGTCGTTTATTTCATGCTCGCCGTCGAGCATGATGATCGGCCGGACCGTGATGCCGGGGCTCTTCATGTCGATCAGCAAGAACGATATGCCCTGTTGCTGGCGCCCTTCGCTGCTGGTGCGGACCAGGCAGAAAATCCAGTCCGCGTACTGCCCCAGGGTGTTCCAAGTCTTCTGGCCGTTGACGATATAGTGATCGCCCTGGCGTACGGCACTGGTGCGCAGCGAGGCGAGATCGGAGCCTGAACCGGGTTCGGAATATCCCTGGCACCACCAATCCTCGCCTGAAAGTATCCGCGGCAGGAAGTATTCCTGCTGCGCGGCATTGCCGAACGTCTGCATCACCGGCGCGAGCATTTTCAATGAAAATGGATTCTGCGGCGGTGCGCAGGCGTCCGCGCGCTCCTCCTCGAAAATGTGCTGCTGTACGATGTCCCAACCGGTGCCGCCGAAACGCGTCGGCCAATTGACGGCGCCCCAGCCTTTGCGGAACAGGATCTTCTGCCAGCGCACCATGTCGTCCTTGGAAATCCGCCTTCCCAGCTGCAACTTGGTGCGAATGTCCGTGGGCAATTCGGCATCGAAAAAAGCGCGCACCCCGGCGCGAAATTTCTCTTCTTCCGGACTGTAATTAAGATCCATGATTGTTTCCTTCAATCCACCGTTACGACGATCTTGCCGCGCGCGGCGCGCGAACCGAGTCTGCCGATCGCTTCACCCCCGCGGGACAGGGGAAATCGCTCGGTCACGGCAGGCTTAATTTTACCATCCAGATACAGCGCCATCAGTGCGGCCACATTGGCGGCGTGCACCGCAGGACTGCGCTGAGTGAACTCGCCCCAGAACACGCCGACGATTTCGCAGCCCTTGAGCAACGCGAGATTGAGCGGCAGTTTCGGGATGCCGGCGGTAAAGCCCACGACCAGGTGGCGCCCCTGCCAGGCGATGGCGCGCACTGCCGCTTCGGTATAGTCGCCGCCGATTCCGTCATAGATCACGTTGGCTCCATCCGTGCCGCAGGCCGCCTTGAAACTATCGGTCAAGGTGCGGGCAGCCGTCTTGTCCAGCGGACCCAAAGGGTATTGGACGCTGTCGTCGGCGCCATGCTCGCGAGCCAGCGCGAGTTTCTCCGCGCTCGAGGCGGCCGCGATGACGCGGGCGCCCATCGCCTTGCCCAATTCCACCGCCGCCAAACCGACGCCGCCGCCGGCTCCAAGGACCAACAGGGTCTCGCCGGAACGCAGTTGGGCACGGTCTTTCAAGGCGTGCTGCGACGTGCCGTAGGTCAGCAGCAGCGCCGCCGCTTCGTCGAACGGCATGCTGTCGGGGATCTTCCAGCAATTGCCGGCACCGGCGATGGCCTTCTCTGCCATGGCGCTGCGCACCGGACTCACCAAAACGCGGTCGCCGACTTTCAAGTTCGTTACGCCCTCGCCCAACGCCTCGACCACACCGGAGAGTTCGCCGCCGGGCGCAAAGGGCCTGGGCGGTTTGATTTGATACAGATCCTGGATGATGAGCAGATCCGGAAAATTGACTCCCACGGCGCGCACCTTGATGCGTACTTCGCCGCGTCCCGGCACAGGTTCCGGAATCTCCTCGAGCACGAGGGTTTCGGGGCCGCCCGCTTGACGGCTGAGTAATGCTTTCATGATTGCGCTGCCATTTGAGAAGTTGCTTTAGCGTTCTCGCGTTCCTGCAGTTCGCGCCACATGATCTTGCCGGCGCCCGACTTCGGCAGCGCGTCGACGAATTCAATGACGCGCGGCACTTTATAAGCCGCCATGTGTTCCCGGCACCAGTCGATGATGGGCTGCGCTTCGATTTTGCCGCGCCACTCAGGCCTGAGCACGATCACGGCTTTGACCGTCTCGCCGCGATGCGCATCCTTGGCGCCGATGATGCAGGCTTCTTGCACGGCCGGGTGTTGGTACATGAGCGATTCGATTTCGGTCGGCCACACCTTGTAGCCCGACGCATTGATCATGCGTTTCAATCGGTCGACGATGAAGAAATAGCCCTCTGCGTCCATCTTGCCCAGATCGCCGCTGCGAAAGAATTGCTTGCCGTCGAGTTCCATGAACACTTGCGCCGTGTCCTCGGGCTTTTTCCAGTAACCCAGGAACACTTGCGGACCGTGCATGATGATTTCGCCCACCTCGCCGGGCGGTAGTTCCTGCAACGTGACCGGATCGATGATGCGCGAATCCACATCGTGGATCGGAATACCCAGGCACTGCTGCTTCGAGTGGTCGGCCGGGTTGATATGCGTGGCGCCGATGGTCTCGGTCAGGCCATACCCCTCGACATAGGTGATCCCGATGTTGGCGAGCCGCTGCGCGACGGCGGCCGGCATCGCGGCGCCGCCGCCGCTCAAGCGCTGAATCGACGACAGATCATACTTGTCGATATTCGGATTCAAGAAAAAATCCTGAATCATGGTCGGAATCGCCGTCCAACTCGCGACCTTATAACGCTCGACGCATTGCGCCGCAACTTCACGGTCCCAGCGCGGCAGAAGAACCAGCGTGTTGCCGACGAACAGGGGTCCATTCATGCCGCCTTGCATGCCGGTCACATGAAACATCGGCGCAACGGCCAGCAGCGTCATCTCGGGCTGCAGGGCAAACCACTGCGCGCCGGCCACGGCCGTATGCATGACCGTGCGGTGCGTATGCATGCAGCCCTTGGGCTGTCCCGTCGTGCCGGAGGTGTACGGCATCACGCACAGATCGTCCGGGCCCGCGGTCAGGGACCCTGGCCTAAGATCGGCGGCGAGCACGTCCTTCCAAAGCGCCAAACCTTGCGACTGGTAATCGACGCGCGGCGCGCTGATGAAGTCCGGTACGGTCAGGGTCGTCGGTTCCTTCAAGTAATCGGAGTACGCCGCAACAATGACGTGCCTGAGATCCTGGCTCTTGAGCAGGGGCTCGACGCGCGGGTACAGCTCCTGCGACACCAACATGGTCGCAGCGCCGGCATCTTTGGCGTAGCGCAGCAGTTCCTGGGTCAAATTCATCGGATTCAGCGGCACGACCACCGCGTTCGCGCGCAGGATGCCGTAGTAGCCGATGATGAACTGCGGGCTGTTCTGCATGAGCAGCAGCACGCGATCGCCCTTTTGAACCCCGCACTTCTGCTCGAGATATCCGGCAATGCGCTCGGCCTCGTCGTGAAACGCCGCAAAGCTTATCTGCGTGTCGTAGTACACCAGAAAAGGTTTATCCGGATAGCGCCGCGCCGATACCTCGGCGTTGTAGAACAAATTCGTGGCAGGCGCGATCAGGTTGTGCATCGCATGCGCCGGCCAAAATTTGAAGTGCGCGTGCGACACGGCTTACGCCTTCGGCCGGTAGCGCGACAGTTCCAGCTTGGCGATCTGCTCGCGATGCACTTCGTCCGGGCCATCGGCCAGGCGCAAGGTGCGCGCCCCCGCCCACAAGGCCGCCAGCGGGAAGTCATCGCTCACGCCGCCGGCGCCATGCATCTGAATGGCCCAGTCGAGAACCTGCAGCGTCATCGTCGGCGCTGCAACCTTGATCATGGCGATTTCGGCCTTGGCGGCGCGATTGCCCACCGTATCCATCATGTAGGCAGCATTCAGCACCAGCCAGCGCACCTGGTCGATCATGATGCGCGACTGCGCGATGCGTTCGAGCGTGACGCCCTGCTCCGACAGCCGCTTGCCGAATGCGACTCGCGTCTGCGAGCGCTTGCACATGAGTTCCAATGCGCGCTCGGCCACGCCGATGGTGCGCATGCAGTGATGAATTCGCCCTGGACCCAGGCGGCCCTGCGCGATTTCAAAGCCGCGCCCTTCGCCCAGCAGCAGATTTTCCGCCGGCACGCGCACGTCCACAAAGTCGACTTCCGCATGCCCGTGCGGCGCGTGATCGTAGCCAAATACCGTCAAGGTGCGCAGTACTTTGACGCCGGGTGTCTTCATCGGCACCAGAATCATGGATTGCTGGCTGTGCCGGCCTGCCTCCGGATTGGTCTTGCCCATGAAAATCAAGATCTCGCAGCGCGGATCGCCGGCGCCGGAGGTCCACCACTTGCGGCCGTTGATCACGTAGTTGTCGCCGTCGCGCACGATGGAAGACTGAATATTGGTGGCGTCGCTCGAAGCGACATTGGGTTCCGTCATGGCGAACGCCGAGCGGATCTTGCCGTCGAGCAGCGGCGCCAGCCAACGCTGCTGCTGCTCCTTGGTGGCGTAGCGCGCCAACACCTCCATGTTGCCGGTGTCCGGCGCCGAGCAGTTGAACGCCTCGGGGGCAATATGCGAGCGCCCCATGATTTCGCACAGCGGCGCGTACTCGAGGTTGGTGAGCCCGGCGCCGTGCTCGGAGTGCGGAAGAAACAAGTTCCAGAGATTCTCCGACCTCGCCCTCTTCTTCAGGTCCTCGACGACCTTGGTGACTTTCCAAGGATTGCCCGCGCGCCGGTTTTCTTCGAGCTCTTTGTGATAGAGCGGCTCGGCGGGATAAACGTGGTTATCCATGAACTGGCTGACCCGCTCCTGCAGATCGCGAACTTTGTCACTGTGCGAAAAATCCATGGGAATCCTTTGATCTAATTCAAACGTCGAAAGATTGCTGCACGAGCTTCCAGCCCAGCTCGGCGAGGGGTCGGGTTCTGCGGCCCGCCTGCAGCGCCGTGTCGCTCGAAGCGTTGCCCTGCAGGGCGCGCGCCAGCACACCTTGCAGTATGGCGGCCATGCGAAACATGCAGAAGGCCGAGTAGTAGGCCCAATCCCTGGGCGCCACCGGCGCGATGCCGCGCAAGCTGCAGTATTCGGCCACGCATTCGGCTTCGGAAGGAATCAGGTAGGTTTTCGGATCCACGCCGCCGAGGCCGCGAAACTCCGCCACCGGGAGGTGATAGCGCATGCAGTAGTAGGCCAGATCGACGAGAGGGTGACCGAGCGTCGACAGTTCCCAATCGAGAACCGCCAATATTCGCGGCTCGGTGGGATGAAAAATCGTGTTATCGAGACGGAAATCGCCGTGCACGATGGAAGTCTGTTCGTCGGCGGGTATGTGCCCCGGCAGCCATTCAATCAAGCGTTCGATCCCCTCGATCTTTTCAGTTTCCGACGCTCGATATTGTTGTGTCCAGCGTGCGACCTGACGCTCGACATAGTGGCTCGGTTTGCCGAAGTCGCTTAAAGATACGGCGGCATAATCCACCGAATGCAATGCGGCCAACACGCGCACCATTTCGCGATAAACATCGCGGCGCCCCGGCGCCGCCACTTCCGGCAGCAATGCGTCCCAAAAAATGCGGCCCTCGACGTAGTCCATGACGTAGAAGGCGCTGCCGATCACCTCGCTGTCCTCGCACAAGGCATGAACATGCGCCACCGGCACGCCGGTACCTTCCAGCGCTGCGAGCACGCGAAACTCGCGGTCCACCGCGTGCGCCGATGGCAGAAGCTTGCCCGGCGGCTTGCGCCGCAGCACATAGCGGCGCGCCGGCGACTGCACCAAAAAAGTCGGGTTGGACTGACCACCGGCGAACTGCTGCACGTCGATGGGGCCGGAAAACCCAGCGATGTGAATTTGCATCCACGCAACGAGACGCGCCGTGTCGAAGCTGTGCCGCGTCGGGGTCTGCCGCAGGCCCGCCGCTGGGACGTTCGTCGTCATGTACTCGAGGCGCCGCCGTCCACGGCGATGTACTGCCCCGTGACGTGCCGCGACGCCTCTGAGGCCAAATAGACCGCCGCACCCTGCAGATCCGTGTCGCCGCCGATCCGCCCCAGCGGCGTTCTCGCAATCACATCGGCCATCATGGAATCCAACAGTCCGCTGGCCATTTTCGATGGGAAAAAGCCCGGGCAGATCGCATTGACGCGAATGTTGTACTGACCCCATTCGCCCGCGAGCGCGCGCGTCAGATGCAGCGCCGCCGCCTTCGAGGAATAGTAGGCCACCGCTTTCATTTGCATACCCGCGCGCAGTGCGGCGGTGGATGCGATGACAATGATGTTGCCCGAGCGCTGCGGAATGAAGCAGCGATTCGCCACCGCCTGGCTCAACGCGAACACGCTCGACGCATTCAGCGTCATGACTTTGTTCCAGGCTTCCAGAGGATGCTCCTCCGCCTTGGCGCCCCATGTCGCGCCGGCATTGTTCACCAGGATGTTGATGCCGCCGTAGTGCTTGACCACCGCGTCGACCAACACCGGCACTTGATCCGGCTTTGACAGGTCATTGGTGACCGTGAAAGCGTCGATGCCATGTTTCTTGAGATCCGCTTTCGCGTCTTCAAGTTCAGCCGCTTTACGCGCGCTGATGGCAATCTTCGCGCCCATTTCGCCCAGGCCCTTCGCGATTTGCAGCCCCAAGCCGCGCGAGCCGCCCGTGACCAGCGCCACCTTGCCGCCCAGCTCGAATAAGTCTCGCAATCCCATTAGACGACCTCGAACAGGCCTGCCGCTCCCTGACCGCCGCCGATGCACATGGTGACCACCACCAGCTTGGCGCCGCGGCGCTTGCCTTCGATCAGCGCATGACCGGTCAGGCGCGCACCGCTGACACCATAGGGGTGGCCCACGGCAATGGCGCCGCCATTGACGTTCAAACGCTCGTCAGGGATGCCCAGCTTGTCGCGGCAGTAGAGAACCTGGCAGGCAAACGCTTCGTTCAGTTCCCACAAATCGATGTCGCTGATCTTGACGCCGGCGCGCTTGAGCAGTCGCGGCACCGCATAGATCGGTCCGATGCCCATTTCGTCGGGCTCGCAGCCGGCCACTGCGAAGCCGCGAAAAATGCCCAGAGGCTTGATGCCGCGCTTCTCGGCGAGCTTGGCGTCCATCACCACGCAGGCGCTGCTGCCGTCGGAGAATTGACTGGCGTTGCCCGCCGTGATCACACCGCCCGGCATGGCGGAGCGGATCTTCGCGACCCCTTCCAGCGTGGTATCCGGTCGGATGCCCTCGTCGCTGGAAATCGTGACCTCGCGAGTCGAGATGGCGCCGGTATTCTTGTCGATCACGCCCATGGTCGTGGTCATCGGGACAATCTCGTCCTTGAACTTGCCGGCAGCTTGGCCGGCGGCGGCACGCAGCTGGCTGCGAACGCCGTATTCGTCCTGAGCTTCCTTGGAGATGTTGTAGCGCTTCGCCACCGTTTCGGCCGTTTGCAGCATGCTCCAATACAGTGTCGGCTTGTGCTCATCGATCCATGGATCGCGGCGCATGTGCGTATTGGTTTCATTCTGCACGCAGGAAATGCTTTCAAGGCCGCCGGCGACAATGACCTCCGCGCCCTCCGTCATGACTCGCTGTGCAGCCAAGGCGATCGACTGCAACCCTGAACTACAGAAGCGATTGATGCTCAGGCCCGCGGTGGTGATCGGCAATCCGGCGCGCAGCGCAATTTGACGCGCAATGTTGCCGCCCGTGGTGCCTTCGCCGAAGGTTGACCCCATGATCACGTCCTCGACCTCTGCCGGATCGATGCCGGCGCGCGCCACCGCGTGCTGTACGGAGTGCGCCCCGAGGGTGGCGCCATAGGTCATGTTGAATGCGCCCTTCCAGCTCTTGCCGAGCCCGGTGCGCGCGGTGGATACGATGACGGCTTCGGTCACTTGTCTGATCCTTTATATGCGCTGAATGTCTTACCGTCCTGGGCGAGGCGCGCCAGCAGCGGCGCCGGAGTCCAGAATGCCTTGTCGGCCGCTTGCGCGGCAATGTGCCGCAACGCGCGTGCCACTTCGCTCAATCCAACCTGATCCGCGTAGAACATCGGCCCTCCCCGCCAGGCGGGGAAGCCGTAGCCGTTGAGATAGACGATATCGATATCGGAGCTTCGCTGCGCGATACCATCCTCGACGATGCGCGCTCCTTCGTTGATCAGTGCATAGATGCAACGCTCGACGATTTCTTCGTTGGAGACCTTGCGCGGCGTGATGCCCTTTTGCTTGCGATACTTCTCGATGATGGCGGTGACGGTGGGATCCGGGATGGCGTTTCGCGCACCGGCTTCATAGCGATACCAACCGGCGCCGGTTTTCTGCCCGAATCGGCCGGCCTCGCACAAATCGTCCGCAACATTCGAAAGATCCCGGTCCGGAAATTCAGCAGCGCGGCGCTTGCGTGCCGCCCAACCAATATCCAACCCCGCCAAGTCGCTCATGCGGAACGGCCCCATCGCCATGCCGAAATCTTCCAGCGCCTTGTCCACTTGGGCCGGCAACGCGCCGGCCATGATCAGATCGTGAGCGGCGGCGCCGTATCGAGCCACCATGCGATTGCCGATGAATCCGTCGCAGACGCCGGAGATGACGGCGACCTTGCCGATTTTTTTGGCCAACTGCATGGCCGTGGCCAAAACGTCTTTCGCCGTCTTGGCCCCGCGGACGATCTCCAGCAGACGCATCACGTTCGCCGGACTGAAAAAATGCAGCCCGATGACATCCTGAGGACGCTTGGTGAACCTGGCGATCTCATCGAGATTCAAGGCTGACGTGTTGGAGGCCAGGATGGCGCCCTGCCGAACCACTTGGTCCAGCTTTTCAAACACCTGCTTCTTGACCTCCATGCTCTCGAACACCGCTTCGATGATCAAATCGCAATCCTTCAGCTGCGCATAGTCCAGAGTCGGCGTCACGAGTGCCATGCGCTGCTCGAGCGCGGCTTCAGTCAAGGTCCCCTTCTTGAGCGCCCCGCCATAATTGCGACGCATGGTCGCAAGGCCCTTATCGAGGGCTTCCTGCTTCATCTCCAGGAGAACGACTGGGATTCCTGCATTGATGAGGCTCATGCTGATGCCGCCGCCCATCGTGCCCGCGCCGATTACGCCGACTTTGCGAATCGGCCGCGCCGGCGTGTCAGCCGGCACATCGAGGATGTGCGAGGCTGCGCGCTCGGCTTGGAATAGGTGGCGCAGCGCCGCGGACTCCGGCGATAACATCAGGGTAGCGAACAGCTCGCGTTCACGTTTGATGCCCGCATCGAAGGGCCTGTCAAAAGCGGCTGCGACCGCTTCCACGCACGCCAGCGGCGCGGGATAGCGGCCGCCCAGCGCCTTGGCGCTGTTGCGCGCGAACTGGAAGAAGGCCTCATGGTTCGGCATGCTGACCTTCAAATCACGCACGCGTTTCACGCCCAATTTCTCAGCAATCACGCGGCGTGCAAACGCCAGCGCAGCTTCCGGCAAATCGCCCTCGGCGAAGGCATCGAACAAGGGTGTACCGCGAAGCTTTTCGGAAGGAACGGTCGCCCCGGAGACGATCATGTTCAGCGCAGCCTCGGCACCGATCACGCGAGGCAAGCGCTGCGTGCCGCCTGCTCCCGGCAGCAGGCCCAGCTTTACTTCCGGCAGGGCGATTTTAGCGCCCGGTGCGGCGACTCGGTAATGACAACCCAGGGCGAGTTCCAAGCCTCCACCCATGCACACGCCGCCGATCGCGGCGATCACTGGTTTGGCGCTGCCTTCGACGGTGCTGATGACCGTCATCAAGTGCGGCTGAGTCGACGCCTTTGGCGTCCCGAATTCTCGAATATCCGCGCCTCCCGAAAAACCGGCGCCGGAACCGATCAAAACAATGGCCTCGACGGCGGGATCGGCGTTGGCGCGTTCGATGCCCTCGACGATATCCTGCCGCATGTCGAGGCCCAGACTATTCACCGGCGGATTGTCGAATTTGATGACGGCGATGCCGTCCTTTACCTCGAAGCCAGCCTTACTCGTACTCATTCTTTATTCCACTCTGCAGAACTAGGTTCCGTCGTTTTTGGCCGACTAATGTAACAGCGCGCAGTGCCCTTTGAGAAGCAAAGGACACCGCCGAAAACTCAGCTCCGAATTGCGGAAAACGCAGCTCTTATTAGGTTCGGCCGCCGCTCCGATTTACACCGCGGCGCGCTTATATAGAGCGGTCAGTTCGCCCCACGCACGCTCCGCTCCAGCTTCGTTGTAGAGCGGCTTGCCATCCGGGCCCATGGGCATGTCCTTGACGCACCAGCCGTGCTGGCAGCCATCATAGACCTCCTGCTTCTCCGGCAAATTGGCCGCTTTGAAGGCTTCCGCCAGTTTGGTCTTCGCATCCGGCTGGCGCTGGTCATCATTCATCGCAATGGCGATATAAAACTGCGCCTTCATCTGCGGCACTTTGAGATGCGGGCTGTCGGGCTTGTCGGTGACCAACCCTCCGCCATGGAACGAAGCTCCGGCGCCTATTCGGGACGGATTTGCAGCGGCTGCCTGCATGGTCATCGGGCCGCCCATGCAATAGCCGAACACGCCCATCTTGGCTTTCTTGTGGACCATTGCCTGTGAGTCGAGGAATTTTACATAGGCGGTCGAATCCGACATGACGGCATGATCGGTCAAGGGATCGCGCACCTTGGCGATCTTGGCACGGTCATCCGCACTGCTGAAGTCGAGCGTTCCGGGCAGGCCGGGTGCCTTGGTAGTGCGGTAGTAGGGATTCGGCACCAGCACGGTGTAGCCGTCCGCCGCCAGGCGCTTCGCCATGTCACGCATGGTCGGCCGAAGGCCGAATACATCGGCGAATAAAATGACGCCCGGCCATGGCCCCTTCCCTTTGGGATGAATCAATGCAGCATCGCAGCTGCCGTCGGCAGTCGTTACAACGACGTCTGTGTCCACCATGTCGGCAGCCGCGGCAGCGGCAGCGGAAGCGCCGGCGGCTGCGCTGACGCCGGCCGCCAGCGACAGCGCGGTAAACTCTCGGCGAGAAATCTTGTTGGAGTCGTCGGTCATTTAAGTACCCTCAAGAGATTGATGGTGAAGAAGCGCAATCAAGTATAGGCATTACGCTTGCGGCTTGAAACCTGGGTGGCCGCGCGAACGATGAGCGATACTGAGCAAATGAATATATTAAAAGGCAAGTCCGCGATCGTGACCGGCGCAGCAAGCGGCATCGGGCGGGCCAGCGCCATGTTGTTCGCCGCCGAAGGGGCCGCGGTGGTGGCGCTGGATCGCGCGGCGGAAGTCGAGTCCACGGCGGCCGCGATTCGCTCGGCGGGAGGCCGCGCCATTGCCTTGGTCAGGGACTCCTCCGCGGAGCAGGATGTCGCCGGCGCGGTGGCCACAGCGCTCAAAGAATTCGGCGGCCTCGATGTGTGCTATGCGAACGCCGGCATCAGCGGCGGCCTCGTGCCCTTCTTCGAGGAAACCACCGAGCGCTGGACGGAAGTGCTCAAGATCAATTTGATCGGCACTTTTCTCTTGGCCAAGTATGCTGCGATGGAGATGGTCAAGCAAAAGCGCGGCTCGATCATCTGCACGGCGTCGGTTGCGGGCCTGCGTTCCGGCGCCGGCGGCGTTCCCTATAGCGCCAGCAAAGCCGGCGTCATCAGCATGGTGCAAACGATCGCAAACCAGTTGACGGGCACCGGCGTTCGCATCAACGCCATCTGTCCGGGCCTGATTGAAACCGGCATGACCCGCCCGATATTTGAGCGCGCACGCGAGCGCGGCAGTGCAGGTAAGATCGGGCAGCTGAATCCGCTGCAGCGCTTCGGCGTGCCGCAAGAAATCGCACAGACCGCATTGTTTTTAGCGTCCGATGCGGCCTCCTACGTCAACGGTCAAGCCATTGCCGTGGATGGAGGCCTGTCCTCCTCGCACCCGATCGTCGTCGCACGGCACTGACGGTCAAAAAAAATGCCGCGGCTCCCTTTGGCGGAGGCGCGGCATTTCTTTGAATCGCCGACTTAAGTCTACTGCTTCTTGGTTCCAGTGGGCGCCGGAGTTGCTGCGGCAGTCTTGTTGGCCGCGGCCGCCTTGGCTTTCTCCGCCGCAGCGGCCTCGTCGGCGCGAGCGCCGGAAAGAATGCCTTCAATCGCATAGTTGCCTTCATGGCAGGCATATTCGAAGATCCGGCCCTTCGACGAATTGAACTCGTATTCGCCGCTCCACGCTCTGTCCCACACCGACGGATCCTCGGCCTTGAACTGATACAGGATGCGATGCGGGCCGACGCGGGTAAAGCGCTCGGTGACCTTCAACTCTTTCCAAGCACTGCGAAGCGCGGTCGCCTCCGGGAAGTTGGTGGTTTCAACCACCAAAGTCGGACCTTCGTACCAGCCGATGGAGTCGCCCATCCAGGGCCGCGCGCCGTCGGTGCGATGCTTGGCGCCGATGTGGATGATGCGCACGTCGTGGACCATTTCAACAACAATGGCCACCGTGTCCTTGCTCTGCGCAAACTCGTAGTTATTGTTGTAGAGCAACGGCAGCATGACCGGGCCGGCGCTGTAGCCGAACGAGGTTAGGCAGCGTTCAGCAAGCGTCTGGTTTTCCGGATTCTCGCCGTAGTGCGCGCGCACATACATACTCGTCTGCACGACGCCGGGCTTGTAGGGCGGCAAGTGCCCGTCCGCAGGATCGGTAATAAACGAGGTGCGCGGCTCGCCGTTGACGCGCATGACCGTTGAACCGGGATCTATCCACGCCGAGTTGTAGCCGCAACCCGCACCGCTGAATCCGCGGCCGCAGTCGTGCGGCAGATCGGTGGTCTTGACCTTCGGGTCGGTGGGCTTGTTGCCGTCAGCCATGAGCTTTGCATCATCGCCTTCGACCTTCTTCACCTCTTCGTCGGTCATCGCCCTGCGGTTGCCGTACTCTTTCGGCCGCTCGAGCGCCGTTAGCGAGGCATTGGTCCACGTGCCTTCCAGATCCGGCTGACCATAGGCATTCAGCGGTGCCTTATAGGCACCCGCTGCCGGCGAGGCAGCAGCCGCGAGTGCGGCGGAGGCAGCCAGCGCTGACATTGCCGCGCCGGCCAGAAGGGCAGTAAATTTCTTTGTGCTCATTTCAAGGGCTCCTTACGCAAGTCGCCATACATGAGTTCTTCAACGAACTCGACACACTTGAACTGCTGCAATCGAGCATCGTCGCCGAGGCGGCGATAGATGAGCATGCTCATCTTCCACGGCCTGGTGAACGTGGCCGGGTCCGTAATCTCAGCTTCGTAATGAATCGTGTTCTCGTTCATCAGGTTCCAGCGCTCGACCACTTTCATGTCTCCCGAATGAAAGTTGCCCGCGCGGTCGAACCAAGTACTGTCGTTTTGTCCGGTGACCGTAACCACCAGAGTATCGCCTTCCCATTTCGCGACCGATTGGCCCATCCAGCTGTCGATCGGCGCCGGACCCGGGTCGTTGAACAGAATGTCGCGCACCGCGCCGTCGTACTCGTAGGAGAACAGCATTGTCTTTGCGGACTGCACGATCTGGAACGGCATGGACATGTAGTTGGCGCGCGGCACGCCGGGCAGGTTGCACTTCACCTCCGGGTCGCGGTCCAAATAGTGCTTTTGATTGTCCTGCTTTTTGGCAAGCGCTTCCGGCGTGTACGGAATCTTTCCGCCTTCCACCACGCCCATGCCGGCGGGCACCGAGCCCACAGCGCCGAGAGCAACGATTGCCTTGGCGGGCACAGGAACCACCGGCCCTGCGCGCAACTCCAGCGCGGCGCTGGCGAGGTGCGGTTCGATATCCCAATTGGCCGTGTTCATCACCGACCAGACACCGCTGAAATTGGGGTGTCCGGCAACCCGGTCAATTGCACCGCCGGCCGGTGTCTTGTGGGGCGCTGCACCGGGCGCCGCAGTGGGTGCCGCATAGCCCTGTGTCAGTGCCGCCACCGATCCCGTCAAGGTCACCAGAGCCAATACTTTGATCTTCTTATTCAGAACTTCCCCCTGGGTCAAAGACATTAGATGTTCGCTGCAGGCTTTTATTTCTCGTTCGGATCCGCGCCATCTTTCGGCGCACCCGTGCCGCTCGAGCCCATGAATACTTTGTGACCATCCAAGAACGTGACGTCCCGGCCATTCGCTTTGCAGGCGGGACGGCAGCGCGCATCCTTCGCTCGGTAGCCGCGGACAATGATTTCTTCACCCGCCTTCAGCGAGTCGCGCGTGAGCCCCTCGCGCAGCAGCGTATTCGGCGTGCCTGCTTCAATCATCCATTCTTGAGATACGCCGTTGGTGAGAACGTCCATATGCACCCAGGTATGCGGATTGATCCACTCGACCTTGGTGACTTTGCCCTGGAGCATGATCGGCTGGTTGCCGTCGAACTCAGCCTGAAACGCGTGATGCGCCAATGCAGGTGCGCCGATGGCGGCCATTGCGATCAACACAACGGCAAGACTCGCCACCTTATCAGTGCGAAAATTCATTTGAGTTTTCCTCCAGCCGGCAACATATTTAAGTAGACCCTATACGTATCCTATTGCTGGACGGCGTGAAACGGGCCCGTATAATCGACGCCTATAATCGCTTTAGATCGCTGTTTTGGCAATACAATTTCCGTTGCATCCTTAAGATTGTTCGAGTAATCAAAGGCTAGCCGTGGCTGGTATATAGCAGGTGGGGAATCAATGCTCGAGGGACTGGTCACCAAATTGGCGGATACGCCCTGGAGCATCGGACTGCACGAATCGCTGTACATGTACGCGATTACAGAATCCGCGCACGTTATGTCCATCATGTTGTTTGTCGGCACCATCGCCATGGTGGACGTTCGCTTGTTAGGTATTTCCTATACTAAGGTTCCGGTGTCGCAGATGCTCTCGAAGATGCTGCCCTGGACCGTGGCGGGCTTCGCACTGCTGGTGATCACCGGCGCGATGTTGTTTCTGGCCATCCCGATCCGCACCTATCACAGCCTTTGGTTCAGACTGAAGTGCCTCATGATTCTCATCGCGGCCGTCAACATCGCCATTTTTACCTTCAAAGTGGAACGCGACAAAGCGACGTGGGATTTAGGGCCGGTGCCGCGAAAGTCGAAGATTTGCGCCGTCATTTCCTTGGGGACCTGGGCCTGCGTCATCGTTTTCGGCCGGCTCATCGCCTACAACTGGTTCGACTGCGACAGCATCACCTCTCCGACCATGGCGGAGCTCACGGGCTGTCCGTTGGATCCAGGTTAAGTCATGACGCTGTATCACACCGCGCAAAACATCGAGGCCTCGGCGCTCGGCCAGACCATTCGAGAATCCACGTGGCTGTTCCCCGCGATAGAGTCGACTCATCTGTTGGCGCTGGCGCTGCTCGGGGGCTCCGTACTGATCACTTCCCTGGCGGTATTGGGGATAGGCCTGAAGACCCCGCCGGCTGAAATTTACAAGAGCGCGCATCGCTATATGAATGGCGCGGTCATCGTGCTGCTGGTCACGGGCATATTGCTGGGGATTTCCGAGCCGGTGAAGCTCTACGGGCGGCAAGCCTTTTGGGTGAAGATGATTTCGCTGGCCGTTGCGCTGCTGGTCACCTATTTGGCATTCAATCCGCTGGTCAAGCGCGGTGCTTCAGGCGTTGGCATCCGCAGCGTGACGGCATTGACGTTGGCGGCGTGGCTGATGGTTGCCATGGCCGGGCGCTGGATTGGTTTCTCATAGAGGTTTCCATGAGCAATAGTCGGACCTTGATTGGCGCATGCGCCGTGACATTCGTGCTGGGCGTGGGAGCACTGGCGGCCGAGGAGACCGCAACTCAACCTGCGAATGGTGAGTCCGTATTCAACACTCGCTGCAAGAGTTGCCACGAGCCGGCGATGGAACGGGCGCCCACCAGGGCGGAATTGGCCTTTCGTACCCCCGCAGACATCGTCACCGCATTGACGACAGGCGTAATGGCTCCGATGGCGAAAGGTTTGTCACGGCCGGAAATCGAAGCGGTCGCGCTGTTCCTGGCGCCCGGCCAACAATTGGGCTCGGCGGGCGCCGATAAAATGTGCGCGGCCAACGGGCCCATCCAGGCCAGCGCCTCGGATTGGCCCACCTTGGGACCCGATGAAAATTCCACTCGCTTTCAGCCCCATCCTGGTATTCGCGCGGCCGACGTGCCTCGCTTGAAAGTGAAGTGGGCCTTTTCCATGCCGGGCGGCGGTCAACCCATCGTGGTCGGCGATTGGCTATTCATTACCAACCGCGGCGGCAAATTCTATGCCTTGGATGCCAAGTCCGGTTGTGTGCACTGGGCCGTCGAGGATGCCTCCTCGCGCACGACACCCATGATCATCCGTTCGTCGATTTCGCCCAGCGGCTGGGCGACCTTTGTCGGTGTCGGCAAGCGCGTGGTGCGCGCGTTCGATGCGCAAACCGGCAAGGAAATATGGCACAGCGAACCGCTGGAAGATCACATGGCTTCGAACATCACCGGCACGCCGGTGGTATCGGGAGACCAGATATTCGTGCCGCTCTCCTCCGGCGAGGAAGTCGTTGCCATGCAACCGAATTATTCCTGCTGCACGTTTCGAGGAAGTTTGGCCGCATTGGATCTCAAGACCGGCCGGAAGCAGTGGCAGACTTCCATGATTACGGAGCCATTGGCGCCCACTCGCAAGAATGCCAACGGCGTAATGATGCAAGGCCCGGCAGGCGCGCCCGTCTGGGCATCGCCGACGGTCGATGCGAAGCGCGGCCTGGTTTATGTCGTCACGGGGGACAGCTACACGGACGCAGTCACCGAGGGCGGCGATGCCATCGTCGCTTTGGAAATGAAGACCGGCAAGGTGCGCTGGAAAAACCAGGTTACCACTAATGACAATTTCATCGTGGGCTGCAGCGGTCCTGTGAAGGTGGCCAACTGTCCGACGCCGACGGGTCCTGACTTCGACTTTGGCGCCACGCCCATTTTATTCAAGCACGGCGCCAAGCAAATCCTCGTGGCCGCTCAAAAGTCCGGCATCGTCTACGGCGTCGATCCTGACAGCGGGCGCACGCTTTGGAAAACCGCGGTCGGCGCGGGCTCGCCGCTGGGCGGTGTGGAATGGGGCATCGGCGCGGACAGCCGCTACGTCTTCGTTCCGAACTCCGACATCGGCCAAATCTTCAACGAAATCGCCGTGGCGGCGGGCGCACCGCCCTCCAGCGAGTACAAAGTGCCGGGCAAGCCTGGCTTAAATGCACTTGACCCCTTCAGCGGCAAGATCATCTGGAGCACTCCGGCGCCCGTCGCCCCTTGCCATTATGCGGGCGACCGATCGAAGGACTACGCCAAGGGCGCGTGCGTGCGTGCGCAATCCGCCGCGCCGGCCGTCATGCCGGGCCTTGTGTTCTCGGGGACTTTGGATGGATGGCTTCGCGCCTACGATGCATCCAACGGGAAGATCGTGTGGGAATTCAGCACCACCGCCCAGACCTATAGCACCGTCAACGGCAACCAGGCTCAGCCCGGCGGCGGCATAGACGGCATGGGACCGACCATCGCCGGCGGCATGCTATACACCATGTCCGGGTTCAACGGTGCAGCGCG
>Ga0193716_1000266_pt1 | contig 32675 bp, 15 predicted proteins | sample U2c1metaG_FD_145901 | JGI IMG/M metagenome (GOLD analysis project Ga0193716, IMG submission 145901) | Soil microbial communities from a riparian zone of the East river system, Colorado, United States - U2c1 | ecosystem: Environmental > Terrestrial > Soil > Riparian zone | place: USA: East River...
CCGACACCACGGGCGCGCCGGCCGAGTCGGCCATCTGCACCTGGACTCCGTCGGCACCGGCCGGCGTGAGCCGGACCCGCGCGGCGACGGCGCCGGTCGCGTGCAGTGTCACGCCGCTCCAGGCGAACGGCAGCTTCGCCTCGCTGTCGTCGCGATTGACGAACATGCCGTGCAGTGCGGCGTCCAGCAGCGCGGGGTGCACGCCGAACCGGGCCGCGTCGGCGTGCGCCGACTCGGGCAGCTCGAGTTCGGTGTACACCTCGTCATCCCTTACCCACGCGCGCCGCAGGTTCTGGAACGTCGGTCCGTAGCCGAAACCGGTCGCCGCGAGGTCGTCGTAGAGGTCGTCGACGTCGACCGGCGTCGCACCCGCGGGCGGCCACTCGGTCAGCGCGAACCCGGCCTCCTCGCCCTGTGCCACGGTTCCGCTCGCGTGTTGCGTCCACGGTCCGTCGCTACTCTCGTCGCGGGAGTGGACGGCGACCGTGCGTCGACCGTCCTCATCGGACGGACCGACCGTGAGTCGGACACACACCCCGCCGTGCGTCGGCACGATGAGCGGCGCGTGCAGGGTCAGCTCCTCGACGTGCCGGCAGTCGACGTGGTCAGCCGCGCGGATCGCCAGCTCGACGAGTGCCGCGCCGGGCACGAGCACGGTGTCAGCCACCGCGTGGTCGGCGAGCCAGGCGTGCGAGACCTGGGACAGGCGGCCGGTGAACACGACCCCGCCGGTGTCCGGCAGCTCGACCGTCGCGCCGAGCAGCGGGTGCTCCGCGGCGAGCTGGCCGAGCCCGGTGGCGTCGGCGTGGCCCATGTTCGCGACGAGCCAGTACGGCTGACGCTGGAACGCGTAGGTCGGCAGAGCGACCGTGCGCGCACCGGGGAAGATGGTCGTCCACTCCGGACTGACACCCCGAGTGTGCAGGCTCGCCAATGCTTTCATGACGGTCGCGGTCTCGTCGTGGTTGCGCCGCATGACCGGCACGAACACCGCGTCCTCGACACAGTCGGCACCCATGCCGGACAACACCGCGTCCGGCCCCAGTTCCAGGAACGTCGTGACACCCTGCGCCCGCAGCTCGGTGATGCCGTCGGCGAACCGAACCGCGTCCCGGACGTGTCGTACCCAGAACTCTGGATCCGTTGCCGCGACGAGCTTCCCGTTGGAGACCAGTGGGATCGCCGGGTCGTGGAAGGTCACCGTGTCCAGCACCGCACGGAACTCGTCGAGCATCGGATCCATCCGGTGTGAGTGGAACGCGTGCGACACCGTCAGCCGCTTGACCTTGAACCCACACGTGCCCGCCAACTCATCGATAGCGTCGGCGTCCCCGGACACCACCACGGACGAAGGCCCGTTGACGGCAGCAATGCCCGCACGGTCATCGAGGAGAGCCGCGACCTCCTCCTCGGTGGCCCGCACCGACAACATCGCCCCACCCGTCGGCAACGCCTGCATGAGCTGACCACGCGCCATGACCACCCGACAGGCATCCGCCAACGACCACACCCCCGCCACCTGCGCGGCCGCCAACTCACCAATCGAATGCCCAGCAAGGAAATCTGGCCGGATCCCCCACGACTCGACCAACCGGAACAACGCCACCTCAACCGCGAACAACGCGGCCTGCGTAAAACCAGTCTGGTTCAGCGCATCCTCGTCGTCCAATGGCAGCTCGAACGAGAAGTACGACCGCACCTCATCGAACGCCGCCGCGAACACCGGGAACTGCTTCCGCAGATCCGCGGCCATACCCACCCGCTGCGAACCCTGACCGGTGAACAACACCGCCAGCCGACCCGGCGACACCGTGCCGCGGACCGCGTTGCCCTCGCCGCGAGCGAGCGCCTCAACGCCGGCAAGCAACTCGGCCCGGTCGGCGCCGAGCACCACGGCTCGTTCGTCCAGCCCGGCCCGCGCGGTCGCGAGCGACCAGCCGAGGTCCGCGACGGACAGGTCCGGGGCGGCGGTGACGAACGCGGCCAGCCGGGCGGCCTGCGCGCCGAGCGCCGCGCCGGTCTTTCCGGACAGCACCCACGGCACCGACGGCAGGGCGGTCTCGCCGGCCTGCGACGGCGCCTCGAACGGCGGCGGCTCCTCGATGATCACGTGCGCGTTGGTGCCGCTGAACCCGAACGACGACACCCCGGCCCGCCGGGGCCGCTCCCCCGCCGGCCATGGCGTGGCTTCCGTCAGCAACGACACGGCGCCGCTCGCCCAGTCGACCTTCGGCGACGGCTCGTCGACGTGCAGGGTGCGCGGCAGGTGCTCGTGCCGCATCGCCATGATCATCTTGATCAGCCCGGCGACGCCCGCGGCGGCCTGTGTGTGACCGATGTTGGACTTGACCGAACCGAGCCACAGCGGCCGATCGCGGTCCTGCCCGTACGTGGCCAGCAGGGCCTGCGCCTCGATCGGGTCGCCGAGCGAGGTCCCGGTGCCGTGCGCCTCCACAACGTCCACCTCGGACGCCGCGAGCCCGGCGTTGGCCAGCGCGGCACGGATGACCCGCTGCTGCGACGGCCCGTTCGGTGCGGTCAGGCCGTTCGACGCGCCGTCCTGGTTGACCGCCGAGCCGCGGACCACCGCGAGCACCTCGCGACCGTTGCGGCGCGCGTCGGACAGCTTCTCGAGCAGCAGCATGCCGATGCCCTCTGCCCACGCGGTGCCGTCGGCGGCGGCGGCGAACGACTTGCAGCGGCCGTCGGGCGCGAGACCGCGCTGGCGTGAGAACCCGACGTAGGGGTCCGGGCTGGACAGTACGGTGACGCCGCCGGCGAGCGCGAGCGTGCAGTCGCCGGCCCGGATCGCCTGCACGGCCTGGTGCAGCGCGACGAGCGACGACGAGCACGCCGTGTCGACGGTGACGGCGGGGCCTTCCAGACCGAGCACATAGGACACTCGACCGGACACCACGCTGCCGGCCGTGCCGGTCGCGACGAAACCCTCGACGTCCTCCGGCGCGGACGCGAGCCCCGGCAGGTAACCCTGGTACATCAGGCCAGCGAACACACCGGTCCTGGTCTCCCGCAACGACAACGGGTCGATGCCGGCCCGCTCGAACGCCTCCCACGACGCCTCCAACAGCAACCGCTGCTGCGGGTCCATGGCGAGTGCCTCACGCGGCGAGATGCCGAAGAAGTGCGCGTCGAACCCCGCGACGTCGTCGAGGAAGCCGCCGTGCCGCAGGTAGGACTTGCGTGGCCGGTCGGGGTCGGGGTCGTAGAGGTTGTCGAGGTCCCAGCCCCGGTCGGTGGGGAACGGCACGACACCGTCCACGCCGTCGACCACGAGCTGCCACAGGTCCTCCGGCGACCCGACGCCACCCGGGTAGCGGCAGGCCATGCCGACGATCGCGATCGGTTCGCTGTCCCGCTCCTCGACCTCGCGCAGGAGGCGGCGGGTCTCGCGAAGATCAGCGGTCACTCGCTTGAGGTACTCGAGGTACTTCTCTTCGTTCGCCACGTGTGTCACTCCCTTTGCGACGGTCAAGACGCCTTGAGCTCGTCGTCGAGCAGGTCGAAGATCGTGTCCGCGGTCGCGGAGTCGAGGTCGTCGTCGCTCGCCTCCGTACCGCGGGTGCGGTCGGTCCACTTGTTGAGCAGCAGCCGCAGCCGCACGGTGATGTCCGCGCCGGCAGTGGACTCCGGGTCGGTGTCGTTGAGCACGGCTTCCAGACGCGCGAGCTGTTCGGTGGCCGGGACCGTGGCGACCGACTCGCCGAGCTCGCCACCCAGGTAGCCGGCGAGCGCCTTAGGCGTCGGGTAGTCGAAGATCAGCGTCGCCGGCAGCCGCAGCCCGGTCACACCGCCGAGCCGGTTGCGCAGCTCGACCGCGGTGAGCGAGTCGAAACCCAGCTCGGTGAACGCCTTCGCCGGTGTGATCAGGTCACTGGTGTGCCCGAGAACGGCCGCGACCTGGCCGGTCACCACGTCGAGCAACACCTGGTCACGGTCGGTCTCGGACAGCCCGGCCAGCCGGTCGCGGAGCGCGTCGGCTTGCCCGGCGGTGGCGCCGGTGGCCGTGCGACGCACCTTGACGAGCCCGCGGAGCGCGGGTGCGAGCGGTGCCGTGCGGGCATTCGCCCGCAGCGTCGGCAGGTCCAGCTTGATCGGCACCGACACTGGCCGGTCGAGGGCGACGGCCGCGTCGAACAGGGCCAGACCCTCCTTTTCGGACAGTGGGGTGGCGCCCGTTCGGCCGATCCGGTCGTGGTCGGCGCCCGCACCCATGCCACCGGCCCACAGTCCCCATGCGATCGAGGTCGCCGGCCGGCCGGCGGTGTGCCGGTGCTCGGCCAGCGCGTCGAGGTAGGAGTTCGCTGCCGCGTAGTTGGCCTGTCCCGGGTTGCCGAGCAGACCCACGGCGGACGAGAACAGGACGAACAGGTCCGCGTCGGGAATCAGGTCGTGCAGGTTCGCGGCCGCGTCGACCTTGGCCCGCAGGACGGTGTCGAGCTGGTGCGGCGTCAGGGTTTCGATGACCCCGTCGGCAAGCACACCGGCGGAGTGCACGACCCCGGTCACGGGGTGTGCCGCCAGCAACGCCCGCAGCGCGTCCCGATCGGCGACGTCACATGCCGCCACGGTCACGTCGGCGGCCAGCTCGGCCACGAGCTGCTCGACGCCGGGGGTGGCCGGGCCCCGCCTGCTCACTAGGAGGAGTTTCTCGGCCCCGTGCGCGGCAACGAGATGCCGTGCGACGATCGCGCCGATCCCCGTGGTACCACCGGTGACCAGGACCGTGCCGCCGATGGACGACTCGGACGACTCGCTCCGTGGCAGCCTGGTCAGGCGCGGGACCAGCACGGCGTTGTCGCGGATCGCGAGCTGCGGCTCGTCCTGGTGGGCGAGCGCGGCAGAGATCGCATGGGCGACGTGCTCGTCGGCCGCGTCGATGTCGACCAGCGCGAACCGGTCCGGGTGCTCGGCCTGGGCCGACCGGACCAGCCCCCACACGGCAGCGCCGGCCAGGTCGGAAACCCCCGCCGCGACGGCGTTCCTGGTCACGAGCACGAGCCGGGACGCGGCGAGCCGATCGTCGGCGAGCCATGCCTGGACGAGGGCGAGGACGCCGTGGGTCGCCGCCCGCACCTGCTCGGGTGTGTGCCCGGCCGCGACAGGGTGGATGACCACGCGAGGCGCGGGGTCGGCGTCGAGCGAGTCGAGCAGGGCGGCGAGGTCCGGGTGGTGGTCGGCCGTGAGGCCGAGGGTGGTGTCACCGACGACGAACCACTCGTCGGTCGGCTCGACGGTCGCCGGCGGCGCGGGTGTCCACTCCAGACCGAACAGCGGCTGTGTGCCGGTGGTTCGGATCGCCGTCAGGTCCATGGGCCGGGCGACGAGAGTGTCCACGGTGGCCACCGGAACGCCGCTCGGGTCGGCGGCGTGGATGGTCACGCCGTCGTCGCCGGACCGGGTCAGCCGCACGCGGAGCGCGGTCGCGCCGGTGGCGTGCAGCGTGACGCCGTTCCAGGAGAACGGGAGCCGGGTGTCGGCACGGTCGGCGAGCAGGGCGTGCAACGCGGCGTCGAGAAGCGCCGGGTGGAGGCCGAACCCGGTGGCGTCGGTGTCCTCGGGCAGCGCCACCTCGGCGTACACATCCTCGCCGTGCCGCCATGCCTTGCGCAGGCCCTGGAAGGTGGGGCCGTAGCCGAAGCCGGTGTCGGCCAGCTCGTCGTAGAATCCGTCGAGGTCGATCGGGGTCGCGCCGGCCGGCGGCCACTCGGTGAGTGCCTGTCCCGTCGCGGTCGCGGCGGAGACGGTGCCGGTGGCGTGCTGGGTCCAGTCGCCGTCCTCGGGTCGCGAGTGGACGGTCACCGTGCCGTCATCGGTGACAGTCACCTGAAGCTGCACCGGCTCGTCGAGCACGAGCGGCGCGTGGAGCGTCAGCTCGTCGAGGTGCGGTCGGTCGACGTGGTCGCCCGCGCGGACAGCGAGGTCGACGAATGCCGTGCCGGGCACGAGAACCGTGCCGCCGACGGCGTGGTCGGCGAGCCACGGGTGCGTCTGCGTGGACAGTCGGCCGGTGAACACGGTGGTGCCGGTGTCGGCGATGGACACGGCCGCACCCAGGAGCGGGTGCTCGGTCGTGGACTGACCCAGTCCGGCGGCGTCGACCGTGCCGGCACCTGCCGTGAGCCAGAAGTGGCGGTGCTGGAAGGCGTACGTGGGCAGGGCGACCGTGTGCGCACCGGGGAAGATCGCGGTCCACTCCGGACTGACACCCCGAATGTGCAGGCTCGCCAGCGCCTTCATGACGGTCGCGGTCTCGTCCTGCTTACGCCGCATGACCGGCACGAACACGGCGTCCTCAACACAGTCCGCACCCATCCCCGACAGGACGGCGTCCGGCCCCAGCTCCAGGAAAGTCGTGACACCCTGCGCCCGCAACTCGGCAATCCCGTCAGCGAACCGCACTGCGTCCCGGACGTGTCGTACCCAGAACTCTGGATCCGTCGCCGCGACGAGCTTCCCGTTGGAGACCAGCGGGATCGCCGGGTCGTGGAAAGCCACCGTGTCCAGCACCGCACGGAACTCGGCCAGCATCGGATCCATACGGTGCGAGTGGAACGCGTGCGACACCGTCAACCGCTTGACCTTGAACCCACACGTGCCCGCCAACTCATCGATAGCGTCGGCATCCCCGGACACAACGACCGACGAAGGCCCGTTGACCGCCGCGATCGCCACGCGTTCGGACAGCAGCGGCGCGATCTCCTGCTCGGTGGCACGCACCGACAACATCGCACCACCCGTCGGCAACGCCTGCATGAGCTGACCCCGCGCAGCGACGACACGGCAGGCATCCGCCAACGACCACACCCCGGCCACATACGCGGCCGCCAGTTCACCAATCGAATGCCCAGCAAGGCAATCCGGCCGGATCCCCCACGACTCAACCAACCGGAACAACGCCACCTCGACCGCGAACAACGAAGCCTGCGTAAAACCAGTCTGGTTCAGCAGATCCTCGTCATCTAACGGCAACTCGAACGGGAAGTACGACCGCACCTCATCGAACGCCGCCGCGAACACCGGAAACCGCTCGTACAACGCAAGTCCCATACCTACCCGCTGCGAACCCTGACCGGTGAACAGAACCGCCAAACGTCCGGCGGACACCTCACCTGTCACGACCTCGGCGGACGGCGTGCCGTCGGCGAGCGCGGAAAGCCCGGCCAGCAACTCGGCACGGTCCGCGCCGAGCACCACGGCCCGTCGCGCCAACCCGGCCCGACCGGTGGCGAGCGAGAACCCGACATCGGCAACGTCCACATCGGACCCGAGGTTCACCAGCCGGGACGCCTGGTCGGCGAGGGCCGCGTCGGAATGCGCGGACAACACCCAGGGCACGACGGGCAGCGTCGTGCCTCCCGCCGAGAGCGGCTCGCTCGCGGGCGGCTCCTCGATGATCACGTGCGAGTTCGTGCCGCTGAAGCCGAACGACGACACGGCGGCTCGGCGCGGACGGTCCCCTGCCGGCCACGGCTGGGGTTCCGTCAACAGCGACACGGCGCCGCTCGCCCAGTCGACCTTTGGCGACGGCTCGTCCACGTGCAACGTGCGCGGCAACACGCCGTGCCGCATGGCCTCCACCATCTTGATCACACCGCCGACGCCGGCGGCCGCCTGCGCGTGGCCGAGGTTGGACTTCAGCGAACCCAGCCACAGTGGACGGTCGCGGTCCTGGCCGTACGTCGCCAGCAGGGCCTGCGCCTCGATCGGGTCACCCAGTGCGGTGCCGGTGCCGTGTGCCTCCACCGCGTCCACATCGGACGGTGCCAACCCGGCCGACGCCAGCGCCGCCCGGATCACCCGTTGCTGCGACGGCCCGTTCGGTGCGGTCAGGCCGTTGGACGCGCCGTCCTGGTTCACGGCCGAACCTGTCAGCACCGCAAGGATCTGCCGGCCGTTGCGACGCGCGTCGGACAGGCGCTCCAACACCAGCACGCCGACGCCCTCCGACCACGCGGTGCCGTCGGCCGTGCCGGAGAACGCCTTGCAGCGGCCGTCGGGCGCGAGGCCACGTTGCCGCGAGAACCCGATGTAGGAGTCCGGCGTCGCCATCACCGTCACGCCACCGGCGAGCGCCAGCCCGCAGTCGCCCGTACGCAACGCCTGCGCCGCCCAGTGCACGGCCACCAGCGACGACGAGCACGCCGTGTCCACGGTGACCGCGGGGCCTTCCAGACCGAACACATAGGACACCCGGCCGGACACCACGCTGCCGGCCGTGCCGGTCGCCACGAAACCCTCGAGGTCCTCCGGCGCGGCCGCCATCCCGGTGCCGTAGTCGTGGTACATGGCGCCCGTGAACACGCCGGTCCGGCTCTCCCGCAACGACAACGGGTCGATGCCCGCGCGTTCGAACGCCTCCCACGACGTCTCGAGCAGCAGCCGCTGCTGCGGGTCCATGGCGAGCGCCTCACGCGGCGAGATACCGAAGAACTCGGGGTCGAAGTCGGCCGCGTCGTGCAGGAAACCGCCTTCCCGCACGTAGGACTTGCCCGGCCGGTCCGGGTCCGGGTCGAACAGGTCCGTCGGCCAGCCGCGGTCGGTCGGGAACGGGGTGATGCCGTCGAGCCCCTCGGACACCAGCCGCCACAGGTCCTCCGGCGAGTCGATCCCGCCCGGGTAACGGCAGGCCATGCCGACGATCGCGATGGGTTCGTCGCTGGCCCGCACGGCGACCGACGCCACCGGCACGTCCGCGCCGACCAGTTCGGCACGCAGGTGCCGGGCCAGCGCGCGCGGTGTCGGGTAGTCGAACACCAGTGTCGCCGGCAGCCGCAGGCCACTCGCCGCGTTGAGCTGGTTGCGCAGCTCGACCGCCGTGAGCGAGTCGAACCCCAGCTCGGTGAACGCGCGGCCGGGGGTTACCGCGTCGCCGGCGTGGCCGAGCACGACCGCGACCTGCTTCGTGACCAACTCCAGCAGCACCTGCTCCTGGTCGGCCTCGGACTGTCCGGCGAGCGTGGACCGCAGCGCGGACGACCGGCCGGAGTCGGCCGTGCCCGCCGTGCGCCGCACCTTCACGAGCCCACGCAGCACCGACGCGACCGGCGCGTTCGCCCGCAGCCTCGGCAGGTCGAGTTTGATCGGCACCGCCACCGGACGGCCGAGCGCGAGCGCGGCGTCCAGCAGCGCTAGACCCTCCTCTGTGGACAGTGGGAGCGCGCCGGCACGGTTGATACGTGCCAGGTCGACGTGCGCGGTCATCGCGCTCGACTGCTCCCACAGGCCCCACGCGAGCGAGACCGCGTGCTTTCCCTGTGCGTGGCGGACCTGGGCGAGCGCGTCGAGGTAGGAGTTGGCCGCGGCGTAGTTGGCCTGACCAGCGGTGCCGATGATCCCGGAGGCGGAGGAGAACAGGACGAACAGCGACGCGTCGGGCAGCAGCTCGTGCAGATTGCGCGCGGCGTCCGCCTTGGCACGCAACACCGTGTCGAACCGTTCCGGCGTCAGCGACTCGACGAGCCCGTCGGCCAGGACGCCGGCCGCGTGCACGACGCCGGTCACCGGATGCTCGACCAGCAGCGCGGCGAGCGCGTCCCGGTCGGCGACGTCACACGCCGCGACGGCCACCGAGGCGCCCAGTCCGGTCAGCTCGGCGGCCAGGTCACCGGCGCCGGGCGCGTCCTGGCCGCGACGGCTGACCAGCACCAGGCGCGAGATCCCATGGCTGACAACGAGATGCCGTGCGACCACCGCGCCGAGTCCGCCGGTGCCACCGGTGACCAGGACCGTGCCGTCGATCGACGGCGTGCCTGCCGCGACGGTCCGCACCAGCCGGGGCACGAACACCGCGCCACCGCGTGCCATCACCTGTGGCTCGCCCACCGCGAGCGCGGTGTCGAGCGCGCTGTCCGCGTCGAGGTCGACGAGGCCGAACCGGCCGGGGTGCTCCGCCTGTGCCGACCGCACCAAGCCCCACACGGCCGCGCCGGCCAGGTCGGTGACGTCCGGTCCGGCGGCGCCACGCGTGACGAACACCAGACGTGCGTCGTTGTCCTCGGCGAGCCAGTTTTGCACCAGTGCAAGGGCTTCGTGCGTCGCGGCGTGCACGTCGGTGTGTGCCGACAGCTCGTGCACGACGGCAGGACCTGCCTCGCCGACGACCGCGGGTGTCCACTCCAGACCGAACAGCCAGCGCGAGTGGTCGGCGGCACCGAGCCGCGCCACGTCCACCGGCCGCACGACCAGCGACTCGACGTCCAGCACTGGCGCGCCGGTCGGGTCGGCGAGCCGCAGCGACACCGTGTCGCCGTCGACCGTCAGCCGGGCGCGGAGCGCGGTCGCGCCGGTGGCGTGCAGGGTGACGCCACGCCACGCGAACGGCAGCCGCACCTCGTCGCCACGTTCGACGAGCAACGCGTGCAACACCGCGTCCAGCAGCGCGGGGTGCAGCCCGAACCCGGTCACGTCCTCGGTCACGTCGACCTCGGCGAACACCGCACCCGCGTGTGTCCACACGCGACGCAGGCCCTGGAACGCCGGCCCGTAACCGAACCCGGCCGACGCCAGCTCGTCGTACAGTCCGTCGACGTCGACGGGTGTCGCGCCGGCCGGCGGCCACTCGGTCAGCGTCTCGCCCGTGCCGGCGGCGGCCGACAGCGTGCCGCTCGCGTGCTGTGTCCACGCACCGTGCTCCGCGCGGGAGTGGATGGTCAGCGCACCTTCGTCGGTAACCGTGACCTGCACGTCCACCGGCGCGTCGAGGACCAGCGGGGCGTGCAGGGTCAGCTCGTCGACGCGCGGGCGGTCGACGTGGTCGCCGGCCCGGATCGCCAGGTCCACCAACGCCGTGCCGGGCACGAGCACCGTGCCGGCGATCGCGTGGTCGGCCAGCCACGGGTGCGTCCGCGTGGACAGGCGGCCGGTGAACACGACGCCACCAGAGTCGGGCAGTTCCACCGCCGCGCTCAGCAGCGGGTGGCCGGCGTCGCCGAGGCCCGCCGACGTGAGGTCGCCCGCCTCCTCGGGCGCCACCAGCCAGTAGTCCTTGTGCTGGAACGCGTAGCTCGGCAGCGGCACCTGCCGCGCGCCGGGGAAGATGGTCGTCCACTCCGGACTGACACCCCTGGTGTGCAGCCGTGCCAACGCCCGCAGGATGGTGTCGACCCCATCCTCACCGCGTCGCAGCGACGGCACGAACGTCAGGTCGTCGGCGTCCGGCAGGTCGGCAACACATTCCGCGCCCATGCCGGACAACACGGCGTCGGGCCCCAGCTCCAGGAACGTGGTCACGCCAAGCCCGACCATCGTGGTGATCCCGTCGGCGAACCGGACGGCCTCACGAACGTGTCGGACCCAATACTCCGGATCGGTCGACTCGACAACGGAACCAGTCAGGTTCGACACGATCGGGATCGTGGGCGCCGCGAACGACACCCCCGCCAACACAGCACGGAACTCGTCGAGCATCGGCGCCATCAGCGGCGAGTGGAACGCGTGCGACACCCGCAACTGCCTGACCTTGAACCCGCAGGACCCGGCCAGCTCGTCGATGGCATCGGCGCGGCCGGACACCACGACCGACGACGGCCCGTTGACGGCGGCGACGGAGACGCGGTCGTCGAGAAGAGCCGTGATCTCGTCCTCGGACGCCTGGACGGCGAGCATCGCGCCGCCCGTGGGCAGGGCCTGCATCAGCCGGCCCCGCGCGGCGACTACCCGACACGTGTCCGCGAGCGACCACACACCGGCCACGTGTGCGGCCGCCAGCTCGCCGATCGAGTGCCCGGCCACCACCTCCGGCCGGATCCCCCACGACTCCAGCAACCGGAACAACGCGACCTCGACCGCGAACAGCGCGGGCTGCGCGTAGCCCGTCTGGTTGAGCGCCACCTCGTCGTCCAACGGCAGCGCGAACGGGAACCGCGCGCACACCTCGTCGTACGCCGCCGCGAACGCGGGGAACGCCGCGTACAGTTCGCGGCCCATGCCGACGCGCTGCGCACCCTGGCCGGTGAACAGCACCGCGAGCCGACCGGACGAGACCTCGCCGGTGACGACGTTCGGCGCGGACCTCCCAGAGGCGAGCGCCGCCAGACCGGCGAGATGATCACCGAGGACGACCGCCCGGTGCTCCAGCCCGGCACGCGTGGTGGCGAGGGAGAAACCGACATCGGCGACGTCCACCTCGGACACCGCGACCGCCAGCCTGCCGGCCTGCGCGGTCAGCGCCGCCGCCGACCGGGCTGACAGCACCCACGGCACGACCGGCACGCTCACCGAGCCCGGTGCCGCGGCGGGGTCGTCCGGCGCCTCTTCGATGATCACGTGCGAGTTGGTGCCGCTGATGCCGAACGACGACACCGCGGCGCGGCGCGGGGTCTCCCCGGCCGGCCACGCCTGCTGTGCGGTCAGTAGCGACACCGAACCGGCCGACCAGTCGACCTTCGGCGTCGGCTCGTCCACGTGCAGTGTCCTGGGCAGTTGCCCGTTCCGCATGGCCTGCACCATCTTGATGACACCCGCGACGCCGGCGGCCGCCTGCGTGTGCCCGATGTTCGACTTGATCGAACCGAGCCACAGCGGCCGGTCCCGGTCCCGCCCGTACGTGGCCAACAGCGCCTGCGCCTCGATCGGGTCACCCAGCGAGGTGCCGGTACCGTGCGCCTCCACCGCGTCCACGTCCGATGTGGACAGTTGGGCGTCGGCGAGCGCGGCACGGATCACCCGCTGCTGCGACGGCCCGTTCGGCGCGGTCAGCCCGTTGGACGCACCGTCCTGGTTGACGGCGGTGCCGCGGATCACCGCGAGGATCTGGTGCCCGTTCGCTCGCGCGTCCGACAGCCGCTCGACGAGGAGCATGCCGACGCCCTCGCTCCAGCCACTGCCGTCGGCGCCCGCGGCGAACGACTTGCAGCGTGCGTCTGGCGCGAGGCCGCGCTGGCGGGAGAACTCGGTGAACGCCTCCGGGGTGGACATGACGGTCACACCGCCGGCCAGCGCGAGGGTGCACTCGCCGGCCCGCACGGCTCGCACCGCGAGGTGCAGCGCCACGAGCGACGACGAGCACGCCGTGTCGACGGTGACCGCGGGCCCTTCCAGACCGAGCACATAGGACACCCGGCCGGACGCGACACTGCCGGCCGTGCCGGTGCCGAGCAGGCCTTCCAGCTCCTCGGGGTACACCCGGAAACCACTCGCGTAGTCGTGGTACATCACGCCGGCGTACACACCGGTCCTGCTGCCGCGCAGCGTGTTCGGGTCGATGCCGGCGGACTCGAGCGCCTCCCAGGACGCCTCCAGCAGCAGCCGCTGTTGCGGGTCCATGGCGAGCGCCTCACGCGGCGAGATGCCGAAGAACTCGGCGTCGAAGCCGGCCGCGCCGACCAGGAAACCACCCTCGCGCACATAGGACTTGCCTGGCGCGGCCGGGTCCGGGTCGAACAGTTTCTCAACGTCCCAACCCCGGTCCTCCGGGAACGCGCAAATACCGTCGCGACCATTCGCGACGAGTTCCCACAAATCCTCCGGCGAACGCACACCGCCGGGTAACCGGCACGCCATTCCCACGATGGCGATCGGCTCGCTCGACTCGGCGACCAGCTCCTGGTTCCACTGCCAGAGCCGCTCGTTCTCCTTGAGCGTCTCGCGCAGTGCCTCGACGAGCTCCTCGGAGGAGGTGGCCATCAGATTCTCCGCTCTACCAGCATCATTCGCGACTCGCCGGCCCTACCAGGCTAACCAGGAATGCCGCACCGTCCGGTAACTCAGAACCCATCCGAATTGCACCGGTAAATCAACTCAGAGCGGAATGTTGCCGTGCGTGCCACGAGGGCGACCACCCGTGTCGAAAGCGTCCGCGAATGCCGTCGCGAGTCGCCATCTCGTCTGCGCGGGGTCGACCACCTCGTCGACGACGCCGAGCTCCATGCCCCGGTCCAACCCGCCCGCGGTGCGCAGCTGCTCCTCGACGAGCACGGCCCGCAGCGCCTCCCGCTCGTCGTCGGCGACCGCGGCGAGCTTCTTGCGGTGCAGGATGCCGACCGCGGACTCCGCCCCCATCACGGCGACCTCGGCCGCCGGCCACGCGAACACCGCCGTGGCGCCGAGCGAACGGGAGTTCATGGCGATGTACGCGCCGCCGTAGGACTTCCGCGTCACCAGCGTCACGCGCGGCACGGACGCCTCCGCGAAGGCGTACAACAGTTTCGCGCCGCGCCGGACCACGCCGTCCCACTCTTGGCCGACACCGGGCAGATAGCCGGGCACGTCCACCAGCACCAGCAACGGAATGCCGAAGCCGTCGCACATCCGCACGAACCGCGCGGACTTCTCCGCCGACAGCGAGTCGAGACAGCCGGCCTTGCGGATCGGGTTGTTCGCGACCACGCCGACGGTCCCGCCGCAGAGCCGGCCGAAGCCGACCACCACGTTCGGCGCCCACTTCGGCTGCAGCTCGAGGAAGTCGTCGTCGAGCATCGCGCGCACCAACGGCTTCACGTCGTACGCGCGGCGCGCCGACTCGGGCAGCAACGCACGCAGGTCGTGCTGCGGGCCGGTGGTCGCCGGGTCGAACATCCCGGGACTCGCCAGCAGTGACACCAGAGCGCGGGTCTGGTCCAGAGCGTCCTGTTCGGACTTCGCGACCACATGTGTGACGCCGGACTTGCGGCTGTGCGCGTCCGGCCCGCCGAGACCGATCATGTCGATCTCCTCGCCGGTGACGCTGCGCACGACGTCCGGCCCGGTGATGAACACCCGCGCGTCCGGCGCCATGATCACGACGTCGGTGAGCGCGGGCCCGTACGCCGCCCCGCCGGCCGCCGGGCCGAGCACCACGGAGATCTGGGGCATCCGCCCGGAGTTGCGCACCATCGACCGGAAGATCTGCCCGATCCCGTGCATGGCCTCGACCCCGCTCGCGAGCTTCGCGCCTGCCGAGTGCCACAGCCCGATGACCGGCACCTCCTCGACGGCCGCGAGGTCGATGGCCGCGGTGATCCGCCGGCACTCCTCGATCCCGATGGCGCCGCCCTTGCGGGTGGCGTCGGTGCAGAACGCGACGACCCGTTGCCCGCCGACCCATCCGCGCACCGAGGTGACCGCGACGTCGTCGCGGCGCTGCAACTCGGTCAGCGAGCCGGGATCGAGCAGCCGGGTCAGACGTAAGAGCGGGTCACGCGGGTCGGACGACGCGGCGTCGATCGCTGTGCTCACGGTGGACCGTCCTCAATGTCCTATTAAAAGAGAGTTGTGAATAACCCTCTCAATTCACAGCGCGGTGCAGACCTGCCCAGAACCGTTCTCGCAGCTCGCGCCGCAGGATCTTGCCGCTCGGGTTGCGGGGCACCGCGTCGATGAACTCGTAGCGCAGGGGGGTCTTGAACGCGGCCAGCCGGCCGGACAGGAACCCGGCGAGGTCGGCGGCGACGAGCTGACTACCTTGCGTGGCAACGACGAACGCGTGCACGGCTTCGCCCCAGCGCTCGTCCGGCACGCCGACGACGGCGACCTCGGCGACGTCCGGGTGCGTGCCGATCACGTTCTCGATCTCGGCCGGGTACACGTTCTCGCCGGCGACGATGATCATGTCCTTGATGCGGTCGCGGATGAACAGGTAGCCGTCGGCGTCGAGGTAGCCCGCGTCGCCGGTGCGGACCCAACCGTCGACCAGCGTCGCGGCCGTGGCGTCCGGCCGCTGCCAGTACTCGAGCATGGCGCCCGGAGTGCGCAGGCACACCTCGCCGACCTCGCCGGCCGGCAGCGGATCGCCGTCCACGTCGCGGATCTCGACGCCGAAGCCGGGGTAGGGCCGGCCGGCGGCCTGGAGCTTGTCGCCACCGAGCACGTGGTCGGCCGGGGGCAGGCACAGCGCGGTGTTGCCGGTCTCCGTCAGCCCGTAGATCTGGGCGAGGTCGCAGCCGAACACCTCGATGCACTTGGACAGCAGCGTCTCCGAGATCGGCGAGCCGCCGTAGACGATCTTGCGCAGTGTGGTGAAGTCCGCTTTGGACACTCCTGGCTCGGCCAGCACCTGACGCAGCATCGCCGGCACCATGCACGTGGTGGTGACGCCGAGCGTGCGGATCAGCTCGACCGCGTCCGGCGGCGTGAACGCACGCATGAGCACGTTGGTGACGCCGGCGGCGAAGCCCTGCACGGCCCACCACAGCCCGCCGACGTGGAAGCCCGGCACCCCGACGAGGCTCCGGTCGCCCGGCCGGAAGTCGATCCAGTCCACCCCGGCCGCGGCGAGCGCGTCCCGCACGGCGAAGAAGCTGCGGTGCGCGAGCACCACGCCCTTTGGCAGGCCGGTGGTGCCGCTCGTGTACATCTCGATCACCGGGTCGTCCGGCGCCACCCTGGTCAGCACCTCGGAGTCCGGGTAGGACCGCACCCAGTCGACGAACCCGGCGCCCGGTTCCCCCGGCCGGTCCAGCGCGACGATCCGCACCCGCTGCGGCAACCCGGCGACGACCTTCTCTGCGAGGTCGGCCGCGTCCGCGTCGACGAACAGCAGCGTGCTGCCCGAGTCGGCGAGCACGTGCTCGACCTCGGCGGCGGCGAGCCGCCAGTTGACCGGCACCAGCACGGTGCCGCTCTTCGCGGCGCCGAACACCAGCTCGTAGTAGTGCTCGGACTCCTTGCCGAGGTAGGCGAGCCGGTCGCCCGGCTTCAGCCCGGCCGCGCGGATGCCGTGCGCGACCTGCTTGCTGACTCGATACAGCGACGCGTAGTCAACACGCCGGCCCTGACACAGCATGGCCGGCTGGTCCGCCAGCGTGGTCGCGTGCACCCGAGCCAGCTCGGCAAGAGTCCGGACTCTCATGCCGCGACCTGGCCCGCGTTCGCGTTCGGCGGGTCGACGAGGGCGAGCAGCACCTCGCCGTCCGAGCGGCCCTTGTCGTTGTCCCAGAACCGGCAGGTGGTCTGGGTGAGCAGCACGGGCCTGCGCACGTTGCTCTCCGTGAACGAGGTGAAGGCGACCTCGCCGCGGAACGTGGACGAGTAGATCTGCGACCGGTACACGCTGCGGAACCGGGTGATCAGAATGTTCGGTAGCTGCCGAACCCAGTAGTTCTCGACCGTCCACGCGGCGAGCTCCGGCACCACTTTCTCTTTGATCGACTTGACGATCAGGTAATACGCGAGCTGGTCGTAGCAGATGTTGAACTCGGCCACGTTGACGTGCGCGGTGGTCTCCAGATAACACGGGCTCGGCACATAGAACTCGCCCCGGGCGACGGCCAGACCGTCCTTCACCGAAATCGTCGCCGACTGCAGATAGCGGCAGTCGTCGTGATACGGCCGCAGCACTCGGGAAAGCAATTCCGGGTCCGGCCCGAAACGGGTCGGCGCCGGCGAGAGCACAGCGGGTTCGATATTCGGTTTGGTCGCGATGGAACGGGTCATCTCGTGCCTCCTCATAGAACCGCGGGGCGGTAATCCTCCAGTAACCGGTGAGCTTTTCTCAGCGTGTGATGACGTCGAGCAACTGCTCGGAGGTCAGCCTGCGGTCACCGAGCACCGGCGCGGCCGACAGCAGCGCCATGTGCAGCGCCTGGAGCCGGACCGACGGCTCGATGCCCAGCTCGTGCATCATCCGTCTGCGGAAGTCGCGGAACACGTCCAGCGCGGCCGACGTGCGCCCCGACCGGTGCAGGGCGACCATGAGCAGCGCGTGCGCGGACTCGTGCAGCGGGTTCTCCACGGCGAGCGACGCCAGCTCGGACACCATTTCCTGGTGGCTGCCAAGGCACAGGTCGGCCTCGATGCGCATCATGTGCGCGTAGCACCTGCGCTCCTCGAGCCGCACGATCTGCGCCCTGGTCCTGGTGCCCCAGTGTCCACAGTGGATGATCGAGCCGCGCCACAGCCCCAGCGCGCGGTGCAGGCAGTCGGCGGCCTGCTCGTGGCGGCCCTCCCGCAGACCGGCGCTGCCCTCGTCGACGAGCCGCTCGAACTCGGTGATGTCGAGCTGTGCAGGCTCGACCCGCAGGATGTAGCCGCCGGAGTAGGTGAGCAGCATCTTGTTGTTCACGTACTCCGCGGAAAGCCCCAGACTGCTGCGGAACAAACCACGCAGCTTGAACACGTAGGTCTGCAACGTCGCCGGCGCGGAACGTGGCGGCGCGTCGTCCCAGACCTCGCGCAACAGCTCGTTCGCGCCGACCGCGCGATTGGCGTTGAGCAACAGCGTCACGAGTATCGCGCGGAGTTTCGGCGCGCTCGGGGCGATGTCGATGCCGCCGTAGGAGATGACGAGCGGTCCGAGCAGCTCGAACCTCAGGTCCGGCACCACCCGCGATTCAGCCCGGCCGCCGCCCGGCTGCGTGCTCTCCAGAAGCAGTGCGAGGAGGTCGCTTTTCTCGGCCGGGGACATCGACCCCAGTTCGCTCAGTTGCAGGCTCATTTCGACCTCGCAGATCTTCTGGTGCACGTAGGTCACTCGAATGCGACTCGAACGGTATCCAGGGAAAGCAAGCCGGCGATAGTGACCACGTCACTATCGCGCAGTGAAGACACACACACGGGGTCATGAGTGTGGCACTGGTTCCCGCGACCCCGACTCGTGCAGAGTTCTAGCTGCGATCGCCACCGCTGCACACCACACCACAGCTAAACCTTCGCCACACCACCATCTTCGAGGAGTTCCCATGTCCGCGAGCACCGCAGAACTCGTGATGTCCTTATTCGCCGATGGCACGGCCGATGACCGGCTGGTGACCACCGATCTCGTGATCGACGAGCTGGACTCGTGGGTCAACCCGAGCGCCGCTCAGTCGATTCCCTGCATCTGGTCGATCGTGAGCGGCGCGCCGCTTTCGGAGGTCCAGGTGCCATGAGTGCCCCAGTCTCGCCCGCGTCGCCGCTCGTCGGCTTCAAGCGGCACCTGCGGGTGGATGTGGTTCAGGGTGAAGCCGTCTACGTGGTCGCCGAGCGCGGGGTCACCGCGCTGCGCGGCACACACGCCGAGGCACTCGTGCCTCTGCTCGACGGCACCCGGGACCTGTCCGCCCTGCGCCGTGCGCTGCCGGACGGCGTCGCGGGCGAGGGGGTGGGGACACTGCTGCTGCGTCTGATGGAGGCCGGTCTGGTCGTGCTGCGGCCGCCGGCGAGTCCGGGCGCGGACGAGCGGGCCCTCGCCTACTGGGAGGCCGGCGGCCTCGAACCCAACGAGGCCACCAGCAACACCACCACGAAGTGCGTCCAGCTCATCACGGTGGGCACCATCTGCGGCGACGACATGGACGTCGCCGCCGCGATGGCGGCGCTCAGCGGCGACGGGCTCACCGTGGTGACCCGCGCCGACGGCCGGCTCGACGACGCGAGCGAGCTGTCGATCGTGCTGTGCGACGACTACCTCGCACCAGAGCTCGGCGAACTCGACACCGCGCACCGCGCGACCGGGCGTCCGTGGCTCCTCGCGAAACCGCTCGGCACCCAGACCTGGCTCGGCCCGGTGTTCGGCTCGCCGGACGCCGCGTGCTGGCAGTGCCTCGCCGGGCGCCAGTGGGCGCACCGCCAGGCGGAGGCACACGTGCAGGCCGCGCTCGGCCGCCGAGGTCCCGCCGAACGACCGCCGGTGTGCGTGCCGCCGATGGCCGCGACCGCGTTGCACCTCGTCGCGCTCGAGACCATGAAGTGGCTCGCCGGCTACCGCTACGACGGACAGCGCATGATCTGGACGTTCTCGAGCCTCGACCTGCGCGGCAGCCACCACGAGCTGCGCCCCCGCCCGCAGTGCCACGCGTGCGGCGACGACGGGCTCCAGCGCGCGCTGGCCGACCGGCCGGTCCGGATCGCGAGCCGCGCCAAGACCTCCCGCAGCGGCGGCGGCCACCGGTCGATGCCCCCGCAGGACGTGTTCGACCGCTACCGGCACCTGATCAGCCCGGTCACCGGCGTCCTCAAGGAGATCAACCAGGACCGCAGGGGACCCGCGTTCTTCAACTCGTTCCGTGCCGGCCCCAACCTGGCCATGGGCGCGCGGAGCTTCGACAGCATGCGCGCGTCGTTGCGTGCGGAGAATGGCGGCAAGGGCATCACCCCGTTGCACGGCAAGGTGAGCGCGCTGTGCGAGGCGCTCGAACGGCACAGTGGTTACTGCCACGGTGACGAGCACCGGGTCCAGGGCAGCTACGAGTCCCTCGCCGAGTACGCGGTCCACCCGAACAGCCTCCTGCTCTACGGCGACCGGCAGCACGCGGAGCGCGCGGAGTGGAACTCGACGCACTCCGGGCTGCAGTACGTGTGCGACCCGTTCGACGAGGCCGCCGTGCTGGACTGGACGCCGGTCTGGTCGCTCACCGACGAGCGGCACCGGTTGCTGCCGACCGGCCAGCTGTACTTCGAGGCGCCCGCGTCCCGCGACGGGAAGTGCTACGTGCGCGCCGACTCCAACGGCAACGCCGCGGGTGCGAGCCTCGAGGACGCCGTCCTGCAAGGGTTGCTTGAGCTCGTCGAGCGGGACTCCGTCGCACTGTGGTGGTACAACCGCACGCCGGCGCCCGGTGTCGACCTCGACACGTTCGCGGACGACTACATCGACGAGCTGCGTGCCGTCTACGCCGGCCTGCACCGCGAGGTGTGGATGCTCGACATCACCGCCGACCTGGGCATTCCCACGCTCGTCGCGATGTCACGGCGCACCGACAAGGCGTGCGAGGACATCATGTTCGGCTTCGGCGCGCACCTCGACCCGAAGGTCGCGGCGATCCGCGCGCTCACCGAGATGAACCAGCTCATGCCCTCGGTCGTGTCGGTAACCGAGGACGGCGGGTACGGCTGGACGGACCCGGACGCGGTCGCCTGGTGGCGGCATGCGACGGTGGCCAACCAGCCGTACGTGACGCCCGATCCGACGCGCAAGTCCCGCACGCCGGCCGATTTCGACTACCGGCCGACCGACGACCTGGCCACCGACGTGGCCACGATCCGCTCGCGCATCGAGGCACAGGGCATGGAGGTGCTCGTGCTCGACCAGACCCGGCCGGACATCGAGCTGCCGGTCGTCAAGGTGCTCGTCCCCGGCCTCCGGCACTTCTGGGCCAGGTTCGCGCCCGGCCGACTGTTCGACGTGCCGGTCCGGCTCGGCCGCCGCGCCACCCCGCTCCCGTACAACGAGCTCAACCCCATACCGCTGTTCGTATGACCGATCGCAGAGGACGCCTCGTGCACGCCAAGCCCGACGCACCGCCGCCAGCGAGCTTTCGGCTGTGGTCCCTGCGTGACGACGTGGTGGTGGACTCGTCCGCCGACCCGCTGACCGTGGTGACGCGGTGGGGTGACATCGAGATCGCGGCGCCGTCGCCGGTGGTCCGCGAGTGCCTCGACCGGATGTCGCTCGGCCCGGTGTCGCTGCCGAAGGTGACCGGCACGGCGCTCGCCGACCTGCACCGGCTGCTCGAACGACTGCATAGCTGCGTGGTGCGTTCGCTCGACGTCGACGACCTCGCCGGGCCGCTGCTGTCGGTGGTGCCGGTCGCCGAGCACGCGCGGTTCGCGCTGCCCGCGATCGGCGGCGAGGACCTCGTGCGGCTGTCCCGGTTCACGGCCATGCGCACGAGCGCGGACGAGCTGGTGCTGGAGTCGCCGCTGGCGCGGCACCGGGTGCTCCTACACCGGTCGCTGCCGAGCAGTGTGGCCGGCACGCTCGGTCGCGCGGTGGCGGTCAATGAGCTGGCGGCCGCCGTCGACTCCGACCTCGGGCTGGTCAGCGAGATCGTGGCGCACCTGGTGGCCGCGGGCGTGGTGGTGCTCGGCGAGCGCGACGAGACGACCGGGCAGCCGGTGTTCGCCGAGGATCGCGACCCCCGGCTCGTCCAGTGGTCGCACCACGACCTGCTGTTCCACACCCGCAGCCGGATGGGCCGCAACGACGAGCCGCTCGGCGCCGCGTACCGGCACGTCGGGGAGATCTCGCCGCAGCCGGCCGTGAAACCGGCGCCGCCGGGGCCGCGGATCCCGTTGCACCGCCCGGACCTCGCGGACCTGCGCACCACCGACCCGGCGCTCACCGAGGTCATCGAGTCGCGCCGGTCGTTCCGCGAGCTCGCGCCGCTGTCGGTGACCGAGCTCGGCGACCTGCTGTTCCGCACCGCGCGGGTCCGGTCGTTCCGCGACGCCACCGGCGCGGGCGGCGTGCGGTACCCGGTCACCGACCGGCCCTACCCGAGCAGCGACTCGCTCTACGAGCTGGAGCTGTACGTGAGCGTCGACGCCTGCGAGGGTCTCGAGCGCGGCGTGTACCACTACGACCCCGCCGAGCACGCGCTCACGCTGCTCAGCACCGAGGAGTCACGGCTCGCGGAGTTGCTCGACGACGCGAAGGTGCTGACCGGCACGCTGCGCAGGCCGCCGGCGCTGATCACCATGACCGCGCGGATGGCGCGGCTGTCGTGGGTGTACGACGGCATCGCCTACGCGACGGCGCTCAAGCACGTCGGGGTGCTTCAGCAGACCCTGTACCTCGTGGCGACCGCCATGGGGCTGGCGCCGTGCGCGCTCGCCGTGGGGGACAGCGACGCCGCCACCGAGGCACTCGGGCTGGACTGGCCGGCCGAGGTGAGCATCGGGGAGTTCGTGGTCGGCCGCCGTGCGTGAGCAACCGATTACTCGCATCGGACATCCTGGACCGTACGCGGTGTTGTCATCGGCCGAACGGTCGAGCAATTTGTTCAACACTCCCCCAATTGGGGTGTCATAGGGGAAAATAGGAACCGGCCGTCTAGTTCGGACACTCCCGGACGGGCGGCCGGCGGGTCGCTCGAACGGGACGGGTTCACCGCAGGGATCGTGATGCGGGCCGGTGGCGTGGTAGAACTCCGTCGGCCGCAACGGGTTGCGGGGAGAGGTCGCCATGATCAGGGTGATGCTGGCCGAGGACATGCACATGGTCCGAGGCGCCTTGGTCGCCCTGCTGCGCCTGGAACCCGACATCGAGGTCGTCGCCGACGTGTCCACCGGCACCGACATCCTCCCGACCGCGCTGAAGCACGAGCCGGACGTCGCGGTCATCGACATCGACCTGCCCGGCAAGGACGGCCTCACCGCCGCGGCCGAGCTGCACGAGCGCGTCCCGAAAACGCGCACCCTCATCCTCACCGGCCTCGGCCGGCCGGGCACCCTGCGGCGGGCGCTGTCCGCCCGTGTCGGCGGCTTCATACTGAAGGACGCTCCCCCGAAGGAGCTGGCGGACGCGATCCGCAGCGTCGCGGCGGGCCGGCGGGTGATCGACAGCCAGCTCGCGCTCGCCGCATGGGACAGCGCCGACTGCCCGCTGACCGCACGCGAGATCGAGGTGCTCCGCCTCGCGTCGGAAGGCATGGAGGCGGTGGAGATCGCCGCCGCGCTCTTCCTGTCGGCCGGCACGGTTCGCAACTACCTGACGACGATCATCGGAAAGCTGAACGCCCGCAACCGGGTCGACGCGATCCGGATCGCCGGTTCCGCCGGCTGGCTCTAGGCAGGCGCCAGTTTCTGCGAGACCACCTTGCTCGTCTGCTTCACCGGCAACGGCACGGCGGCGCACAGGCGGAACCGGTCCTCACCGCAGCGCTCGTGATGCAGCGTGCCGCCCAGCTCCGCCGCGCGGCCGGCCAGGTTCTGCAGGCCGCCGCCACCGTGGGAGCTCACGTCGGCGGGCACCGGGCGGACACCGTCGTTCACGATCTCTATCGACACGGTCATGCCGTCCTGACGGACGTTGACCTCACACCACTCCGCCTTGCTGTGCCGCAGCAGGTTCGTGATGCCCTCGCGCAGGACGGTCGCCAGCACGGTCGACACCGCGACCGGCAGGTCCCGGTAGTCGAGCTTCATCCGCACCTCGACGTCGGCCGCGGCGAGCACCCAGCGCGCGGACCGGCACTCGTCCTCAATGGACAGCTCGCGATAGCTGCTGGACACCGTCCGCACATCCGCGAGCGCCTGCCGGGCGATGCCGAGAATCTCGACCAGCTCGTCCTTCGCCTGGGCCGGGTTCTTCGTCACCAGCCGGTGGGTCAGCTCGCTCTTCAACGTGATCGCGGACAGGCTGTAACCGAGCAGGTCGTGCAGGTCACGGGCGAAACGCAGCCGCTCCCGCACCACGGCCATCTGCGCCATTTCGGCGCGCGCCGCGTGCAATTCCACAACCAATGAGGCAAGCCGGGAAAGACCATAAACGACGAATCCGGTGACCAAAGTGGAAATGGCCGAATACGCGATGTCGACGATCGACCCGGTGAACAGTCCCTGTAGCACCCCCATGCTCGCGACGACCGAGGCGAACGCGCCCCAGGCGAAGAACGCCGGCAGCACAAGGAGCGTGCTGCCGGCGAGGAAGCCGGGCATGGCCGCCCACGCGTCGTTGAACCTGATCATCGGGAGGTAAACCAGGCCGGCCTGGACCGCGAGCAACCCGTAGCCGAGCGGCGAGCGTAATCGACCCTGCGGACCGCTGAACCAAAGCAATTGCAGCAACAACAACACGACGATGCAACAGAACGAGAGCGCGACGCTCGCGAGGTTCTGGCCCTGCTCGTAAACGATCCGGAGGAACCCGACCGCGGTCAGCCCGATGAACACCGCGGCCACGACGCCCCGCGCGAGGCGGGCAGGTGGCAGCGGCGCAAACGATGCTCGCGCGGCGACGTCCGACTCGTCAGCCCCTGAAGTCACGCCGGTACCACCTATCGTCCGACTGAATCGCCCTTTTCGATCGGCCGAGAACACGAGTTGTGCTCACAACGGTGAACAACTCGCGCAGCTAAATATATTACACTCGGCATCTTCACCGGTGTCAAATGTCAACTGCGTTAACACGTTGCCATTACTGAACAGTTTCGAATGGGCGCCGGTAGCAACGGTGCGTGTCCGGCCGCTCACGCCGGCAGAACGGGCCTGACCAGTAAAAACGCACGGGCCCGTTTGGACTGTGAAAATTAGGCCGAACGGTTCAACGGCGGCGCGGTGGAATTAGCGGAGAGTGCCGAATCCGCGATCGGCCGCGCACCGTAAGTAATACGCACCCCGCCGCGACCATGAACCCCGCAGGCCGACCACCACGCGACTCATGCCGCGTCCGCCAACCGCGCGGCCAGGTACTCGCTCAGCACCGCGCCGATCTCCGACAGCGCCGCCGGCGTGGCCATCTGGTTGTGCTCGCACCTGATCTTGTGAATCGCCACGTGGCCGGTGATGTGCGGGCGCCAGGTCGGCGGCGTCGGCGAGTCGGCGGTCTTCCCCTCCGTCGCGACGAACAGCACCGCGTCGCCGTCGAAGCGCCCAAGCCGGTACCCCGGCCCGATCCGCGTGTGTGACACGAAGGCCCGGTACACGGCGTCCAGGTGTCTCGGCTCGAGCGCCGCAAGCAGCCCGACCCCCTGCTCCTCCAACGCGAGCGCCACCTGGTCGTCCGTGATGTCTCCGTCCGACACGTCGTCGCGGTCGAAACCGGCCTGCCCCAACACCTCCACCAGGAAGTCGCGTTTCAGTGGCATCGGCTGGTCGCCCCACGCGGCCGGGATCGGGTACGAGTCCAGCAGCGCCAGCAGCTCGACCTCGGCGCCCTGCGCCTGCAGCCGCACCGCCACCTCGTGCGCGAGCACCCCGCCGAACGACCACCCCACCAGCCGATACGGCCCCGGCCACACCCGCCGGATCTCGCGCACATAGTCCTCGACCATCGCCGGCACGGTCGCCGGCACCGGTTCGTCCCGTTCCAGGCCCCGCGACTGCACACCGTAGATCGGCACGTCCACGTCGAGACTGGTGATCAGCCCCGCGTACGACCAGCTCAACCCGCCGGCCGGCGGCAGACAGAACAACGGCGCCGACCCGCCGTCCGCCCGCAGCGGCAGCAACACGTCGAACGCACTCCGCTCACCAGACCCCAAGCTGCCGACCAGCTTCGCCACCGTCGGCGCGTCGAACACGTGCCGGATGCCGATCTTGACGCCGAACTCCGCCTTGATCCGGTTGATCAGCTTCGCCACCAGCAGCGAATGGCCGCCGAGTGCGAAGAAGTCGTCGTCGATGCTGACCGACGGCATGCCGAGTGTCTCCGCGAACAACCCGCACAGGAGCCGTTCCGCATCCGTCGTCGGCTCTCGCCCGCCCGCCGACTCGATCGACGGCGCCGGCAGCGCGGCCCGGTCGAGCTTGCCGTTCGCGTTCACCGGCAGCCGGTCCAGCTCGACGAACGCGGGCGGCACCATGTAGTCCGGCAGCCGGTCGGCCACGTAGGCCCGCAGCGCCGCCGGCTCGAACGCGGCGCCGACGACATACGCGGCGAGCCGCCCGTCCCACACCGTCACCGCCGCCTGCGTGACGTCCGGGTGCCCGGCGAGCACGGCCTCGATCTCGCCAAGCTCGATCCGGTAGCCACGGATCTTGACCTGGTTGTCCGCGCGACCCAGGTACTCCAGGTTGCCGTCCGGCCGCCACCGGCCGAGATCGCCGGTGCGGTACATCCGCTCACCGGGCCGGAACGGGTTGGCGACGAACCGTTCGGCCGTCAGCTCCGGCCGGTCGTGGTAGCCGCGCGCGAGCGGCCGGCCGGCGAGGTACAGCTCGCCGACGACCCCGGGCGGCAGCAGCCGGTGGGACGCGTCGAGCACGTACCCGCGCGTGTTCGCGACCGGCCGGCCGACGATGGGGGTGTCGCTGTCGGACAGCCGGCAGAACAGAGTGTCCACAGTGCACTCGGTGGGCCCGTACAGGTTGTACGCCGCGATGTCCGGCGTCGCGCGCAGCGCCGACCACAGTGCGGGCCCGGCCGCCTCGCCGCCGAGCGCGAGCACCGCCGGGTGGTGCCGGCCGTCCTCGAGCAGCCCGACCGCGACCATCTCCTCGGCGTAGGTCGGGGTCAGGTCGAGGAAGTCGATCTTCCGGTCGACCACGTAGTCGACCATGGCCCTCGGGTCGCGGCGGGTGTCGTCGTCGACGAAGTGCAGCTCATGCCCGGCGAGCAGCCAGAGCAGCCCCTCCCACGAGGTGTCGAACGACAGCGACGCGGTGAGCGCGACCGCGAACCGGCGGCCCGCTGCCTCCCGGTCGATCAGCTCGGCTCGGTGGTGCGCGTACAGGTTGACCATGCCCCCATGCTCCAGAACCACCCCCTTGGGGCGACCGGTCGAACCGGACGTGTAGATCAGGCACAGCGGATCATTCGGCGCCAGGTCCACATCGGACAGGTTGTGATCCGGGTAGCCCTCGGCGCTGTCCGGTCGAATGGCCGTGGTGCCAGCCGGTTCGCCTCGGTCGGTGATCACGAGCCGCGATCCGCTGTCCGCCAACATGAACGCGACCCGCTCAGCCGGGTAGTCGATGTCGATCGGCACGTACGCGGCGCCGGACTTGAGCACGGCCAGCAACGCGACGATCGTGTCAGCGGTGCGCGGCAACAGCAACGCGACCCGCTCCCACGGGCCCGCACCGTACTCGACCAGCATCCTGGCGAGTTGGTTGGCGCGCGCGTTCAGCTCGGCGAAGTCCATGGTGGTCTCGCCGGACACCAGCGCCGTGTCGTGCGGGCTCGCGGCGACGCGCGCCTCGAACAGCTCCGGGATCGTCGCGTGTGGAGTGTCGCGGGCCGTGTCGTTCCACGTGTGCAACAACGTGTGCCGTTCGCCGGGCAGCAGCAGGTCGACCTGTTCGATCGGACAGTCCGGGCTCGTGGCCGCCCGCCGCAGCAACGCCGCGAACCGCTGGAGGTGCGTCTCCAGTTCACCGTCCGTGTAGCAGCTTGGGTTCGCGTCGAGTGTCACCCGCAGACCGGTGCCGTCGGTGCGGTCGTAGATGTTGAGGACCATGTCCTCGACGAGTCCCGCGGTGACGTTGTGTACGGCGCCGGGCAGTCCGGCGAACGTGAGCCCGTAGTCGAACGCCATCATGTTGACCGACGGGCCGAACAGCTTCCGGTCGCCGCCCACCAGCCGCAGGTCGCGGCGGAGCTGCTCGTAGCGGTAGCGGAAGTGCGGCCGGATCGCACGCAGCTCGGCGGCGTGCGCGCGAGCGATGTCGGCAAGACTGTCGGTGCCGGTCACCGGCACCCGCAGCCGCACCGCGTTGGTGACCATGCACGGCACCCGCAGCGACACCGAACCGAGCCGGACCATGACCGGCAACGTCAGCGGCACGATCGGTGCGCCGGTCATCCGGTGCAGGTAGGCGGCGAACGCGGCGCCGACGACATCGCTCCAGTACACGCCAGCACTTTTGGCGACACTCTTCAACAGATCCACAGTAGACACATCAAGATCCAGCCCACGCCGCAGCACCGATCGGGCGAGCGGTCCGGTGCGGGTCGCGAGCGTCGGCGGGTCGATGCCGTCGTCGGCACGCGCCAGCCAGAACTCGCGGTCCAGACGGCACTGTTCCGACGCGAGGTACTCGCGATCTTCGGCTACGACGTCGGCCAACGAGCCGAACTTCGCGGCGGGCGGCTCGACACCGGCGACGAACGCGGTGTACACCTCGGCCACCCGACGCGCGACGAGCGACAGCCCGAAACCGTCAAGTGCGATGTGGTGCACCCGCTGATACCAAAGGAAACGCGCGGGACCAACCCGCAACAGTGCGTGCCCGAAAAGCGGATCACCAGTGATGTCCACCGCGCGCGCCAGATCGGCGTCCATCCACTCCCGTGCGGCCGCCTCATCACGCAGGTCGACCTGGTGAAATATCCACTCCGGACGGCACGGGCGCTGGACCGCGCCACCGTCCGCCGTCTCGACGAACACCATGTTGAGCGCGTCGGTCTCGTCGACCGCACGTCGCACGGCCGAGGCGAACAGGTTCCGGTCGAGAGCGCCGTGGATCTCCACGTACTCGGCGATGTTGAACGCGGGGTTGTCGCGCTCGAGCTGCTGACCGGTCCAGATACCTTGCTGGGCCGAGGAAAGGTCGAGATCAGACACGGGGGTTCTCCGGGATGCGCAGGAGCAGCGCCGTCAGGTCGGCGAGATGCGGCCGTTCGGCGAGCTCGACGAAGCTGACGTCCACTCCGGACTCACGCCAGCGTTCGAGCAGGGTCATGAGACGCAGGGAGTCCAGCCCGAGCTCGAAGAGGTTGGCGTCGCCGGACATGGCGTCCGGCGCGACGCAGAGAAGCTCGGCGATGTCCGCACGGATGGACGCGGGAGTCAACATGGCGCGCTCACATCGTCCTGGCGACCGGGACGCGTCGCCGGTCGTCGTCCAGCGCGTTGACGAGGTCGCGGCGGGCCCGCGCAACCCGGGACCGGATGGTGCCGACCGGGCACCCGCAGGCGAGCGCGGCCTCCGCGTAGGGCAGACCGATGACCTGGGTGAGCACGAACGCGTCGCGGCGTTCCGGCGACAGCGTGCGCAGCGCCTGGTTGAGTGCGACCGCGTCGTCCGGGCCTGCCACCCGCGCCGCCGGCTGCCGTTCCGCGGCGTCCTGCCAGTCGTCGCCGGCCGACAGCCGGGGTCTGCTCATCGCCGCACGCACATGGTCGACCGCGACCCGGCGCGCGATGGAGAACAGCCACGGCCGGGCGTGGCTGCGCGCGGAGAACGTGTTCATACTGCGCAGCGCGCGGACGAACGTCTCCTGGGTGAGGTCCTCGGCGTCCGTCGGGCCGGCGAGATGGGTGAGGAAACGCCACACGTCGCGTTGCGTCGCCCGGATGAACTCGCCCGCCGCGGCCTTGTCGCCGCGGCCGGCGGCCAGCGCCAACCTGGTGATCGCAACGTCTGAGGATCGGTCCGCCATAGGTCGAACCATAACCAGGGATCCGGTCCGGACAGCGGGCTCAAGTGGGAATATAGCGAGATTTCAGAGCCCGTCGGGGGAATGGTCGAGCGGACGTGAGGAATTCATGGGAACTCCGTGACCGGGTCAACCGACCTTACCCACGTGGAGTGTGAGGACTACCAAGAGTTGCTTTCCGCGTACCTCGACGGCGAGGCCGATCCGGGGGCGGTGCGGCAACTGGACATGCACCTTGACGAATGTCTCGCGTGCCGGAACTGGCTGGACCGTGCGGCCAGAGTGACCCGGCTGGCGAGACTCAACCTGGCGGAGCCGTGGCCGGACATCTCGGAAGCGGTGGTCAAACGGCTGTACTCAACCAACTAGGCGCGCGGCGGCGACCGCGGCCTGACCGAGACTGATGCCCCCATCATTGGTCGGTACCCGCCGGTGGCACAGCACCGTGAAACTGTTGACCCGCAAACGATCCACGACCCTCGTGAGCAGCAACAGGTTCTGGAACACGCCGCCGGACAGCGCCACCGTCGACACGCCCGTGCGGTCCCGCAACGCGACGCACGTGCGCACCACCGCGTCGACCACCCCGTTGTGGAACCGCGCGGCGATCACCGGGGTGGCGACGCCCGCGCGCAGGTCCTCCGCCGTGGCGCGGACCAGATCCGCGCCGCGCACAACCATGTCGTCGGTGATCGTCGCGAGGTAGCCGCCGCGTTCGTCGACGTCCGCCACCTGCTCGAGCTCGATGGCCGCCTGTCCCTCGTAGTTGATCGCGTCCCGCAGGCCGAGCAGCGCCGACACCGCGTCGAACAGCCGGCCGGCGCTGGAGGTGAGCGGCGAGTTGGCGCCACTCCGCGCGATGGCGAGGACGGCGTCCGCCTTGTTGCGGCGCAACACGTCCAGGTCCGGCGGCGTGCCGTCGTAGGCGGCGTCCAGATAGGACACGGCCATGCGCCACGGCTGCCGGATCGCGGCCGTGCCACCCGGCAGCGGCACCGCGGCGAGATGCCCGACCCGTTCGTACGACACGAGATCGGCGAGCAGGAACTCGCCACCCCAGATGGTGCCGTCGGTACCATAGCCAAGCCCGTCGAGCGCGACACCCAACACCGGGCCGGGTTCACCATTGTCCGCCAGACAGGACGCGATGTGCGCGTGGTGGTGCTGCACGCCGACCAGCTCTACTCCTGGCATGTCGACAGCGTGCTTTGTCGACAGGTACTCCGGGTGCAGGTCGTGCGCGACCACCTCCGGCACGATGTCGAACAACCGTCCGAAGTGGTCGATACCGTCCACGAAGGACCGTAGCGTCTCGTAGTTCTCGAGGTCACCGATGTGGTGTGACACGAACGCGTGCCGATCCTTGACGAGGCAGAACGTGTTCTTCAGCTCGGCCCCGCACGCCAGGATCGGCCGCGGCGCAGGCCAGCGCAACGGCACCGGCTCCGGCACGTACCCGCGCGATCTCCGCACCACGGACTCGCGTCCGAACAGCGGCCGCACCACCGAGTCGTCGGTGCGGATGTGGATGGGCCGGTCGTGGGTGAGGAACGCGTCGGCGATGCCGGTGAGCCGCCGGTCGGCGTCGGCGTCGACGTAGGCGATTGGCTCGTCGGAGAGATTGCCGCTGGTGAGCACGATCGGCGCGCCGACCGCACGAAGCAGGAGGTGGTGCATGGGTGTGTAGGGCAACATCACACCGAGCTGCCGGTTGCCCGGCGCGACGGCGGCGGCGATCGGCGCGTCCAGTTCGCGCAGGCAGTCCGCGCAGGTCGCGCTGTCGGCGGACACGAGTGTGTTCCTTGGGCCACCCGCGTTGCTGGCGACGATGGTGAACCCGCTGACGCCGGTCGGCGCGGCCTCGGTAATGGTGATCCGTTCAACCACGGCGAGCGGCGGCGCGTCCCGCTCGATGGCGACGACGAAGGCGGCTACGCGGTCGGCCGCGCCCTCGATCTCGACGAACACGCCGCCGACGTCGTTGCCGACCCGCCCGGCGAGCCCGAGCGCGGTGGCGAGCGAGTACACGAACGGCCGGAACCCGACGCCCTGGACGACGCCTTCGACGCGAACATCCCGACGTACGCGGTGATCCACCTGGACAGTGTGCGCCCGTCCGACGTGGAACTCCAGTTAACGGTTAACCCCGTCCGCACATGCTGCCGGGCCGCCGGAAATGTTTGTCTGTGTGACACCCCTGCAATTTCGAATGAGGAGGCAACATGCGTGTGCTGCTCAGTGCCGCGCTGATCGGACTGGGACTCGTCACCACTCCCGCGGTGGCGACGGGTCAACCCGACAACACACTGGTTGACGCGGTCGCGAGGGACCTCGGCATCAGCACCACGGCGGCACGGACCCGCCTTGATCAACAGGCCGAGGCGCACCTGGTGGCCGACCGGCTGCCGTCGGTGCCGAACTCGGGCCTGTGGTTCGATGCGGCGACCGGCAAGCTGACGGTCGCGGTCACCACTTCGGCGGCCGCCGAAGTGGTGAAAGCCGTTGGCGCGCAACCGAAGCTCGTGACCCGCTCGCAGGCTGAGCTGGACTCGATCTTCGCGGCCGTGCCGAAGTCGGCGGGCATCACCGGCTACGGCATCGACGTGCGCCGCAACGAGGTGGTCGTCCGAACGCTGACCGACCTGCCCGCCATGACCGGTGTCCGCGTCGAACACGTTGCGGCGCGGCCGGTCCAGCAGGCCGGCGACACCCGACCCGGCAGCCCGTGGTGGCCGGGCGGCGAGTCCAACTGTTCGATAGGTTTCTCGGCGACGGACTCCTCCGGCGGCAAGCACTTCGTGACGGCGGGCCACTGCACGAACGACGCGAACCAGGCGGCGTACGGGGAAAGTGGGCAGCGCAACCGGATCGGCACGTCCAATGTGGGCGGCAACCGCAGTGTGAACGCCCGCGAGGGCGACATGGGTGTGGTGGCGGTGACCGAGCCGGGGTGGAACCCGTCGGCGTCGGTGAACACGTGGGGCGGCGCGCCGATCAC
>Ga0193716_1000267_pt1 | contig 32612 bp, 38 predicted proteins | sample U2c1metaG_FD_145901 | JGI IMG/M metagenome (GOLD analysis project Ga0193716, IMG submission 145901) | Soil microbial communities from a riparian zone of the East river system, Colorado, United States - U2c1 | ecosystem: Environmental > Terrestrial > Soil > Riparian zone | place: USA: East River...
TAAAGTCGGTTCAAACTGATCGGAGGGCAGCCTAGAATTTCCGCTGCGGCAGGTCGCCATTCCTACCCAGGCCTGCCGCAGTTGACGTCAAAAATCTCGTACATCGGGGCGGTAGATTCCTACCGATAAACAAGAGGGAAGTGATTGAATCGCTCCACGGCCGCGATAGCCTCCACTCTTCCTTGCGCGTCATTGGGAACTAGATATCTGCCGATTTAGGGCACTCGAAATATCAAAGCTGCGATACGACTTAGGCATGATTGATATCAAAACCCGGTTCAGCTGCTCACGCTACGGGCGCAGCCAATTTAGCTTCTTGCCGACGCTAAGATTATTTTGTTCCTGCGGATATTCTCCGCTAGCGCTTGCATCTCGCTAAGCAGACGAATTCGCTCCCATGCGGCAGCAAAACCCGGGCCAGCAGTGGCTTCGAATATTCTTCCTTCAACTTGCACAGTTGTCCTGTACCTCTTTTCGTCTAGCGTTATCTCAGCCGTTAGCTGTTCTACCTCCTGTGCGTTTTTCATCTCGGTCCTCCAACTGATTTCAGCCGCGAAGTAGGTTCACACTGATGTGTCTCTGCTGCAGATAATTCCATGCGTAACTGTTGATTTTTGTGCAGCAAATAACAAATAAGTCCTTGCATATCCCGGAGAGAATTCCGCAGTTCGATGGGCCATTCCACAGACAAGCTCGAGGTCGCCATTGCCGCATCATCGAGGAAAGGCGGCACTACCGGCCTACCGTCGCGCTCGCGCGTTCCATCATTTAGCAAATCCATTTGCCCTCCACTGATGCCAACTTGTCTAATCTCAAAATGGGCGACGTTCTGGTTTCCGAGTTTCTGAAAAGAATTCGCTCATAGCGACAACTCATCGTGGGTATCTCCCATCGACTCAGCAAGTGTTATGCCTGAAGTTCACACCAAAAAGCCTAAACGAAATGGCGCTGACACGATAATGACAGGACACCTTGTCATTTTGTGACACTGGCAATATCGCTTGTCGAAGACAACTTGAGGATTAGCCATATGCGAGTCAGCAGGTGGGTGCGGATGAAATTAGAGTAGTTGACCTAAGGTGGCAAGGGTTGTCATGTATTGATTCGGTGCCATGTCATGGAGCTTTGTCGCTAACCATCTATAAAGCCACGCTTGATAGCGATAGTCACCGCATGAGTTCGATCGTTTGCGTCAAGTTTTGTCAGAATACTTTTCATGTGCCCTTTGATGGTGGCCTCGGATACGGACAACTGCGCCCCGATAATCTTGTTGGAATTTTCGGCCGCGACTCGTCGCAATACCTCGACCTCGCGGTCACTGAGAGCATCTTCCGTTACATGGTCAGCGAGTTCAGCCGCTATCTCGGGAGGTATTCTACGTCTCCCAGCATTCACTGCCCGGATTGTATCCAACAACTCTCTACGCAACATGTTCTTCAGAAGATAACCGGAAGCGCCAGCCTTCAAGGCTCGAAGAGCCTGCACATCTCCTTGGTAGGTTGTGAGCACGATGAATCGGGCGTTGGGAAATTCAGTTCGTATCGCAATCATTGTATCGATACCATTCAAGCCCGGCATTTGCAGGTCCATCAGCGTTACATCAGGACGATGCTGGCGAAACAATTCAATGGCCTCGCGTCCATCAACCGCTTCGGCGACGAGCTCGATGTCATCTTCGCCTTCGATCACGGCCGCAATCCCTTCGCGTAACAAAGGGTGATCATCCACTGCTAGAACTTTGATCCTTCTAGTCATAACGTTACACCTCGTAGCATTCTTCCGCCCTCCGCAATCCTTCCAAAGAGAATCGTGACTGTGGTACCGACAGATTATCTGGTCCGGAACCGTTAGTTTCGACTTCAGTGCGAATCATCGTTGCTCCAGAGATTATCTGTTTGCCGATCTTTTGGGTCGATCGTGCATTCCAAGCAATCCCCAATGTCCGGTCTTTCCGACCGTCAACATTTGCTGGCTCATTCCTATTCCAAATCCCTCCGCAACTCGCCAAGACGGGCGCGCAACGAATGTTCGGAGAATATTTATGACGTATGGAAATTCATGGCATTGGCCTTCAATAGATTTCTGAAATTCAACGATACGCTAGGAGCACTGGCAGTTTGGGCGCTCTAAAGGATATGCAAAGACCCCTACTTTCGAGATTGCCTAGATCTCTTGTTGTCGCTAACCTTCCGATGTGCAGAGACTATTTTCTATGTTTCCTGCGGGACTGGTCGGGGTGGCACTCCTCATATTGCGGGTTTCCGTAGCCATAACAATATTGATCAACGCGGCTGAACGCTGGGTGTTGGCAACTTCCTTCTGGATCGTAGTTGGATTAGGATTGGCTGCATTGTCCTTGTTCCTTGGCCTACTAACTCCATACTTGTCGCTAATCTCCGTAGCTCTTCAGATGACTGTACTTGTATCAGGGAGTGGCAATCGCTTTCAGTTGCTCACGTCTATTGTTGGGAGTGGAATCATCTCTGTGCTTGGGCCCGGAGCATACTCCCTGGACTCTCGCATCTTCGGGAGAAGACTTCTGGAGTTGCCCTCTAAAAGGTAGGATGACAGCGGCGCCAAACGTTCCGAGTGATTATGTCAAGCTTTACATCGCTTTAAGGCAAGTTGAGGGAGGTACTCCTTCGGTATCCGAAAGAGGCTGATTGGCCTAGCCTAATGGGGATTTTCCTTAGGTCGAACAAACCGGATACTCCAATCGAAGCCAATCGTTAGAGGAGGTCCAGATGGCTCAGCTCGAGGGAGTGCAGACCACAACAGCCAATGATTCTTCATTCTCAACCAATCCGCATCGTGGGTTTACTGCGAAGACTAGTGAGTTTGATGACGGCCTTTCGGCCTTTCACGCTGTACGTCGCAAGCTATTCGGGACTGCCTACCGCATGCTCAGAAGTGCAGCTGAGGCAGAGGACGTCATTCAGGACGTGTGGTTGCGGTGGCAGACTACAAATCGAAGCGACGTTCTCGATCCTCCGGCCTTTATGATGACGATAACAATCCGGATGTGCATCAACCTATGTCGATCCGCCCGCTCACGCCGTGAAACATCCGTCGGGACGTGGCTTTCAGAGCCCATAGATAATGGCGCTGATCCGTGTCAGGGTGCGGAGCGCATGGAGGCGCTCAAGTCCGCTGTCCTGATGCTCCTCGAGAAGCTCCGTCCGGCTGAACGAGCGGCGTACGTTCTTCGAGAAGCCTTTGATTATTCATCCCGTCAGATCGCCGAAGTCCTCCAACTGAAGGAAACAAATGTTCGACAGCTGCTCACCCGTGCCCGTAGACATATTGCTAAGGGGCGTCGAGCTTGGTCAAGTTCGGCAGAGCAACGCAGGCTTTTGGCTGCCTTCGCCGGTGCTGCCGAGAGTGGCAATTTGGCTGAACTGGAATGCCTTTTTGCGCCACATGCCTCTTTTGAGACAAGTGGTGGTAATAGCAGTGACACGAGGAACCAAGATTCCATGGTTAATCAGGAGCACTTTGCGCAAACTCTCACATGGTGTCACAAAACTACAGGGTATTCGGTCTTATCGAGTACAGCAGCCAGTTGTGAGGGCCTGGATGACAATCTTAGCGAAATGGAAATTAGCAATATCGATTTCCTACCTGTATGTGGGTTACTTAGTACAGGCATCGCTTGCGAGTGAGCAAATACACCTGTCTGGCTTATAGGTATTGCCGCAGTCTACCCGGGGCGGTGGCTAAGGTATGCAAACGCAGGGGAGCTGGGTTTTCGCGATTTCTCCAGCTTATCCTTGGTGAAGGAGAATCGCAGACAACTGAGGAACCCTGCGTGTTTGCATTTGAAGATAATAAGCCAAGTGTTCCGGAGATAGGCTGACCGCTCGCTTTCGTCGTAGGTAGTTTGCTGGAAGGCTGTTTTAGTCGGAATGCTAAAGGCTCCAAACGAAAGAAGGTACGCACGTCAGGTCCGCCATTTGCACAAAATGACAGACCTGCTTATTGGCTTCCCATTTCAAAGATCCCCTACTCACCTACGCCTAATAGGCGTTTGATCCAGTGCCAACGGACTGTTTTGCCGTAGAGTGTATATGCGATCGCGGCTGGAATCGCAAGCTCAATCTCTGTACCAGCACCCTCTTGGCTCCAAATCTTTAGCTGCCCGCCGATATTTTGGGTTCGCTCGCGCATGCCGACCAGCCCCCAATGTCCGTCCTTGCCCCGAAGCAGTAGATCCTGATCAATCCCCACTCCATCATCTCGAACGCTTAGCCGTACACGGTTATGGTCATACGTGATTTCAACCTCGATTTTAGAGGACTTCGAATGTTGAAAAGCATTCGTGAGTGCTTCTTGCCCAATTCCGTATACCTCGTCGCCGACCGTTGGATCGAGTGGTTGCGGTGTCCCTATAACGCTAAGGCTGAAAGGGATTGCATGATTCTGTCTGAGCTCTTCTCCGCATGCAACCAGCCTGGCCTGGAGCTCGTTAGCGGATATCTCATCCTGACGAAGATCACGGACGCGTTCTCGACCCTCGAGTAGAACTCCGTCGGCGCGGTCTAGCACTTTCTCCATCAAATTGCGTGCAGGATGATCCTCAGGAATTGTCTTCATCACGGCGGCAAACCGCAACACTAAGCCCTGAAAGCCTTGCAGGAGCGTGTCATGCAACTCACGGGCGATGCGCGCTCGTTCTTCCATTCGTGCACCGAGGCGCTCATGAACCTGCGCTGTAACTTGTTTCAACCGCAGCAGGTAAAGCAACCACAGGCATCCGGCCAGGGCGACGATGCAAAGAATCCTGAACCATAATGTTTGATCGAAGGCAGGTAACACAACAAAATGTAGGGTTGATCCGTCATCGTTCCAGACGCCGTCGTTGTTACACGCGATCACACGAAATTGATAAGAGCCCGGATCAAGATTCGTGTAGAAAACTTCCCGGCGCGTTCCCGCCTCCTGCCACTCCTTGTCTTGTCCCTCAAGCTTATAGCGAAAGCGAACACGTTCGGGAATAGTAAGACTCGTGGCCGTATAGGCTATTTGCAAATTTCTAGTTCGGGGAGGCAATCTCAAAAATGGGAAAGTGTTATATTTCTTGCCATTAGCAACAACAGACTCAACCCATACGAGCGGGGCCACCGCATTCCGCACAACCCGCTTGGGATCAATCCAAGCTACCGCGTTCGTTGTGGCGAACCAAATGCGACCATCGGTTGTTTGCACGGCTGACGGTGAAGCGAGGGATCCCCTAAGTTCCGCAGTGAACCCATCCAGCAAGCCGAAACTCTCGAATTCCACTTTGCCGGAGTCCAACTGTTGAAGCTGAGCTTCTGGAATATGAATCACTCCCCGCTTTTCAGAGAACCATAGCCCGTCGTCAGGATCGGCAACGATTCCAGCAATGCTGCCGAAGGCGCCGCCATCCGATGGAGTTACTGGCCGAAAACGACTGCCATCAAAAAAATCCAGACCGAATTCGCCGCCAATCCAGATGTTAGTCCCTTTGCCCTGAATAGTCGTGACGACTCCTACGTGAACGCCGTCTTTGCCAGAAAAGATCTTGACTCCATCTTGATCCAACATCGCGATCGTATTCGCGAATCCAAACCATATACGTCCATGTGAATCCGTAAACTCACTGGTAGCGACACCCTGTGGACCACCGAGGCTTTCAAGCCTGGTCCAACCGGACCGTTCCAATCGAAAGGTTCCTGACTCCATAGATATCCACAACCTGCCCGATAGGTCTTGAGTGATAGCTTTGACGCGCGATTGGAGACTCACAGCGATCCCATCTGCTGTCGGCAGTTCGAGTCGGCGCAGCATTCGTCCCCGTCCCGCAGGCACAGCTACACCGTAGTCGTAGGTTACTCCTCGCTGGGTCGAGCCAATCGTATCCACCCGTTCGTCGGCAAGACGGAAGATCGACCACGGCGTCGCGACCCAGACAGAACCACTCGGATCGCGATAGACGCAATCAACGTACCGATCACGCAGTTGTGTAACAATTTTGTCATTTCTGAATGTTCAACAGAACCTGAGGTCCAATACCCGCAGCCCAAAGCCCACCTTGGTCACCCGCCGCCAGCGCGCTTGTAGTAAAGGAGTGCAACGATGGGATCGGCAAAGCACCGTGATACGAAATTGGCTGGACGTGAACCGAGACGACAGGACTTTGCCGGAATCGATCTAGGCCGCCGTTCGTGCCGATCCATAGATTGCCCTCACGGTCTTCGAGCACGCAGTTTACGTAGTCACTTGTCAGGCCATTTTGCGGCGTGAATTCCTCCTCCTCAGGACTGTGGAACTGCCATGCAGACGGCCCGCTAACCTTCGGTCGTTGGAGACGATCCGGGTACGGAACTCGACGGATTCCATTTCCGAGAGTGGTAATCCAAAGACTCCCGTGATTGTCAAATGTAATTGCCTGTGACCCAACAAGGATTGCTGGCCCCGACCTTCCGATGTTTTTCCCAGGCAACGGAACGGGGCGTACGCCATAGCCCGTTTCGGCCATCCACAATGTGCCGTCTGATGATTCGGCAAAGCCTCTAACACGAAGGAGACCCTGTACGGCTACCTGAAACTGGTTTCCTCCCTCCACGAGAAAGGCAACGCTGGTTGGCGTGCCCACCCAAACCGTACCGGCACGACTCACGAAAACAGTATTGTCTGGACCTGCGAACCCCTGATCAGTTCCGATCTTTCTCCAGCGTGAACCCTCAAGTCTAGCGAGCCCATCCTTCCCGGCGGCTATCCAAATCGCACCCTGCCGGTCACGCGTAAATGCCAACACTGCACTAGAAGGAAGCCCCTCCGGCTTACCATAATTGGTCACCGTCCCATTCGTAATAAGGCTGACTCCTCCATACCGATAGCCGACCCACAGCCCGCCATCTGGTGTGGCAAATAGAGAGATCACATTGCGTTGCGTAAAGATCAGACCGGATTGCGATTTGAACGGTTGAAATTGAATTCCGTCGAAACGAAATAATCCGGTTGCAGTTCCTAGCCACAAAAAGCCATCTGTAGTTTGGGCCAACGTATGTACCTGGCCCGGCGCTCCCTCGATGTAGGTCCAGCCCGTGTGATAGAGCTGGTCGAGCGCTCGGTCACGGTCGATCCCATACACAGGATTGCAGAAAAACAGACTCACTAAGCAGAACCATAAACTCTGTTTTCTAAACCATTCGCTCGTCTTTTTCTCTGTTTGCTGAGTGCGACCTGTCATAGTGTGGATCGGTTGGGGACTTCATTCTGAATCATCGGATTCATCTTAGCTTTTGTCGGCTGCACTTGATGCCGAAGTTTGGCAGGACGAGAAAAATCCGAGTAGTATTTGACCTCTCCGGAATATGATAAATTCCGGTTAGGGACGTCAATTGGAATTTCAACGCCTCGCACTGGCCCCCTAGGAAGCGCCTGGCGACGAAGCCGAGTCGAATCGTCTCCGGTCCGCAGGCAGCCTATTCGAGTACGATGGCGGGACGCAGAAGACGTATCAACTCATGGTCCAGGCAATGGACCTTTCGATAGGTCGTGAGATCGACGCACCGCGAGAGAAGGTTTGTCGGAAAATACGATCGTCGTCTTTAACAGCGACAACGGTGGGAAGCGATTCTCGGATACGTGGTCCATCACCGGCCGAAAGACGGAAGGAGCTCTGCGCATACCGGCAATCATCTCCTGGCCGGTGAGGCCTGCCTCAAACTTCTCCGAGTTGAACTGCACATTGTCATCATCGAATAGTGAAAAAGCGAGTTATATCCAATTTGTCCTCCATAGTGCGGCGCATCATAAACGACCGTCTATGAGTCCTTCTAAATCGCCTCATAAGCCAAGTCGAAAACAAATAGATTAGAACATACTTTTGATCCTCCATTTGGTCAGTGGCTAGGTTCGCGTTTCGACGGCGACGAGACAAAGATATGCACGACGCGACTACGATAGAAACGATGAGATTTTTTATTCGAAGACACGATTCGTTGGAAGAGGGATAGCGAATGGAAACCCATTGAGGAATTTACACGCGCATCGCGTGTTAATAGATCAGGCAATATTACTCGCAAAGCCTCAGGTGGGCCTGTCTGGGGCTTCTTTTTCCGCGTCACCCTTCGTAGATCGCTTCCATCTGGCGCCGGCGTGGCCAACTAGAGCTCGCATTCCGCAAGAGATGGATTGAGCCTCGTAGAAAACTCGATAGGCAGATTTTCTTGCTGGGAATAAAGGCTGGAGAATTCCGGTTCACCATTGACATTGCGGCTACTATCGATGCGATTTATAGAGCGATTTACTATCGGTTGCTCATCGGCAGCGGGACTCTCGATAAGAAGTACATGGATTCGCTCTTTCATCATGTGATGGAAGCCTTGATAGAACAACATCGATCCTAAAGCCTCAAAAGGCTCAAGTCCTCCTGGCGAGAATGGAATAAAAAGCCAGTCCGCGTGTTGTAATGTCCAGCCGCAACGACGCCTGTTTTGCAGGGAATATGCGGCCAATAGAAGTGGCTTACACGCGTACTTAACAACAAACGACGTTTCTCTGTATTTGCCAAAGCACTTTCACTCATTACATAAGAAGGGCGTTAGATGAACATTGCCATACGCACGAAAGCAACATCGTATTTCAGTCATTGGAGCACCGCAATAAGTACCAAGAGAAGAAAACTAAGTGCGGTCTTCGTTTTTGGCGCTCTCGCAACGTCAGTGTTTGGTGGGTGTGCTCAAGCTTTGGGGCAGACACAATCGTCTTGGTATTCTGTAGGCGGAGGCCGCGAAGTTAAAGTCATGATCGTTACCATGTTCGATCTTGAAGCCAAGACCTGGCTTGACCGCCTGGGGCCATGGGACACGATCAGCGTGCCGGGTCTGGCTCCTAATTATCGTGATGTCCATTGCAATCGCAAAGGAGTTTGCGTGATGACAACGGACATGGGACATGCCAATGCGGCTGCATCCCTTATGGCGTTGTCTTTTTCGAATCAGTTCGATCTGCGTCACACTTACTTTCTGATAGCGGGAATCGCCGGAATTGATCCGATGCAAGGCACGCTCGGCTCGGTGGCCTGGGCCAAATATCTGGTGGAGTTCGGCTCTCAGTGGGAGCTTGACTCCCGCGAAAAGCCAGCCGGGTGGCCAAGTGGTTTTGTTGCTGTTGGCGCCAAGACTCCGGATGCTCTCCCCAAGACCGTACTAAATCACACGGAATTGTTCGAGATCAATGCGGATCTTGTGAATGCAGGAGTTTCGTTATCGCAACATGTTGCCCTGGCGGACAGCCCAGAGGCACAAGCCACACGAGCGCAATATACTTATGCGCCCGCAAACAAGCCGCCCACAGTACTTCAATGTGACACGCTTTCGGGCGATACATGGTGGGCTGGCAATCTGATTGGCGAGCGTGCGCGGACGTGGACAAAGCAACTGACGAGTGGCAAGGGTACCTATTGCACATCACAGGAAGAAGATAACGCCACGTACGAGGCGTTAACACGCGCCGCTGCCGCAGGGCGGGTGGACCTGAAGCGAATCGCTGTTCTGCGTGCGGGGTCTGATTTCGATCGTCAGCACAAAGGCCAGACGGCGTCTGAAAGTCTCTTCAGCTTCGAATCTGCGGGAGGTTTTGCGCCGGCACTCGAGAATCTCTATCGAGCAGGAGTTCCTCTGATAACGAACATTGTCGAGCACTGGCCGGATTGGCTTGATGGCGTGCCTGCTCATCCTTCGCAATTAATAGGAAAAGCAAATTAGCCCATGGGTGTGCCGGTAACGCCGTGCGCCCGTAATGATGGTCCACGGCTCGCCACAAATAATCTTCAGAGATCGCTTAAAAATTTGATCAGCGCTGTGCTCACTTCAGCAGGCCGTTCCTGCTGCGTCCAGTGGCCACAATCCTCGAGACACAGCTTTCCACGCAGATCGATGACACGGCTCGAAAGGTTCGCGATAGTTTGCTCCATGCCCGGAAAACGAACAACAACGTCGCGGCCGCCATAAATGTAGAAGGCAGGAACAGTTACTTCTGCGGTGGCAAACGGCGCAAGCAACTCCCAATTCCTATCGATATTCCGATACCAGTTCAGACCACCGGTGAAGCCGGTATCTGTAAATTGTTTGATGAAGTGATCCAGGTCTTGCTCACTTAGCCAGGAGGGGAGTTTCGTCGGCTTAGACATGCCATGGAGCAAACCCTGCGCAGGATCAACCATACAAATTCGATCTGACGGCTGATTTTCGCCAAAACCTGTCCCTAGCATCGTATAAAAAGATGCACGAACGTCGCTCTCCAACTCTGCTTCGGCTATTCCGAGATTCTGGAAGTAGAGGATGGACCAGATGGACTTGTCCCTACGAGGCATTTCATCCTGGCGCACGTCCGATGCCTGGAGGCGGGACACTGTCCCGAGAAGAAGACGACGACCAGATGACAGTGCATTATTTTGGCATCTCGATAGCCCAGCTAGCGACATTCGTATTGGGGACGGGGCGCCCGGTTGAGGACAAGACCGGTCTTACGGGAAGGTATGACGTCACGATCCAGAGGCCGGCTTTGCAGCCGAATGCGCAGCAAGGGGGTGTTTCTGCGCCCGATCTTGGGCCCTCGGCAGCCTCAATTGCCAATCAACTCGGCCTGAAGCTGGAACCGTCAAAAGGACAGGTGGAGACTCTGGTGATCGATCACGTTGAGTCGCCCTCGCCCAATTAGTAGTTAAGGAACCTCCAGAAAACGGGGTTTCGAGATGGTCCGCCGCTTGAACTCCACCGAGGTGTGGAGGGATCGCCAGAACATGCGTTTCGTGCCGATCAAGACCGATGACCAGTTCGATCTGCAGGCACTGCATCGTGTGCGTGATCGCTTGATTCACAAGAAGACCTCGGTCATCAACCAGTTGCGTGCATTTCTGCTTGAGCGCGGTCTGGTGCTTGCGAAGATCCCTGCCAAGCTTCGAGAGCGTATGCCGGAGATCCTCGAGAACGCCGAAGAAGATCTCACTCCGCGTATGTGTACCCACGCGCACCTGCAGGAAATAGTGCGCACCAACACAAATACCTCTGGTTCTTCCGGCAATCGGAGCGCGCATCGGCCAATATCTTGCCCTTTGCAAGGACGATGATGCGATTGGATATCTGCTCGACGACTTCGAGCGTGCCTTGTAACCGATCCAATTATTTGGAGGGCGCCACGACTCGCCGTCAGTCAGACTCGCGTCTTACTTGGCTGACTTTCCAAGCCAGCCTGCCATCAACTCTTCCACCAGCTCAGACAGGTCTCGTGGATCGTCCGTTGTTTTCAGACGATACTCGCACTCTGCGAGCGTTTTCTTGCGCAGGTAATCCAGTGTTGTAGGTATGCCATTGTATTGCGGTTAGTGTGAAACGTTCCTCTCGTCAGAGATGCGTGACTTCGGTCGCTTTCGCTGTGGCTGTACAGAGCGGCTATATTCTTATTTCAGACCGGGCCTAGCCAGCCTTCACCCAGAACCAGAGCTACTTTCCCCACAAGGGGCTTGTAAACGCTCTCCCCAGTACAAAACGTAAATCATCTCCCGGTGCTCTCACCTCAGCAAAGGTCTGGTATCCGCATCGTGCGCGTTAGGTGCACATATCTATTCGGGGTGTTGCGGGTGTCCCCGCTAGATTGGGGAGTCGGAAGACGAGGCCGGGGGCCGCTCGCGGGCGTCGGCTGGAGCTGGGGCAAGGGCGATAGCCCTTACCCCGCCAAAAGTCCAGGATGGAATGGAACTCGGAGAACGGATGTCAATCGACGTCATGTAGCACGTATTCGCGAGCGCTTTTCAATATTTGCCGGGCGGTCGCTTTATGTGGAGCGATACTTGCCAACGTAACAGCGCCCACAAGCGTGCTGCCGATTGCAGTGGCAAGTGCTCGGGGATGCGGCTTCTCCATTTTGGTGAGATGGCTCTCAAGGAGACGGACGAATTTCTCATAACCGAGGAAAGCGATGCTGCGTACATCCTCGCTTGTACGTTTCAGCTCCGACCCGAGCATTGCCAGAGGACATAGATCTACATCGCTGACACCAGGTGATTGGCTGAGGTACAGCTTGATGATCGTCTTCAATGCATCTCGGGGAGACATTCCGGTGGTTCGTTCTTCAAACATTGCGAAGAGATTTGCCAACACCTCTTGATACGCCGCCTCCAGTAACTGCTCTTTGGAAGCGAAGTGACGGTAAAACCCACCCTGAGCAATCCCAGATGCAGACATGATCTCCCGTGTCCCTACAGAAGAAATGCCTTCCGTAAGAAATAGCCGAGCCGCATTCGATACGATTCGCGTTCTCGATTCCGCAGTTTCCGATCTCGATTTCCGCATGAAATAAACCCCACAAAATATTGTCGCACCTTTTAGAGCTCATGTGATCTCTAAACGATGCAAAGAGATTGAATGACATTAATGAAAGGGACCACTAATGGAAAATCACAAACCATTTCAAAACAGCACAAACAACAAACTCTTTCTCGTAACAGGGGCGACTGGTGATACGGGAAGACCCACAGTCAAACTGTTACGTGAGAAGGGCTACCGGGTTCGAGCATTGGCCAGAAGGGAAGACCAACGCGCACAGGACCTACGCAACTTGGGGGCGGAAGTTGTGATTGGCGACATGCTGAATCTCAACGACATACGACAGGCCATCAAAGGAGCTACAGGAGCCTATTTCGTCTTCCCTTTAGCCGATGGTCTCGTTGAGGCATCTGTCATCTTCGCTCAGGCAGCGAAGGAAGAGAACCTCGGACTCATCCTCAATATGTCTCAGAAGCAATCTCGCCCCTTTGCTCACAGCCCGGCGACTACGAAGCATTGGCTCACTGAGCAGGTCTTCAATTGGTCTGGTGTTCCCTCGGTCCACCTTCGAGTCACCTTTTTCGCCGAATGGCTGCTCTACATTGCCCATCTCATTCGCCAGGGACGTTATGTCGTACCCTTTGATGCAGAGAGCCGGTTCGCCCCGATTCCTGCGAGCGACATTGCGCGCGTGATAAGCGGAACACTTGAAAACCCAGCAAAGCATGCTGGTGCTACGTACCATCTGCATGGTCCTGTTGAGTACAGTCATCAGGAAATCGCCGGTGTTCTCTCAAAGACGCTCAACAAATCGATCCTCTTCGAACAGGTGACAGTACCGGAATTCCTTAAGCTGTTGGGTATGGAAGGCGATAAGGCGAAACAGGCACACTTCGAAGCAGTCCGAATAGATCAGCAGGAAGGTCTTCTGGCTGGAACCGATAGCATGGGCACTGAGATCATCGGTCAGCCACTCATGACTCTCGAGGAGTTCATACTCACAAACAGAAGTTCCTTGAGTTAGCTGACTGCGCGGACGCAACCGTAGGTGTCCGCGCCTTCTCGAATTCGCATGAAGCAGTATCGATCAATATCGGACACTACTCTTCTCGCAACAATGCTTGGCTAACGGCTCTTGTTGACTTTCGATTTAGGTACCCGCTCCGGAAGTTTCGTGGGGGTGTTCCATCTCCCTCGGCTTAGACTTACTTACTATTCAAGAGTTCAGCCGAGTTGTTGCGCACGTTGCCGACATCTTTGTTGACCTCAAATGCTTCCATCTCATCGGCGGGGAGAGGCCTCAGCAGGTCAATAGGAGGTTGTTCCGTCACTTCCCGATCGAGCCAGCGGTTGTATTCGCTCTCGTGAAGGATTACTGGCATTCGGGTATGAATGGGAGCCATGACTTCATTCGCATCAGTGGTAATGATGGTGAACGATTGCAGCCAGCTACCATTGGCCGGATCTTTCCACGCATCCCACAAACCGGCGAATCCCATTGGGCGGATTCACCGAGTAGCGCACTTCCCCCGCGCGACTGCCATATGACCTCACCCGAGGACGATCGCGAACCACAGGAGTTAGACCCATGAAGATCACTCACCAGATTTCCGATTCAAGCCAGCACCGGCGAGCTCTCCGTGTCCTCCTGATTGGTTCGGGCGGTAATGGAAGCGCCGTACTTTTTGGACTCCCCTATCTGCATCATGCCCTGATTGCCTGGGGCAAGACGGAGGGGATTGATGTGACGGTGATGGATGCTGACACCGTTTCACGGACCAATTGCGTGCGCCAGCCATTTGGCGCATCCGATGTTGGGCAAAATAAGGCCACTATTCTGGTCAACCGTATCAACCTTTTTCATGGCCTCCATTGGAACTCTCATGAAGGGTTCTTCTCGAAAGAGACGCGGCCTTCTCATAGCACCGGCTTTGACAACACAATAGACTTCGTCATCAGTTGCGTTGATACTCGGGCGGCACGACGCGAGATGCATGAGGCGTTCAACGACAAGACCAGCCCCTGGCGGAACCTTCGGTATTGGTGCGATCTCGGAAACAATGCCAGCAACGGTCAGTTTGTTCTCGGTCAACCTTTGAATAACGTCCATCGCCGCACCAAAGAACGTCTCCGTACCGTGACAGAGCTCTTTCCTTCGATTATGGACACATCTCAGGGTGAAGGCCCTCTGCCAAGTTGCTCCGCAGCAGAAGCCTTGGAGCGTCAAGAACCGTTTATCAACAATGTCTTAGCCACCAGCGCGCTCGCGATGATCACACGACTGCTTCGGTACGGAACCCTGGACCATCATGGCGCTTTCTACAATGCCGAGTCTGGTCGTGCCGTGCCGCTTCCTATTGACCCCAAGGTATGGCAGAAATCGGATCGCCTTCGCCGTCGCCGACACCCGGCCGAGGCAACGAAAGTCGCGTAAGTGGCTGTATACATTGATTTGCTACTTTTTGCATTACAGCTCTGTCTAATTATCTACCCATCTATATTTACAAGTTGACACGGTCCCAATTCAGGATGAGTATGTCAAACCCTGGAGATAATTTTGTCCCAAACAGATCCTTCTAAGCCTTATAGAGTAAGCAGGTTAGCGAGATCAATCAAGAATGGTTCCAAAATAAGTCTCGAAGAGCTAGGTCTTCTGGAGGAAGAGAAGATCGCATTTGTACGAAGGTTGAGGAATCAGTTCGGCCCTCGGATGAAGAGATATCATTCAGTCCACGTTCAAGTAAGAGATCTTGATGGTCAGCGAATCGTGTCCTTCTCGGTCAATGGTCCGGACAATAAAGGCGTGGTCGTCTATCTGGATCAAGACCTGGCTGGAGCTACTCGCATCAACGTCCACGCCGACCAGCTTCGTAGGTTGAATGTCGATTGGGTATCTCTCCTCCTGCCATTTGGCCAACAATGGGCCAACCTCAACCTGAAATTCAAGCGAATCGGACAAAAAGAACCACCTCAACAGAGGCGACACCTTATGCTCGGACAACCCTAAAATCACGCCACGATAATTAACCTCGTTGACGCGCCCAGATGTGTGGGCGCGTTTCTTCGTCTGGAGAAACCATGGCTCAGTCTCAACACTTCTCGCCTGCTGACTTCACCCCCAGCAAGTTCAGCACCGCCGAACAGAAGGCGATATTCGGGAATCAATTGCTGGCGTTTGTTGCGGCAGGGTTCCCTGAGAAGAAGTTCACGAATGCGCTGTACGAGCGCCTGTCCAATTGTTTTGGGTTCATAGCTCACATGAATCGCAACGGCTTCTTCGAAACTTTCTTCACCTGTATCGCTGACAAACTCCGCTTCATCCAAGCTCTCGCCAACGCTCCACGTTACGGCGACCCTGCATACACCTTCTCGGACGTCGAGCGTGCGATCGGTGAGGTGGTTCGTTCGATGGGTTGGGAAGTACGAAACAAGATTGGCGCAGGAAAGCGAGACCATCGAACGGAATCTGCTTACTTCCCTGGCCTCCGAGTTACCGATCATTCGGCGATATGTGCCGAAAGCGCGGTTATTCGTACTAATGCAAAAACATTTGAGATGCTGTAGCTGGGGTTGTTGATCAGAACAGAAGCAAAGCTCAGCGCGACCACGCTTACGCGTAACCTCTCTGGGGAATCAATTCATGGCACAAAGGATTACCGTTGAAGGACAGGGTTGAAAACTAGTGTAGTCATGCTGGGAACCTGACGTTTTGACGCCATCTCCTTCTCGGCTCGGCTCTTAAAGCATTCCACCCCGTCTTTTGCTGAGGCAGTCCAAAACTCTCTCAGAAAATATGTGTTCCCATAGCGATGGAAGACGACGCTTCCCTTTGCGGGAGCTTTTTTAGCTATGGCCGCATGTATAGGTACAAGTATCGCTACCTGATTTGGCCCGCGGAGCAGAAGTAAATTCTCCGATACATTTTTGATCCGATAGACGCCAGCAGGCATCTTCTGGTCTTCGGTTTGAAATGCAAAGGGAATTGTCACCGTGGTTACCTCCCATTGGGCTTTTGCGAATAGGGGCGACATCAACGCACCGATGGTCAGCAGCGAAACGGTTAGAGGGGTACTTAGCAGTGAAGCAAAGCGTAAGTTTCTCATGGCGAATCTCCTTTAGGACTTCGTGAAGCTGCGTGAATCCTGCTGGATAATCAGGGCCAATGGAAGTACCAAGCCGCTGCGAGCCGCACGTACGTCGTACAATCATGCAGTTAGCTATGAAGCCGGAGCGTGACGTTATGCAAACGTCGCCGATTTCTACCGAATCAATCCTCGATCAGTTGAACAAGATCCTCTCCAGTTCGCTTTTTGCGAACGCCGAGCAATCGCGGGCGCTGCTCAAATTCGTAGTTGAACAGGCTGTCAACGAGAGGACAGACCGCTTGAAGGAATACACCGTTGGGGCGGAAGGGCTCGGTCGAGGCGGTTCCTTCGACCCTAGGACCGACACGATTGTCCGGGCGGAGGCCTCGCGCCTTCGAAGTCGTCTGGAGCGTTATTACGCTGACGAGGGAACGAATGATCTTGTAGAGATTACTTTGCCCAAAGGGAACTATGTCCCGCAGTTTCAGAATCGAAAGACAGAGTGGAGCTCGCCGGAAGAAGCAACCGTCAACACAGCGGGATTGGATCCGGCACGCTCTAGAAGCCGCTGGAAGCGACTCAGACCATGGGCGATCTCACTATTCACTATTGTGGTAGCTCTGTTCCTGTTCTTTGTTGGGTTGCTGATACTCAAGCACAGGTCCAAACCGGCAGATTTCCATTCGGTGGTGCTGTTACCGCTCACGAATCTGTCCGGTGACAGTTCGCAGGACTATCTATCGGACGGAGTTACCGACGAACTCATTACCGAACTGGCCCAGGCTACCGGCGTGCCCGTCATCTCGCGCACCTCCGCGATGGTCTACAAAGGCAAACAAAAACCCATGCCTGTGATAGCTCGGGAACTGGGAGTCGATGCAGTCGTAGAAGGGGCTCTCAAACGAACGGGAGACCGATTGAGAATGACCGTTCATCTAATCGACGGCGCCCGCGATAAATCCTTATGGGCGCAGTCCTACGACGGAGACATGAGTAACGTCCGCGCGCTCGAGATAAAGGTTGCAGCAGACCTTGCGGCTCATCTGCGCGCTCCTGCGACGACGCGCCCCCCAATTGGCTCTCTGCGCCCGATCGCCCCAGAAGCCTATGAGGAATATTTGAAAGGGCAGTATCTCTGGGGGAGGTTCGAGAATTGGCAGGCCCTGCGACACTTTGAACGCGCGGCGGCCATTGACCCAGATTACGCTGCCGCCTACGGGGGAATCGCCAAGACCTATTGCCGCCTGGAATATGCGCAGGCTTTGCCTTCGGATATCGCCTTTGCTCAGGCAAGCAACGCCGTGGAAAAGGCGTTCAGTCTTGATAAACAGAACGCAGAGGCTCATGCGGCTCACGCCTATGTGCTAATCTACCGCGACTGGAACTGGCGGGAAGCTGAAGCCGAGCTGCAACGAGCCATCGCAATTGATCCGAGTAACTCGTTTATCTATAGATGGTATTCATCCCTGCTGCTGCGAAAGGGCCGTAAGGCCGACTCGTTCAAGCAGGCCCAGCTTTCAGCCAGGCTGGATCCGGTATCCGTCCAAAGCATAATAACCTACGGAGACCGTCTCCTGCTCGTCGGCAATTTCAAGGAATCCATTGAACAATTCCGGGCCGCAATTGAGTTGGATCCGGCCGGTTCCCGCTGGCGGTTTAGCGTTGCCGAGGCGCTCGAGAAAAGCGGTCAACTGGATCGCGCAGCCACGGAGTTGGGGGAGGCCTATATTGTTCGAGGCGAGCCCGATATAGCCGCCGAATTCAAACGGCAGTATCCGGTGTCCGGCTATACGAAAGCCGCCACCGAAGCACAGCGCGTCCACCTGCATCGAGAAATACAGAAGCTGGAGGACAAACGTGCGAAGGGCGAGTACGTTTCACCCACTGCATACACAAATATCTATGCTGGATTGGAAAACCGCGAAGAGACATTGCGCTGGCTCGATGAGGCCTGCCGGCAGCACTCCAATGCTGCAGTGGAGTTGTTGGACGAACGGTTCGATTTCATTCGTCACGATCCACATTTCGAAAGTATATTCCGAAGCATTCCTTTCTATCACTAGTAGGTCCTGCTTTCCCCTTGAGCCCGAAGGGGAATCCGCGTGTCCGCTTGTGCAGAGCCATCCCTAAAAAAGGCCATTTGAGGTACCTCTTATGATTGCAGCCCTACAGGTCCGCAGCTCGAATTTCCTCTCTTTCCGATAGAGTGGGGGCGCCAATAAACTCGGCGTCGCTTCCGACGACTAAAGAAGACTCGACGCGATCGGCAGATCTACGTCACCGAGGTTTCGGCCTCGTGAACTACTTTGCGTTTGTTGCCGATTTTTTCCTCTCTTTTTTTTTTCCGGTCGCGGCTGTAATACACGAACGGAAATATGACCAGTCGAAACATGTTCACCCAAAATGTAGCTTTCAACTTTAGTTGGCGGACTGTTTCAGAGCTATTTGGCGTCCTGTTTCAGGATTATTTGGCGTACACGGCGTCAGCTTGTGCCTATCACAAGACTGTCCCGCGCCGCTTCAACTACTTCATTGGAGACGAGGTGAAGGTCGTTAACTTACCTCCACTAAAGGCCGAATACATTTGCGCAGACTTGTCTTCGCGCCCTCAGCTTTTCCTTGCAGTCGGACGGCGGACCATACATATTCGGCAAAGTGACGACAACGGCGTTTCTCGTTACTAATCCCGATTCCGACAAACGTCAATTGAGTGCATTGTCCTCGTTATCGCCAATTAGTCAAACCTCAATTCAATTCGACTTCGCGACAGTTCATGCGACCAAGGTGCTCCAATCACTAACCGGCGCGGTTTTACCACGGCTCAAATACAGCAAAGTGATTTGCGTGGCAGATGAAGACGCGCCGGAAGAGCCCCAACGTCAGCAATCCATCGAAGGTGCGTGTGCGGGAGTCCCTCTGGGAGTCTGCGAATGTGGCAAAGGACACGTTGGGGAATTTGAGTGAGCCGATCTTCAAATCCTGAGGAGGCAAGGTCGAAAACGAACGTTGCGTGCCATTCAAACCACCCCCGACACGTCGGATGGATCCTGGCACCATATATTGAGGGCTGTCGAACAAGAAGGGGGCGTTCGTGCCGGAGTCAAGCTTCAGGCGAACGGGCCGCATCCCGTCGGACAGTCGAGTCGAGATGATCAGCGAGCTGAACGAGGGTCCTCTACTTGCCGTCTCAGGCGCCGTCAGCAGCGCAATATGCGGCCCTTTCACGTCTCCGCGCATTGCGGCCGAGTCGTCCAGACAGAGCAGGTTGTGAGCATTGTCGATCACCACATCGAACTGGCCCAGAAAATCTTCGGCGAGGATTCCGCGAAAATGGAGATCGATGGACTCGGGATTCTTGATGTCAAACACGAGTACCTTTTGGCTGGCGACCGCATGGGAGCCCGCTTCGAGCAGATCGAGTTGCGCGAAGGTAGCGGCTGCCTGAAATCCGACTCCTGCTACGACGGCCGAGCCCTGCGTAGTCAGATGGAGCTCAGCGGCCAAAGATGGGTCGATCATCGTCATCTGGGTACCGGTATCCAGGAGAAAGTTGTAGGCGCCGGAGTGGTTGACGGATATCGCCACGATGATCTGGTGGCTGTTTGTGAGACGGAGGGGTACACTTGCGACATTTCCAGGGCAATGCGGTTCTGCGTGAAGTGCCAGGACGATGGTTGTCAGAACAACGAAAGCAGCGAACCGCTTGAAGTTTGACATTGTGAGAGCTCCTCAGCCGAGCTGGCTGAAGACACTCTGGACGCATGGTTCTCCTTGGTCTTGATGGGCTGCTTATCAGTTTCTCGACACGGATCATGAATTTCTTAGGTCGGATTGTGAACTTATGATGGAGAACAAGTCCTTTGTTTTCCGCTTCGTCGACGTTGAGGTTCGCGAGCGGGAGTTCTCGCTGATCAAGGCGGGCACGGTGTTGGCGGTCGAGCCGAAGGCGTTTCGCGTCCTCTTACTCTTGCTGCGCAACCCCCAAAAGTTGATCTCGAAGGAAGAACTGCTGAAAGCCGTCTGGGGCGATACCGCCGTTACCGAGGGTTCCCTTACACGCTGCATCTGGCTGCTGCGGCGTCAGCTGGGCGACGACATCAACGAGCCGCGTTTCATCGAAACCGTGGCCACGGTCGGATACCGGTTCGTGTGCAAGGTCGAGATCTCTGAAGACGGTTCGGGAGATCTGCAGGCGACCGGCGAAGCGAATCGTGTGAATGAGGGTGATTCCTCTGATGCAGATCGACAAGCCAGCTGACGACAGGGAAAGAAGCAGGTTCCGGAGTTGGCTGCTAGCCGGGGCTGTCATTCTCATCGTCGGTCTTGCCACTGCAATCTGGAATCTTCGCCGGCCGCTGTCCGCACCACGCATTACCGACTACGCACAGATTACGCGCGATGGCCAGAGAAAGATCCTGGGGGGGACGGACGGAGCCAGGCTCTACTTCACTCACTGGAACACATCCTCGATCGGCCAGGTTCCCATTGCCGGCGGGCAAATTGCGAAGATTCCTGTCGCATTGCAGGACCCCGGGCTGAAGGACGTCTCTCCGGATGGGTCCCGTCTCCTGATCGCATCGCCTGACGGTGGTCTTTGGAGCATTGGTGTCCTCGGCGATTCCATAAACCATCTTGCAAATGGGAAAGAGGGAGCGTGGTCCCCCGATGGGAGGTCTGTGGTCTACACAGACTCGACGGGAGACATTTACGTTGTGCAGAGCGACGGGAGCAATCCTTATCGGCTAGACGCCTCCACGGGTCCAAGTCCAGGTCGATTGACCTTCGACCTGAGCTGGTCACCGGACGGAAGCAGGATTCGATTCACCAGGAACCACGCGCTCTGGGAGATGTCGTCGAGCGGATCTAAACTCCATGAGCTGATTCCGGATTGGCGCACGTCTATTTGGAAATGTTGCGGACGCTGGACTTCCGATGGAGAATTCTTCATCTTTCTCTCCGGAAACACCGTGACCAGGACCGCGGACACCTGGGGTGGCGCAGCCGAGATGTGGGCAATGGACGAGCGGCAAGGCAGACTGCTGCCGCCACGTGCCGAGCCCATCCCACTGTCCTCTGGCCCGATGCGGTGGGGCTCTCCCATTCCCTCACGCGACGGAAGGAAGATCTTCGTTCGCGGTCTCATTCAACGCGGTGAACTGATCCGCTGGGATGGCCAGTCCGGTCAAATGCGCTCTTACCTTGGCGGCATTTCAGCCGAATATGTGGCCTTCTCAAAGGATGACAAGTTTGTCGCATATACGTCGTTTCCCGACGGTATTCTTTGGAAGAGCAACATCGATGGCAGCGGACTGGTCCAGCTGACGCAGCCCCGGTCTATCCCAAATTGCTTCGTTGGTCGCCAGATGGCACGCAGATCCTTTTCAACGATCTTGTGCCGCCGGGACAACTTGTAATGTACGTTATCCCCTCGCAAGGCGGGGCACCACAACGGCTCCTCCCTGAAGACAATGGCCCTCAAATGGACCCGAACTGGTCGCCGGATGGGAGAAAGGTTGTCTTTAGTTCAGCGGGTCTGCTTACCGGAAGAGCTTATTTCTCATCCAAGGTCGAGTTGCGGGTGCTCGATCTTGCGAGCCACATGGTCTCCGTCGTCCCTGGGTCCAGCGGTGTCTGGTCTCCCCGATGGTCCCCGGACGGCAGATTCATTCTGGGGCTTTCAGACAAGTTCGACGTGAGAATTTTCGAGCTGAAAACCCAACGATGGACAAAGTTGGCCGATGGGCCAGTTCATTGGCTCGCATTGTCGCGGGATAGTCAGTTCGTCTACTTTCTGGATTCGACCCGTAACGTTTCCAGAGTCTCGATCAAAGGGGGGAAGAGTCGAGCGTATGGTCGACCTGACGAGCTTTCCCCACACCGGATGGATGAGCGACTGGATGGGGCTGGACCCGAGCGACGCTCCGCTCCTGCTCCACAACGTGGGAAGCGAAGATCTGTATGCACTGACACTTGATCGAAAGTGAATACCTGCCCTCTTTGCCATCCACGAATCGTGAGAGTAATTTGGAGAATCGCTGATCCCGTCCCATCCGATGGGAGGTAACCCATCACCTACTAGAGGAGGATCTGGACAGTCGGATCGCGGTGCACACCGCGCCGGCGAACATCATTCGGGGGGAGTACTGGTAACGGGCGCCGAATCCTTCGCATTCAGCCATGATGCGATGCAGAAGCGACTCGATCCACGAGCAGGATTGGTCGGGATGTTGGTTTAGGTATAGCATCACGCACCTCCCGGGATGTCGAAGGTTAGGGGAGCCAGTTCTCCAGAAGAAAACGGCAGCCGGCCGATGGAAGAAATCTACGGCCAGCTGTCAGAGTCAGTGAGGCAGGTTAAGTGCAAGTTCTGTGTTCGTAGGTACCGGGCTATTGGCGGCCCGAATGGTTTCTTTCTCCGCATGACTCTTAGGAAGCTCGAAACCGTTCGTTGCACCGGGCGACCAAATCTGGTGGAGGAAGTACTTGTTTCCGTAACGGTGAAATACCAATCTGCCTTTGTCGGTCGGCTTCATCGTTGTAGATCCTATCGCCATCAGGATCTGCGATCGGTTCTGTGCAGTCCCGCGAAGAAGCAGAACGTGGTCGGACAGCGTCCGAATGTCGTACTTCCCGGCCGGCATGACCTCAGAGCCAGTTCGGAAGTCAAATGGGACGGTGGCTATGACATGCTCGGAAGAATTCTGAGCGATGGCGCGGGAGCCTGGTGCGAACGCACTGAGAGCGAAGGCAAAGGCAAGGACTGAGGGGGTGAGGATGGACTTGCGTGATAGGAAGTTCATGATCGTTCTCCTTTGCGACAGTGGCTGCGACTCCATCTGCCTTACTCATTAATGCGAAGACCAGAAAGAATCGCGCCACGGCCGCGGAAACTTTTTTAGCCCGTGCAGTCGAATGAACAGTCAGCCTGAAAATGGTGGAGGAGTACACTTTTCCCAACTTGAAGGGTAGGGTAGTTCCAGGCAACAGATGAACGGGCTCTCATCATGTGCGACCCGCGAAACCTGTCCCGTGCTTATGTGCGGGATCTTGAGGGGCGCCACTGGCTGTAGTTTTGATCGCTATCTTGCCGTTGTTGTTTGAATGAGAGTGTTTCATGTGATGTATCCGTGTTAGCTGTCCGGAGTGGACGCCCTGAGCTGGCATTCTGTGAACTCCCAAGGCCGGCGGCTGCATTCTTGGAGGGCCGGAGAAAGAACGCATGGAATGCGACGCCGCGGCGCGGCGGATTGTTTCTCTGGAGGTGCCAGGAATTCGGAGGGACGCGAAGCGGAAGCAGAAGCCGTGCAGACCGCTAGGGAGTGAGCTGCTTGATGGCAGCAGCCCGCTCCCGGAGAGGTACGAGGAATCAACAGCACAGGCTCTCAATTCAAACCTGGCACAGCTACACTGTACAATCTGCGCGTGTCGTCTCGATCTGCGAGAAACGCGTTTCCTTTCCTTATCCTCTTTGCTTGTGATAATGCGCGGGGAAGCTACTTCTCCATCAGCGTTGAAGGCTGAGTCGATAGCGAATAGTCAGGGCCTCTTCTCCATTGCCATCGAAGACGAGGCCGCACTTCTCCATCACTCGAATAGAAGCCGAGAGAGACGGGAAGGTGTGGGCGATGATGCTGGTGATTCCGGTGCTGGTGTGAAGGTGGTCGATGAGTGCGCGTGTACCTTCGGTGGCGTACCCTTTGCCCTCGAAGCAAGGAAGGATGCCATAGCCGATCTCGCACGTAGTGGGCGGGTCGTCTTTGGCGAAGGCGCCGAGGCAACCGACGAGCGTGCGTGAGTTGTCATGTTCGATTAGTGCGACATAGCGATGCCAGCCAAGCTGGTTAGGGTGATTGGCGAACTGGTCGAGGATGAAGGTAAGGACGTGCGGCTCCCAGTGAACAGGTGGCCACTCGGGATGAATGGCGCAGTTGATCCTCTGGGCGAGGCGATGAAAGTCGCCGTTTGCAGATTGCTCCGCATGAAGGCTATCGGGCGTGATGGCGATGAGCGCTAGGCGCGACGTTCGAATCTCTGGAGTGAGAGGCGATGACATTACGACGATCTCCTGCATCGTTTGAAGGCGTAGAGGGCTCGTCAAGCCAGGGAATGAGTGTAGCAGGGAATCAGCCTTCGTTGCCCCTGCTTTGCAACTCCTTGGGCGCAGTTACGACTACTCCTACACTAAAGGTCGGTTTGAGTCGAAACAGGCCCGACAGGGGGTAGCGGAAAACAGCTTGCGCTTTCTGCTGGCGGTTGAAGCGAGGCGGCGGGAGCCCCGTCAAATCGTTTTGGTGTTGCCGTTGCGCGGTGGAAAGACGATCCGGACGCTATTCATATCGAGAAGTAATGAAGTTTCGTAGCTGCGGCCATCCTTGGTAGTGAAGCCCTTAAGGACATCAGTCTTACCCTTATGGCCAAAGCTGTTTTGTCGGCTTCGTCCTGTTTGGCTGGTGGGTGCATGAGCACACCGACGACCTAACAGGGGCAACTCGACCTGTGCGCACATCGCGTCCGACACTCAGCACCTTCGCCACGGAGATCCCAAGAGACCTTTGGCAGAAATAAGGACTTGTACGGCCAAGTCCGACGTCGACTACCGGCAATGCTGGGAGTGTGACAGCACGGCGCACGGACCCCTGTTGATGTAATGGCTCGTGTATACCCTCGGAGCTGCTATCGGCGCTTACTTCGCAGCATTGCGCATTCGCACGCTAGGGTGGGTTTTCCAATTGTTTCGCTGAGGGTCAGATTGCCGTTCGTCGAAATTTCGTGAAGCCGTGAAGCGTATCGTCGTTGTAAACCCTGTCAGAAGCCCGGCTTTGATGGCCGGGCTTCAACGATTACTCCCTGGTTCAAGGGATGACAGGTGTCAAGATCTGGAGGATGGAAAGACTTGGTTTGCCAGGCTCCAGAAGCTGCTCGCCTGTTTCAAAACATGCGCGTATCGCAGGATTTACTTAACTCTTCTGCCTGTCGCGATGGCTGCATTATCTTCCGTGACCTGTCGAACCTCCCTCCCGTGGTCGACGAGCACAAAATACACCACAAAAGGAGGCCTGCCTGAGGGGATGGAGATCGTTGCCTTTCCAGTGCAATCAGGATTGACGGTGTACGTGCCGGTACCGGGCGTCCATTCCAAGGGAGGTGGCATACCGTTAACAACAACGTGGTCGACCTGGGTAAAATGACCATTGCCGTCAAAACTTTGCATAACTACGCCGCGGACCTGAATGCCGGGTCCGGGAATATTGAGAAGGCCTTCAATAGTGAGACCATAATCGCCATGAAGAGTTTGATTCGAGCAGCCTTTCCCCTCTTCTCTTTCATTGGATTTTTCATTGGACTGGGCGGCCCATGCGGTGGAGTTTACGGAGGCTAAAGCGCAGGCGATCATGACGGGCATCGCCATCCTCGTTAGTTTTAAAACACATCGACTCTGCATTTTCTACACCTCTGTTTGCGTTGATCGTTCTCAAGGGTCGAAGGAAGGACGATTGACAAACCCCTTCCAACGTTTGGGCCCGAATCGACTCGACGAGGTCCGTGCAGCAATATCCGAATCAAACAATGTGCGTCGATTCGAATCCGTGTTCCCAGTTCTGAACGGGGTCGCTGATGTTGGAGGTGTGGATGGCCCAAGTGCTTGCTGAAGCGGAAACGGCCCCAATCAAGTCGGGAACACCTTACTCCAATTGCATGCGAGGCGCTAGTTCCGGGTTGAGTTTTCTGAGGAGGGCCGTTTGCGTCGAAGGTGACCACTCTAGCCGGCATAATTCGTGAAGTATGCGCCTGGATCGACGTATCAAATGCCTTGCACCCCGAGTCCGTTGCAGCGGCTGGCATTGACCTCAAACGCCTTCTTTGAGTGCGGTGCGGAACCCCAACAAAGCAGCTATCGTTCTCAGCATTTGTGGAGTCTAGCTCTTCTGGGAAGCGGGACTATGTGACCTTGGCCATTCTGGTCGGTTGTGCCCTGCGGCGGAATGAACTGGCCGAGCTTGATGTCGAGACTATTCAGCAAAGGGAGGGCGTGGGTCCTGGCCGACTTCGAGGGAAAAGGCCGGCGTATCCGGACGGTGGCTATCCCTGTCTGGGTGAAGAAAGTAGCGCGCTTGCAGCGGTATTGCTGTAGATCACACGCCCCTGACGAGTGGTAAGAAATGCTGCGGCGGAGCTTGCGTCGGCCACAGCTTCAACGTCAGCCAAACGCTGTCGAGTAACGCCCAGGACTTGGCGGACCTGTAGAGCTTTTTGGACAGGCCTGTTACCAATAGTTGAGGTCTTCAGTTTCCGGTTTGCTCATCAATCTGGAGTGCTCACAGATGGTGTATTCGTCAGAGTGTTTCCATGCTTCTACAGACTTGCGGAAAACGCCCGAAGACGCTGATTGAACCCTGCCGCATCGTCCCCAGAAAGCAGCGTGTCCCACGTTGGCCATTACCTGTATTTGAGCATGGGCCAAACCAGCCTTGTGTTGCTCGACAGCAGTTGGTTTGACAACCGCATCATTCGCCCCCTGCGTGATCAGCACCGTCTTAAACAGTGAAGCGCCGCGGCCCACTTGCACATTAAATTTTTGATGCCAAGGCAGCTCAACTAGTCATTTGAAGCTGGATAAATCAAGGTAAACTGATGCTCCATGCAGTTTCTGAACATCATCGAAGCCATTGATGAGTATCTGGACCGCCTCATACAGGTGCGCCGTCTCTTGGCAGATCTCGATCTTCCGCATACTCAGAGAAAGACACGGGCAGTAGTTCTGAGCCGAGCCGCTAAATTGAAGTCCAAAGCGACGGGCAGGCTGACCGCTGACCCTGAAAACCGAGCTTCAAGACCCAAATCTGTACCTCGAAAGATACCCAAGCCTGCAGTTAAAAAGCTGAAGACCGGAAGCTTAATAGAGAACTCTACCAAGATTGACGACGCAACTTTAGCGGTAATTTCCATGGTGCCTCCTGCCACTGTGATGCCGCGTCAGCCAGAGAATCAGAGTGCGAAAGAGAGAGCTATCGTTCGTGGTCGCACAAAGCAACCGTTTAAAAAGAAAGTCGCTCCGTTGAAGTCCCCTGCGAAGACGAACGTATCGGCTCTTGGAGGCACTATCCCGACAGGACCAATTGTTGTTTCGTCACAACAAATCCGAATCGAGCACTCCTTGAGGCAACAAGATGCCGCCATTAGGCGAGATCCTTTTCCATCTCCAAATGCCATCCCACTCACAGCTGAGTTGCTCACACAACGCTGGATTCAAGGCTCACAATCTTTGGCGAGATAATTTCATCTGTGGACAAGCAGGATTGGAGTAGATCGTCGGTCTCTCCCATCAAGGCAGCATCCCGATTAATGGCACTCAATTCGGCCTGCAATCGCTTGTATTCTGCTACTTGGCGGCTCAAATCAATTCATCTTCTCCAGGAGTCTTTCTTACCGTCTGCACCATAGCAGGGGGCCCACCAAGTCTGTAAATCTGACATCACAGATTGAGGGAGTCACGGCCCGACTCCCGATTGAGCGCTACACTCGCAATGCTCGGCGCTCCGCCAAGTATCGCAGCTTGGTGTGCTTTGGTCTCGGGGAGGTCCACACACTACTTCCCCGAGATCCTTTCGAAGATCCCGCCGTGATCGCACCTGTGAGGTGAAACCTCACAATTGTTTGGTGCATAAGTCTTTCATCCCGTCAGAGATTTTGAATAGGATCAACCCATACGTGTCGTTATCTCGTTAGAAAATCCTGGAGCGAAGAAGATTCTGTGAGTGCAGTTATCGCAAACAAAGGCGGTAGCAAAGATCTTTGATCTCATAGACTCCACCTTGCCGAACTGTTCTGACGCCGACGAATTGAGTTTTCCTATTAAGCCACGGTCACCACGTGACTTGCGCACTAATGCTATAAGGCCGAATTTGCGATATTGGCTCACCCAGCGCTGAGCGGTTCGAAACGGGAGCTTGCCATCGGCCGCGACGAGTTGTAGAGGCCGGTTTTTTCCAGATGCGGCTGAATCAGCCGAAAACGAGACATCGCTAGCTCACGAGCTGCTTCGGACACTCCGCCCAGCTCTTGCATGCCAAGACCTTACGCCAATTAGCTCTGAAACACTACGCCAATTAATTCTGAAAGCTACAATCCGTCCAATCCTGATTGCTCTTCTCAGTGGAGCGGGACTTCTACTACTGATCGGCTTCGTAAATGGCTCCAGTCTTCTACTCGTGCGAGCCGAAGGCCGGAGACGCGAGGTCGCCGTTCGCGGCGCACTAGGTGCCTCCCGCGCCAGACTCGTTCGTCAGTTCGCCGTCGAAGGCTTCCTGCTTGCTGTGTCCGGCTGCGGCCTGGGTCTGGCATCTGCTCTGCTCGCGATCAGAATTCTGCCCCATCAGATACCGCGCGCGCGGTCTGTTAGACAACATGCCTTATCTCCAGCAACTCGAGTTCAACAGTCATCTCGCACTCTTCGCGGTGGCAGTTTCAATATTGGGTGGCGCACTCTTCTCCGCGACTGCGGCAATGCAACTCTTTCTCTCTAATATGCAGGTTGGACTGATGGAGGGAGGACGTACAGCCGCTGGCAGAAGCTGGCGTAAAGCCGGGGCAAGCCTCGTGGTCGTAGAGTACCAAGCTTAAAGGCCACAGTAGTTTATTACTCAGCATGAGAGAGGCTCCTGTTAGGGAGGCCATCAGTAAAAGAGATAAGTGAAACTTTGTCAAGATCTAAGCATGAGTCAATCTATTGACGGACGTAAATTAGCAGATAGCACGGTTTATGAGTTCCTCTGAATCGCTCCATAAGCTATGTCACAAACAAACAGAGTGAGAGTCGAATGCATTGGGGAAACGAAACTCGGGTCGAATATCTTGGAAGAGTTGTTGAAGGGAAGCTGAACCAGCAGTTCCCTGAAAGCGGGCTTGGGAAGCGATAAGGCCGTAGTTTCCCAAAACCCGACTTTTCAGACACTTCTATGGCTTCGAGGAACTTTTGTCGTTTGGACGGTGTCAAAAGTGCTAGCGATTCATGACGATTTTAGGCAAATCTGCAAGGCATAAACGTGGCTGAATACTCGATCCGAAACATGCACCCCGCTCGCTGCGAAGCAGCACTCAAGCACTTGCCGCTGAAAATAGCGGAGACGGGCGTCCAGGCATTGGTGATCGATACAATTCACTTCTACATAGAGCTTGTCCCATTACGCCTCGATATACCCTATGTGCATATTTGGAATGCCCATCATGTTGATCTTTCCGGCGCGAGCCCTGCCTGTTATTTCACTTGGCCCTATGAGACCACAGCGCAGGCTCAAGCCAGAAACGCCGAGGGCGTGCGTAGGATCAGACAGATTCTCGCGCCTGTCACAAAGTCTCATGCTGATGAATATGGGCTGAGTATCGACTGGAACGATCCTTACGCCACCCTGTCAAAGCGGCTGTCATTACACAAAGTCCGAGAGAATTTGATTTCCCGATCTCGAACCTGCCTCCGCAGTTCCACTATGCTGGTCCATTTCATGACGATGAAGGACCAGCGCCGCTTCCATTTCCGTGGGAGAAGCTGACGGGAGCGCCATTGATCTATGCTTCCATGGGCACGTTGGTGAATGGTTCAGAGCGTGTTTATCGCAGCATTCTCGAAGTTATGCGGGAATTTCCGGGTTCTCAGCTAGTTCTTTCGGTGGGAAAGAACGTTCTTCCATCCGATCTCGAGCCGATTCCTCCCAACACAATCATAGTATCCCGAGCTCCCCAGCTCGAATTGCTAAAGCGAGCTGCTCTTTGTATCACGCACGCTGGGATGAATACGGTGCTTGAGGCCTTGGCGCACGGTGTGCCTATGGTGGCGATCCCGGTCAGATTTGATCATCCAGGTATAGCAGCCAGAATCGCATACCATGGCGTTGGTGAGTTCATCGAAGTGACGGATCTAACTGCTCACCGGCTTGAATCCCTGATCAAAAGAGTCACAGAGGAGCCACAATACCGCGCCAATGCACAATACTTCGGCAGCGTGATTGCGCAACGACACGGCGTCGAGCTGGCAGCTGACATCATCGAATCAGCATTTGCATAGCCTCGCTATCCCCGACTTCAGATCGTCGCTCAAGGACATCTGCAGGGGTGTCAAAGACAGTCAACAGCTATGGCACTTGTTCAATCCCTTCGGTTGGCAGCGATCGTCGAGTCTTCCCAGGATTCGATTTTCAGCCAAGATTTGAACGGAGTCGTGAGCAGTTGGAATAAGGGGGCTGAATGTATCTTCGGCTATAAGGCGGAAGAGATCATTGGACGACTGAGCACACTAATCATCCCCGCAGAACTTCAGGATGAAGAGCCTGTGATTCTCTGCGCCAAGCTCTGCCGCAAGAATGGCAACGATCTCGAGCAGATCAAGGTCCTGCTCGGCCACTCCTTGATCCAGACCACCGAACGTTATCTGGAGTCGGAGCAAGACATCGAGATCGCGGTGAACGACAACCTAGGACACTAATGGAGACCGCGACTTCTCGCGGAGTTTAGGGACGCCACAATTTGACGAGCGGGGTGCTAATATGCAAACACCTTGCACGGGAACAAGTTTGGTTTCTAGCAACGATGCGACCCGAACCCCAATTTGACTGCGCATGGCAACAGATGAGAACCGAGGAAAACACTATGGAACAGGGAACAGTGAAGTGGTTTAACGATGCCAAGGGGTTTGGCTTCATCAGCCGTCAAAACGGCGAAGACGTTTTCGCACATTACTCCGCAATCACCTCGAGCGGCTTTAAGAGCCTCCAAGAGGGTCAGGCTGTGCAGTTCAATGTGATTAAGGGGCCTAAGGGCTGGCAGGCAGCCGACATTCAGCCTCTTTAAATTGCTTACTTCTTTTGCGAAAGGGACCGGCTTAGCAGACTCGCGCTGAACGGTCGAAGATGCCGCTTGTGGTTTGGAAGCTGGACCGGCTGGGAAGAAATCTGGCCGATTTTGACCCGGCCCTTCGCCAAACTCGAACAGCGCAAGATCCACTTCGAATCGCAGCCGGTGCTGCATTTTCTGAGTACCGTTCGGTTGATACCTTGCACGGAACTTAAAAGCCCGTGCCAACATCCAAGTACTTATGAGTTCACAGGATGTTCCCGAGATTGGAGGCTCCGGAGTCTCTGACTCCGACCCCCTTGCAGTTCGTTTCAACTTCCTAAATACCTATGCGCGTCTGCCGGAGCGCTTCTATGCACGGGTGAATCCAACGCTGGTAGCTGTCCCGAGCCTTGTGAAGATAAATGTGGAACTGGCGCGGTATCTGGGATTGGATCCGGATGCCCTGAAGAGTACGCAGGGAGTCGAGATTCTGGCTGGTAATCGTGTCGCCGAGGGATCCGAGCCCCTGGCGATGGCCTACGCCGGACATCAGTTCGGGCATTTTGTACCCCAGCTCGGCGATGGCCGCGCCAACCTGTTAGGCGAGGTAATTGCGGTTAGCGGTGTGCGCTACGATGTCCAACTCAAGGGATCTGGTCGGACACCCTTCTCTCGTGGAGGCGACGGCCGAGCCGTGCTCGGTCCGGTTTTGCGCGAGTATATCGTGAGCGAGGCCATGGCAGCGTTGGGCGTGCCAAGCACTCGGGCTCTCGCTGCCGTGACGACAGGGGAGCGAGTGTATCGCGAAACGATCTTGCCTGGAGCTGTGTTGACCAGGGTAGCGGCGAGCCACCTCCGCGTAGGAACCTTCCAGTACTTCGCTGCAAAAGGCGACACAGAAGGGACGCGACAACTGGCAGACTATGCGATTGCCCGGCACTATCCAGGAGCATCGCAGGCTAAACAAGCCTACCGGGCCCTGCTGGACGGCGTGATCGCCCGGCAATCAAACTTGGTTGCACAGTGGATGCTCCTCGGCTTCATCCACGGCGTCATGAACACAGATAACACTTCCATCTCGGGAGAGACGATCGACTATGGTCCCTGTGCCTTCATGGAGGCATACGATCCTGCTACTGTCTTCAGCTCCATCGACCAGCAGGGACGCTATGCCTATGCGAACCAACCTCGTGCCATGCTCTGGAATCTGACACGTCTGGCCGAAGCGCTGCTACCGGTTATGGCGGAAGAGGTAGGCGACGACGAAGCCGCACTGGAGTCGGCTAAAGAGGCGCTCTCTGCCTTTGATCCTCAATACGAGGCGGCTCGAAGTGCCGGCTTTCGCCGAAAACTAGGTCTTCTGACCGAACGTCAAGGCGATGCCGCATTGGTCGAAGATCTGTTGGAA
>Ga0193716_1000268_pt1 | contig 32348 bp, 21 predicted proteins | sample U2c1metaG_FD_145901 | JGI IMG/M metagenome (GOLD analysis project Ga0193716, IMG submission 145901) | Soil microbial communities from a riparian zone of the East river system, Colorado, United States - U2c1 | ecosystem: Environmental > Terrestrial > Soil > Riparian zone | place: USA: East River...
CCATGGGAGCCTGGATGAAAGTCAACGGCGAAGCCATTTATGGCACTAAGGCCAGCCCGCTGGCGCCCCTTCCCTGGGGCCGGTGCACCAAAAAAACGGAAAAGAACAGCACGATACTTTACCTGTCCGTTTTTGACTGGCCCGCGAATGGACAACTGGTCGTCCCCGGACTAAAGAATGAAGTGGTTTCCGCAAAATTGCTGGCCGGTGGAACGACGTTAAAAACTACCCCCGGCGCCGATGGGCTCACGATCTCCGTTCCGGCGACCGCGCCCGATGTCATTGCTACCATTATAAAGCTGGAAGTAAAAGGTCTTTAAAAACAACTCAACAGTGAGATTCTCCATAACGATCATTGCGTTATTCGTTACCGCCTTACGCGTCATCGCCGCGCCGGTCACCGTGGTCATCACAGCCTATGGCGCCAAAGGCGACAGCAGCACCCTCAATACTACCTTCATCCAGGCGGCTATCGACGACTGTTCTAAAAGAGGAGGAGGCCGGGTAGTCTTTCCGCCAGGCAAATACCTGTCAGGCACTATTGTCCTGAAAAACAATATCACTCTATACCTGGAAAAGGGCGCCGTCCTGCTGGGAAGCACTAACGTTGACGATTACCAGAATATGGACCCCTTCACCGACGGCCTGGGCGTTGAAGTAGGCTGGGCCCTGTTGGTAGCTGTCGATGCGGAGAACGTCGGGATAGAAGGAGAAGGGGCCATTGACGGACAGGGCTCGCAATTAAAGGCGCGTCAGATCCTGACGGATACCCGGCCCGAATCGCAACGATGGGGTCGCCGCCCCTTTCTGGTCCGGATCGTTCGCTGTACCGGCGTTCAGGTTAAAGGAGTGACGCTCAACTACGCGGCCGCATGGACCTCGCATTACTTCCAGAGCAGACATATACGGATAGAAAAGGTGAAAATAGTAAGCCATGGGGTTGCGCACAACGATGGCATGGATATAGACGGATGCCAGGACGTTCGGATCAAAGAAGGGGACATAGAGAGCGGCGACGACGCACTTTGCTTTAAAACGACTTCCAGCAAGATGGCCTGCAGCGATATCGAAGTCACCGATATGAAATTGAAGAGCGGGCAAGGGGCGATCAAAATGGGGACCGAGTCCATGGCCGCTTTTGAAAACATCAAAATTTCCCGTTGCTATATCTATGATACCCGTAACGGAGGTATTAAACTATTGACCGTGGACGGGGCTCATCTGCGGAATGTAGAGATCTCCGATATCACCATGGTGGAAGTAAAAACGCCCATCCTTATCCGTCTGGGGTCCCGGTTGAGCGTATTCAGGAAGGGCGCCGACACGCAACAGCCCACGGGTGTCCTCGACCAGGTGATCATCCGGAATGTAAAGGCCCGGGCCGCCTATGATGCCCAACTGATGCCACCGTCGGGCATCCTCATTACGGGTGTTCCCGATCATCCCATCACCCGTCTCACGCTGGAAAATATCGATATCAACCTGGCCGGCGGCGGCACCGCGGACAATGCCCGGCAGGTGGTCCCGGAAGCCATCGATAAATACCCGGAAGTAAAGACGTTCGGGCCGCTGGTGCCGGCGTATGGCGTTTGGGCACGTCATGTAGATGGACTGAAATTGATCAATATCCGGTTTACCCTGGGCAGCAATGACCTTCGCCCTGCCTTTATTTGCGAGGATGGTAAAAACATCGAAATATCCCGCTGCAGCATCCCGTCCACCACGGGGGCTCAGGCCATCATCCGGTTGGAGAATGTGCAGGGCGCCCATATAGATAAAGTAGAAGTAAAAGACAGCGCCGCCTCCTTTGTAAGGGTCGAAGGCGTCCATAGTACCGGCATACATCTCTCCGGGAATACCCTTTTAGTTGAAAACCCGTTTGTAAAATAGAAGTTTGTTATCTGCCAATATTGTTGAATAAAATGCGATTTTTGTAAATCCCGCTCTGAGGATAATTTGCGTAGTTGCATGATTATATAAACAAAGGAAAATTGCTCCGCGTATGAAAAAATGGTATATCGTCTTTTTCCTGGCCTTCGGCCTGACTTCCCTACTCCAGGCGCAGCCGATGGCTGAGAATCAGGTCCCCGGTAATGCCATCACCGTTGACCCCTCCGGCAAGGCTGACACACTTTCCCGGGACGAGCGTATGGCCTGGTGGCGGGAGGCGCGTTTTGGCCTTTTTATCCACTGGGGTGTATATGCTGTCCTCGGCGGTAACTATGACGGCCGTCCCATCAACAAAGCCGGAGAGTGGATCATGAATCGGGGTAAGATACCCGTCGCCGAATATCACCAGGTAGCCAACCGTTTCAACCCGGTGAAATATGATCCGGAAGCCTGGGTAAAAATGGCCAAGGACGCCGGCATGAAATACATCGTCATCACGGCCAAGCACCATGATGGCTTTGCGCTGTTCGGCAGCAAGGCGAGCCGGTGGAATGTGGTAGACGCTACGCCCTATGGTCGCGATCTTCTCAAGCCCCTGGCCGAAGCCTGTCGCAAATATGGTATGAAACTCGGCTTCTATTATTCCCAGGCGCAGGACTGGAACAACCCCGGCGGCGCCGTTTCCCGTAAGGTGACTTCCGAAGGCTGGGCCAATCCCGACTCTGCCCGGATCGATGCTTATACGGCAGCGCATGTTGGTCACTGGGATCCTGCGCAGACAACAGAGTCGATGAGCAGCTATATGGACAAAGTGGCGGTTCCCCAGGTAAAGGAATTACTGACCAATTATGGCGATGTCGCTGTTCTCTGGTGGGATACGCCTACGGGAATGACCGATGAATATGCGGCAAAGCTAAAAGGCTTGTTGAGCCTTCAACCTAATATTATTACCAACGACCGCCTCAAACGTCCCGACTATCCCGGCGATTATAAGACACCAGAGCAGAAGATCCCCAATCTCAGCGAGCTCGATGGGAAGGACTGGGAAACCTGTATGACGATGAACGGCACCTGGGGTTTTAAAACTTCCGATCATAACTGGAAGACCCCGACCACGCTGATCCATAATCTCGTGGATATCGCTTCCAAAGGGGGCAACTATTTGCTGAATGTCGGTCCTACGCCGGAAGGAGAGATCCCGCAGCCGAGCATCGACGCGCTGAAGATCGTTGGGATCTGGATGAAGACCAATGGCGAAGCCATCTATGGCACGAAGGCCAGTCCTTTGCCACAGCTGGCATGGGGCCGCTGTACTAAAAAGATGGACGGGGAGCATACGGTTCTTTACCTGTCGGTCTTTGACTGGCCTGCCAATGGAAAGCTGACCGTGTTGGGCATACAAGGAAAGGTTCGTAAAACGAGTCTGCTTGTTGGCGGGAAAAAGCTGGATACGGAAACGACGGCGGATGGTCTGGTTATTCATGTTCCGGCGACTGCTCCCGACGCCATCGCCACGGTGATTAAGGTCGAGATGAAATAAAAGATCGCTTACTAAAAGGGTTTAGTTAAATAAAGGTTGCGTACCGAGCAATTTTGCGCCCCCACTATAATGGGGGCGCAGTCATTTTACTACAACGTCTGCCAAAATAGTTGAATAGATTGCAATTTTTGCAATATGAACGCTGCAAAAAGTTTGCGTAGTTGCAGGAAATAAATAACAGATTGCTTTATTCAACTAAAACTGCTCATATGAAGAGTCTACGGTATGCTTGCATACTCTGCTGTTACCTGCTTTATGCGCTGACTATTTCTGCACAGGCTCCTACCAAGTCTACTCCTCTTACAACTCTCGTCACTGTTCATGGGGTTATCAGCGCTAGCGGCGGCGGACCGCTAGAGGGCGTCAATATACTGATCCGGGGCACTACCCAGGGCACTGCGACAGCCGGTGATGGCAGCTTCCATCTTAGCGTGCAGAGCAATAGTACGCTGGTTATTTCCCATACGGGATATCTGACGCAGGAGCTGAAGGTCGGGAATGGCGATCGGACGTTCAATATCAGCCTCACGGAGAACAGGAATGACCTTGACCAGATCGTCGTGGTAGGATACGGGACCCGGCGGAAGTCAGAGGTCACCGGCGCCATAGTCTCTGTCAGTGCGAAGGCGATCCAGGATGTCCCATCCGCAAACCTGAGCCAGGCCCTACAAGGGCAGGCGGCCGGCATCGATATAACAAAGAGTAACGGTGGCAGCCATCCGGGCCAGTCTCCGAATATTCTGATCAGGGGGAGCCGCTCGGTCAAGGCAGGCAATGGTCCTCTTATCGTCATCGACGGGATTCCTTTCCAGGGGAGCATTGATGACCTCAACCAGGATGATGTGGCTTCGGTGGAAGTGTTGAAAGATGCGTCCTCAACGGCGATATATGGATCGAGGGGCGCAAATGGCGTTATCCTTGTGACGACTAAACGTGGACACTCGGGCCAGCGGCCGACTGTGAGCTATAGCGGATATGCAGGCTTCACGAAATGGGCGGGAGAATATCCGATGATGAACGGACCGCAATACCTGGAGCTGAAGAAGTGGGCGACTTATATCGGCAATCCCGGTGTGTATACGGGGCCGGATGATCCAAACCTGATCAATGGCTCCTTTATCGCATTGGCTCCGGAAGAAAGGCAGGGCATAAGCATCGGCCGCAGCACTGATTGGCAGAAGCTGGTCTATCGTACGGGTATTATGACCGACCATCAGGTGGGTCTGCAAGGCGGTACGGACAATACGCAATATGCTATTGGCGCCGGTTACTATCATGAGCTGGGTGTCTATCCCGGTCAGGGTTTTGACCGGTATACGGTGAAGCTCAGTGTGGACCAGCGGCTGGGCAGTTTCCTGAAGCTGGGGCTGAGCTCACTGAACACTTTTACCGACACAAAGGGCGAGAATGTCAACCCGATGGGGCAGGCGTTGAGGGCGAGTCCGCTTGTTTCCCCATATGACAGCACGGGCAAGATTATAAACGGCTTTCTGCCGGGCAGCGCCAACCAGGTATGGAATCCACTGGCGGATTTTCTGCCAGGAGCATCTGTTGAGAAGCGGCACAGGGTGGGGACCTTTACTACCATCTATCTCGAGGCTAATCTCTGGAAGGGTTTGAAATACCGGTTCAATGGCGGAGCCGAGATCCGCTCGGATATTTATGGTAATTTCTATGGCAGGAATACCACCAATAACCTGGGAGTGCAGTCCACGGCGACCAACTCCACGACGGAAACGACAAGCTATACTTTGGAGAACCTGCTTATTTATGATAAGACCATCGCCAAAAAACACAAGATCAATTTCACCGGACTCTATAGCTTTCAAAAGTACAGTACGCAAAACACGACCTTTAACTATACCAGTGTGTTGTCGGATGGGGCGCAGTTCTACAACCCTGCCCTTGGATCTAATTTCCAGGCGACAAACAGCGACAACAATAATAGCCTCCGACCCTGGGCGATAATCTCCTATATGGGGCGACTGAACTATAGCTTTAATGACAAATACCTGCTGACGCTGACGATGCGCTCGGATGGGTCTTCGGTGCTGGCGCCGGGCAATAAATTCCATGCCTTCCCATCTGCTGCTGCCGCCTGGAATATCACCAGGGAGCATTTTATGGAAGGGTTTAGCAAGCTCTCCAATCTGCGGCTGCGAGCCAGCTATGGAGAAGTCGGCAACTCGGCCATCAGTCCTTTCCAGACATTGGGAGGATTGACCACCCAGACCTATAATTATGGATCGACCAACACGACTGGACTTTATCCCAATGCTGCGCCCAATCCCGGTCTGGGCTGGGAATATACGGCAACGGCCAACCTGGGGATCGACTTCGGCTTCTTCCAGAACCGTCTTTCGGGATCTGTTGAACTCTATCATTCGTATACGAAGGACATGATCATGCCAGTGACCTTGCCTCCTACATCCGGCATTCCTTCGCAGATACTTACCAATATCGGGAAGAGCGAGAACAAGGGAGTCGAGATCCATATTGCCGCGGATATCATCCAGCCAAGATCCAGCAAAGATTTCTCCTGGTCGGCTGATGTCAATTTCTTTATCAATCGTGGACAGATCACGCAGCTGTTGCCGAGTCTTACTACTACCCTGGACGGCAAACCGGCTGATATTGCCGACAAATGGTTTGTAGGAAAACCCATCGGCTCTTTCTATGATTACCAGCGTACGGGAATCTGGCAGGCTACTGGTGCGGATTCGGCGGCTGCGAAGGGTCTTGGCCAGACTATAACGGGCACAAAATCCGTCATCGGGCAGGCTAAGATCGCCGACCGGAATCACAATGGCCAGATCGACGCGCTGGATATGTATGTAGTAGGCTCTCCTCAGCCGAGATGGGAAGGAGGGATGACCCAGCGTTTTGGCTATCGCAATTTTGACTTCACGGTAGTGGCGTTTGCAAGGGTCGGAGGATTGATCTCCTCTGCACTCTATGGGGCAGGGTTTGCCAGCACGATGCAGGGCAACTATAACAACGTGAATGTGGCTTACTGGACGACGAAGAATCCCACGAATGCCTGGTCGGCTGCCAATTCTGCGCAGACCAATCCGGCCAATCACTCCACCTTCGGTTATTTTGACGGCAGTTTCCTGAAGATCCGGAGTCTCACCCTGGGGTATACGCTCCCGACAGCTATTGTAAAAACGATGGGAATGCGATCGGTGAGGTTCTATGCTGCGGCAAAGGACCCCTTTATTCTTTTTTCGCCTTATAGAAATAAATATCATGGCGTTGACCCGGAGACAAATGGCACCCTCAACGTAGATACCCCATCAAGCTGGTCGATGGTATTCGGTCTTAACGTCGGATTCTAATTTTTTAAAACGAAAGCACTAGTATGAAAAAGTCAATTTATAAAATATTTTTACTTGCTACGGCCTTTGCTCCGGCCTGTACCAAACAGCTGAATGAAAACCCCCAATCGCAGTTGACCCCTTCTTTTTTTGCCACGGCCCAGGGCTTCCAATCGGGGCTGGATGCAGCCTATGGCGGCATGCGTAATCTCTGGGGTTCGGAGAATTTCTTTACCCTGGCCTGTATCGGCACCGATGAGTTTCAGACAGGGAACGACGGAACAGGGAATGCTGTCAACTATTACAGCAGCGGTTATACGCCATCAGACGGCAAGGTGTCTGGTATCTGGAGCGGGTGTTACACCTATATCAACACCTGCAACGGGCTTGTGGACTATGGTCCGAAGATTACCGGGATTGATACTGTGAAGAAAGCGGAAATGATGGCCGAGGCGAAATTCCTGCGGGCAAACTATTATTTTACGCTTGTGCAGTTCTGGGGAAATGTCACGTTGAACAAGAACTTTCAGAGTACTCCGACTACAGCGGCCAAACGGGATCCCAAGGCCGACGTATACAATTTTATCATCCAGGATCTCAAGGACGCCATCGCCGGTTTGCCTGCGAGCCCGACACAGGGAGGCACGGCGCCCGGAAAGGCTACATCTGCTGCGGCTACGCATCTGTTGGCAAAGGTCTATCTGACGAGGGCCAGTTCTTCGGCTGCCGCATCGGACGATTATCAGAATGCGTACACTCTGGCTTCGGGATTGATAACAAAAAGCGGTTCGCTCGGATTGGGGCTTTTGCCTGATTTTGCTTCCGTCAACCAGGAAGGCAATGAAACGAACCAGGAAGTACTTTGGACCATACAGCATACTTCCAGCATTGCCTACAATGGCTCGCCCACGCAGAACAACAGTGGTCAGGACAATGTGCTGGTGCATATGTGGGTCCCGAAGTATGAGACCTATGTCCCCGGCATGCAGCGGGATATTCTCGACGGACGTCCGTATATCCGGGCCATACCTACGCGCTGGCTGACGGACACGGTGTTCGCGGATAAAACAAATGACAGCCGTTTTAATAAAACTTTCCAGACGGTATGGTTTTGCAATAATGCGGGTGGGATACCCAAATGGCCTAATCCTGTTCCGGCAGGTGTCGACCCGGCTCTTGCCGGCAAACCCAAATTCACGTTGGGTGATACGGCCTGTTATATGCCAGGAGTGGATGTCACTGATGCCAAGATTAAATCAACCCGTTACCTGCTGATGCCACCCCGGACCTACAATATCCAGATGGGGCCGTATATGAAGAAATACATCGACACCAAACGCAGTGACATGAATGCGCCTTCGATCCGTCCTGTCATCGTCTGGACCTTATCGGAGACATATCTTATCGCGGCAGAAGCGGCTTATAATATGGGGCAGCAGGCGGTTGCATTAGGATACATCAATAAGATCCGGGAAAGGGCTGCTTATCCCACCGGCAATGCATCGGCAATGGATGTGACGGTGAACGATCTGTCGCAGGACTTTATCCTCAACGAGCGCAGCCGTGAGCTTTGCGGGCAGATGACAAGATGGTGGGATTTGGTAAGGACGCATCAGTTGCTGAACCGGGTGAAAGCACATAATTCGGATGGGCGAAACAATATCATTGCCAGGGATACGCTGAGACCGATCCCTCAGGCCCAGCTTAACGCTGTTACGGATGGGCCTGCTTATGGACCTATGGGAGACCCGCTTTGGAATTAAGCAGAGTTAGTTTGGCAAAAAAAAAGAATGGGCCCCGTGCGGGGCCCATCTTATTTTGATGTTGCGGTGATCCGCCAGATGGTGTTGCCGGAGTCGTCTGCAACGAGGAGCGATCCGTCGGGTAATGCGATGACACCCACGGGGCGGCCATAGACTTGATTAGTTGATTCGTCGGCGATGAATCCGGTAAGGAAGTCTTCGGGCTTACCGGGTTTGCCTTTGGTGAAAGGGACGAAGATGACGCGGTAACCGGAAAAGACGCTGCGATTCCAGGATCCGTGCTGACCGATAAAGGCGCCGCCGCGGTATTTTTCAGGAAAAGCTGTCCGGGTATAAAAAGCCAGTCCTAAAGAGGCTGTATGTGCGCCTACGGGCACATCAGGAGCGATGGTCTTTGCCACCAGGTCCGGGCGCTGGCCTTTCAGGCGTGGATCTTCATGGGCCCCGAAATACGCATAGGGCCAGCCGTAAAACGCGCCGTCTTTGACGCTGGTAAAATAGTCGGGTACCAGATCATCGCCGAGGCTATCGCGTTCGTTGACGGCCGTCCAGAGAATTTTGGTTCCCGGCTGCCAATCCATGCCTACGGGATTCCGGATGCCGGCTGCGAAGACGCGTTCGCCCGAGCCGTCGGGATTGATCTCCAGGATATCCGCCCGTCGTGCTTCGTGGTCCATGCCATGTTCTGCATTATTGCTGCCCGAGCCTACCGAGACATATATTTTGGTGCCGTCGGCGTTGGCGATGAGGTTGCGTGTCCAGTGGTTGTTATAGCCGCCGGCGGGCAGGTCGAGGATCTTTTCTCCTTTGCCGGTGATATGTAACTGGCCGGTCTCGTAATGATAGCGGTATACTCCATCGGTATTTCCCACATAGAACCATCCATTCAGCTGCAGCATGCCAAGGGGCTGGTTTTGACCGGTCATAAAAGTGTCCCGTAGTTCGGGTATTCCGTCTTTGTTGCTGTCCCTGAAAAGCAGGATATCGTTGGCGCTTTTTTTACGATTGGTTTGCGATTCCGATACAAGAAGATCGCCATTGGGGAGCAGGTAAAACCATCGGGGGCTATTGAGTTCACCCGCATATTTTGTGACGGTGAAACCCGCCGGGGCTGTGGGTTTCTTCCCTTCCGGCCAGCCGATGACCTTACTTGTCCTTTTTGTGGGAGTGGTGGCATAAGGTGCAGGCAATTGCTGGCAGCGGCAGAGGTTTGCTTGGGCAATGAGTATGGAGGACAGTGTGAAGACATAGATCCTTTTCATGGTGCGGATCATTTTTTATTGAGCTTGTCTTTTGCAAGGATCAATTCCGTACCGGCCAGGAGGAAGGCTCCCAATCCATGGGTGTCGTTGGTTTCACGGGGGCGGGTATAATAAAACCGGATGTTCTCTTCGATATTCGTTCCGATGCAGATGTCCTGCAATTCTCCATCGGCGGTGACTTTACGGGCCAGTCCTTCCCAGCCATTGAGGGCAATTGAGAGGTAGTGCGGGCTGATCCAGCCCTTGTTGACGGCATGCGCTACCGTATAGATAAACATGGCTGTCACCGAAGATTCCAGGTAAGAATCCGGCTTGTCCAGCACCTGGTGCCACATTCCGCTGGTGTCCTGGAATCGGGAGAAACCCACGATCTGGCGCAGCAGCATTTTTTGCAATGCGGCGCGTTTGGGATGGTCGGCCGGCATCTGGTCCAGCAGGGCTACTTGTGCCAGGGCGATCCAGCCATTGCACCGGCCCCAGTGGGCGACACCATTCATGTTCTCGTCGTTGTAGTAGCAGTGGAAATACAATCCATCCGTACTGTCGTAGATATACCGGGTAAAACTTTCTATTTGTTTGATGGCAAAATCGAAGTAGGTGTTGTCACCGGTTAGTTTACCCATACGGGCCAGAAAGGGGACGCTCATATAGAGGTCGTCGGCCCATAGTGTCATCTTACGGGGACCATTACGTGCCAGTGTGCCGTCGGGGAATTTTACCTGTTTGTTTATAATGTAGTCGCCGACCCGCTTCAGATAGTCCAGATAATAGGGTTTTTTATCAAAGGCATAAACTTCCAGCAGGCCGGCTGCCATGGAGCCGCAGTCGTCGAGGGAACCGATCTTCAGCACCGGCCGGTATTCCACGGAGGTGACCCCTCCGTCATATTGCTTTTTAAAATAATCGAGGTTGCTGAATATGAAATCATAGTTCTTTCGGGAATAGTCGGAATATTTCGGGTCTTTCAGGACCGCTGCGGTCTGCATCATCCCTACTGTCAGTACGCCGTTGACATATTGCCATTTGTTGAATTTGCTCTCTGCCTTGACATCGGGAGTGGCAGCCAGTCCTTTTGTGTTTTCGTATTTCTCTCCGGATTTTGAATTGACGAAACGGAAGCTGGTCGTTTGCAGGACATGGTCCGCGACCTTCCGGACCAGCTCTTCCGGACTGGTGTCCTGAGCGAAGAGATTAGTGGAGAAACCCAGGCAAAAAACCAGCAGCAATCGTGTTGGTACGTTCATAAATGATTGTTTTAGACCTTAATATTCCGACAATTTTGACTTATCCGGAAGCGGATGGTAATATAGTTGAATAGATTGCTAATTATAATAATTCTACACCCCGGAAATAGTGGTTGCTTGCGTATATGAAAAAATTGCTTGTCCTTCTTCCGGCCCTGCTGGCCTTAACCGTGTTTGGCGGGCCCGGGCCTGTCGCTGGGGTATTTGCAGCTAGCCCCGTCGCTGGGGGATTTGCACCTGGCCCCGGCACCGAAACCACCGTTTCCGTTTCCAGCCCTGACGGCCGCCTTTCCTTCCGGCTTTCTTCGGACAATAACGATCTTCTCTTTACGCTTCAGTCCGCGGGCAAGCCCCTGGTACTGTCATCCCCGCTGCGGTTTTTACTGGACGGGAACCTGATCACCGGCAAGGCGAGGATCGCTTCTTCTAAAAAATATGCTGTCCACGAAACATATCCCTGGCTGGGCGTGCATTCTACTGCCGTCAATGACTGTAATGGGATGGAAGTCCGGCTGCAAAAGAACAATATATCCTATGCGCTTGAGATCCGCGTCTTTAACGACGGCGCTGCTTTTCGGATCCTTGTGCCCGGCGCGGCAGAGGCCGTGCGGGTGCCCGACGAGGCAACGGTATTCCGGTTGCCTGGCGAGTCTACTATCTGGTACCACGATATCAATGGGCACTATGAAGGGGTTCATGAGAAAAAGCAATTGTCACAGCTGCAGGAAGGGGCCTGGGTCGCTCCTCCTGCTACGATCAAATTGCCTCAGGGTTCATATATAGCAGTTACAGAGGCAAATCTGCAGGGCTATAGTGGTATGGTCTTGCAGTCTGATGGGAAAAACGGTCTGGTGGTGAAAATGGCACATCGCCAGCCGGCTTCCCATCCTTATGTCTTGCGTTATTCTCCGGACGACGTGGCCCGTCTGGCGAAACCTGCGGCCATCCGCGGCGCCATTACGACTCCCTGGCGGGTGATGCTGACAGGCGACCTGAACACGATGGTGAACAGTGATATCGTACACAATCTCTGTCCGGCTCCGGACCCGGTTTTGTTTCCACAGGGAGAACATACTTCCTGGGTGAGACCTGGCCGGGCCGTATGGAAATACCTGGATGGCGGTGGCGACGGTACACCCGAAGTGATGAAGAAATTTACGGACGAGGCGGCTCAGCTGGGATTTGAATACAATATCCTGGAGGGCTTCTGGCGGAAATGGACCGATCAGCAGCTGAAGGAACTTGTCGACTATTCCAGGCAAAAGAAGGTAGGCATCTGGCTCTGGGCGCACTCGAAAGATCTGCATGATCCGGCGGCCCGCCAACAGCTGTTCCAGCATTGTCATGACCTGGGTATTGCCGGTCTGAAGCTGGATTTTTTTGATCATGAAGCAAAGGAGGTCATCGACCTATACGACGACATCCTCAAGGAAACGGCTGCTCTTGGCCTGCTGGTTGACTTTCATGGCAGCAACAAGCCTACCGGTCTTTCCCGTACCTGGCCCAATGAAATGACCAGGGAGGCGGTGAAGGGGATGGAAGCAAGCAAGCTGGAAGACCGTGCGACGCATGAGACGACCATTCCTTTTACGCGTTTGTTGGCAGGGCCCGCGGAATACACGGTGGTGCATTTTGGCCCAAGACGCAAGAATACTTCTATGACGCACCAGGTAGCAAGCGCTGTTATTCTGGGAGGCGTTCCTATGCTGACTTACGCTGCCAATCCGGAGAACCTGCTGGCCAGTCCTGCTGCGGAGCTTATAAAAAAGATACCGGCGGACTATGACGAAACCATTGTCCTGCCGGGTTCGGAGATTGGGGAGACGGCTGCCTTTGCGCGGCGAAAAGGCGACACGTGGTTTCTGGCCGTCATGAATGGAACGGCGCCCAGAAAGATAAAGATACCCCTGTCCTTTTTGAAAAAGACGAGTACGGCCCTGGTGGCTTCGGATGATCCGGCAAGGAGCGGGGTGGGCTCGATGGGGAGCGGGGTGGACTCGGTGGGGGACAGGATGTCTTCCTCCACCTCTTCGCCCGAGGATGTCCTCTCGCTTGATCTGGCGGCCGGCGGCGGTTATCTTGCCTGTTTTACTCCTCCTCATACGGGTTTTTATAATGTCAGGGAATTTGGTGCGAAGGGAGATGGGGTAGCGATCGATGGGGATGCCATCAACAGGGCCATCGATGCGGCTTCTGCTGCGGGTGGAGGAACGGTATACTTCCCTGCCGGCAACTATCTGAGCTATACTATCCGCTTGAAAAATTATATCTCGCTTTATGTCGACCAGGGTGCTGCGATCATTGCTGCCGCACCAGTGAATAAGGCCGGCTACGATGCTCCCGAGCCCAATCCTTTTGACAAATACCAGGACTTTGGGCATAGTCACTGGAAGAATAGTCTTATCTATGGCGAGGGTCTGCATGATATCTCTATTCTGGGGCCTGGTCTTATCTGGGGAAAGAACCTGACGCGCAGCACCAATGTCCCTGAAGGCGGCGGCAACAAGACCATCAGCCTGAAGCTGTGCTACAACGTGACGATCCGGGATGTGTCGGTCTTGCATGGCGGTCATTTTGCCATTCTAGCCACCGGCGTTGACAATCTCACCATCGACAACATGAAGGTGGATACGGACCGGGATGGCTTTGATATCGACTGTTGCAAGAATGTGCGGGTCTCGAACTGCACGGTCAACTCTCCTTTTGATGACGGCATCTGTCTGAAAAGCTCTTTTGGACTGGGTTATTCAAAGGCGACGGAAAATGTTACCATCACCAACTGCCAGGTCAGTGGATATGATGAAGGCAGCCTGATGGATGGAACGTTTAAAAGAACCTATAAAAAATATTCGGACAGTACGACGACGGGTCGTATCAAGATGGGGACGGAATCCAATGGCGGATTTAAGAATGTTACGATTTCCAATTGCGTATTTGATTATTCCCGTGGTCTGGCTTTGGAGACGGTGGATGGGGCCTTGCTTGAAGACGTCTCGATCACCAACATCACGATGCGCGACATTGTGAACGCGCCCATCTTTATCCGGCTGGGTGCGCGGATGCGTGCTCCGGACACGATCCCGGTGGGGGTCTGTCGTCGCATCATCCTGAGCAATATCGTTGTCTATAATGCGGACTACCGGCATGGCTGTATCATCAGCGGATTACCGGGACATCCTATTGAAGACCTGCAAATGAGCAATATCCGGATCTATTTTAAAGGTGGCGGAACGGCTGATATGGCTGGGCGGGAAGTACCGGAATTCGAAAAGGATTATCCGGAGCCTTATCGTTTCGGGAAGATGCCGGCCTATGGATTTTTCCTGCGGCATATAAAACAATTGGATATGCACGATGTGCAGGTCAGTACGATGGTGCGTGACGAGCGGCCTGCTTTTATATTTAATGACGTGAAGGAGGTGTCGATGTCAAGGGTCACGGCGCAGCAGCCGTCGAACTGGCCTATGTTCAGTAATGTTACGCCAAAATAAGTATTGTCTCACCAAAATAAACCTTGTAATATGAAAAAGATCCTATTCTGTGTGACGATAGTCACGCTTGCCGTTATTCTATTCTCCTGTAGTAAGTTCTTCCAGTATATCGGGAAAGGGATAATACCGAACCGTGGCGCTCTGCTCTCTGCCAATGGACCGGGTAATACCTATGAGCTGATAGACAGTGTTCTGGGGGGCAATGCCGAAGAGGTGCCGGATTGTTCGCATCCGGCGTTTGGCAGGCATATCAGTGAAATTTATGACAGCACCCTGCGTCGGTATGTATTTGTCTTTACGATCCATGCGACACCGGATAATGACCGGTGCGTGAGTTTTGACCGGCAGCGGAATGAGATCAAGACGTATGGGCCGTCTCCGGACAGTCTGAAGGGATTCCTGAATGACACGGTCACACATGAATGGAAGTTCAGGCTGGATTCGGGCTTCCAGCCTTCTCCCAACTTTTGTCATATCCACCAGATCAAGGCCGGCGATGGCGATGACGGTTCGCCCCTGATCACGCTGACCCCGCGGTTTGGCAACCCGGACAAGATGCAGATCATTCACACGGGATCCAGCAGTGGTACCAGTCTTGGGACGGTGCTGCAGGTGCCTCTGGCGCCGTTTAAGGGCAGTTGGGTGAGGGTGGAAGAGCATATCATCTATAAGACGGCCGGTTCCTATTCTATTATCATCAGGCGTATGCGCGATGATTCTGTACTGCTTTCGTATACCAACACGAATATCGACATGTGGCGGAACGGAACAACCTTTATCCGGCCCAAGTGGGGGATCTACAGAAGCCTGGATAGTCCGAGCTATTTGCGGGATGAGAATGTGCGGTTTAATGACTTTTATATATTAAAGGGGGCGTACTAATACTAAGGTTTGTCCCTGGCGGGTGGTATTTTTTGCAGACCGGGGGGGCTGTACTTTTTTTTGCAGGAATGAAAAATGGTCGTAAATTTGGTTTAACCAAATGGTTGAACCAAGTGGATGACAAGTGTACAGAATCAGTAATATTTCAGGCGGCCATCAAAATATTTCAGAAAAAGGGGCTTGCCGGGGCAAGGATGCAGGAGATTGCAGATGAAGCAGGGATCAATAAATCCATGCTTCATTATTATTTCCGCAGTAAGGACAAGCTTTTTCTGGAAGTTTTCCGGTCATCGGTGCAGGAATTTAAAGGGGGGCTCTATCCCATTCTCGATCAGGAGGGGCCCTGGGAGGAGTCGGTAAGGAATCTATGTGGCTATTATATGGAATTTATAAGCAAAAATCCTGAACTGCCCTTGTTCCTTATTAACGAAATGCATCAGCAGCCAAAGGAATACCTCAAGCTGGTCGAGGGCGATGAAGGTATACTTAAGACTAAGTTTTTCAAGCAACTAAGAGCAGGAATGAAAAAGGGAGAGATCAGGAAGGCCGATCCTGCCCACTTGTACATATCCCTGATCAGCAGCATAGTATTTCCTTTTATCGGAGGGCCAATGATCCAAAGGACGGTCGAAATCTGTAAGGAGGACTGGCCAAAATTTTTGAAAGAGCGGAACAATTTTGTAAGCGATATGTTAATTAGTTATTTAAAGAACGTATAATTTTTTTTTCAGAGAGTGTAATTTTTTTTTAGTCAGATTGTCAACCATTTGGTTAAATCGTTTAGTTGAATTTATGGGTACAACAGATCAATATCAAATCTTTAGCAACAGTTTAAGAATCAACAGCATGGTTTATGAAACAAATTTTACACTGCACCATCCTTATGGTGTTAATTCAGGTCCTGACAGGCGGAAATGGGTATTCACAGACAGGCAGTGGCTGGCACACACAGAGAGGCAAGGACGGGGACATAGATCAGTCAACGAATGGAGTAAATGGAACAACTACAGAGCAGGGGCCTACCCGCCTGTTCAGGGCTTTTTGGGATGACGATTATTTCAATTATTCCGGTAAGGGCACCGACCAGGCCTATACCGATGGTACGCGTTTTGAGCTTTTTTATTTAAAGAAGAAACCCTCCCGTTTCTTTATAGACCGGGTTATGCCGAAAGCTGGGGACAGCAGCATAAATATATTCGGATGGGGGCTGGCGCAGATGATGATCACTCCCAAAGAGATAGCCATCAGTGATTTTCAACCAGATGATTATCCCTGGTCGGGCGCCTTGTTTGCGACGCATACCCTTTACTCTTATAATGAGCAAAAAAAATATGATCTCCAGACGGAGATAGACATAGGAGTAACGGGACCTGCGGCATTGGCAGGACCGTTTCAGAACGCCGTTCACCAACTCATACACTATCAACAAGCGAAAGGCTGGCACAACCAATTTGGGAATGCGCCATTGGTAAACCTCAGCTTTACTGCAGAAAAGCAACTGGCGGGTTATGATCGGTTTATCGAAGTAATTGGCGGAGGGCAGGTGTTCGCGGGTACGGGGATGAATGGGGCAGCGGTATATTCTTTGATCAGGATTGGCAAAATGACCCCTTATTTCAAGGGACTATTAAAACAATACAGCAGCACCGGGCCAAAAAAGAAAGTGCAATTTTATTTCGTCTTCAAACCTGAGGTGCAATGGCAGTTAACCAATGCCCTGTTCCAGGGTGGGATGAATGCGTCTGCTCCGGAGAAGGTCATCATATCTAAACCTTCCAACGAGGTAGAAAAATATCATCCTCTGAATCATATGTTGTACAGTTTCACTTTTGGCCCGGTGCTGGTATTGGGTCGTTTTACTATTTCTTCCACTCAAACGGCGATCACCGCCTGGATGAAAGGGTTATATGATCATAAGTATGGGAATCTGACCCTGTACTACAGCTGGTAAGCTTATTTGCGTATCAGTTTGATCGTCTTCACATCATTACCCTGGATCACCTTCAGGAAATACACTCCTGGCCGGTAGCTGGTGGCGTCGATGTCGATAACCCCCATGGCTCCCGGGGCTCTCCTGGTCATCAACTGTTTGCCGTCGGCACTATACAAACTCAGTGTCACGTTCTGTTGTTCTGCGGAGAGATAGAGTTTGAACAAACCGTCGGAAGGATTGGGATAAACTTCTGTCAAGGCTGGCTTGCCATTTTGCAAGGTCTTGGCTACTCCGTTCAAGGACTGATCGCTGTTGGCTGCGGATACTTTATCCTTTCCACAGACAGCGGAGGTGCTATATGCCAGATCTAAATGCGGGAACAGGAAATTGTCTTCCCAGTCGATGATGGCTATTTCCGGTAGCGGGAAGCCATGCAAATACAAGGGTTTTGTAGAGAAGGTCGTGTCGCCGGGTGGGACGACCAGGCTACCGCGTTCATTCGTTCCGCTTACCAGCCAGGTCACGGGTACGTCGAATGGATTCGGATTGGAGATCTTCCAGTTCCGGGTGAGTTTGGGATCAGCGGAGCAAAGTGGTGTCAATTGCAGGTTCTTGACATAGGAGTTGGGGAATTTGACTTCTCCTACTGCTCCTGTCGCTTTGATCAGGCCATAACCGGTGGCGTAATCAAATCCTTTGTCAAAACCTGTAGTATAGGGATTGTCCATATCCCAGGTGTGGGTAGAAAGGATGCCTTTTATTTGAGAGGGGGTGATGGTATTGAGTTTCTGGGCGTCTATCATGAGTGCTGCCACGCCAGCTGCGTGCGGAGCTGCGGCGGAGGTTCCGAAGAAATTTGGAAAGGTGTCGGTATCCTGGGTTATATCGCCGTTGCCGAAGGGATCGAAGAAAGAGGTATTGCCGCCGTCGGGTGCTACGATGTCTGGTTTTTTGCGGATCAGTGGGGCAATGCGATTGCCTTCTATATCGTAATAGTTGGCTACGCCGCCTACGGAAGAGAAACCTTCAACAATGGGTGTATCGGCGGCATAGGGTGGAGTTTGCAGGTAAAAAGCTGCCCCGGTTGAAATGGCGCCTTCTGCCTTTGTATGTCCTACGAGGCTGGGGGAGAGGATACCTGGTATGGCGGGGTTGGTCAGGTAAAACAGGGCATCTCCGTAAAGGTTATATTTTAGCCGGGTTGGATCGGGGCCGGCATATTTCAGGATCAGCAGGTAGAAGGTGACATTGGTGGTATTGTTAAAATAACCGAATACTTCGATGGGATCGCCGCTGGCGATGTTGTCGGATCCGCCGATTGCCACGATATTTCCATCGGAGTCAAGCAGGTAGATGTCGAAATCGGTTGCGGCGCCGACGCCGCTGGCGGAAAAGGAGGACTGGTCCCATTGGAAGGAACTGATCAGTGTCCCTCCGGATGGGATGTATACGGGCTGGAAATAGCGGGGAGGGTCGGAAGGGCCGCTGAAATTATGTGCAGTGCCGGCGATGCTGTCCAACGGCCTCACGGGAGTTGGCCGATAGGGACTTTCATAGCTGCGGATGCTTGAATTGCCTGCTGAAGAAAAATAGGTCACACCTTCTTTTTTTACCTGGTCTATGGCCTGGGCGATAATGCCATCCTGGAAGAAGGGTTCGGCATAATAGAACACGTCGTCGGCGATGACACTGCAGCCCTGGTGCGCTAACTGGAGAATGCCATTTGCAAAATCAGCCTGACCATTGTCCGCTGTATGAAAGGCCAGTTCGGAGCCAGGTGCAACGTCGTGAATGATCTCCAGCATGGCGCGTCCTTCGTCGGTGCCACCAGAGTCGAGGTCCGATAGTACCTGGACGGGTTTTTTATAATTGAAGGGATTGGTGGCGCCTGGGAGCTCGCCGTGGGCGACTCCTGTATTTGCGGTACCCAGGTTGTTGTAGCTGTCGGAGAGGACACCGACTTTAACTCCTTTACCGTCCACTTTATATTGTTTACGGGCTAGATAGGAAAGCTGTGCGGTGTCGCCCTGGCTGATCACGGGCGTGATCTTTTTTGGTGCGAAGTAGTAGGATGCATCTCCGGCGTCGAAGGCGGGTCTTTGTATAGAAGTCCGGCTGGCATTGAGGGCGTTCTGTTTCACGTGCTGTGGCTTGTAAGCTGGTCGCGCAAAGCGGATTGACGTTGCCGATTCGAGTTGGGGGAGGGATGCGATGGGTATTACCGCGGAGATCACCCGGCCGTATGTCGCGGTGATAGTGGCACCCAATTTTTGCAGTTCGGCCTTTGCAGTGGTGAGATCTTCTTTGGCCGTCACGTCTATGACTACTTTGTCGCCTTTGATCTGCATGTATTTATCAAAATAGTCCATACCTGTGCCTGGTGTTGGTTTGGCCACAGCCTGTGGCGCTTTTGTTTTTTTGGTCTGGTAGGCGGCGTGAAGATTTTTCAGGTCGGGGCTAAGAATGGATGGAGTTTTTGGACCGGTCTGTTGCAGCGTTACTCCGGAGAAGGCCGGATCGCCTTTTATTTGAGCGCTGGCGTTAACACCATACAATAATGAGCATAGAGATAAACCCACAGAAATGCATAGTAGATCTTTTTTCATAAAAAGGTTTTTTGATTAAATAAATAGCAGGATCACGGGGAGGGAGACGTGCAGTTAGCGCTTGCTTTTAAATAGAATGATGGATTACAGCGAGAAGTTTTTTCAAGAGAAGGTATAAGGTACAAAAAAAAGTGGTTGACTCAAATAGTAAAAATTCGAGTCAACCAAATTATACCCAATTGCCTTCAATACTAAAGACCCCAGGGCAGTTCCGTCAGCGCGTTGCCCCGACCCGGATGAATGAGTTTTGCAGATGTGAGATAAGCCGGGGCGTGGTATACGCCGTATGCTTGCAGCAGGAGTGGATAGAAATCGTCTTTGTTATAGCCGCTTATCTCCTGGTACTCCCATTTCCGGCTTCCCACGGCATAGGGCACGAGCCAATCAAACGCCGTTCGGATGCCTGCATGCTGCGTTGAATTGTAGTTCCAAAGGTCGACACCCGTATGGGAGGCGAGCCGTGCCAGGATGAAAAAGGCCCGCAGATTGTAGGTGCTGTAGTGTAATGCGTTGGTCCGGGCTAACTCCCTGGACATTTTCCCGTCGGCGGCTATCTGGTGTTCTATTTTGGCTTTTCCTTCTTCAGCCAGCGAATGGGCTTTTGCGGTGTCGCCGCTGAACAGTGCGATGTCGACGGCCTGTGCCAGGTACCAGGTGCCGTGATTGTTGGTTGCGGCGTGTTCGTCCATGCCGTTCTTGCTGGTCAGCATCCAATGGAGGTATTGAGCATACCATGTTTGGAGGGCCTGGCTTTTACTGGCAGGCCAGGCGGGAGAACCTTCCAGGAGGCGGGCAGCGTCGGCAATACTGATCAGGGGAATGGTTTCGATGATGCCAATGCCGCGGCCATTGTTGAGGCCGGGGATGGCTTGACCGTAATCGAGGTTGGGGTTCATTTTTGTCGCTGAGTCGAGAAACCAGTGTTGTAATAAACCGGCTGCTTTTTCGGCGTATTTACTGTCTCTTGTCAGGTACCAGGCGAGTGACAGGGCCTGTACGGCGTTGCCTAGTTGGGCGAGGTTGTCATGATCGGTGATCCTGGTGATCTCGGGGTTACGCTGGCCGTCGCGGTTGATATAGGGCAGGCCATTGGGTTTGGTGCTGTCGTACCAGAAATAGGGAGCCTGGCTCATGTAGTCATGTTTGTTGCCGCTGACGGGAGTGGAGCCTTTGTCCATGACGGAAAGGGGCTGCATGTCCAGGAGTTTGTCGGTTTCTGCGCGCAGTTGGGCGATGAGGGTAAGGGCCGTCGTGTCACCTGCTACCGCTTTTTCACGCCAGGTGCGGAGTCGCCCGCCATCCCAGAGTAATACTTGCGGAGCCGGCGTTGCTGCGGAGGACGGGGCCGGTGAAGCCGATGACGATGGTGGGGCCGATGATTTAGACTTTAGTTTTTTTTTTCGGTTTTCAGGCGATAGGCGCTGACGGTCTTTCCGTTGAAGCCGGGGACATAGAGGGTATTGCTGGACTGGACATACCAGATGTCGGCGGTATTTTTGTGTTCTGCTTTCCTGTCCAGCAGTTGTTCTTTTTCGCCGTTGGCATACACATAAAAGACATTCCCAATCCATTCGCTGACGATGAGGTCACCATTTCCTACTTCTTCGACGCCATCGCCGCCGTTTGGCAGGTCGGTTATTTTTTGGAGGTTTTTGGCGGCGTCTGCCAGCAGGACCTGTTTTTTTGCAAGGATATAGACACCTTTCTTTGAAACTTTCAGCCCGTTGATACCGGGGAGGTTGTCCATATATAATGCCGGGACGTCATTTTCTATCCGGTAGAGTTTCCCGGTTTTTGAATCGGATACGTAGACGGCGCCGTTTTCGGGGTCGACGCTGATATCATTGAGACCCTTAAAGTCTTCAATGGCGATCTTTTTCAGTACGACTCCTTTTTTACGGTCGATGACGACTACATCGTTGATGTCGGCTACATAGAGGCGATCGCCATAGATGCCCATTCCTTTGGGGGCATTGAGGCCGGTGATCCAGTTGCCGTCATAATGGGTGCCATCGGGATTTAGCAGGGCTACGCCGCCTTTACCATCAACATCCCAGCTGCCGCCGTCTATCAGCGAGAGATAGAGCAGTGGTTTGGATGGGTCGGGGTGAACGGACTCGGGCATGGGGACGATGGTGTCGGTCTCCCAGAGTTTTTCAAGGGAATGAGCGGGCGACTGGGCACGCAGCAGGAGCGGCGTGCAAAAAGAAATCATTAAAGCGAATTTTTTCATTGTTGTATTTTTTTGCAGGGTCAGGTGAAGTGTCAGGCCCTGCATTTTTTTCTTTTGGCCGCCCTTGCTTCTTTTTCTGCAGGGCTGGCTATAAACTCCCTTTGATAACCAAGGGGGCTTTTTCCGGTGATCAATTTAAAGTATTTGTAGAAACTGGTAAAATTATTAAAGCCGCTTTCATAACAAAGCTGCTTGATGCTGAGGTTGTTTTCGATCAGGAGTTTGCAGGCGTGTCCGACCCGAAGCTCGAGGAGGAAACGGGAATAGGTCTTCCGGGTCCTGGATTTGAAGAAACGGCAGAAGGAGTTGGGGCTGATATTGGCTACAGCCGCTATCTCTTCCAACTGGATGGCGCGCTTGAAGTGCTGAAGACTGTATTCGTAGATAAGGTTGACTCTTTCGTGTTCGGCTTCGGGAAGGCGGTGTTTAAAGCCGATGGATGCCAGGGGCTGTAACTCAGCTTCATCGGATATGGCCATCACGTGCAGTGCCTCCATCAGCAGGAGGAGCCTGGGTGTGCCTTCGGCTTCCAGCAGCTGTTCCAGAATGACGGCTACTTTCTGTTTTGCTTCGCCCTCTACCTGCAGGCCTCTTTTTGCTTTTTCCAATAAAGACTTCAGTGAAATATTCTCGGGGAGTTCGAGAAAGTTCCCGCCCCAGAAATTTTCACAAAAATGTGCAACACGAACGTCGGCGCACAGTTCGTGATCCTCTTCGAAATAGGGATCGTCAAAACGCCAGTAATGAGGGAGATTGGCACCCACCAGTACAACATCCCCGGCATTGAACCGCTTCATATTGTCGCCCACGAACTGGGTGCCTCTTCCGTTCTCAAAATGTATTAATTCCACTTCGGTGTGAAAATGCCAGCGGTTATTGATGTACGGTACGAGATCCCGTCTTACGCTAAAAGAATGTCCGGGCTCCCTGGAAACTTTAAGCAATTGAGGTCTCATGATTGTTAGTTTTAGTTTTTAATGACTTGTTTAGCTCCCATATCCCGGATTCTGTTTCAGATTGGGATTGAGGTCCAGTTCCGATTGCGGTATGGGCATCAGCAGGTGATTGTTATCGATGTTGTATCCCTGGGCGGCCTTGATCTGCTGGTATTTTTTCAGCCGGATCAGGTCCCATTTCCGTTGGCCTTCCACGCCGAGTTCCCAACTGCGTTCGTTAACCAGTGTGTCGACAAAATCGGCGGCGGCGGGGGTATTGGAAAAGTTCAGCTGCTGGCTGGTAAGTCCTGCCCGGGTCCGCACCTGGTTGATGCCGTTGAATTTGGCGGGATTGGCCGGGTCGACGTTGTTCATGGCTTCCGACTGCATCAGCAGGACGTCTGCGTATCGGAGGACGATCCAGTTATTGCGGCCGCTGGCGCCGGATGATACGCCCGGGTCGCGGTATTTGGAGATCCAGTGGGAACCCGAGTTGACGGTCCCTACGGCTACCCTCCTTCGGATGGTGTCAGCGGCGCTGAAGGAGTTGTAGTAGGAATCAAAGGCTATAAAGGAGCCATATCCGCCGAGGGACGTGGGATCGAACATCCGGTTGGTCAGGTTGACGGCATTGGGAGATGCGCCGAACTCCACGCTGAAAACGACTTCCTGGGCGGCGGCTGCTTTTTGATTGACGTCGAAGATGGTGGCATAATTTTTAACCAGGCTCAGTGCGTTGGGGCTAGCCGTGGAATAGGCTATCACCTTATTACATTCGTCGAGGGCGCTTTGGTTGTCATTCGGTTGTGCATAAGTGGTAGATGCTCTTTGCAGGTAGACTCTGGCCAGCATGGCGCTGGCGGCTTCCGAAGAGATATAACCAAGCTGGGTGACCTGGGCGGTATGAAAACAGTTGCTTTCGGCGTATTGAAGGTCCTGGATCACCTGTGCGTACACCGAGTCGGCGGGTGTGCGGGTGGGGAAAAGATTGGTCGACCCAGCTGTAAGCAGCAGGGGGACTGCTCCGTAACCTCTGACCAGGTCAAAATAAGCCATGCCGCGAAGGAAGCGGGCATTTCCTACGATGTTGTTTCGTTGTGTGACATCCATCTTGATCGCGGGCACATAGGTGATGACGTCATTGGCGTTCTTGACCAGTTTGTAAATATTCGTCCACCAGTTGGTGACCTCTCCGTTGGTGCCTGTGTAGGTACCCATGAAAATATCTCCTCTGTCGCCGGAGTTGGGATTGGGATAAAATGCGTCTCCCGCAACTTCTGAAATGATGTATACGGTTCGCTGGTAATAGGTCTGGGCCTGGAGCGGTGAAAAGACGCCATTCAGGGCCGAAGTGGCGTCAGCTGCTGTCTGGTAGAAATTGGAAGGCGTAAGGAAGCTATGCGGAGTTTCCGTCAGTGCTTTTTTGCAGGATCCAAGAAATATCCCCGGCAATGCGGCAGATAAGAGGATCAATATATTTTTCTTTAGCATGATGATTTTGATTTGTGGGATTAGATTTTTCTTGTTAGAAACCGAATTTTACGCCTGCCAACCAGGTACGATAATTCGGGTAGGCGTTGTAGTCAGTACCCAGGGACAAAGAGGTGCTGTTGCCGGTGCCAAAGGAGTTTACTTCGGGGTCATATCCGCTGTACTTTGTGAAAGTATAGAGGTTCTGTACCGTAACATATATGAGGGCGCTCTTGAAGACCTTTGTGATCTTTGGCAAAGGCAGGTTGTAGGACAGGGTTGCCGTCTTTATGCGGAGGTAGCTGCCATTCTCGATGACGTCGCTGGTGACGCCGGTACTCCTGCGCAGCACGCTGCTGATCCGGGGTAAGGTATTGCTGGTGCCGGGGCCTGTCCAGCTATGAGTGCTGATGTAGTTCAGCTTGTTGAAATCGGCAGAACCGTTTTGTATCTCATACAGGTTCTCGTTGAAGATCTTATTCCCGTAAACACCTTGTACAAATACATTCAGGCTCCAGGGGCCATAGGTCACGTTGTTGCTCATGCCGAATGTGAATTTAGGCAGGGCATGTCCGAGGAGGGCGCGGTCGCTTCCGCTCAGTGCGCTGTCTCCGTTGAGATCTTTATAGATGGGATCGCCTGGTTTGACGGCTTGTTTGGTACCGCTCTTCAGGATCTGATCCTGTGTCTGCCAGATCCCGTTGAATACATACCCGTAAAAGGAGCCGATGGGCTGACCGACCAGGAGCACCTGCGACTTGGCGGTAGAGGAAGGGAAAAGGCTGGTGCTGATGTCGCCTACATAGATCGCATTGTTGGTCCCCAGGTCCAATACTTTATTGAAGTTCTGGGAGAAGTTCAGGGTGGTGGTCCAGTTGAGCTTTCCCTGCTGGATATTCCGGGAGGTGACGGACAGTTCGTATCCCTGGTTCTGTACGGCGCCGACATTCTTCAAAATGCTGACATAGCCGGAAGTTTGCGGGATATTTTCGTTCAGGAGCAGGTTGGTTGTTTTTTTGTGATAATAGTCGCCGGTGAACTGTATGCGGTTGTTCCATAGTCCCAGGTCAATGCCGGCATCGGCGGAAGCCGTAGACTCCCATTTCAGGCCGGGATTGGGTATATTGTTTGGAGAAATGCCTACAACGCGGCCGGGGCCTGAACCTAATGAATAGGCGTTGGAGCCGTATTGGGTGAGGGAATTATAGGAACCGATCTCCTGGTTACCGGTAACGCCATAGCTCAGCCGTAGTTTGAGGTCGCTGACCTGCTGTACGTTCTTCATAAATTTCTCGTCGGATACCCGCCAGGCGAAGGCGCCTGAAGGGAAGTAACCCCATTTGTTGTCGACGCCGAAACGGGAGCTGCCGTCCGCGCGCATGGTAAATGTGAAAAGGTATTTCTCCAGCAGCTGGTAGTTGCCTCTTATGAAATAGGAGGCCAGTACATTATCAGTATAGCTGGAAGCAGGAGCTGTTGCGGTGCCGATACCCAAGTTCTCCGCGCCTTCGTTGTTGGTGGAGAGGTTGGTGATGCCGGCATTGAAGCTCTTATTATACCAGTGCTGGAAAGTAAACCCGCCTACTACGTTGATGCGATGGATATTATTGAACTGCTTCTCGAAGGTAAGGGTGTTCTCATTCAGCCAATCGTAGTTCTGAGCCGAGTTCTGAGAGGCTGAGCCACTTGTGGCGGCTGCCACATACAATGTGGTCGGTACAAATTTCTTTTCTCCGTTGTTCTGGTATTCTACTCCGAAGGTGCTTCGCAGCTTGAGACCCTTGATGATCTCATATTCGCCATAGGCATTGACGAAGGTCCGGAGATTAAAAACGCCATCCTGGGCCTGGTTGGCATAGGCTACGGGGTTGCCGATGGGGGAGGCGAGGGGACCGGGATTGTTCATGTAAGTATAGCCGCCGGTGCTGTCGTGTACGGGAAGGATGGGGTTGAAACGCACGGCGTCCCACAGCACGCTGGGTGTGGTGCCGCCGCCGCTGGTATTGACGGTAGGGGCGTTCTGATAACCGTAGGACATCTGTGCGGAAACTCCGGTTCTTATTTTGGAGCTGAGGTCCTGGTCGAGATTGAACCGGACGGTACCTCTTTTGAAATCGGAGCCGATGATGATCCCGCCCTGGTCATAAAAGCCAAAGCTGAGGTAGTAACGGGAATCGGGGTGTCCGCCATTAAAGGCGACCGAAAAATTGGAGATGGGAGCAGTCCGGAAGACGGCATCCTGCCAGTTGGTGCCGGCGCCAAAGCTGTTGATCTGGGCCGATGTGTAGGGCAGGGCCAGGTTGGTATTGCCGTAAAAATTGTTTTGTGCCTGCAGGGAGTCCATGAAGACCCCGTATTGTTTGGCATTCATCATGTGGTACTCCTTTGAAACTTTTTGAATACCGGTGTAGGCGTCGATCGTGGTGGTATGACCGGTACGGCCTCTTTTTGTAGTGATGATGACGACGCCATTGGCGCCCCGGCTACCATAGATAGCAGTGGCGGAGGCGTCTTTCAGGATGTCCATGGATGCAATGTCGGAGGGATTGAGGGCGGAGATATCTCCGCCGGCGTATCCGTCGACCACATAAAGCGGCTCGCTACTGGAATTGATCGAATTTGTTCCGCGGATACGAATGGAGAAAACCGCGCCGCCCGGTTGAGATTGGTTCTGGGTGACCACCACACCGGCGGCCTGGCCTTCCAGCATTTGTGCGGTACCGATGACGGGGGTTTTCTCCTGGTCTTTCATGGAGACCGAGGCGACTGATCCGGTCAGATCTTTTTTGCGGGCTGTGCCGTACCCAACGACGACGACATCGTTGAGACTTTTTGATGAGTTGACGAGGGTGACAGTGATACGATCGGTTCGGATGGCGTCGGAAGAAACTTCCTTTGTGTCATATCCTACGGCGGAGATCTCGAGCAGGAATGAGCCGCTGGATGGAATGGAAAGGCTAAAAGTCCCGTCCCCACTGGCAGCTATCGTGGTCTTCTTTTTTCCGCTTTTGAGGAGAATGGTCGCGCCCGGGACTGGTGAATTATCCGATGAGAGGATCTTCCCGGAAAGTGGTTTGTCCTGCGCCTGCAGGTCTCCGAAAATCAGTATCCCCAGCACGAAAAATAAATTTCGCAAAAGCATAATGGCAAGTTTTTTTATTAAAGGGTTCTTATAATATAGCAATCTCAAGTTGGAGAAAATTGTCTGCATAACATGTAGTGATCTATCTATTTATTTACGGAAACGGTTGCATGAACGGGCGAAGGAAGCCTTTTGGGGTTACTACAACGTTTTCGTAAATAAAATAAGAAGACGCGATGGGATTCTGTAATTTGTATCAGGGTGGACAACAGGTCCGCAAAAAATAACTGCTTTGCCATATGAATACGGTCAACCTCAAACAACTGGCCCAGGAGCTTAATTTGTCTGTTTCTACTGTATCCCGGGCATTACGCGACAGCTGGGAGATCAGCACTCCCACCAAACAGCGTGTCTTCGATCTGGCCAGGAAGATGAATTTTCAACCCAATCCTTACGCCAGCAGTCTTCGCAAACACCGGAGCCGGACTATTGCCGTCGTCATACCGGAAGTGGCCAACAATTTTTTTGCCCTGGCCATTAAGGGAATTGAAACGGTTGCCCGGGAAAAGGGTTATCATGTCCTTATCTACCTGTCGAATGAAGAGGTAGCTGAGGAGATGGCTATTACTTCCAGTTTGCAAAGTGGCCGGGTGGATGGAGTGATCCTTTCGCTTTGCGGGGCGACACAGGATACCCGGCACCTGCTGGAATTACAGCAGCGGAATATACCTCTTGTTTTCTTCGACAGGGTCTGCGACAATATTACTGCGCCGAAGGTAATGACCAACGACTATGAGAGTGGTTTTGTCGCTACGGAACATCTGATCAAGGCTGGCTGCCGTAACATTGCCCATCTGACGATCTCCATGAGTCTGAGTATCTCGAGCAAGCGCCAGGAAGGGTATATCAACAGCCTGCGTCGTTGGGATATGCCTTGCGATCCGGAGATGATCGTACACTGTAGCCGTAATGAAGAGGATAGTTATCGGCTTATCAGGGATCTGTTTATGTCTGATAAAAGGCCGGACGGCGTTTTTGCGTCGGTGGAAAAGCTGGCGGTGCAGACTTATCATGTGTGCAGGGAATTGGGGCTGCGGATACCGGAGGATGTGAAGGTCATCAGCTTTTCGAACCTGGTAACGGCGTCACTGCTGAATCCTTCGCTTACGACGATAGCGCAGCCTGCGTATGATATGGGGAAAGAGGCTGCGACGATGTTGTTTCGGAGACTGGAGAAAAAGTATATCGTTGTGCCTGATGACCAGGTGATGCTGCCTGCGAAGCTCGAAGTAAGGAACTCGACGATGGGTTAAGTTATTATATTATTTACGTTTAGGCGCACTCCTTTCCATTTACCCCAGCGAACGGCCTGGCTACCTCCTCCTTCGTGGAATTCCCAATATAAGTAATCGTGCTTGCGAGCTGGGTTTCCTTTGCCCCGCAGGACAGGGGTGGGTTGCCGCTCATCCACAGGGTTTGTTAATGATGAAGGCCATCGAGAAATGGGCGGCCGATGAATTTCGCAGTGTCAACGGACAAATAGAGTGGATCCTTCATAATGCACTTAAAGATGCAGCACGGCTAAAAGAAAAAAACACTAAGGAGGAAGGCAAATAACCCCAGCGATAAGACACTGGGGTTTCTCTTATTGTATTTGTCGGTGGAAGCTTTTATTCCGTCCTTAAGCTTTTTACCGGATTGGCGAGGGCAGCCCGGATGGCTTGCGAACTGATGGTCAGCAGTGCGATAAATAATGCTGCGCCTGTCGTCAGGGCAAAGACGGTCCAGCCGATGGTGGTCCGGTAGGCGAAGCCTTGCAGCCATTGCTGCATCACATACCATCCAAGGGGGGAGCCGATCAGCACGGCTATGGCGACTAATTTGAGGAAGTCTTTTGATAAGAGGGTAACGATGCTGCCTTCGCTGGCCCCAAGGACTTTCCGGATGCCTATTTCCTTCGTACGTTGTTCGGCGCTGAATGCGGCAAGGCCGAAGAGGCCCAGGCAGGAAATAAAAATGGCGAAGCCCGTGGCATAGGCTACGATACCGGCAACCTTGTTGTCGGCTTCATAATTCTTTTGAAACCGTTCGTCGAGGAAGCTGTATTCAAAAGGAATGTCCGGGAACAGCTGTTGCCAGACGTGCTGCAGGGCGGAGATGGTAGCGCCAATGTTGGCCTTGTTGACGTGAGCTGTTATATAGTTGTATTTTGGATCGCTGAATATTTCGAAACCTATTCCGGCAATGGGCTGGTGCAGGTCTTCGAAATGAAAGTCCTTCATCACGCCGACGATCCGGTAGGCTGCGCCCAATGACCAGGACACTCCTGAATAGACCTTTTTACCGACGCATGTGGTGGGGTCATAACCCAGTTGGCGGATAACGGTTTCGTTGAGTATGATGCCGTCCACGCTGTCGTGAGGAAACTCAGAAGAGAAGGCATGGCCCGAGATCATTTTTATTCCCATCATCTTCATGTAATCGAAGTCGACAAAATTGATAGCCACGTGGTGGTTGTCGGTGCTTGGCTGGCCCTCGGCGTACAAGATATCATCTCCCGGGGCATAGATGCCGGGAAATTGTGTTGAACCGGCGCTTGCGATGACACCGGGAATTCTATCAATTTCTTTTTTTACCGTTGTGTATTTATTTCGCAAGTCACCGCGAAGGGAAAGGATCAGCTGCTGGTCTTTGGCAAAACCCATGTCGGCGGTACGCAGGAAGTGCATTTGTTTGCCGATGATCACCGCGGCCACGATGAGTGCGATGGAGATACAGAACTGGAATACGACCAGGCTTTTGCGTAAGGACACCACGGCCAGGGAATTGGCGGTTCTATTTTTCAGGACTTTTACCGGCTTGAAAGAAGACAGGTAGAGGGCAGGATAACTGCCTGCGACCAATCCGGTAAGAATGGTTAATAACAGGAAGCCCGTGCAGAGTGAGAGTGCTTCCACCGTGGGAATGCGGATCGATCTGTCGGCGAGCTTTTCGAAGGCGGGGAATAAGGCTATTGTCAGCATGAGGGCGATCGCCAATCCGATAAACGCCATCAGCAGGGATTCGCCGAGGAATTGACCTATCAGTGCCGCACGACCGGCGCCGAGGGTCTTGCGGACCCCTACTTCCAGGGATTGTTTTGTCGAACGGGCGGTGGCCAGGTTCATGAAATTTATGCAGGCGATCAGCAGGATAAAGACCGCTATGGATGCTAATATATAGAGATAGGTCAGGCTGCCGGAAGGGGTGACGTCACCGTAAGGCATGTTGGCGTGTAAGTGGATGTCCCGGACTTTTAGCAGGAAGTGCTTGCGGGTAAAACCGGCTTGTCTCAGGTCTTTTCCTTCGTATGTTTCTACAAAAGCGGGAAATCCTTTTTCTACCTGTGCGGGATCGGTGCCGGGTCTCAATAGGGCATAGGTAGTGAAGAAATAGTTGGATGCCATGTTGGCATCGGTACGCCGGATAAAGTCGCCTATATTTCCGCCATACATCGACACGAAGAAACGTCCGTTGATGTGAGAGGGTTTGTCGATGGGGCGGAAGACTCCGGTAACGGTATAATCATGATCGCCGTTCTGGTGACTGGTGATGTGGACGGTTCTGCCAACGGCGGGTTTTCCTTCGAAGAGCTTATCGGCGATGTCACTAGCCAAAACTACGGAATAGGGGCCGCTGATGGCTGTGCCGGCGTTGCCCTCCACGAAATCATAATGAAAGAGGTGAAAGAAGCCCGAATCGGCCATCATTCCATTGTCTTCGTAGAAGGAGCGGGTATCTCCTTTGGAGTTGTGGTATTGAATAAGATTCTGGTCATCGCCGAGCATGCGACAGATCCGGGCCGTTGCCTGTACCTGGGGAAAGACGGATTGGACCAGGCCTGCCGTACGGGCCGGGCAGCCGTGGAAGCGGATATCCTTGCCGCTGTGCGTAAACTCTTCTGTGCCCACCTGGTAGAGCCTGTCGATATGCGGATGGTAGGTATCATAGCTGTTCTCATGCCAGATATACAAAGTGATGAGCATACAGGAACTGAGCCCTACCGAGAGGCCAAGGATATTTATCAGCGAGAAGGCTTTATTCCTGTTCAGGCGGCGCCAGGCTACTTTGAGATAGTTGAGGAACATAAGAGACGTTTGATTGACGGTATAACAGCTAATGGGATACCATATCTGTAAGAATATGTAAATCAGTTTTTTGTGGCTTCATTTCTTTTGGTTTCTGTTCGATTTTGATACAACGATCGTCCGGTTGGGACATACCGATTGAATTGGATTATTGGAGTAAATACTATTTGGTGGATGGGCTTTAGCGTCCTAATTTTGCATTTTAGTGGTAAAATATCCTGTAACCATACTACTTCGCATTCCGATCGCGCTGCAAACTTTTTGCAAGTGGTGCCTGATCGCCGGTCAACGACTGGTGGTCGTCCTTCTGTTTTTGACGCTAATGCTGCAGTGTTTTAGCAAGATGATCGTTGTTGCAGACTTTTACGCAAACCGGGATTATATAGCCAGAAATCTTTGTATCAACCGGCTTCGAACGGGCGTTCAGTGCGGTGGGCGATGCCAGCTGGACAAGCGTATCCTTGCCGAGAATAAAAACAATGGGGATACGGAACATAAGTCCGATAGCCGGTTTGAAGTCTTGTCCTCAAAGTCGTTTTATCTTACTTCTTTCTTTCTTTTTCAGCCCCGGGT
>Ga0193716_1000269_pt1 | contig 32263 bp, 30 predicted proteins | sample U2c1metaG_FD_145901 | JGI IMG/M metagenome (GOLD analysis project Ga0193716, IMG submission 145901) | Soil microbial communities from a riparian zone of the East river system, Colorado, United States - U2c1 | ecosystem: Environmental > Terrestrial > Soil > Riparian zone | place: USA: East River...
CCGCGAAAGGCGCTGATCGTGCTGCAGTTCACGGTGTCGATCTCGCTAATCATCGGGACCCTGGTGGTGTTCAGGCAGATAGTTTATGTGAAGAACCGGCCGGTTGGGTATGAGCGGGAGGGACTGCTCGCCATTCGCATGAACACCGATGACCTGGTCAAACATTTTACGGCGATTCGCGATGAGTTGAAGCAAAGCGAGGCCGTGACCGATATTACGCAATCTACGAATACGCCTACGGGGAGTTCCTGGCAGCAGAGCGGGTTTAGCTGGGCGGGGAAGGACCCCCATATAGTGCCGAGTTTTGATATCACGTTTGCCACGCCCGAACTAGGAAAGACGTTGGGCTGGCAGGTGGTGCAGGGGCGGGATTTTTCGCGGGACTTTGCTACCGACTCGGCGGCGATCCTGGTGAATGAGGCGGCGGCGAAATACCTTGGATTTAAGGAGCCGGTGGGGTCCGTGGTGAATTATTTGTATAGTAGCCGGACCGACAACCGGTACCGCATCATCGGGGTGGTAAAGGACATGGTGATGCGGAGTCCGGAGGAGGTGGTCCGCCCGGCGATCTATATGATCGATACGGCCAATGCGAACTGGATCCTGGTGAGGGCGAACCCGGCGCGGAGCATGGCGGCGGCGCTTACGGCGATTACAAATGTGTTCCGAAAATATAATCCCAGTGCGCCGTTTGATTTCCGGTTCGAGTCAGAAGCGTATGCACGGAAGTTCCTTAGTGAGGAACGAGTATTGCGGTTGGCCGTTTTCTTTACCATCTTTGCTATCGTGATCAGTTGCCTGGGGCTTTTTGGATTGGCGAGTTTTATGGCTGAGCAGCGGGTACGGGAGATCGGGTTGCGGAAGGTGCTTGGGGCGACTGTGCCGCAGTTGTGGGGGTTGTTGTCGAAGGAGTTTGTGCGGCTGGTGGTCATTTCTTTCTTGATCGCTGCGCCGCTCGCCTGGGTGGGGATGAACCGGTGGTTGGAGGGGTATGATTACCGGACGACGATCTCGGGTTGGGTGTTTTTGTATACCCTGGGCGCGGCGTTGTTTATTACGCTGGCGACAGTGAGTTATCAGGCGATCAGGGCGGCGATGGAAAACCCGGTGCGCGCGTTGAGGGCGGATTGATTTTCATTTCTCCTGCTAACTATGCCAACAATCCGGTGGCATCACATTTGCAACTCATGAATTTGCTATTTGAAGGGTTGAAGCAAAAAATAAAAGTTATGAAAAAGACACAAGCCCATGACACAGAAAAAGGTAAGACAGATCTGGCAATCGATAAACTAGCGGAAGACGATCTTACTGGGGCCAACCAGGGAGAACTTTACCCGAATTCGCCTCTGAAATATCTGACAGCATTATCCATAATAGGAGATAAAGTTCATAATCACCTCGACGAACACTTGGGTCAGATCAAAGACATCATGATTGACGTCGCTACTGGGAAAATAAAATATTTTATAATAGAATTCGGTGGATTCCTGGGCATCGGCATAAAATATTTTGCCATCCCCTTCGATCTGCTCCATGTTGATCCGGACAAAAAATTATTCGTGTTCAAACAAGAAAGAAAGGCATTGGAGCAAGCTCCCGGGTTCGATATGGATCACTGGCCTGATACTAATATTCATTTTGAGAAAGTGAATAGCTATTGGAGCTTTATGGGATAAATTAATGCCATCATAGCAAAGTCACTTCGGCATCTTCGCTAAAATGTGTATGGATCATGAAGGAACTTTTCAAGTAGAATCTTTTGGGTCCTTTTATTATAAAGGTCACTTTGTCTATGTCTTCCGGAGGCAGCGCAAATGTTTTATAGAAATGTTTGCTATTATAGGATTCTTCGTACAAACGGTTGCCGCCATCATCCCAGACGATCACACTGAAGTGATACCCGGCGGGGTTATCATATCTAATGTTGAACAACAACATGGATTGCTTCATGCCGAGGTAATTTACAGATGCTTTGCTAACCGCGTGATCAGGAACAGATGTCTGTGCCTTAACGATTTCTGTCGTTAAAAGAATAAAGGCCATGAGCGCGATATGTGTGACGAATCTGCGTGCGGATGATAATGGATACTTGTTTTGCATTGTTTTAGTTTTTCTTATTTATTTAATATCTTCTTTACGGCCGTAAATGTTTTGTAAATTTCAGCGGTTTTTTGACGGCTAAAACGGTAGAATCGACAACGACAGAAAATGAAGCGACAAAAAGTGTCTTCTGTGAGATATGCGGAGTATAACGAGATCGGGGAGAAGGCAATTTGGAGGAAGATCAGATGTCTGCCCGGTTACAGCATCCCCTAATCGTTGGCGGCAGTGCAAGCCCCCCTTGTTATTCACAACATTCATTATCATCCAGGAAGCGGCTGATCCGCATATGACACACAAGATGTATTGCCAGCCGGATCTATCAGATATCGTAAGGAAATTCACAATATTAGGTCGTCGTCAGCCCGATCAATGCGCATAATTAAGGATCGAACTACTCCCCGGCGGCGGGTGCGCCGGGAATGCTGCGGAGGAGAGTGGCGTCGTTGGACCTGTTTAAACGGTCGTTCGTCGAGAAAGACTTTATGATCAGCGGGGACTGCTTTAGGTTGCAGCCATTGATCAATAAAGTCAAAAATTATGAAATGTTATATTGGGATCGTTTGCTGGCTGACCATTTTTATTGCTGCCGGCTGTAAGAAAGACAACACACCGGCAGGCCCTGGACCTGGTGGACCCGGGGCACCCGGCGGTGGCGGTGGCGGGAGCAATCCGGTGGCATCATATTTTTTTAAGAACACCGAATGGACGGGAACCTGCGCCACGCTCAGCCAGCAATACAGCCCGCCCTGTTATCTGCGCTTCAATGGAGATACTGCCGTTGTCGTATATTCTCTGTTCGTCTGGAAATTGAACGGCAACATCGAGAATGTGGATAGCGTGGTGGGAAAGATCACGGCGGTCGATACGGTAACCAATGGTGTCACGACGATCAATTTATCATTTGCTGGGAGCGGCGACAAGCAGGTATATACCATCACCGATAAGAAAACGCTAAAGGGCGCAACAGCTTCGGGCTCTACAGCAGACGCCTATAATACGTTCAGTCCGGGTCTTCAGTTATGTCCTGCCACGATACCCTCTCTAAAAGGGACGAGCTGGAGTAGTAAAATAATGACGGGCGGCGGTCCGACGGAAGGTTTATATGCCTACCCGGACCTGGCTACATTTGCATTCGGAGAAACGAACCAGATCTATTACAGGAACGGATTGATCGTAACATATACGCCTACCGACCATCTGCAGGAGCTGCTGGTGGTATATAACCAAAAGGGGTGGAGGGTCGGGCTCAGCGGCTTCAACGAGTCAAAGGGTTTGCTCGTCAGTTATTTTGGAGTAATGGCGCCCGATGGGGCCAGTATGTACCTGGATACGCGTACGAAGATCGATGCCCGATTGCCCAACTATATCCAGTCGATCTACTGGTATGGGCCTCCGGGAGTGACTCCGGTCATCTACAAGAAATAAGAAGACCGATAATAACAGATGACCCGTACTATCTTATATGCAAGGTTTTTTTTATTACCTTATTTCTCGATGAACAAATTGTCGGCCAGCTGCTGATTGAAGTGTTTAACGGGATCTCCGTTGATGTTGTGATAGATGGCGCTCACGAAGATGACTTTTACGGCGTTCATTACGGCCAGTATGGCAAACATGCCTAACAGGAATAACGCGATTCCGGCGAGCGGATGGATGGCCCAGCCTAAAGCGAAGCAGGGAATAGCCAGCAACGCGAAGCCCAGCAGCTGTATCAGGCCGAAGCTGAAGCTTGCGCCAAGCCCTTCGCCCCATTTTTCTTTAACCAGCGTTGCCGATCTCCTGAAGGCTTCCAGTGGTCCCACATTTTCGTAGGCGATCACCGGCACAACGAAGAACGTGGCGATGCTCCAGACGATACCGATCAGACCGGTAATAAACTTTCCGATCGATCCTAAACTATCCTGCAGGACCCGCAGAATAGTACCAACTGTCGCCGCAAACACCGCCCAGGACAAGATAGTTCCAATCCTGCTGACGGCGAACCGGAGCCCTTCACGGACAGTCGGCTCTTCTCCATTGAAATAGAGATGTGTGCAATGGACCAGTGCTGTATTGAAGAATACGATAACGAAATAGTTGACCAGGTAGTAAGCAAACGTGATCAGGTAACTGGCTACCCGGCTTTGCTCTCTGACCGTATCAGTGTCCCATCCGGACAGAGCGAAAACGGCTGTCGCGAACGAGCCGATCACAAGTATCATCGAAAGGCCGGATAAAAGCGGAAAAATGATCAGCTGGCGATTCTCTTTCAGAACCTTAAAACTGTTGAGGGCTATATCCCAGCCGTTGGAGAGGCGTGTGAAGAGGTTCATGAGTCTAGGTTTAAGTGTTGATTTATCGGTAAAATAAGCTAAACGGCCCGCATTTCCAAGGAGGCTATTGGCAAAAAAATGATAGGTTTGTCTAAAATTGATCCCCATGCGGATAATAAAAGGGCTAACCATTAGCTGTTTTCTGGGCCTGTCCCTTTGCGCTCTGACGCACTGCAGCGCACAGGTAACGGCTCACCGGTCGTTGCTGGCTCTTTCGAAGACCGATCGTATGCTGGCCATAGTAGATCCGGTCACCTTAAAGGTGACGGCCCGCATACCGGTAGGAGAAGACCCGCATGAGGTCATTGCCTCTTCAGACGGCAAAACCGCCTACGTCACCATCTACGGAGGAGGCAGCTTCCACGAGCTTGATATCATCGACCTCGTCTCTCAAAAACTAATCACGAACCTCGATACCCGGCCGCTCTACGGCCCCCATGGAATAACCTTTGCTAACGGAAAAGCTTATCTGACAGCAGAAGGTTCCAAAGCCGTTGTCAGCTATGACCCCGCTACCGGCAAGCTCGACTGGAGTATGGGTACCGGCCAGGATAGAACACATATGATCTACGTCACCCCCGACGCCAAAAAGATCTATACCACCAATGTAGCCTCCGGGACCGTAAGTATCCTCACCGACACCATCCTCCAACCCAACCAGCCCGCTCCTCCTGGCGCCAAACCAAGAGAAACCTGGACCCAAACCATTATTCCCACCGCCGTCGGCTCCGAGGGCTTCGACGTCTCTCCCGATGGCTCACAGCTATGGACAGCATCCAGTCAGACAGGTGTCATCAGCATCATTGATCTTAATGCAAAAAAATTGGCCCAACAGCTCGACGCTAAAACACTTGGCGCCAACCGTCTCAAATTTACGCCCGATGGCAAACAGGTCTTTATCACCAGTCTTTCGACCGGCATCCTTTATATCTACGATACACAGTCCCATAAAGAAATCAAAAAGATACAGACGGGACATGGCGCCGCCGGCATCCTCATGGACCCTGAAGGCAATCGCGCCTTCGTCGCCTGCTCCAACGACAACAATATCGCCGTCGTAGATCTGAAGAGTCTTACGATCACTGGTCACCTCGACGTCGGCGGTGTACCCGACGGCATGGCGTGGGCAACTCGGTAAGGTACGACAGCGCTAAGGCCACCCGTCTCAGCATTCCGAACTAGCTCACAACAAATTGAAAATGAAAGAACGGGTTGCTTATGGAATATTTCCTGGTGAGCATCTAACCATGTTGGCGGCATCATCAAAGCCGCCCTTGCCAATCCGGTGAAGAACCTGCGAATTGAGTAATCTATTATATTAACGTCGATTCGACTACGAAAAAAGCACTACCTGGCTATCTCTTTCTCGTCCTGCATAAACCTCCCGTCGTCATATAATCGTTTCACCCCCACCGTCTTCCCGTTTTCCACGATGAATTGGATCCGTATATACGGCAGTTCTGGAATCATAAACAAATCGGCAGCGAGCGGGACCATTGCATAAGCACTCGCGCCTATCCTTTGAAAGTACAGCTTTCCACCCTCAAACGTGATCTTGCGGTCGCCATAGACCCCAATGTACGATTGCAGCAGCGCGGCGCCCAAAATCACCGGGTGCTGTTCAACCTTCACCGCAGCCAGGGCCCAGGACAAGGGAATATCTTCCGGCCGGCCGGCCAACTCCTTTTCGAGCGCCAATTGTTGAGCGGTCAGGAGGGCGTCTTTGGCCGGGACTTCCACATCGGGATTCACACCCACGCCTTCCCAATCTGTCCCTGTGATCGGGTCGACGGGCCTTTCTGTGGGCATGAAAATATAGAATCGGTCCGTTATGATCTTTCGATCTACCGGGTGCGCACCTCCCCCCGTTGTCTCCCCGACGATCGTCGCCCGTTTCCTGTTTTTCAGGAAATAGGAGAAGCTTTCTGCGGCAGAGAAAGTCTGATGGTTGGTGAGGATATAGACAGCCGTGTTAGGCAACCGGTGACCGGTGACATAGGGCAGCGTCCAATCTTGTGTATAGTTTCCGGACTGAGTACTGTCCGGGTTGTTTCCAGGATGGCCGCCCACCCTGGAATAGCGGTCAATAATATGGACCGGTTCTGCATCAAATAAATAACTGGCGAGAAGTTGCACCATTGTAGAGTATCCACCGCCGTTGTTTCTAAGGTCTACGATCAGGGCGTCGGCGTGACACAGGAATTGCATGGCCGCGGTCGCCGTTTCACCAGCATAAAGCGGGTTTTCAAAGTTAGTAAGATGCAGGTAGCCTATGTTCCCCGGCAATAGGCGCACCTCCGCAAAGCCAAAGTTCCGCCACGCTGACTGTATTGAATCCTGGCGGAGCAAGTCTAGGCTGTCCCTTTTCGTGGTCGCATCTCGCTGGCGTCTCACCCATGCTGGGTCGAACACAATGTTAAAGTGCTCATCATGACTAATCAACAGCAGATCTTTTTTAAGCTGGTAGGCCAAGGTCTGCGGGTTGCGAAAGGTGTCGTAGATACCACGGCTGAATTGCTGGGAAAGGAAGCCTGCCATTTTTGCCCCCACCGTCGGATAGATATAGCATTCATCCAATAATTTACAGAGGGATTCGACCACGGCCTTCCTTTCAGGGTTTGTGAGCGAGAGCGGGGTGGAGGGTTGGGTTTGTCGGGACTCTTGAGCCCGCAGTCCCTGTTGGCAGAGCATTGCCAGCAATAACCAAAAGGGCAATAAAAAGGAGGCGCTAGGTTTTAACATATCAACACAGTTATAAGAGGACAATATTAGGCTTTGGGCCTTAACTTTAATGGTAAAAAACGGCCATTTTCGCCCATGGACACCACGATCTCATATCCGCAACAGCCAAGAAATGCCATCAAGTTCGTATATTCCATCCGGGCTGATGAAGCCGCTGCTATGGCCCAGGTTCATCGACGTCTTCCCGATGGCACCCTCGACCTGGTATTCAACTTGGGCGCACCTACGTATTCCTCCCGTGATGGCATCACATACAAGCGACTGCCGGATGTAGTACTTGAAGGGCTTTACCCGGACCGGAATTTTGTACGGTATACCGGAGCTGTACACTTGGTGGTGGCCGTCCTGCAACCCGGGGCTGCCCACCTGTTCGTAAAAGACCAATTGCTCTTTTTCCGCGAATGTGCGGGTGATGCCTCGCTGATCTGGGGCCGCGAAGTGTACACCATATTAGACCGGTTACGAATCCTTACCGATACCAGCCAGCAGCATGCCATCGTGGAACAATTCCTGGTGCGGCAGGTTCGTCAGATGCGTCAACATGCGGATGAGAAGATGCTGGACAGGATACTGCACGCGGTCAAACAGATCGATCATCAGCAAGGAAATATCGACCTTCCCGATCTTTACCGGGGCATATACATGAGCGAGCGGGATTTCCGCCGCAAATTCACCGAGTGGGTCGGCATGAGCCCCAAACAATATGCGGGCATCGTCCGTGTAAAAGCTTTCAGCAAACAATACATGATGATGATGTTGCCGCAGGCTGCTGAACCGCAAAAAAACCGACAAACCGACCTGGTTACCGGTCTGGGGTATACCGATGGATCCCACTTCCGAAGGGACTTTCGAAAGATCGCCGGAGTGAGTCCGGGCGACTACTTTGGGCAGTTAGGAAAGATGGGAAAGGGGTTCATGGAGATTTAAGAACAAACATATTGCTTCAAACTAAAATCAAAAGGCCTTGTAAATATTTGATTTACAAAGCCTGGAACTTTGTGGAAGTGGGCGGATTGCAATCGAACCCTTTAAGTCTCTTTTGACACTGAATCAGTGTCTGAAGCAGTAAATTTTTTCAGATTGTTGCTAAGTCAAACGAAATTCCGTCCCTTTCTGCCTGATCAAAAGACTGGTTACTTGAAAACACAGGCTTGCTTCTAACGTATTGGTTGAAGCCAACCGATGTAAACGAAATATTACCTTGTTGAGTGTCCATTATCCAATCAAACTCTATTTGCTTCTCTATAAACTCAGCGTTTTTGGGCTTCTTAGGATTTTCGCGGGTTAGCCTGTCAATCTCCAACCCTGGAATTGACATATCCAAATCAAAATTTACATCGTGACAATTATCGAAAATCATCGTACATGGAGCGATCCAAAACTTATATTTCTTCCCTTTTAATACCCACTTGAATATATAGTCGATATCAAATAGCAATTTAAAATCACCCTTAAATGAAATCGCATGAATAAGGCAATCGTGCCACGCCATTTCATCAAAATCGTCCAGTGTCCATATTTTCTTGGGTAGTTGATAATTCATGATCGAAATTTAGCCTTTTCCACAAAATGATCACCAATATTCTTTGAAAAAGGATTCTTAATCAGCGGGGAATCGCTGCGAGCAAAGTTAACTTGACGGATGGAATTGTGGTTAGTCACCGACTAAACAGCGACCAGCCATCACCAAGCACTTGAACAACATATTCAAATCCCGCGAACTAGAAGAACGTTCAGTTAGTTCCATTTTGGAACATACTGCAGCGGACGGCAAAAGCTACAAAACCCGATTTTACAATGCAGTGAGCCGGCAGCGCATCGTCATATTTAATTCCCCGGTATATACAACGCACGCCGCGAAAGTACAATCGCATTACCGGTATTGAACTGCCAAAGAACATGCCCGTTGGCCGGATCCAGCGCATAAAAGTAGCGTGATCCGCCGGTTCCGACATACAATACCCCATTCGCGACCATTGCACCGGAGCCGTTGGCATACATCTGCGGAATATTCCACACACCAGCGCCCGTTTGTGCATTGACGGCATACAGGTTGCCATCATCCGCCGTAACATAAACGGTATTGTTATAGACGAGGGGTTGATCGTACACGCTGGCGCCGGGGAGGGCCTTCCATTGTTGCGTCCCGGTTTCCGCGTCAAATGCAAAGAGACTTCCCAACTCGGCCCCGACGTAAAGCACCCCATTGCTGATCGTGGGAGTCGATTGAGCGAGGGTGTTGTCGGCCTTGGCGCGCCACTTCACGCCACCTGTCGCCGCATCCAGCGCATAGAGGGAATCGTTCTCGCTGCCGATATATACGACTCCATTGTTCACCAGCGGAGCAGCCATGATGGTCGCCGGGTTCAGGAAGAATTTCCATTTCACCGCACCCGTGGCCGCGTCCAGCGCATACATGTAGTCCGCGCCGAAATAGACGATGCCGTCGCTGACCGTGGGACCCGAATCGGTCGGCCATCCGGTCGGAACCGACCACTTCGTCGAACCCGTCGCCAGATCAACCGCATAAAAGTTATGGTCATCGCTGCCAAAATATAGGGTGCCGTTAGCGATCGCCGGCGTAGTCGCAACCGGGCCACCCGGCCGGAACTGCGATTTTATCGTGCCGGTAGCCGGATCGAATCCGAAGACGATCCCGCTCGTATTGGCGGCATAAATAATCCCATTCACCAGTTGTGGGGTATTATATTCGAACCCACCTGGATACGTCTCGAACATCCCAGCCACCGAATCTTTCCAGACAAGACTTCCTGTTCCGGCGTCCAAAGCAAAGAACCGGTTTTCATTCGTTCCGAAAAAGACCGCGCCGCGGCATTTCACGACCACCGTATATTTCAACTGGCTGCCGTCTTCGGCGGTCACCGTAAAAACGACAGGCGCGGATAAATCCAGGGTCGTACCGCTGGCCGGCGACACCGACTTGCCCTTATGTGTAAAGAAAGGTGTCAACTTTGTCTTGTCCGTATAGGCGGGCAACGTCACGATAATAGAATCCATGCCGGAGCCGCTTACCAGAACCACCTGTATGTCTGAAATGGTGAACGTGCTGCCATCCGCTTTTTTCACGGAAAAGCTATCGATCTCCTTGTCCGGGGAGCGCGGCGTAGCTGTTTTTTTACAGGAGAAGGACAGGGAAAGGCTTAGACAGGCGAATAAGGCATAGAATAAAGGCTTCATAACGGTTCAAGAGTTTTGCATGCTCAAAATACAAAAACATCTATGAATTATCCAATCGAACCCCCTCGCGTCTCTTTTAGGCCATTTTGTGGTTGGTGGCATTACTCCGCCCTCAGGCTCTCCATCGGATTGGCGGTCGCCGCCCTTATAGCCTGAAAACTTATCGTCAGCAACCCCAACGCAAGCGCCAGACCGCCGGAAAGCAGAAAGATCCAGATAGTAACGGGTGCGCGATAGAGGAAATCCTCCAGCCACCGGTGCGTGATAATCCAGGCAATGGGCGAGGCGACAAGTAGCGAGAGGCTGATGAGCGATAGAAAGTCGCGAGTCAGCAACGATGTGATACTCGACACGCTGGCGCCGAGCAGTTTCCGGATGCTGATCTCTTTCTTCCGTTGGCTCGCGGTAAATAGCGAAAGTCCGAAAAGGCCCATGCAGGAAATGAAGATGCTAATGGCCGTCGCCACGTGCATCAGCATAGCCGTCTTTTGCTCGTTCTTATACATAGCCGCTATGCTTTCATCCAGGAAACTGTAGGAGAAGGGCCGATCCGGATAGATGCCCTTCCATATCTGCTCCATCTGCGCGAGCGTATGCTGCACGGCGGCGAGGTTCTTTCCCTCGGCGGCCAGCTTGACGGCAAAACTTTTCTCCGGTTCCCTCAGATCGAAGATCGCCAAAGGCCTTATGGGTTGCCGATAGGAATTTTCATGAAAATCGGCAACGACGCCGACGATGGGATAGGCCCGGTCTCCCAGGTAAACGAACTGTCCCACAGCTTCCTTTGGGTCGTTAAACCCGATGGCCTTGATGAAGCTTTCGTTCACCACGAATTCTTTTATGCTGTCTCTGTTGACCCCTTGCAGGAGGTTCCTGCCTGCCAGGAGATGAATGCCATACAAGGAGATAAAATTGGAATCGGCGATCTGTACCGCGGCTTGTATCTCTTTTTCCGGCTTGCCTTTGTACTGCAGGGGGAATCCCGCCTGAAAATCGCTTATTGGGGCAAAAGATTGCAGCGCGACGCCTCTGACGCCCGGCAGCTCACGGATCTTTTGTGCGACCAGTCCCACAGCCGGCGATGCGTCACGCGGTTCGGCGTTTAGCGACACGATGGCGTCGGTGCTGAATCCAAGGTCCATGGTTCGCATATAATTGACCTGTCGGCTGATGATCGTAGTGCTGATAATAAAGATCAGCGACACTGCAAATTGAAATACGATCAGGCCCCGTCGGAGCCACCATTTCCCCTGTCCTTTGTAGGTTCCCGGCCCTTTGAGCGTCAGCACCGGCAGATAACCGGACAGTACCTTTGCCGGATAAAAGCCTGCGAGCAATGTGGTGACGACCACCAGCAGCAATAGAAAGCCTACGTTCACTGCATCCAGGAGATGACGGTTCACGGCCGGCGGGATGAAAGCCTCAAACGCGGACAACATAGGTTTTACGGCCAGCACGGCGGGGAGCACCGCAGCCATGGTGAGCAGGAAGGTCTCTGTTAGGAACTGCACAACGATGCCCCGTCTGCTGCTGCCCAGCACCTTCCGCATGCCTATTTCCTTCGCCCTGTGAATACTCAACGCCGTGGAGAGGTTGATGAAATTAATGGTGGCCAGCAAAAGGATGAAAACTGCAATGCCCATGAGCACAAAATATGTCTGCAGATGGGGTTTATGGAAGCCATCCTCTATGGTTTCGTCGAAATGCACCCGGGACAGCGGCTGAAGGAGCAAATCATAGGTAACGCCCGGTTTTTCTTTATGGGTCTTGCTCAGCCTGTGTAGCTCTACGGCCAGGCGGTCAGGGGCAACGCCTGACGGCAATTGTACAAAGGCCCGTGAATTGAAAGGGCTAAACCCATCGCGCGCGTCATCGGTCAAAATAGTTTTTTGAAAAAAGGTATTTTGGGCGGTAGCATAGGAGATGAATTCGGTGAACGGTATATCGGTATGCGCATTCCAGTCCTGGATGATCCCGGAAACGGTGACGGTAAGCGAATCGTTAAAGACCATTTCGCGGCCGATCAGCTGCTCCGGCGAGACGGTTCCGAAATATTTCCGGGCGCATGTCGCGGTGATGACGACGGTACCCGGTGCCGGGCTGGCCCTTCCCGCGAGCCAGTTGTACTGGAAGATCTGGAAATACTCGGGCTCGGCAAAAATAGTGGAAGGCCGCTTCGTTCCCTCGATGGTATTGTCATAGTGTGTTTTGCTGTTGGGGAGGCTGATCTTTGCGGGGTAGAGATAGTACGCCGCGATCGTTTCCAGCGCGGTCATCTTCGAACGCGCCACTTGGGCGAGATCAAGGGGTACGCTTGCCGCCAGATCCTTGTGACCGTCGCGGGTAACTGCTTCCACAACCCGGTAGATGCGCTCCTTTCCGGGATGGAAGGTGTCGGTGCTGAGCTCATAATGACTGATGAGAAAAATGACCATGCAGGTGCAGATGCCCAGGGAGAGGCCCAGAATGTTGATGAGGGAATAGGTCTTGTGGCGGGTAATGTTCCGCCAGGCAATCTTCAAATCGTCCTTATGCATGTTAGTCAGTTTGTTGTAAATTAGTCCCTTCGGTCAGCGCCAACAAGTGAGCCAGTCGCATTTAACAGTTTTTTTTAATGTTCTAAAACTAAGGGGGCCCACGTAAGAACCATCCATTTTTTACTAATTTTGCCTTAATTAACGGGCATGAAACGGCTGATCGTCCTGCTATGTCCCCTCCTCATCGGGGCCGGCTCTCAGGGGCAGATGCTGACCCAAAGCGCGGATGGACAAGGTGCTATCCCCCTACCCTTAAATGGGTTGGGCGTCAGCTTGGACATTGGGAAGACTGACGCTACTATCGGCGTCAACAATTATGGCCGAGTGCTGAACAGCAAAACGTATAAATTCAAAGACAATTTTTTAATAGGTACCAATCTGTCGGTGAAAACCGCCAATGGCCTGCGACAGTTACTCTCCTCGGGTGATGTTGTACCGGAGGGAAATTTGCTGGCCTTTTCCGGGTATTCCTTCTCCAATATGGCGGCCATTGCACATGCGTTGGGATCGCCGCATGATCTCGATGCACAAAAGAAAAAGGAGTCGGCCAGGTTGGAACAGCGCTACAAAGCTCAGGTTCAATACACCATCCTGAAACAGAGACGTAAAATCACCGATGTGGCTTTGCGGGATAGGATGATGTCACACCTGTTACGCGCCGTACAGGAATGCAATAGTGCCGACGAGGTCGATCAGGTCACGGATAGAGCAGACATTGATCCTGCGAATAGTACGTCCAGTGAAGCGCTAAAGAATTTCAAGCTGGCGGTAAAAGCCGTGTCCGCAGGCGACCGGAAAAAGTACGATGCGGCGTATGAAGACATTAACCAGACCTATGCGACACTGCGTGATATAGCCGTTGAAGGCGTTTGGAAAAAGATCATGCCATTCCGGGCGACCATTTTCCTGCTCGGGGGCATCAATGCCCGGGGATTTACGCTTTACAACGGCCTCACTTCGGCCAATCTTTCCCAGTCTTTTCAAGACACCTTATTCCGGGCTGGCAATATCGGTCTCGGGGTCAATTTCCAGGTAGCCAATTATTGGCTGGGCGCCACCTATTCATACATCAATGCCGATAATTTCCCGTCGCTGAGAAGCAAGGAATACACATTGCGCACGACGAATACAGCGGGCAACCAGACCTTGATCGGGGAGCAAAAGATAACAGCCTACCCGGGGAAATATTCCAGGGTAGAAACGAACCAGTTGAATATAGATTGGGTGGCGGGCTATCGGCTGGCGGACACTTCCAGGCTGCTGGTCAACCTCTACCTGCGAAGTTCGCTGGCCAGCCGCGACACCGGCTTTTTGAAGAACTATACCAACATCGGGGCAGGGTTCTATTTCGTTAACAAAAAGAGGAATTTCCTTGGGGGGCTGTATGTCGAGCTACCGGATGTTAATAACAATTTTGAAAAAGGGAGGCCAGTTGACGAGATGAATATCAAGTCTCCCTTCCAAAAGTTATTGTTTGGGATAGTGGCAAAGTTCAGCCCTTCTTCAATACTTGGCCTGGATTAAAACATTAGACATCTCACCGCACTTCGATAGGTGCGATCCACCGGAATGCCCCCCATTCGAATACGAGTTTACCGTGCCGGGCATCGCCGGGAATGACAGATATAGTGAACTCTTCCACAGCGGAAGCAGCCACCTCACTGCTCATCCTTGTTGTACCCAGGTTAAATGATCCATCGTACTCTGTACCCCACTCTCCGCTTTGCTTGTTCACAATCAGATCAACTCCACTCGTATGTGGTGTGGTAAACAGTGTGTATGTGCCCGCGGGAACCTGCACACCACCCAGCTTAATTGGGATTGTCGTCGTAAACTGAGTGGCCGCATTGGCTCCAGTTCTCCATACCCGGTCGTAAGGTATCACATCCCCTAGCAGGATTCGTCCCCGCATTAGCGGCCTGCCATAATCAATGGTCAACGTGGCATTACCGATTTGAGACCGGACGGTATCCCGGACGCTTAACGAACTCACGCTGCCGGTTGCTTTCTCCTTGGCCTCAAAACCGACAGCGACAGCTTTTACGTCGGGAGCGGTGGCCAGTCGTTTTACCTCCACTTTGTAGGTAGTCCGGCCGCCCGAATAACTGAGCATGTTATCGGCGGAGTCCATCACGGCCTCGCCGGTTCCGGAAAGCCAGTCGTGTACAATCTCTGCCTTGCCTCTCCCGACGGCAGTTACCGTGGCGTGGCCCAACGGAAACCGGTCAAATTCCCGATCAATATAAAACTGCCGCAACTGAACAGCACTGCCGGCCGCAAGCTTTGATGGCGCCGATTGCTTCAACGCCGCGGTAAAGTAAAGCTCATACAGACTATACATTTGCGGCACGTGTGCCACAACCATGCTGCCGCCTGTTGGGAAATCTCGGTTCACCGTACCGGTGCTGTCTGTTTTTGAAAGGTGCACGTTGTTGTGGGCGACATCGGCTACTACTGTCCGGTCCCGCTCGCCGGATGGTTCACTGGGGGTGTGAATTTCCATTTCCAGATGTCGTATACTCCCATCGTCGTTCAGCTTAACCACGGTATGACGTATCCGAACCCGCGGAAAGCGATCCACTTCATCGGTTTCTAACGTATTGCCCTGGCGGATTATCGTCTCTACCGAAATCGTATCCTGCCCAAGCATCGTAAGAAAACCGTATCGTTTTGCCGGTGCTGTATGACAGGAAACCTGCAACATCAATGCACAAAGGAAAACGTAAAACCTGGCCGGCTTAGCCGGATAATAGCGTCGTGAGGAATCAATTGTAGTATACATGGGATATAAATATGGCACGAAAGAATGGCCTGGCACTAAAGCTAGCGGATTTCCAATCTCCCGACCCATCGCCAGCCTATTCAAGTTTGTTCAAGTTGGATCATCCCATAATTACGGACACAGATCCCTTTAAAACTTCTCCCCTTAAACATCCCGGTCTACCTATTCCCGAAGAGGCATATTTAACCTTTTATGGGAAATTAATCCAAAAATGGGAATCTTCCAAAACCTAAAAATCGCGTATCACTTTTATTATCAATGTTTTAAAAAACGGCATCCTTCTGGCCATGTCATACTAACAAAAAAAAGCGCCCATGCGTACTCTATTAACATCCGCCGCCCTCCTCCTCTCGACCCTCGTGATCGCTCAACCCACCGTTTCGGGAAGCACCAACCCTTCAACCGATGCAACGATCACGCTGCCCAAAAACTCCGTCGTACTGACCGGCACCGCAATACAGGCAAACCCCGGGCATCCGGTCCTGGACACCACCTGGACAGAAATCTCCGGCCCCTCGGTTGCAACGATCGCCAATCCTTCCAACCGTATGAACACAACGGTAACCGGGCTGGTAGCAGGGACATATAAGTTCACACTAACGGCAACCGATAAGAAAGACGCAGCATCATCTACTATAACGATAACCGTCCTGTCGGGAACGCTTGCGATAACCCTGGCATCTTTCAACGTCACACACAACAGCGAGGGCTTATTGCTGACCTGGCAGACAAACACGGAATCAGACAATGCCGCTTTTATCGTTCAAGCCAGCGACGATGGATCCCATTTCACCGATGTCGCCACGATCGCATCGCAGGCGCCAAACGGTAACAGTACTACACCACTGAACTATAGTTACCAGATCCTCGGAAAAGTCGTAAAAGCCGGGATGGACAATATGTTGCTGGTCATTATCCTTCTTGCCAGCATCGGCTATATCAATAAATTAAAAAAGATCTACAAGGGTCTCCTGATGGCCGCCGCCTGTCTTTTCTTCTTCTCCTGTTCCAAATCCGTAACTGTACCCGAAAACACGATCACGACCCGAACGGAATATCGATTAAAGATCGTCGACCGCGACGGTCACGCTACTTATTCCCAGATCAAACTCCCATTTTAGTTTCCCCAAATTCCCTCCCTCCCCCACCCATGGCTTCAAAGACTATCTAAAAGTCCGCAATCCTATGCAGATCGTCCTAAACTGGTTCCCCTAATGTTTTGGGGATGTTCGACGGCCTAATTTTGATCGCAGGAAAATTGAAAAGGATATCTACCCGTTCGAAGCGTTGGGAGAGGTCGCCGATGATCTATACAAGGATGTAGAAATGTCCCTGGCAGAACGATCCATTTGCGCAGAGGAGATCCGTTATGCCCGGGATAAGCGGATGGCTTCAACTTTGCTGTGCCTTGACCGCCGGCAAAGGATAGTAGCCGGACAAAGACTCTGCAAATAAAGCTGAACTTAGCCGAAAAATCTTACAGGACCCGGAGATAAGAGAGATTTACGAGCTTGAATGACCGGATTTTGGTCGTCCAAAAGTTACCCTAGCCTGCAGATTTTGCATGGCGGCGAAACCAGCCACCAATCAAGAATATCTGGAATTTAGCGAGGACGGCGGACACAAGGGTTTTGGCTGCGGACATGTGAAGGAGCGGGATTTGATGAAGAAAAATTCGACCGAATTGAGAACGTTGGGTATTAACCAATTATTGTGTCACGGAGGTGTTGCATGTGGGGAGGCTTCCTGCCCACATGGTTCAGGTTGCGATCTGACGTTTTAGGCAGCGATTTAGTAATTTGCACCTAAAATATAAAGCGTACCAGTATGGCAAAAGATCTCGTCAGAAAGGTCTCTCCTAAAGATCTGGAAATACTGATCAGTACACTTGAGGTACATTTTGTGTGGCTTTCCCACTGTTTGGTGAGCCCCGGTTTCCGTCTGGAAATGGGCGGGCATGCGTGTCCGGGTATTCACTATAACATTCAGGGGAAAGGACGGTTGCTCGTTACCGGGCAGGAAGCAATAGATCTCGAACCGCATACACTGATAGTAGTTCCGGCGAATAGCCCTTTCAGGATCGAAGTGCCCTGCGAAGAACAGCCTGATGAAGAATTGGAAACGGTAAAAGGGGTGACGTGATGAGTAAGAAGAGCGGGATATATCAATTTATTGCGGGCAATCCCAGGGAGGCTCGTATAAACCTTGTTTGCGGATTTTTTCGCGCCTCATACGGCCAGACGACGGATCTTTTTGCCGGACTTAACGCACCTATTGTCGAAAAGTTCGGAGCAGACGATCAGATCGACGTTCGGCTTCGGTCGGCTGTTGGAGAATTTTTAAGTCATGAGGTTGGATCTGATGCAATGAGCGGAGCCCTGCTTAAAGAGGTCATTATTCTACTCCTCCGTCGCTCGTTGGTATCGGTCAATCTTTGGGTGGAGCGGTTCTCGATCCTTCGGGATCCCAGGATTGCACGGGTATTTGCCACTATGGTAGCTGATCCCGGCGGAGCCCATACCGTGAAGAGCCTGGCAGGCATTGCGCTGATGAGCCGATCTGCTTTTATGGTGACATTTACGGAAATATTAGGAAAGTCACCGATGGCAATTCTTCGTGATCTCCGGATGCGGCATGCATCCCGACTTTTGAAATATTCCTACCTTTCTGTTGACCAGGTGGCCCGGGAGAGCGGCTATGATAGTAAGACAAGCTTTACGCGGGCTTTCAAAGAAGTTTATGGAAAATACCCGAACGACTACCGCGGAGAATTATCGGATGCTGAGCCGGAGCCCGTGGCCGGTGATTAAAATCCATTACACTAAAAAAATAGTTTATTTTTTGTCACGACCGTTCCGGGACTGTGTCAAAGAGTTATGCAAATCGTTTCAATGAATAGCAAGATTAAAAGAGTCATTGTACAACTTTAAATATTAAAATCATGCTGAAAACAATAGTGTACAGCAACATCACTTCATCAAGTGAGTGTTTGCCGATGAGCAAAAAGGGGGGTGTGTTATGAAAGCGATCGTTGTAACAGATCAGGCTGCGGGAACAGCCGGGATGAAACTGGTGGAGCGACCCGAACCGCAGGGGCTCGGCAGCCTATCGGGCGCGAACTACGGCGATGTCGTTGTTCAGGTTCATGCGTCGGGATTCACCGGGGATGAGTTGTCGTGGCCCTCGACCTGGATCGACCGCCTCGGCCGTGACCGGACGCCTTCGATCCCCGGCCACGAGCTGGCCGGAGTGGTCACCGCCCTCAGCTATGGAACGACTGGGCTGTCGGTGGGGCAGCGGGTGTTTGGCCTCACGGACTGGACTCGCGACGGCACGCTGGCGGAGTATGTAGCCGTCGAGGCACGCAACCTCGCGCCGCTGCCGGGCGACGTTGACTTCACAGTGGGCGCGGCCCTCGTGATGCCGGGCCTGACCGCGTGGCAGGGGCTGTTCGAGCACGGCCGCCTTCGTGCGGGGCAAAGCGTCCTCGTGCACGGTGCGGCCGGCGTAGTCGGTTCGATGGCGGTCCAGCTCGCACGGGAGGCCGGCGCGTATGTCATCGGTACCGGACGCGCTGCCGGCCGTCAGACGGCGCTCGACTTCGGCGCGCAGGAGTTCGTTGATCTCGAGAACGAAACCCTGGAAGATGTCGGCGGAGTCGATCTGGTTTTCGATGTTCTCGGCGGCGACATCGCGAAGCGGTCTGCGGGCCTGATTCGCGGCGGAGGAACGCTGGTTACCATCACCGGCCCGACCGAGGCGCGGCCCGCTGGTGGCCTGACTATTGACTTCGTTGTCGTACCCGATCGCGCCCAATTGAGTGAGCTCGTCCAGCGGGTCCGGGATGGTCGGCTGCGGACAAACATCGGCAAAGTCGCTACCCTCGACGACGCCGTTGCCGCCTTCAATCCGACCAAGCGGGTCAACGGGAAGACAATCATCAGCGTTCGCCCGTAACAGAAAATAATTAATAAACCATTCTAAGATCAAATATCGTGATAGACACGCATCTATCCGACGATGCTGCAGTACCTGCAGGCACTGGTAATTACCCACCATCAGACGCAGAATCTACCCAGACGACTGAAAATTACTCTTCGCAACTATGAGAACGTAGAAAGATTATACCGAGATCTATACGGCTATGGCGCTATCGTTAAAGCCATCGACCTGAAGTCCGGCGCGTCAATCAAAGTATCAGTGGTTCGAATCCTTTCTTCCCGACTGCAGAGGACAAAGTAGTATAAAAGCTGCTTTGTCCTTTTTCACTTCCGCCGAAACCCTCGCCCAGATTGTATATTAGCCTAGCCGCCTCATTGATTCCAGGAGTTCGAAACTCGTCTCCGTGGAAAGTGAGATTTTCCGGAAACATCGAACTAATTATCGTCCTCTTCTTTTCCACGATTCCATTCTCATATACTGTCCCCAGTCTAAAAAGGTTTTAATGCCTGTGTCGAGCAGACTTCTAAAATCCGAGTGATCGAGTTCTGTCGCTGCCAATTGGGCTTTGAGCTTTTTAAATTGTGCTTTACATTCTGCATTCATTTCCCGAAAGTCGTCGGTATCGATCTTTTCCGTTAAAAGCATTTCACGGAGCTTTGCAATATTTACTCAGCAACCGCCTTTGCGAGGGGCACGTTTATAAATTATTTTACTATCTCGTTCTACATAGTCGCCCGATACTATTGGATATGAATACTTAGGCGCCCACGATACACTATGGCTTCTTATAATTATTTTGTCGTTAACTTTCAGGCTATGCAATTGCTGAAATTCACTGTCAGAGTTTTCCGACCCAAAACTAAGAATATAGTCGTCATCATTAATCCTGACCATAACTCCGAAACCTAATCGTGAGCCTGGCGGAAGAGAAAGGGAGGTTACAACAGCCTCCATATTGGTAATAGCACTTGTATGCTTCCTTATTTTAGCTGCACCGGCAAGCACTTTTATGCCTTCGGGAGACACTTCCCATTTTTTGTACTTTATGCCTTCGGGGGACGCTTCCCATTTTTCCAATTCGGCTTTGCGTTCAGCAGCAGAGAGTGGCTTTGGGGTTGATTTTTTAGAAGTTTCATTTTTGATTTCGCGATTAGCAAATACTAGTCCGCTTACCACAACCAGCGGTAAGATCAGCGCATAAATAACTTTTTTCATATTTTTTTAGTTTAATTAACATGGATCTATCTCCTGATAAACCAGATCCGTTTAAGGCATTTCAAATAGGTTTCAAGTATTTTTAAACAATTTCCTCTCGCTTAGTCCAGATATTTACTTTTTTATCTTCGATGATCGACCAAACATTATTAAAAGCTTTACCGTCTTTGCTTTTTAAAACGGTAAATGTTTTTCCATCATAAAAACAAGGCCCATCCCCTGTGGCAATCCATAATTTCCCAGTTTTGTCTTCCATGATAGCCTTAACACCATTATTGGGCAGGCCGTCTTTTGTTGTAAAATTTTGAAAAGATTTTCCATCGTAGCGGGTTAGTCCACCCGCAGCGAACCAAATAATGCCGGTTCTATCTTCATAAATATACATAACCAGATTACTGGCAAGTCCCTCCCTGGTTGTGTAATGTTGAAATGTTTTCCCATTGTAATTATAAACTCCGGAATCAGTGGAAGCAAACCAAAGGTTTCCGTGTCGATCTTCCAGTACGTCCCAGAATCTGCGCGAACCAATTTTACTTGTGAGATTGGTAAATGATTTTCCGTCGTATCGGAAAACACCACCCCATGATGCAGCAATCAAAATGTTTTCATTTCTATCTTGCTTTACATTCCGAACCATTGTATTAGGGCCGTAGGAAGTGACTGTATCTTTCATATCGTAATTGATATTATCTTTATGTGGTTCAGTTTGCTTTTGTCCGCAGGAGGTATGAAAAACAAATATTAAGAATAAAGTATATACGTATGCGTATTTCATAATTCCTTTATTTTTTATATCCTATCAAAATTGATCCGGCCAAATTACTTTGATATCTTTCGGTGCGGAAATTTGGATTGTAAATAGAAATGTAACGTTTGTAAATAAAGCGTAAATAATATGTCCGATCGCCGAAATCTCCTCTTGGGGAAACGCAAGTACCTGTGGGGATTGCTATTATTCTCGGTTATCGCTGTAGTCTGCGCAGCTTTCATTATGGCGGGTAGTGATGACTTTGATATCTCTAGAAGGGAGGTTTTACTTCGTAGGATCGGACATGAAACACTCTTACAGTCGGGTGACAGTACATCACGAGTGCTCCCAGTAGAAAAGATTGCCGAAAATGAATACCGGATCAGGTTTGAGAAGGACCTTACTTTTCAACCGGAGTTCCTTGTGAATACTACTCAGCGTTTGTTAGCCAAAGACCCGATCGCTCGTGATTATGTTGTTAACGTACTGAACTGTGGCAATGCCAGTGTAGCTTATGGATATGCTATATCAAAAAATAAAAAAGATGATATTGTACCCTGTATAGGAAGAAGGCAACCCAGAGCATGTTATATGATCGACATTAAATTCAAGCCGACAGGGATAAACACAGCAAAGAATGGATATCTTTTGGGCAGTCTGTCATTTTTAGCATTTGTTGGGTTTATTTTTTTGAGATCGGTTAAGCCGCAAAGAACTTTACCTAAAGTTCAGGATACCAGCATGTTCACTTTGGGCTCAGTGTTATTCGATGCGAAGAATCGGAAGCTCATAATAAACGGAAAGGCAATAGACCTGACCGGAACGGAAACCCGTGTACTGAGCATTTTCGCGTTGTCTCCTAACGAGACTATAGAGCGAAGCCGGCTGCAAAAAGAGATATGGGAAGATGAAGGTGTTATTGTTGGGCGAAGTTTGGATATGTTCATATCAAAACTTAGAAAAAAACTGGAATTTGATCCGAACATCAAAATTGTTGTTATTCGTGGCAAAGGATATAAGCTTGAGATTAGCACGTAAGAAAAAAACTCGCCAAAACTGATCTTATCAGAATTCAATTGGATTGGTAAAACTTTATCATGAGCTACTAATATGGTACCACAAGAGAATTATAAAATATCCAAAATGAATGGTCAATTTATCAAATAAAATAAAGAGCGATCCAAAACATTCGTTTTCAGATTAATATAGCAGCTAAACGCCTAAGATCAAGAATGAAAAGGTTCGAAAATTGTACAGGCAGGGCGACTTGACCGGACAAGTTGATAAAATTATCACTTGTCCGATTTTCCTTTTCCTCCAAAGCCTTATCCAGCGTGTATATTATCCGGGCCGCTTCATTGATCCGCGTGGTTCGAAGTCGCTCTCCGTCAAAAGTCAATTTTTCCGGATACATCGAACCAATGACTTCCCGTTTCTTTTCTATTTCGCCATCCTGGTAGATATAGTCCAGTTTCAGAAGATTATCCATTCCCGCATCCAGCAGGCCGGGCATGACCTGGTCCTCTTCCCGCGCCACAAGCCGGGCTTTAAGCCCTTCTAACTGCTCTGCATACTTCGGTTTCATGTCCCGAAAATCGCCAGCGCAAGTTGTTTAGAGGATACCAATTCCTCGATATAGGCAATCTTATCTTCCACCTGAGCACCTGGGCTAACAGTTCTTTACGATCATTCAGAAGCGGGGCGGTCTGGCTCTACCAGGATACAATCTATTTCACTAACTTCGACTGATACTATCGGTGTCTGATATAAATTACATATGCGCTGAACTTATCGAATATAACTTGTATGATACAACATTATCTGAAAGTTGCTTTACGTAACATATTCCGACACAAGTTTTTTTCATTTATCAATATCCTTAGTCTTTCCGTTGGGTTGAGCTGTTTCTTTCTCTTCCTGCTCTATTTCCTTAATGAGACTACATATGACCGCTTTAATAAAAATGCCGATACCATTTTCCGGGTATATGAATGGTCGAAAGGACAGAATGGAGGTGCATACTCGGGTGATGCGTGGTTGTATCTTCCGTTGGGGCCGGCTTTGAAAAAGGATTTTCCTGATCTCAAGAATTTTGTCCGGTTAATGTCCGGAGGAAATCCGTGTTATATCAAATATGAGGACAAGCAAATTAAGCTGCCCGTTACCTTTGCAGATTCATCCTTCTTCGAATTCTTTCCGGCAGCCATGCTTTATGGCAATTCCCTGACAACGCTAGGCGATAACAACAATGTAGTAGTGACCCGAAAGGTTTCGCGTATACTATTTGGATCTGAAGACCCAATAGGGCGTATTATCTCGATCAAAATCAGAGATCATTTTGATAATTTTAAGGTTTCAGGAGTCACTGAAGACCTCCCATCCAATTCTTCCATCTCCTTCGATCTCCTGCTGAACCTTGCTTATTTTGAATCCTCCGCCGAAGGGAAATTTGCTTCCACCAGTTGGAATTATTCCGGATTCCAGAACTTCATCTGGTTGAACCACAATAGTGATCTTACGCATCAGCCCGAAAGATTTGTCGCCCTTCGGAAAAAATATTTCCCCGACGAACAGGCTCAGCAGATAAAGGACGGTATTTGGGATGGCAAGGGACTTCCTCCCGTCACCTTCCGATTGCAGCCGCTAACGGATATCCATACTAATTTTCAGGTCACCGCCGGATCCGCCAATCATCCTATCGATATGAATGCTATTTGGGTCTTATTCGGCATTGCAACGGGGATATTGGTTATTGGGTGTGTAAATTTTACGACCCTAGCAATCGCCCGGTCATCGAAAAGAAGCAAGGAGATTGGCGTCCGGAAAGTGATTGGTGGACAAAAAAGGCAGATCATGATCCAATTCCTCGCCGAGTCCTTTCTTTTGAGTTGTATTGCAGGTGCAATAGCGCTGTTCCTGGCATGGTTATTCATACCAGTCTTCGACACTATGGTTAACGCCGAAATTCACTTTTCCCTTTTCCATTACGCGGCCCTGACCTGGATGTTCGCAATCGCAGTTGTTGTTGCCGGTTTGTTGTCTGGAATATATCCTGCGGGAGTCCTGGCCAATTTAAAAATTGTCTCGGTCCTGAAAAACCGGGTTCGGATCAATGGTTCGAATATTTTTACGAAAGGATTGATAACAGGGCAGTACATTCTTTCCATCGGCCTGGTTATTACAACCATTGTCATATCACAGCAGCTTGATTACATGAGGACAATGGATATTGGTTTCAATAAAGACAATGTAGTCGTAATAAAAGCCGGAGAAACAGATGGCAATAAGGTCTTTCCGCTATTTACAACTGCATTAAAAAATGATGATGAAATTCTGGGTATTACAAGTTCGGACGGCAGCTTTGGAGATATGTGCAATACGTCTGGGTTCAATTACAACGGAAAAATCCACCCGGCAATCAATTTTTCCGTGGCTACCAATTTCCTTTCGGTAATGGGTATGCACTTAATGACAGGAAGAATGTTGGATTCGCATGTACCGACCGATACAATTAACTCGGTCATCGTGAATGAAGCTTTAGTCAGGGACCTGGGGCTAACGAATAAATCCATACTGGGCCTTAGACTGCAAAATTATTCAGCAAGGCTGGCGGAAGATCCTATCGAGTTGGCGTGGTCAAAGACTACAATTTGCTGTCTGTAAAACAACAGATCTCTCCCATCTTGTTCCGGGAAAAAAATACCTATAAGCCTGCGGTCTTCTATGTACACATAAAACCGGGAAATCCCGAGACTGTTCTGAAAGCGATAAGATCTGCATGGCAGCAGGTTGCGGGCGATGCATTATTTGATTACAGTTTTCTTGATGAAACCCTGAATGACCGCTATCAAGAGGAAAGCAGGCTAAGTACAATTATCACTTATGCGGCAATTGTCTGCATTGTCCTTGCCAGCCTTGGTCTTGGGTCATTGGCCTATCTCAGCTCGGAAAACAGGACGAAGGAGTTGGTCATCCGTAAATTATTTGGCGGTTCCTCGACCGATATACTCTACCTATTGGCAAAGGATTTCCTGCAATTGGTATTGCTATCTTTCATTATCGCGGCACCGCTCAGCTGGTATTTCATACATGGCTGGCTGCAAGGATACGCTTTCAGAATTCACATCAGCGTATGGGTTTACATGGTAACCGGCGTCTGCGCCTTGATTTTTACATTTCTGATCTTAAGTACTACGCTTTTAAAAGTTGACTTTATGGCTCCTGTAAAGGGTTTAAAGATGGAATGAAAGTTTATTGCATAGGATCTTATCTGGTGGGTATTTGTCCGAAAATGGCATTAGCTGCAATGTCGTGGCGGCCTTTTATCATGATCATTTGTTTGTGCAGCAGAAGGATTCGGCGAAGGCCATGGAGATACTAAATGGGTAGTCTGCCTGAGTTCAATTCGGCCAGCACAGCTGGTAACTTACTAATCTCCATCATACTCTTACAATTTGACCTTTATAAAAAGAAACAAGTCGTTGATTTGCTATATAGTCCGGATGGTTCCACCATCCACTACATATTCCGTTCCGCTCAGGTAGCCAGCACGGGGTGAAACCAGGAAACCAACCAATTCGGCAATGTCTTCCGGATCGGCAGGCCTGCCCATAGGTATGCCACCCAGCGCGTCCATTACACTTTGAGTTGCTGCTTCTACCGCACTACCGCTACTATCTGCAATCCGCCTCATCATTCTGATGGCAGCTTCTGTTTTTATCCACCCCAGAGAAACGGCAAGCACCCGCACCCCTTTTGGAGACACTTCGTTGGAAAGGCCTTTACTATAATTCAACAATCCTGCTTTGGCAGCCGCGTACGGAAGAGTGGAGTCATACAAGGGTAATCTTGCCTGAATAGAGACAATGTGAATGATTACCCCTGCACCTTGTTACAACATGAAAGGAAGCAGGCCTCTGTCCAGGCGCACCGGAGCGAGCAAGTTGGTTTGAATCGTTTCCTGCCAATGCGCATCCGTCAATGCCTGAAAGCCGCCACCGGGAGATTCGGAACCACCTAAATTACTGATGAGTATATCGACCCCGCCAAAAGCATTTTTGATTTCGTCAATCACTTTTTCTGTTCCTTCCGGATAGCTGAGATCAGCTGCGATATAATGAAATTCCCCATTCATTTTCTCCGGCTTGTTGACCGATCAGCTCTTCAAAGTCGTCGATTACGCTGTCCGTTACTTGACTGGGAATCGCATACCAGGTTGTCCAGCCATCACTATTTTTGGGCCCCGCCATTTCTTTCTCAATTTCCCGGGGCTGCATATTCAGTCCGGCGTCTATCCACTTTTGCAGGAAGGTATCGACTATTCCCTCGATCGTTCTTTCCGTCACAGATGTGTCAAAATAAATTGAAGTATCCTATCGGTGTAGCCTATCCGTATCTAAGATCGGTGCTCTGGCCGACCTCGATAATGTAGCCGTCCGGATCGCGGATGTAACAGCGGATAGCATGCTGTATTGACGTTCGCTAAAATGAGGAATGGTTTGCTGGAATATAACTAGGTGGGCACCCAATACGCCCTGCTCAGCGACAAATCGCTAAGACAAGGATTTTACCTGGCAGTAACGGCTGCATCACCGTTAACATACCCCGCCCCGAATCTCCTTCAAAACTTCCATCGCCTTTACCGCATCTGCCTGGCCAACAAAGATATGGTCATGAAAGAACCCCGCCACGACATTACAGCTGATGCCCGCTGCCGCCAGCGCCTTCGAGAATGCCGCCGTCAAGCCTACCGCCTCCAGACTCGAATGCACCGAAAGCGTGATCCAGGCGGCCACATACCCGTATTCCAGACCCAACCGGTCCGCCCGTTCCTTTTCCATGATAACGGTAACCCCCTCCGCCTCCCTGAACACCATCACGGCTACCTCCTCCCCTATCCTGGTCGTATTTTCTACGCTGCAAAAAACAAAATCCCCGCTGTGCAACTCCGGCTGCAGGGTCGCCAATAATTTCATCAAATTTTGTTCTCCTGACATATCCAAAAATAAAAAAAAATCGCCCAAACGGTTATCTCACTTAAAAGTCCTCCGCTGGTACAAAAAGTCCTGGCATAAAACTCCCGGACCAAGGGCTCATCAATCACATCACTTTCCGTACTGGAAGGTAAGGCTATCGGAGTTTGCCATTGAAGGTTCTTTCCACGCCTTTTTGATAAGCCTTCCTTTACTATCATAGAAGTTTTGATAAGTTAGCAATTGCTGGCTCTGCTCGTTAAATTTCGAAGTACTCACATTCTCGTTGTCCAGGAAAAATTCCCAGCCAAACGTCAAATAAAATACGGGCAGCAGATCATCAATAAAATGAACCGGATTGACATGTGTGCGATCGTACGTATATTTTATATCCTGTATTGATGACCCCGACACAGTAGTCCATCGGGCAACATTGTCTCCGTTGTAAGTGAAGGTATAGGAAGTATTCAAGGAAGGATTTGCAGTGTTGAACCGGGTGATCTGGCGCACATGCCCCTGATCATAGGTGACACCAATGGCTTCCGTTTCACCATTCACCAGTGAAGTGATGTTAAACCCGGTAATATTTCCGCGCTTATCGTATTCAAAGCCGGATCTCAATGATGTCCGTAGACCATTACTGTAAGTGCCAAATAAGGTATAAACTACGGAATCAATCGTGCCCTTACTGCGAAAAACAGTATACCCGCCGATCACAGAGGGATCGAATGCTACAGAACCCAGTTGCCCCTTATTATTGAATTGAAATTTAAATATGATCAGGGGCTCGCCAGCCGTCCCGAGGTTATTCCGGTGCAACTGCATCGATGAGAGCATAAATTGCTTTCCCTTGTGTTGGCCATTTTTGAGGATAGTTGTATTTTCTTCCTTGTCACCTACGGAAGGAAAAAACTCGCCGGTCTTTTTACAGGAAGCCAGCAGAAGCAGACATACAAAAAAGCAGAAAAAGTTGATCCTTTTCATAATGGAAAGTTTAAGAATGAATAAATAAATGGCCTCTAAGGCCTTCCCTACCGAAGACATGCTGTGAAAAAGGAGACGGGTTATGGTAGGAAAACGGCAGTATAGGGCCGTCAATAGTTTTGCGTGAGAAGGAAAACCATTTTTAAAATACGAAAAAATGAGCAGTTAGCCCTGCCCATTTTTGCTCTGAGCGGACCCTAGCCTTTTTTGAATTTTCCGGTCGAGCTTGTGGTTGAGGAGATTGATCTTTTGTTCGAGGCGTTTGTAATCAAAACCCCTTTCCCCGGGGCTTTGAGCAGGGCCTTGCGTTGCTGTTCAATGTACTGAAGGTCGGACGGCGGCACGCCATTGTGCTGGAGGCGGTACTCGTAGTAGAGATAGCTTTCCCAGTCGCCATAGACCGCGTTCGGAAGAAGGACATAGAGATCGCAGCTGAATAAGATCCAGGATAAAGCGCCGGGTTTAACCTGGACGATTCGATGACCAATCTCACCTTGAGAATGGCAGCTACCGGCGAATGTTGAGATAAAAAGCCTATTTGTTGAATCTTTTTTATTGTCTGACTAATAAGCGGAAAATTTGTTACTCAATTAAATCTTCAATTTAAACTTATGAAAAAACTATTTTCAGCCTTAAAAAAGGGCTCTTTCTTCCTCCCCCTCGCGTTCATGACAATGCCGGTCTTTTCCCAATCGAAATTGCTTGTCGGCTCCTGGCGTCTCACTGCTGCCGACAAGATCCTGCCAGACGGGAGCCAGGTGGCTGATTATGGAACAGCCCCCCGTGGTATCGCCATTTTCACTGCCGACGGCCATTATGTGGTAGAAATATTTCGGTCGGATCGCACAAAATTTGCTTCCGGAGATCGCGCGAAAGGCACTCCGGAAGAATACAAAGATGCCATTCTAAGTACCAGCTGTCATTTTGGAACCTATACCGTTGACGTTGCCAAAGGCACCATCACTTTTCATATAGAGCGTGCATCTTATCCCAACTGGGATGAGACAACCCGCGTCAGCAGCTTCATACTTGAAGGAGATAAATTGACCTGGCGGGCTGAGCCCCGCCCGGATGGCTCTATCCCCGTTTCTGTTTTCGGTCGGATTCCCTGATGTGCGACTTTATTCCGCATTTGGGCCAACCATTTTACGGGCGACATTTTTAGTATATTGTGGTATGCCAAACAACCGACTGACTGCCCTCGTACTGGGCCTGAACATTCTTTCCTTGTCCCTCTTTGCTCAAAATCCCGCCGTCCTTCCTGCCGCTCTTCAGCCTGAGGTCGCCGCTGCCTTCAATCAGGTAAGCCCCGACTCGATCCATTCCGTCATGAGTATCCTCGCCTCCGATGCCTTCGAAGGCCGACAGCCCGGCACCCGTGGATTTACGAGAGCTTCTGAATATGTGCAGGATAAAATGAAAAAAATAGGTTTGCAACCTGGGGCCGGCGGCAACTCCTATGTTCAATCCCTGCTGTTTAAAAAAGGGACCGTAATGGCGGCCGGTTCGTCATTGACCCTTGGGGATGGCGCGACGGCCCAAAACCTCGCATATGGCGACGACTTCCTCCTTCAGCCTTATTTCTATTCTTCCGCTTCGGCTATTACGGCCCCGTTGGTCTTCGTCGGTTACGGCGTCTATGCTCCCGAGTTGAAATATGATGATTATGGCAGTACGGACATAAAAGGGAAGATCGTCGTTCTATTCGATCAGGCGCCTGCTAGCTTCCCGTCCAACGAACGGGCCTATTTCTCCTCTCCGGCGACAAAATATGCTGAAGCGGTGAAACGGGGGGCTGTTGGGGTCATCCGGATCTCCTCCGCCGTGACACCCAGTATTGCGGGCTGGGAGGCTGCAAGGAAAAGGTCGGAGCAGGGCACCTATCGCTGGGCCGAAGCCAATGGCAAGCCGCAACCCGATTTCCCCGAATTGAAAGTTATCGCGTCGCTGAACCGATCCCTGAATGAAAAGTTATTTGCTGCCTCTGCCCATGACTGGAAAAGCATCCTTGAAAAGGCAAAAGCCGGAGAGCCGCAATCCTTCCCGCTGAATAAAGAAGCATCGCTTAAAGTAACCACCGCCTTCACGGACGTTCCCACCTCCAACCTCGTTGCCGTCATTCCCGGCAGCGACCCGCAGCTAAAGAACCAATACATCGTCTACACCGCCCATCTCGATCACTTCGGCATCGGCGCGCCGGTAAAGGGCGATTCCATCTACAACGGTGCTCATGACGATGCCTCCGGCGTGGCTATCCTGCTGGAGATCGCCCGTACCTTCCATAATCTGCCAAAAGCACCCAAACGATCGGTGATCATCGCCATCGTCACCGGAGAAGAATATGGTCTCCTCGGCAGCGACTATTATATTCGGCATCCCTCCGTTGCGAAAAAAGATATTGTTGCCAATATGTCCCTCGACATGCCTTTCTTTTTTCATCCCGTACTCGATATCGTCCCCTATGGCGCCCTTCATTCCAGCCTCTCCCGCCAGGTGGAAGCCGCCGCTGGTTATATGGGCCTCGGCATCGGCCCCGATCCCTTCCCGGAACAGGTGGTGTTTATCCGTAGCGACCACTATAGCTTTATCCGCCAGGGCATTCCCTCGCTCTTTATAAAGAGCGGATTCAAGACCGTCGCTTCCGATACGGTCGATCGCAGCCATAGCGATGTGGACTGGCGGCGTACTACCTATCATACGCCACAGGATGACTTGAGTCAGGCCTTTGACTTTAACGCCGGCGCCACACATGTAAAATTGAATTTTTTGATCGGGTTGTTAGTGGCTGAAGATCCCACCCGTCCCGTCTGGAATCCCGGTGACTTTTTCGGCGGCCGGTTCGGACTCAATCATTGATGCGGCCTTGCCGCCTTCCCGAGCCAGGCATTAGATTACCGTTAATTTTTCACTATTTCTTTTGACAGGAACTTTAGTTAAATTTAGAGAGCCACATTGGCTGCAAACCGACTTATGGGAACCAAATATGAATAAGATCAAGATGTTGTTCTTGAGCTTGCTTGCTAATTAAAATAAGCTTCCGGACAGCATCGATGGCATCATCATTAACTACTATATCTTCGTTGTATTCTACTGTCAATTTCCCGAACCATTTGTAAGTTAGCCCTGGTGCATCACTTTCGTTAAATTTAGCGAATAGACTTGTAATAGCTGTATCCACAAAATAGGCACCCCCATCTTCTGAGTCAAAATAGAAATTTGTTGTATCCAAATATTCCCTAAGTCCGAATACGGTTATATGCTTTAATTCGGTTGCAGAATTCACCAAAAAATTCAAGTCATTTGGCATAATGTGAAGACTGAAGTCAGCAATCCTATTCTCAGATTCAAGTTGATATAGGAAATCAAAGTCGGCCCTTTCGACACTGTCAATGATTGTTTGTTTTTCCCCGATAGCGAATTGTAGTGTCAATCCCATAATGAGGTAAAATTAGAATAATAAAAATTTTAAAATTAAAAAGCCGATCCAGTATCCCCCACTGGCGGACCAGCCTTTACCGCCCCTGCACGTCAGCGGCTTTCGCGTTTATTTCGCCAGGAAGCGATTAAGTAGGCCACGAGCGTCCGAAAAAAATGCTAGTCGAGTAGAATGAGGCATTTCAGCCTCAAGCTCTCACAAAACCGTACGTGACAGTCTCCCGTCATACGGCTTTTCATTGTCAAACATTAAGGAGTAACACCTTGTATCCAGTGCTCAAACAGGGCTGGAT
>Ga0193716_1000270_pt1 | contig 32219 bp, 21 predicted proteins | sample U2c1metaG_FD_145901 | JGI IMG/M metagenome (GOLD analysis project Ga0193716, IMG submission 145901) | Soil microbial communities from a riparian zone of the East river system, Colorado, United States - U2c1 | ecosystem: Environmental > Terrestrial > Soil > Riparian zone | place: USA: East River...
TATGCTTTTGCTCGGGAACGATCCGTTCAGCGGGCTGAACCTGCTGCGCGCGCGGTATGCGAGCGGACGCCAGCCACCGGAGGACGTGGCGGGTTGGGCGCTGCGCTGGCAGATCACGAGAAAGGATGAGTTTGCCGAGCGAGCCATTGCGGGACTCGAAAGTACGCTGGCCCGGTCAAACGACAAAGCATCGCGGGTGTGGATGAATCATGTGGGGATGGCGCTGGCATTTGACTGGCTGTACGGGCACCGGGCGTTTGCGGCAAAACTAAAGGACCAGATTGCCGAGACTTTGCTGGATAACACTGTGAAGCTGTTTGCTTTGCCGGATCTGGCCATTCCCAATCTGACGTCGTATCACAATTATGTGTCGCGCTATCTGGCGGTGGTTTCCTTTGCGATGGCGGCGGTAGGCCAGGAACCGAGCGTAGCAGAACGCTGCAAGGGGTTGCGCGAGCGAGGGCAGGAAGAGTTTGACAATATTCTGGAAACGACCCAGCTGGTCACGCCCGACGGGAGTTACCACGAGTCGATGGATTATTTTCGAATAACGCTGGCGCCGCTGGCTTTGCTGGCGGAATTGCAGCGCACAACGACCGGGGTTGATCCAGCCCGGCAGTTCACCGTTTTCAGTAGTCTCGGAGCGACGTACCTTTACAAAGTATTGCCGGACGGGACGCCTTCGCGCGAAGGCGACAACGAATATCCGGTTTTAGACGACAAGGATACCGCGCTGCTCGGTTACGCGGTGCATCGTTTTAAAGATCCCTACGCTGCCTGGATGCTTCGCGACAGCGGCTTGGTTCCGGCAAAGTGGGTATTGCCGGTGCTGGAGTTCCTTTGGAACGATCCCGCCGTCGTTCCGCGCGACCCCGCAGAAGCCCGGGCAAAGGAACTTCCCCGTCAGCGATATTTTTCAGGTGTCGGGCATCTGGTGATGCGCAGTGGATGGGAAAAGGATGCAACTTGGATTGAATTCGATTGCGGTCCCTATTTTTCAAAGCATCAGCATTTGAGCCAAAACCATTTCAGTATTTATCATCGCGGATACCTGGCAATTGATTCCGGCGCGGACTATACGGAAACGGAGAGTCCCCACTATCTGAACTATTACCGGCGCACCGTCGCCCACAATTCCGTGCTGGTGTATGACCCGGCAGAAAAGTTTTTTTGGTCAGACAGTGTGTGCGACGCGGCGAATGACGGTGGCCAGCGGATGGACTCGGCGCGGTTCTGGAACACAGTGCGCAGTCTGAGCGACTGGAATCGGACGCGAGGGCTCTGGGACCTGGGCTCCATGCGGATCGCAGATTACCAGGCGGGGGCGTATCACTACGCCTTAGGCGATGCAACGAAGGCCTATTCGCCCAAGAAGGTGGCCAGGTTCACTCGCGAATTGCTTTATGTCCCCGGCTCGAACATTTTGTTTGTTTTTGATCGCGTGAGGAGCACCAACCCGGAGTTTCGCAAGGCTTGGTTGCTGCACGGGGTGAACGAGCCAGCGCTCGAGGGCCACGGCAAGGGTGGCGAGCACGGAGCAACAGAATATTCAAACGCGAAAGAGTTCACCTTCGCGCACGGCGATGGCGAATTGCGGGTGCACTGCTTGTTGCCGGAGGCCCGGTCTATCGTCAAGCGGGGCGGCCCGGGTCACGAATATTGGACGCCGGGCGATCCGCGCGGCGGCGAGTGGGGTAGCGGGCAGAATTGGCCGCTCGAGCCGGCCGAAGGTGGTCCGCTGCCGGAGGATCCGACCGAGCGGCGGATGTGGAAGCTGTTTTGGGGAGAAGACACAACCCGGATCGAGCGTTCGAACCGGAAAAACGTCGTTCCCGGGGCCTGGCGGGTGGAAGTTTCTCCGGCAGAACCGGCAACGGAAGACAGTTTTCTGCATGTGCTGGAGATTGGAGACCGCGGAACGACGGGTAAAAAGCAGGTAGCGACTGTGAAGGGACACAACCTGGCGGGGGCGGCGGTCGACTCTGGTGTGGTGGCCTTGTTCAACGACACGGATTCGGCGCTAACGGATGGTGAAGTGACAATTCCCGACGTGGACTGCAAAGAACTTTTGCTTACCGGTCTTGTGCCCGCTTCCCTGTTTGAATTGACGTTTGCCGGTCCAAATATCATGGCGGCGGGATCGACCTTGCCGCCGGGGGTGGAAGTAAAGACAGTGTATTTGCGCTCGAACGAAAAGGGCGTGCTCACGATGGAGCTGCGAGGCTTGCGCGGCCTGCGGATGCGGCTTCTGCTGGTCTAGGCATTCGGCGCTTGCCTAGCAGGTAATCGGCTTATCCAAGAAAAGAGCGGCCACTTCGGCCGCTCTCGTTCGGGGTTATGAGGGTTATAAAAAACGTCGTCAGAAAGTGATGCGCAGCCGCAAACGAATTGTGCGGCGGCTGTCGACGCCTTCCTGGGAGTAACTGTTGAGCAGCTTGCCAAAATCCGAATTCCGGGTAATGTCATCCGGATGCGATATGCCATGTTCATCGGCGCCGCCAATGGGCAACAGCGCGCCGGTGGTCTGATTCACGCGGATCACGAAATCACCCAAATTCGCGAAGGACCCGCCGCCACCGCCATCGTCCTGATTTGGCGAGAACAGCGGATGATTAAAAAGATTGTCCACGTCGGCGCCAAGTTGCGCGGTAACACGTTCGCCGAAGTGGAAATCCTTGTGGATTCCCAGGTTAACGCCCCAGGTTCCCGGTCCCCAGAGCAAGTTGCGCTGGGCGTTCGCCGGATTTGAGAAAACGTCGGCCCCGACAGAGGGCACCCCAAAGGCATCGGCATTCCAAATACTGCCATCGATTTTCTTGCTGAAATTGCTGCTGACAATTGTCGGACGGTAGGACGGTTCGGCGCCAAAGTCTCCGACCGCGTCCACCGACGAAATGCCGGTATTTCCCGGTTCAATCGGGTTGCAATTGTCGCAGAGCCAGAACGGAGTAAATGCCGTGCCGGACTTAATGAACATGTTAAATGTGGTGGACCAGCCGCCCACGATCACGTCTTGCCAGGTCTTCATGTCAGCGCCGTACTGGCGTTTCCTGCCGAATGGCAAATCATAGACACCGTACGCGACAAATCGGTGTTTGGAGGTATAGCCATCAACGCCGTAGTCGCTATCCGGCTGAAAGGGGTTATAGGTGACGCCACCCAGGCTGGAGTTGCCGGTGTCGAGGGCAGTCGACTTTTGGTCCAGATAGGTATACGCGAAGTTTAGCAACAGGCCGTGCGCGTAGTGATGTTCAAACTGGGTTTGAAACGCATTGGATTGCGCGTGGCCGTAGTTTCCGTAGCTGAGAACAAAGTCTCCCAGCGCGGGAAAGCGATAGAGCTGAAATTGCTCCGGAGTTATTCCGCACGTTGAAGAATCTTCGATCGGATCGCAAAACTGTCCAGGTATGGTAGCCCCGTCTTCATCGACCAGATTCGTACCGAACGGCGAGTCGCTGGGCTTGATTTCGTTGAGATCCTTGCCGGCGATCAGGCCGTGCATCGTGGAACCGAGATAGGAGAAGCGTATTGCGCTTCCCCATCCGAGCTCGCGTTCATACGTAACGTTGTACTGGTGAATACGCGGCTGGTGAATATCGAAGGGCACCACGTTGACTGCTGGCGTGTTACCGACCGACCTTAGCCTCCCGCCAGCGAGAATACTGACGTCGTCCCCCGGACTTCCGGGCCAAGCTCCCAACGGAATCGCCGGATTGCCGCCTTGCGCAGCAACGCTGTTTCTTGTGATGGATTGGTTGAAGGGATTTGTGGCAATCGGATCGCGAATGCCCTGCGCCGCTGAGGTCGGATAATAAATGCCGTAGCCACCGCGGATGACGGACTTGTCGCCGATGCGCCAGGCGATACCAACACGCGGGGCAAAATCATGTTTGTCCGTTCGAACTACGCCTCGGCCCACGTCCAATCCGGAATCGCCGGCCAAAACGTAGCCGAAATTGATAATACGCGGGTCCAGATAGGTCAGAGTCTTGTCCGAAGGGATGACAAAGCGGCCCAGTTGGCCACCGGGACCTACGAAGTCGGGATCGAAGTTTGCAATCAAATCGTTTTTATCAATAAAGGGTGTGACCAGCTCATAGCGCAAGCCCAGGTTCAGGGTGACTCTGGAGCTGACTTTCCAGGTGTCTTGAACGAAGAATCCGCTCTCCCAGTTGTGAACGTCCATGGCGGGGCGGGGTTGCGAAACGGTGGCGGCAGTATTCGCCGGTTCGCCGAGAAGGAAATTCGTGAACGGTGTCAACCCGGTACCGGTGTAGGTGACCAGCCCGCGAACGTTATTGCGGTTCAGAGCAAATCCGTCCTGCGCCTGGTTGTAAACCATGTCGGCGCCCATGCGGAAGGCGTGTTTCCCGTGAATCCAGGTGACGGTGTCTCCGTAGGTGACAAGGTTCTGGTTCAACGGACGATTGGTATTGCGGCCGCCGGCACCAAATGTGGCAAACGTGTTGCTGAAACTGACCGCCGCGTGTCCAAAAGTGCTGAGCGCAAATGGGCCGGTGGCCGCGCCGTAAGCGTCGATTTGATCCTGGCTAAATCCGATGCTGGACAGAAACCCTTCGAGGGTCGTGTTGCTGTGAGCAAACAGGTTCTCTTTGTTAAAACCACCGCGCGCTTCATTGATGACACTCGAGCTGAAGGCATGAGTGTAGGAAACCGATAGCGCATGATTTCTGCGATCGGATTTCAGAAGTCCCAACCCCGGGAACGGATTGACGACCGGATTTGCCGAGGTCGATTCCGCGGACGTGTTGTACACCCCGAATACGTGATCTTTCTCGGAAAAGTCGTGATCCAGTCTTAAGGTTCCGGTATCCGTCGTCGAGCCGCCGGACTGGATTGTTTGAAATCCACCCGGAACCCGACCGGTCAAGGGATCAATCGGCGCGTCCAGGCTTATTTGGGGAAAGTACGTGTTGATGAAAGCCTGCGTTGTGGGATTTAGAAACCGCGAGGGAATGGTGACAAAACGTACTGTGCCTGTGCTGTCGTCGGTGTTGCTGGCAATCTCGGCCGGAGTCATCTGGGAGAGAATGTCGGCCGGAACAGCTGGCTTCTTGGCGTCATCAATTTGCGTGAAATTTCCGGTGTACAAATCAGGGTGGGCGACCTGCGTATTCGAATTTGTCGAACGGATCTGGTACGGCTGCACAACGTAGTTGCGTTCGTAAGCGGCAAAGAACCAGGTCTTCTTCAGAAGGGGCACAGGTCCGCCGATGGAGCCGCCGACGTCATTGAAATTGAAATAGGGATTCGGGTATTGCGACTGGAACGCCGTCGGTTGGAAGTCCGACTTCCCATTCAAATCGCTCAGCGTCCAGGCAGCCAACGCGGAATTCTTATTGTTGTAGAAAGCCGAACCGTGGTACGCGTTTCCACCACGCTTGGTATTCACGCGGACGTTGGCAATACCTGCATATTCGGCGCTGAAGTCCGATGTCAGGACGTTCAGTTCTCCAACAGCTTCAAGAGACGGCTTGCTTTGGGTAGGCTCTCCAAAGATTCCGCCGTTTGACCGCTGCCCGTCCAAGGTAAAGCTCGCGCCGTAACTTTGCGCGCCAAGGAACTTGAACTCGCCATCGGTTGAACCTTGGGTAATGTTCGGGTTCAGGTAGAGAAATGAATAGACGTCGCGACTGTCACGGGGAAGTTCGATCACCGCAACACTGGTGAACTGCTGGCTAATGGTCTGATCCTCGGTATTGATGGAAGGAGCTTCGACAGACACGATCACGCTTTCCTGCGAGGAGGAGACTTTAAGCACCGCATCGGCTGTCGCCGTGTCGCTGCCCTTTACGTTAAGGTCCTTGATTTCAGTCTTGGACATGCCGGGCGCGGAGATGGTGACGGTGTAGAAGCCCGAGTTGAGGCCGAACATTTCATAATTTCCCTGGCCGTTGGTGTGGGTTTCGCGACTGGTCTTGGTGAGCGAGTCCGTAATCACAATCAAAGCGTCCGGGATGACGGCGCCAGCGGCATCGGTCACCGTGCCGCGAATGGTGCCCAGGTCGGTTCCTTGCCCAAATGCGGCGGACGAAAATGCGCCGCAGAACGTAAACAGAAACAAAAATGCGGTTAGAAATCTGCACTTCATCGAGAAGCCCTCCCCAGAATACAAACTTGACAAAAGATGTACCATGATAACGAAGCAAACGCAACAATAAATAAACTTGATGGAAAACAATGGAAAGTATTACAAAGTATCGCGGCTGGGTTACTTTCGTTATTTGCCCCAAACAAGCAAAAGCCTTATAATCGCAAAGGAAATGGTGCTAAGTGCAAAAATCCAGACTACTTACCGAGCAGAGGCGACGCAGGGTGCTAGATTTGGTGGATCAAGACGGCCAGGCTACGGTCGCCGATATCGCCAAGCGCTTTTCGATTTCTGCGGTCACTGCCCGCGGCGACCTCGATACTTTGGCTTCGATTGGAGCCGTCGTGCGCTCCCATGGCGGCGCGGTTCGGCGCCTTGAAGCGGCCCAGGATTATCCCCTCCGCACCAAAGAAGCGATTCATCGCGAGGAAAAAATACGAATTGGACGAGCGGCCGCCGAACTCATACAGCCAGGCGAAACGGTAATTCTCGATTCGGGAACTACGACCGCCGAGATCGCCAGACACCTGAAGCTGGCTAAAATCCAGTCGGTGACGGTAATCACGAATGCCCTCAACATTGCGGGCGAACTGATGGATGCGCCGGGAATTTCTCTCATTATGATCGGCGGTCTGTTGCGCCCGGTTTCCTGCTCGTTCGTAGGACCGCAGGCGGAGGCCATGATGAATGAGGTGCACGCCGACCGTTTGTTTCTGGCCGTGGACGGTTTCGACTTGGAAAATGGCCCCTCCACTCCCGATGTGCTCGAAGCGCAGCTAAACAACGTCATGATTCGGTCCGCACGGGAAGTCAACGTGGTGGCGGATTTCAGCAAGCTGGGCCGTAGAAGCGTTTCGAAAATTGGACCTTTTGAAAGTATCCGCAGGTTGATTACCGACAGCCGCGCGACCAGTGAATTTACGGCGGCTCTGCGCAAAAAAGGAATCGAAGTTATCGAGGTGTAATCCCCTGGTTTGCCAGTCTGGTGAAATGGTAGGACATCAGACTTTCCGGCATGAGCAAGGCATCCTCGAGCGACTTCTTCCCTGCTGCCGTCTCTCCCAGCGCCATCTGGAGTGTTCCTGTTGCATACATCCACCAGCTCTTGAAAGAGCTGGTAGCCGTTTTGGTTTCCGCATCAGCCAGCGCGGCCCTTAAACGATTCTGCCAGGTGTGTGAATCATAGGTGTCGCGCTTCCTGGCCGCCGCCCAGGCCCAAAGAGTTTGTGAAACCTCCGGCGCCTGCGCGGCCAAGCGCAAATGTTCTCCGGCGGCGGCATTCTCGCCGCAAGTGGAAAATACTTCGGCCAGAAGATAGTGAGTCCGCGCTGAATTGAGCGCCGATCCCAGGCCATCCCGGGTAAAGGCCAGCCCTTCGACCGGCTTGCCCAATCCATTGGCAATGGCCACCGCTTCCGTGCACTTGCGCTGACCGGCAAGTCCTGAAGCCTGTTGCAGACGGACTTCGACCCAGACCTGGCGAACGTTGGTTCCCCCTTCTTCGCGGCCGAAAAACCGGTTCCTGAACAGGGCCACGGCGCCTTCGTAGTTCCCTGCTTCGGCGCGCGTGAGCGCCAGTTCATAGACCAGACTTGCGGGCATGTGCGGCAGATCCGGATACTTCTCCAAAATTCTCGCGCGGTCGCTGGCTGGTCTGCCAAGCAACGACATCGCCGCCGACGCCCCCGAATAGTCGAGAAGGTTCGTCGGGTCATTCGCGATGCCCTGGCTGAAAGCCTCGAAGGCGCCCTCGTAATACCGCTTCATGTGCAGCAGTGCGGAACCAATGCTGGCCGCCAGCGCCGGAATAGCCGGATTGAGTTTACGAGCCGCCTCCCACTCGCCGAGAGCCGCGTCCGTTTTAGCGCGCGCAAAATACCATGTGCCCAGAAGGTAGTGTGCCGAAGCGTCGCTGGCATTGGCCTGAATGGCAGATTCAAGAGACCGCAAATCTTCCCCGCTATCTGGAAAGACATACAGCGTCGACAGTTTTGCTGCCTGCGCAAAATCGTCTGCGCCCGACTGCCCGGCCTTTTCGCGGCAATACCCGCGAAAATAAATGAGCAGCGGATTCTGCTGCGGCAAGACCGCACCGGGTTCATGCTCATCGGCAGCTACGGCTGGATAGGTGCGCGCAAGGACGGCAATCGCCCGCTCGTAGAGTCCGAGCCGCGCATATTGTGTGGCCATGTTCAGAACCCGGTAGGGATCCCCCGCCAGGTGCCTCAGGTTGGGCTTTCCCAACTCTTCGCGAAGAAAATCGCTCAAAGGAAAATGCACGAGCCACTCCGCGGCAAGGGCCTCAGCGGCTGGCGCGTTCCCCATTGCATGCAAAACCGCCGACAGCTCTTCGGCCGTTCGTAAATCCAGCGGAGCGGAGCGCTGCCCTTCCGCCAGGGCCGCTTTGGCCTTTTGCCAGTCATTCTGGCGCGCGTAGCATTCTGCAAGGCGAAGCGCTGCGCTGGCCCGGTAGGACGGGAAGCGCATGGCTTCTTCATACGCGTCGATTGCCGCGCCGGAACGGTTCAATCCGTCGTAGGCAATTCCCAGGTAGTAGGAGACTTCTCCGTCGGTCGTGTTCCGCTCGTGGACGCCTGCCAGCAAACTCTGCGATTCATCGTAGCGTTTCATACTTGCATACAAACGACCGAGCGCTTTCTGGAGTTCAAAGCTGAGTGGAAATTTTTTGATCGCCTGTTTATAGGTCCCCGCAGCAATCAGGATTTCGCCGTCGAGTTCGGCCGCTTTCCCGAATTGCAGCCAATCGTCCTCGCTGCGGCCGTCTGGCGGGGGAATCCGGTACGTTTCCTGCGGCCCAACTTTGACCTCCGGTTCAGGAACCCAGTCGTAGCCGCCTTCGGTTTGCCTCAGGAGCGGAGTCCCATCCGTACCCGTTACTTCAAACGTGTATTTTTGAGTTGCGTCCGATTCCGGGACTCGTTTCTTCCAGACTGTTTCAGGGGCCAGGTCTACCTTCTCATCCACAACAGTTTTTGAGCCGGTCTTGATCCGTACAGAAGCGCCCGGGAATCGCTGGTTGGAATTCAAGGTAACGACGAGGGCCCCGTTCTCGTGTCCGAGATACACAACCCCACTCAGATTGGCCCGCGATATTCCGCCGGTCTCCCGGACCGGCATCCAATATTCCGTGAACACAATGGTTTGCCGTGGCTCGAGAAAAGAATACGTTTCCTGGTTCCGGAACAGTCCTGCCTGCAGTTCGACGTAGGCACTGCTATTGTCCGACAGAGCTTTGCGCCAATCCAGGCCGTCGGCGTCGACACCCCAGGACCAAATTTTTTTTGCCGGCAGCGGAGCGTAGTCGGCAAAATGGGCGGTGCCAAAATTTGTGTGGGGATTCCAGACACCCATGAAATTTTCGCGGCTTCCGTGCACGAAAAGTGATACCGGGCCGTCGGTCTGATTCCCGATGACACTGAGATCCTTCCCTTGCGCATGCACCGGCCACCTTTGCACTTCCGTAAAACCGTGGGAAGCCGCAAATCGCATGGGATATTGAATGCGAGAATCGTCCCACACCTCGACGGCGGCATTGTTCCACCAGTAAAAACGATGACGCACATCACCGCGATTGCTGAGAGTTACCTTCTGCTGCAAAACGGTCGATCCGGGGCGCAGCGACAGTTCGACGCACCAGTCCATTCCGTAAACGCGATCGACGTTTCCCACGGTGACCGAAGCGCTGCCGTCGCTACTCGGGCCATAGGCGAAATCGACCGGCGACATCGACATCCAGTTGTGGGACACGGGAAAATTAAATTCGATTCCGAATGCCGCCCAGGCGCCGCGATATCCGATTTGCGCTTTTTTTAAGGAAGGATTGGCATAGAACATCGGCTGACCGCTGATCTTGTCGATGCAGGTATAGAGATGCCCGCCGATGTCGGGCAGCACCGAGCACTTCAGGTATTCATTTTCAAGATAAATGGCGCGCAGATTGTGGGTGACGCGCTGGTCGGTGATTTCCCGTCGCAGGGTGTAGGGGTAGCTGAAGCGGGTGGTCTCAAACTGATCGAAAGGCGGATTGCGGTCCGGCGCGCCCTCTTCATAGACCGGCAAGCTTAGTGTGCCTTCCCAGACGCGGACTTGCGCCGCGGCCGGCCACGCCGCACTCAACAAAGCCAGAAACAGGAGAGCGCGCCGCATGATCACCGCCTTTTTTGAATGAGTTCGCCTGAAGTTGCAGTTCTAACAGATCAAACAAGCACTAGGAAGAGGAATGCAGTGGAAATGTTCCAACGACGCGCTGGATCACGCCGTCTTCGGAAGGAGAGTCAGGATGAAGTCCTTCTTCCCGGCATCGGAAAAACGCCAAAAGCTGCGCAACCACCACGTCGATCATGGCGGCATCTTCGTCTCCGACAGCTGCCAGCCCCACACATTCAATGGCCTGGTCACCACTGCGGAGCGCCGACGGCGGAATATTTTCTCCCACCACCAGTTTCGCCAGGCCCAGCTTCTTTCTGTCCAGCTCGCGCAGGAGATCCAGTTCGTAAGCGCGCAGCGTCGCATCCGAGGAAAGGTAGCAGACGATCAGCGTATCTTCCTGGATATAGCTCATCGGACCGTGACGAAAGGCCAAGTACGTTTCGCACAGCGTGGTGACACGTCCCGCGGTCATCTCCAGCATTTTGAGCGCTGCTTCGCGGGTTCCGGCAAAACGCGATCCGCTGCCCAGGAAAACCACGCGATCAAAGCCTGACCCGCCCGCCCGGGCCAGCGAATCAAAGTTATTGTGAATCAAGGATTGCGCAATTGCACTCAACGCTTCGCACAACTTGCGGTACTCGTCCGGCAAGTCCAGGTTGCCAAGCGAGCGGGCGGCCAGCATGAGGTTTGTAAAACTACTGGTCATGACCAGACTCTGGTCGTTGGTCTCGGGCGGCAAAATTATGACGCGCACCTGCTGGTTGTTGCGCCAGGCTTTTGTGAGGCTTCCGTTTTCGTTGCAGGTGATGATGATATGGCGAAATTGCGTCTCCGTGTCGAGGAGCAGTTGAATGGCTGCCCGACTCTCGGGACTGTCGCCTGAGCGCGCCAGTGAAACGAGAAGTGCGGGCCGGCTCTTCGGCAGCACGCGCTTGCCGTGGGTCAGCAACACTCCGGCTCCAATCGACTCGGTCCAGATTCCCAGACCATTCTGCAGCGTCAGCCGCACGCACTGTCCGGCATATTCAGAACTTCCCGAACCGGTTAAAACCAGACTCGCGACCCCGGCCAGGTCTTGCCGCAAATCCTCGCGCGCCGCCAGCACCCGCTCGCAAGTCCGGAGCCAGGTCCAAGGCTGCTGGCAAATCTCGTGAAGCGTGTGGAAATAGCCGAGCCGTCTTTGTTCGTCTTCGGCCGGACGAAACAGTTCTTCGGCTTTGGATTGACCGCTTGCCAGTGTGCGCAGCCAGGCGGCTTGCGATATCGAACGATCCTTATCCATAAATTTCTTGCGTCTCTTTCCACCGAACCACTGGCCGCAATCCGCTTCTGCAAATCTCAATTCCGCAAGGCTACATAAAGTACTCGCGCTATATAGCTGTTAGCAACTGTTTTCCGTGACCCGGGCGCTTATTGGCCGGGTTGCAGTTCTGGTGTTGCAATATCCAGAGGGCGGTCCTTGCCGTCCACCGAGCCGTACCACACTCCTCCGCCAAACGTAGTGATGTAAACTTTCTTCGGGTCAGCCGGATCAGGAATTACGCGGTGTCCCCATTTGAAATTGAATCCGGGAATGCGACTCCAGTGCGCGCCGCGATCGGTCGAACGCCAGGCCGAAGATTCAAAACCCGCCGCATACATGGTATTCGCGTCGCGAGGGTCGATCGTTACGTCGTAGACATGGCGGTCGCGATCGAGAATTTGACTCCAGGTGCTGCCACCGTTTTCAGAAAGGAAGATTCCGCCGCCGTCCCCGTGCTGCCCGGCGGCGCGTGCCCACGCCGCAAGATAGAGTCTCGCCGGATTGTCGGGATCAATCGCCAAACCATTGGGAGCATTCACGCCCTGGGGCATCGCTACCGGAGTCCAGTTCTCGGCCTTGTCGGTTGACTTGTAAAACGCACCGTCACCTTCCTTGCCGATGCTGCCGTCTTCAGAACGGCGCGCAACCAGCAAATAAAGAGTGCCCTTGCCGTCAAGAATGATTCGCCACGCAAAAGGTTCTGTTTGGGTGATCCCTTTGTTTTTCAGCTTCCAGGACCGTCCACCATCGGTACTTTTGTAGACTCCGCGGCCAAACGCGGCTACATACAGGACCCGCGCATCGACCGGACTGCTCGGGTCGAGAACAATGTGCGTTGCCGCCGTCGGTTCCATGCCGTCATTCGATTTGGTCCAGGTCCTGCCACCGTCTTCGCTTAAACAGACGCCGCCGCGATAGCGGGCAATTCCTGTTCGCCGCCACATCTTTGGCCGCGGCAGGTCATGCGTCCAGCTATTGACGCTCCAGACGCGCCCTTTTACCTTCGGATCAAATACCATCCAGTACGTGGTATTGGTCCAGTCTCGCGGCACGCCCTTGGTCGAACTCATCCAGGATTTTCCGCCGTCTTCGCTGCGAAAAAGTCCGATGTCGGTGGTGGTAATAAACTGACGGTTCTGGTCGAAAGGATCGAAGTGATAGCCATAGGCGTTTGTGACGTCGAGGCCGGTCGTGACCCAGCCGTTGTCCCCCGACTTGCGCGAATAAGCGGCGTTCCAGGTGGCTCCGCCGTCGGTGGTGATCATGGTTCGACCCAGATCGGTCCCATAGGCTAAGTTGGGATCCTGTTCGGCCACGCCCAAAGTCAGAGGATTCTCTCCCCAATCCGATCCAAACCGTTCGGTGATCCATGCATCGTGAATGTTCGGGCCCGGCTTCCCGGCCTTGTTGCTGTCTTCTTTCCACACCGGCTTCCAGGTCTTGCCTCCGTCCGACGTTTTCGCGACGCCCATCCATTTGATGCCGGCTTCTTCCAGACCGCGATAGGAAACATAGGCCGTTGCAGGATGGCGAAGACTGGTGGCCACCGCACGAATCTTCACATCTCCGGGACCGAGATTGATTTTGTGCCAGCTCGTTCCTTCATCATCAGAAAAATACCCGGATTCATCGGCACTCAAATAGAGAACGGATTTGCCATCGGGAGAAAATCCCAGCGATGCATCGGCCAGCGATTTCGCTTCTGGAACGGCGAGTCGCTTGGTTTCCGTTGCGGTCTTCTTTGCCAGGAAATGCGGACCAAAAAAGAAAACGGTCCGGGCGTCGGCCGGACTCTCGGGATGGACCCAAATCCTGCTGGCCTGGTCGGCCAGGTCTGCGTCTTTCGTCCAGCTTTCGCCGCCGTCATGGGAAATAAAAAAAGCGGAGCTGTGTTTCCGTCGGTCGCCAGCAGCCAGGTAAAAAGTCTTCGAATCGGCAGGATCGATGGCCATGGCCGTAAGTTCGCCCAAAGTGGCCGCGTCCGATAGAATTTCCTCGTCGGAGTGGTCCGAATTCATCAGGACGCCTTTAACGGTTCGCGGCTTGGGATAGATAAGGTTCCACGACTCGCCCGCATCCTGACTGCGCCACAGGCCGTTGGCTTCGGCGTACACGACTTTCGGATCTTTTGGATCAAATACGAAAAACTCCACGACGCCGCGCAAATTGAACATGCGCCAAGACTTGCCCCCGTCGTGGGTAATATAAGCCCCGGTCATATCACAGGCGACGAGGGCGGTGTTCGGGTCATGAGGGCTGACCGTCGGCCGGAACATGGCGCCGCCGCCGCCGGGCCCAATAATCCTAAAGTCGCCCGGGCGCTGAGCCGCGACACCGCCAGCCAGTAAAAGGGCAACCAAAGCCATCCGGAATACCATTTGTTTCTTTCCTTTACTTTCGTTACCATTTCTTCGGTTTCTTTTTGGCAGAAAATATTTACTTTGTCAATGCTTTTGCTTCCGCCTGCGACTCCTCGGAGCTCACTGATGCTGAAATCGATCGTTTCTGCCGTTTTCGGAATTTCCCTGACACTCGTTGCGCAGCCGGCTCAGGGACCAAAGACGAAGGCCGTGGCCACCCCGGAGAACCGCTTGGAGCAGTTGGTTGAGGCGAACATTGTGGCCGTACAAGCCTACCAAATTCTGCTGGCGCGCAAGGACGGCCATGGAGACCAGGACTGCTATCCACGGGAGAGTCCTCCGGACGCGGCACTCGAATCGCTCAATGGCCACCAGCAGAAACTTCTGGCAACGCCTGCCGAGGATCTGCAGAGCTGGGTGGCCGGGAGGCCATCTGCTTTTGATCCGTCGACGGATTTGCAGCCGATGCTCGATACCCACCTGACGCTGGCGGGAAACCTGCCGGTGAACGTTTTTTATGCCTATTTGCAGAAGCAGGCGCCCAAGGCTCCGCGGACGTCCCTCCGTTCCGTCGCCAATATTTATCAACTGGACTTAGAGATGGAGCGCGACGGCGATCGGCTGCAGGAATTAATTGGTTTCTACATCACCCTCGGACTGCCAATATATGTCGGCCAGCTGGGACTAGCGGGCACCGACCAGGATTTTCTGGTCTCCGGAACGCAATTGGCGGATCAGTCGTGCGCATCCCCAGTCGAGCTGAGTGCCGAAGACTGGCAAATTGCCGGGCGCAAGATCTGGAACTGGGGAGAGAAACGCTTACACATTCGCGACGGCCAGGTGGTAGCTGACGAATTACTGAGCGAGCCTGACGTTGCCAGGCTCATCCCTCAGATGAAGGCTTTGCCCCGGCAGCAAATTGCCGTCATTGGACATTCTTTCACGATGGATGTGCACTGGGCCTCGCCTTCGGCGTTTGTCCCTATCGTCACAAGTATGTTCAAGCGCGAAAATCCCCACGTGGAGTTTCGTCAGTTTGCGGCGGGCGGTCTGACCTTCTCTCGGGCCTATAAAAACTTCTATCAGGATGCGCTGGCGTGGCAGCCGGACATGGTGTTGTTCGTTCTCGCGAGCCGCACGCCCGAGGACGATAGTGACTTGAAACTCATGGCCGAAGGGTTCCGCAAAACCGGCACCCAGGTCCTCATGTTTGACAGTGTCGGAGATTCCAACGAGTTGGCGTCCAGCAAATGGCATGAATCACTGGCACTCGCCGAAAAAGCGGGAGTGAGGATTGTTCCGGCGCGCTCGACGCTCGATGCGGCGCCGGACAAAGAGCAATTCCTGTGTATGGATCACATCCACATGAAGGAACCCTATCATCGGCTGATGGCCAAGGTCTGGCTCAAAGCCATCTTAGAGGCAAGCAAGGCTAAGACCGCCGGCAGCCCATAAATCTCGGCCAATCCGTTGCAGCCGGGCCCCGGTCTCAGATCTTGATCTTGAGCATGCGGGCCGCATTCTCGTAGTAAACCTTCTTGAGGATGCCATCGGGCAAACCCAGTCCATAGATCCGCCAACGGCCCTGCGGCGGAACCGCGGCCGGGGCGTAATCGAAGTATTCATCTTCGGTTTCAAGAAACCGGTAGTAGATCTCATACAGCAGTTCATTGAAGACCTGCTGCGGGAATTCATCCCCATGCGGAACGGCGTCGGTTCCAAACATGATGCGATCCTGATATTTGTCGAAAAATTTTCGCGACTGGCGCGGCTGGCGTCCCAATTCTCCGATGCGCGCGGCAATCTCCACATGCATGTTCGGATATTTATCCATGCACTGTGAGACATATGTCAGATTTTCGGCGTCGTTGCCGACGTGCAACACAATGAATTGGGTCTTCGGATGGCGCGCCATAACGCGATTGCGCGCCTCCAGAATTTCCATATTGCTCGGATAATCCCGTCCATGAAAGGACCAGTCCGGATGATTGTTCAGTTCTTCGAAGCGTTCATTGAAACGATCGATCGGAAGAAAAAAGGCCTCCGGGTCGGAAACATGAATGGCCACGGGAATTCCGAGCGAACCGCAGGTCTCCCACATGGAATCAAATCGCGAATCATCGACTTTGACGAGCGGCCCGGACGTGACGTTTTCCCGCAAGTACAGTCCCAGTGTCTTCAGCACTTTCAGACCTTTGGCGCCGGCCCGGTGTGCGCGAACCAGTTCGTCTGCCTGAAATTTTGGGTAGTCGGGCTGGTTGCTATGATCCCACCAGGGCTCGGTAAACGTGAGGAAGCGGTCCGGATGCAGTGTCTGGTACTTGGCGATACTCTCGTCGAGTCCCTTGCCGGTGCCGCCGGTAAGGTTGATCATGATGCGAATGTTTTTCTTGTCCATGAGCGGCAGCAAGTCTTCCGGCGGAGCCAGATAGTTCATTTTTTCGCCGAGGCCCACACCGTTTTTGGCGTTCGCGTTAAAGCAAATATGGGTATGGACGTCGATGACCGGATACTTCGAGCGCGGAACTTTGGTTTCCGGCACATGCAACATGCTCTTGGGCTGAAAGTCCACCAGTTGCAGCGGCTGGCCGGGCGCAGCGGCCCCGACTGCCTTTCGTGCGCTTGCAGAAGCCCAGCTGAGCGATGGCAACTTGCCCGCAGCAAACAGCACCCCGAGACTTCCCAACCACCGCCTGCGACTTAGCTCGCTCATAAAGACCTCCTAGGATCAATGGAATGCGCGCTACGTACGATAGCACCTTTTCTTTATCTTCTTTCTATATCGTTTACTTTCGCTTGTCAAAGTGGGATAAAGGCATAGCTCCAGCGTCTGGCCGCACTCGACCAGACGATTTTTCAGCGCATCTCGCAACCGAGGAAACCGGCATGACTCGACCGATCCGTACTCCAGTGCTCTGGCTCTGCGCCCTGGGACTTGTTGCCGGCTTTCTGTCGACCCGCCGGGAGGCGGCCGGCGCCCCGGCGAGCGTCTACACCAGCGACAGCCGGGCGCAGGCGATTCACGCGAGCGAGGACTTTGCCATTGACGGAGATCTCTCCAAAGAAATCTGGCGACGAGCGGCGTGGTTTGAATATGACCATGACCCGTCCGGCGGGCAACACTATCCGCAAGCGCGGACCCGGGCCGCCGTCGTGTGGACGAGCACGCATGTCTACGTTGCCTTCGCCTGCCGCTATGAATCCCTGAACGTATTCACCGGAGAGGATACCAGCAAGGAGCGCTGGGAGTTGTGGAACAAGGATGTGGCCGAAGTGTTTCTGAACCCGCAACCAGCCCGTGTAAATCATTACTACGAATTTGAAATTGCCCCCAACAACCAGTGGATTGACCTGGAAATCGACAAAGATAAGACTCCTTTCAACGACGCCGCCTGGAATTCCGGCTTCGAGCACGCCACGCGCACGGACGAAGCAAAAAAAGAATGGACAGCTGAGCTGCGCATTCCCGTGTCATCCATGAAAGTGGATGCCATGCAAGCTGGAATCGAATGGCGGGCGAATTTTTTTCGTGCCGCCGGACAAGGCGGCGACAAGCAGCGGCAATTCATGACCTGGAGTACAATTCCCGACGGCAAGACGTTCCACGTGCCGACGCGCTTTGGAATTCTGGAATTTGTCGAGAGTAAGGGAGCGGCAGCGCATTGATTCCGTCCGGTGTCACACAAGCGGATCCCGCCACGCCGCGAAAAATCCACTCCCTGCGCTGGTGGATCGGGGGCATTCTCTTCGCCTCCACCGTTATTAATTATATTGATCGGCAAACTCTTTCCGTTCTCTCCCCCTATTTAAAGAACGACTACCACTGGACCAACACGGACTACGCGAAAATCGTCATCGCCTTTCGCCTGGCCTATTCCATAGGCCAATCCGTTTGCGGCCGCTTGATGGACCGCTGGGGCACGCGACGAGGCATCTCGATTACGGTGATTGCCTATTCCCTGGTTTCGATATGTACTCCGCTGGCGAGCGGACTGCGGAGCTTTTCGTTTTTTCGGTTCTTGCTGGGCACTGCGGAGTCGGCCAACTGGCCGGCGGCAACCAAGGCGGTATCGGAGTGGTTTCCCAAAAGCGAGCGCGGACTGGCGACGGCCTTTTTCGACAGTGGTTCCTCGATTGGCGGCGCCATCGCCCCCTTTATCGTTTTGGGAATTTATTTTCGTTGGGGCTGGCGTCCGGCTTTCATTGTTCCGGGGCTGCTGGGGTTCCTGTGGCTGATCGTGTGGCGGAAGTTTTACTACCTGCCGGAGGCCCATCCGAGAATCACGGGTGCAGAGCTCGACATGATTCTGGCGGACCGGCAATCGGATGAGACGCCGGTCGTCTCGCAAACCGGCTGGCTGGACCTGCTCAAGCTCAGGCAGACCTGGGGCATTATTGTCGCGAAAACGTTCAGCGATCCGGTGTGGTATTTCATCGCCGATTGGTTCCCGATCTATCTGGTGGCCAAAGGATTCAACCTGCACAGCAACATTCTCGCGCTGTGGATCCCCTTTATCGCCGCCGATTTGGGCAATTTTGCGGGTGGTTGGGCCTCCGGCGCGCTGATCAAGCGCGGATGGTCTCTCGGTGCGGCGCGCAAAGCGGTGGTATTTGTTGGCGGCCTGGGCGTCCTGCTGCTCATTCCTACCATCTTTACAAATAATATACGACTGATCGCTTTGCTTTTTGCGCTGGCAACATTCTCTTACGCCGCCTTTAGCACGATTGCCAATGTCCTGCCGGCCGATCTTTTCTCAAGCGGTTCGGTCGCCAGCGTCAGTGGAATGAGCGGCACCGGCGCAGGACTTGCAACGATCGTGGCGTTTCTTCTCGTCGGACATTTTTCCGACGCGCGCGCCGCAAACATGACGCATTCCTTCGATCCGATTATCGTCATCGGCGCAATGATCCCCGCCATCGGAATGCTGCTGGTGCTGCTGCTGGTTCGCAATAATTGGGCCACCGACAAGGGGCTGGTGCGCAAACTGTAGCGGTGCTCCCGGACGGCGTTCCCCGCCAGCTAGGAGCGGACGACCCTCGTTGCGGCGCCGAGTTGCGCCGCCGCCGGCTCGTCCAGGTAAATTGTCGCGTGGGGATGGTTCTGCAGCACGCTGGCCGGCGCGAGCGGGCTAATCGGCCCTTCCAGACAGGCCGCGACCGCGGCAGCTTTCCGCGCGTCAGGAACGATTGCCAGGATTTCCTTGGCCTCGAGGATTTGCGCAATGGTCATCGAGATCGCCTGAGCGGGAACATCGTCGAGCGTAGGAAACCAGCCTTCTCCGAGTTGCTGGCGCCGGCAGGCGGCGTCGAGGTTCACAACAATGTAAGAGCCTGGCGCCGAGAAATCCGCAGGCGGATCGTTGAACGCCAGATGGCCATTTTCTCCGATCCCTACAAACGCCACATCGATTGGCGCTGCCTGCAAAGCCCGCGACACCTCTCGGATCGCCGCACCGGTATCACCCGTGCCGTCGAGCAGGTGGAATTTCCGGATTCCGGTCTTCTCAATCAGCCGCTTTCGCAAATAATTGCGGAAACTTGCAGGATGCGTTTCTGGAATTCCAACATACTCATCGAGATGGAACATTTCAACGCGCGACCAGTCAATTCCGGGGAGTTGCGTGAGCGCATCCAGAAATTCAAATTGCGAAGCTCCGGTGGCGGCGATGATGCGCGCCTGGCCCGTCGCTGCAATGGCCTTTTGTAGCGCAGTGCTGGCATGGGCGGCGGCCGCATGAGCCATCGCTTGCTTGTCTTTGAATACCCGAATTTCCATTCGCAGTCGTCTCCGTTTGCTCTGTGCGTGCGCGGGCGCAAGAGGAATTCCCGCGTTCTCAGTGAATGTAAGCGCCCGCAGGCATCAGATATTCAATGGGCCACAGCTCCTGTTTTTTCTCAACGAGTTCAGACCAGCTGAGCGCCTGGGTGTTCGGCTGGGCGAGAAGCTTTAGTCCCGGAAGGGTGCTCGCAATGCTGCTGGCCGCCGTGAATCCGTCACCGGGCGAGGTGACCGCGGTGATCTTCACACCCAGCCGGTGTGCCGCAAAATGCCGCGCGATCTCCGCATCCTCGATAATCTCGAGAAGATAGGGCCGTCCGAGGAGCAAAGAGTTGTAGACCTGGTTGGCCAGGACTCCGGAAAGCGGATCGCGGTAGGCTTTGTCAAAATTCGTCTTCGTCAGCGAGGGGTCATCTGGCGACGCTGCCGTATATTGCATCCTGGTTTCACCCAAACCGCGAAAATCGACGGAAATAATGTCATAGCCGGAATTGAGATATCTGGCTAGTTCCGGCCAATCCTCCGCCGTAGCCTTGCCGCTCTCCCGGAACCACAGCAGGACGGCCCGCGGGGGATCCGCCTTTTTGTGAATGTACAGTAGCGGCATCTCGAGGGAATGGCTGTGCCGAACGATGTAGCGGTCAATGGTTACATCCCCGGTGCTGCTGCTGCCCGCGAGCTTCCAGCGAATCTCATTTTTTGCCGGCGGGACCTGATCGTATTCACCGACCCTCCAGCCGGCCACCTTCGCGTTTCGTCCGTTGAAATACTCCCGGGCGAGAGTTGTGCCCGGAGAATTTTTTCGCCGCTCATAGTATTCGCGAATCAAATCGGTCAGCGGCCGGGCATCGGTAAAGTCCAGCATGGCTTGGCCCGTACGCGTGCAGAGCAGGGAGGGAGAGTCGAGTTCCTTCACAGGAGGGAGTCCCTCGCGGGCCGGCATGCCGTTGAAGTGGTCGAGAAAATTGAGAGCCGCTTCCTGATTTTCCGGCGAAAACTGATGCTGGTGATAGCCTTCGGTCATGGCGATACGATCGCCGTGGCCAAACCTTTCATACATGGTGCGCGCTTCGCGGTAGGTCTTGCGCGCACCCTCGATCGGAAAAAAATCAAGCACCGCGGACGCTACCATGACCGGGCGCGGATACATCAGCAGCAGCAAGCCTGGATGATCGAGCCCCGCCGGCATCATTCCGAACAAATCCTGTTCGGGATCGCTGTCCGGGTCCACAAAAATGCGATTGTACATGCGCATGGGCAGCGAACTGATGTAACAGGACGGCACAGCCACTTTAATACGGCGGTCCACGGCGGCAATCTGCGCCGCCTGAAAACCGCCTCCGCTGGTTCCCGTGATGTTGATGCGATCGCCGTCCACGTCCGGTCGTGTCAGCAGATAGTCCACCGCACGAACGCCGTCCCAAATTTCCCAGCGCGCGAGGTTCGTACCAGCCAGATATGCCAGGTTGCCCATCACCGCATGTTCAGCGCAGATCAGGTTATAGCGACTCTTCCCCGCTTTGGCGTCCCAGAACTGGCTGCGTTCCCCTTGACCGACCGGATCCCAGGAAATAACCACATAGCCGCGGCCCACCAGCCGTTGACTGAGCGCTTGATAGTGAAGTTTTCCGTCGGTTGCGTGCCCTGCGGGAACCAGCACGGCAGGATGCTTCGCGGAGCGATCATTCGGAGCGTAAACCAGCGCTGTCACATACACGCCGGGCAAGCTTTCAAAAATCAATTTTTCAATCGTGAACCCGTCCATCTGAATCGTGCCGGTGACCCGCGGATGCAAGTCGGTCTTTTTTTCCGGAAGCCCGCCGATCATTTGCAAAAGATTCTTGCGGAGTTCGTCCTGCAGTTTGGCCAGCTCGACCGGAGTGCGGACGGCGTCCCACCGTTTTTGTCTGGCTTCATCCTGTTTCCAGGCAAGTTCGGCCTGGTAGGCCAGGAAAGGAGTGACGCGCGGGCCTGCTGGCGCCGTCTGGTGCAGAACTTCGAACGCTTCTTTGCCCGGAGCTTGGCCGGCGACGAGTGGCGCGGCGAGAACCAAGACAGCAGTCAGGGTCGCGGCGATGGCCGCGCACACGGTAAGGCCCGTCGTTTGGGCAGGAAGTCTCACTGCGCTTGCACCGTGAGCGAACCCATCGCGTACCAGCCATCGTCCTGGCGGCCTTCATTGGCCAAGCGAATCGCAGGTTGACCGGTTCGCGGATCGAGCATGGCGACGCGAACTTCGTAGGTATCATCCGGCAGGTTTTCCGGGATGTACAGAGCGCCGTCAAATACCGCGTCGCCGGGAAGCCACTTGCGAATGTCGACAGGAACGTCGAGCACCGCCGAATTCTTCGCCGACTTCAGTTGCAGGACGACGGAATATTGCTGATAAATCGGAGCGACTCCGGCATTCAGCCACCACATGTGGACCGGCATCATGGTCCCCGGCCGCACGACTTTGGAATATTCCAGCCGCCGCAAGACGAACCGGTATCCCATTCTCTTTTGCAACTCGTCAAACTTCCCTTTCCACTCCCCTGGTACCGGCGATGATTTGAGGTTCACCGTCGTTACGTGCCAGCGAATCGCCTGCTCGATGATGTAGTCCACATCGTAGTTATGTTTTTGCCAGCTGGAAACTGTGCCGCAGACTTCGAGCGAAACTGGTTTGTTCTGCCAAACATTCTGGACACCGGCGCGCATGATTTGCTGCGGATAGATTTCCAGCATTTCGGCCGGAAAGTACGGGTCGTTGGAACTGACCCGCATGTCACCCCAGCAATCGAGCCGCCAGCCGGCGCCGCGCTGCGTGCCGTAGGCCAGCCCATGCGGCTCGTCAAAATTCATCAGCAAAATTGTCCGCGGAAAAGCGTCCACCCAAATATCGATGAGCTCCCGTTGATAGGAAACGGCTGGCATATACGGACTCCAGCCTTCTCCCCAGTAGCCGACCGAGGAAATATCAACGCTGTCGAGAAACGGATTGCCGTCATAGCGTTTGCCGGCTTCGGCAACGAGCTGGCCCCAATATTTCAGGTACAGGGGATCGCTGAAATCGGGCTGCCAGATCTTTCCGTCTTTGTCGGAATCCTTGTTCGCGCGGCGCGCTCCCGACTTCCGGTACCACTCTGGAAGCGGGTCTTCGTTGGAATAGGGCATCAAGCGAATTGCCAGCGTCTGTCCGTGAGCGCGAGCTTCGGCGATCGCCAGGTCCACGATGGCCCAGTCATACTTGCCTTCCACTGGCTCGAGAACGTTCCAGTACCAACGGCAGTAGGAAACCGAAGTGTCCGGAAAGTCGGGCTTGCCGCCGGCCTGCGCGAGTTTGGAAACCGGCCCTTTTTCAGACCATTTCAGGAGCGGGTTCAGTTCCTGGCCATTGAACCGGTTAAAGGTCGTAATGCCCATTCCCGGATTCACCAGAACTTCGTGGGTCTCTTTCGGTCGAACGACCACCACGTTTTTTTGCGCGCGCAGTCCGGCCGGAACAACAAGCAAAAGCAGGCAGGCCAGCCGCGCGGCGCGCCGTTGCCAGGCGCCGCGGCACCTGCAAAACGTGGTGAAACTTCGATTTTCCTTCCGGCGTAGCATCGTAGCTCCCCCGAAAAAATAAGTGTCCCGGTCTTCTGTCTGAAGAAGTTAAATGATATGGAAAGAAAAAGAAAGAAAAAACAGCAATTCGCAAGATGAACCCGGGGGTTAAGGGTTCAACAGCCATTTCTTTGCTTCATCCAAGGCCTCCTGGGCCTTCCCGGGATCATCCAAACGGCCCCGGGCAAAGTCACGAGGCCCGCCCCCTTTACCTCCAATTTTCCCGAGAACGTGTTTGAGCAGATCGGTCATGGATTTCCCTGCCGCCGGATTTTGCGCAAAGAAGACATGACCGCATTCGGTTCGGGCGAGCAGAGCAATACCCTTCTCCTGCTTGGCAATCTCGGTGGCGAAGAATTGTAAATACTCGGGCTGAACGCCCCGGAAGACCCGGCTAACAACTCGCAGACCGTTTTCGCTCCCGGGCGTCGCGTCGATGGCCGACCGCGCGTCGGCTTCGGCCAGCAGCTGAATCGCTGCTCGGGATGCCTTGAAGTAGGCGTCCCGCTCGGCGGAAACTCGCTCGGCGGCCGCTGGCACTTCCGCCGGAGCACAGCCTAGTTTTCCGGAAGCGCTTTGCAGACCTTCAAAATCCTGCCGGGCAGCCCGTTGCGCGCGACTTCCGCAGGCGAATTCGACACGCCAGTCCTGGCGCATTTTCGTGCACCTGCGCACCAGGACCAGTCCGATCTGTCCCGTCCGTTTGACATGGGTTCCGCCGCACGGCTGTAGATCGGCTCCTTCAATTTCGATGGCGCGCAGAAGGCCTTCCCGCTCGACGGTCTTTCGCACACCGATGTCGGCAAGTTCTTCGGCCGTTCCGTAGCGCACGTTGACCGGACGATCCTCAAAGATGACCTGGCTCGCCGCGCGCTCGGCGCCTTCAAGTACGTCCCGCGGTGGCTCTGGCCCACGCAGGTCGATGGTGCAAATTTCCGCGCCCAGATGAAACGAGACGGTTGGCAACCCAAACCGCTCTTGGAATATGGCCGATAGCAAATGTTGGCCGGTGTGTTGCTGCATGTGATCAAAGCGCCGAGGCCAGTTCACGCAGCCCAGAGCGGCGCCGGTCGGAATCCAGCGATCGACAATATGGATGATTTCGCCTTCGTCTTCGCGAACGTCCAGCACACTCGCTTCACCAATTTTGCCGGTATCGAAAGGCTGGCCGCCGGAGGTCGGATAGAAAGCCGAGCCGTCCAGGCGGACGCTCCAGGCAGGAGCGGTTCCGGAATGTGCCTGGACGGCCTCGCAACTCAAAACACGCGCCGTAAATTCCCTCTGGAAAGAATCGTCGTAGTACAGACGCCGGGTGGCCATATTTCGAAAGTCTAACACAAGCCTTTTTGGCTGTTCTTTTGGCGACGGGTGCAGCACAGAACCTCCGGAAGGCATCTGAAATACACGTATAATGGGATATGCCCGTTCGATTAATCGCGCTGGATATTGATGGGACGCTGCTCAATAGCAGGCAGGAGCTTCCCGACGCGAACCGCGCGGCGCTCTGCCGGGCGAGTGGCCGCGGGGTAGAAATAGCCCTGGTTACCGGCCGGCGTTTTGACTTTGCCATGCTGGTTGCCAATACACTCGATTTGCCGCTGACCATGATCGCCTCCAACGGGGCCGTAATTCGTTCAACGGCCGGAGAAACGCACCTGCGTCAATTGCTTCCGGCTGCCACGGCCAAAAAAGTATTGGAACGTACGCGGCAGTGGAGAGACGGCGCGGCCGTCATTTTTGACCGGCCCGGCTCTTCCCAAATCATGCTGGAAAATTTTGATCCCGATGATTCGGTCCGCTACTGGTATTACACCCGGAACAAGGAATACATCGGAATGGCCGACTCACTGGAATCCTGTGTGACCGAAGAACCTCTCCAAGTGCTTTTTTCCGGTACGGTTGCCCGCATGCGCGATGTGGAACGCGCGCTTCGCGGGTTGCCATTTGCCGGTGAATACGCGATCGCGACAACTGTGTACGACCAGAAAGACTTCACCATGATTGACGTCGTTCATCCCGACGCCTCCAAACAAGCAGCGCTTGCCCAATGGGCAAACCAGCGCGGAATCCGCCCGGCGGAAATTATGGCGATTGGCGACAATCACAACGATTTGGGCATGTTGTCTTTTGCCGGAACGCCGGTCGTGATGGGAAATGGCGTGCCCGAGCTGAAGACGTTTGGGTGGCACGAAACCGGAACCAATGACGAAGCCGGTGTGGCCGCCGCGATTGAACATTTTGTGTTGCAGAAGGCGGCTTCGTGCGTTTAAGGCAAATCGCACCGCTCGGCCTGCTGCTCGTGGCCTTCGCGCACGGCGCGCGGGCCGACTATATCGTTTTGCGGAACGGCCAGCGACTCGAGGTGACAGGCTACCAGCTCGTCGGCGACAAATATAAATTACAGATGGTCGGCGGCTCGGCGGAGATTCCCGCGTCCGAGGTGGCGGGGATCGAGCCGCAGGACGTTTTCACGCCGGTCATTCGGTTGAAAGCCTCGAGCCAGGCCCCGTACCGTGAACTGGTCGAGAAAAGCGCGCTGCGGTATGGCGTGGATGCCGATCTCATCAGCAGCGTGATGGGAGCCGAATCAAACTTCAATCCGCGAGCGGTTTCGCGGAAAAATGCCCGCGGCCTGATGCAGTTGCTGCCGCAAACTGCGGCGCGGCTCGGGGTGCGGAATATATTCGACCCGCAAGAAAACATTGACGCCGGGACCCGCTATTTGCAGACCTTGCTCGTTCGCTACAACAACGACCTCGCGCTGGCCCTGGCTGCCTATAATGCCGGTCCCCAGCGTGTCGGGCTGTATGGCCGAGTGCCGCCTTTCCCTGAGACGATCTCCTATGTTCGTCGCGTAAAAAGCGAGTACACAAAACGAAAGAGCTCGGCTCATGGACAGCCGGGCGAGCGTCCGGCGTTGCCCGCCGCGGGCGAACCACCGAGCGCAGCAACGCCGACGACAGGACAGTTCTAGTCCCGCATTCGCAAATCTAAAACCGCTCGACGGAACTCCCGACCTGCGGGTTCGCGCAGGCCCGGACGCCAGCCTGGCTTTATTTATTGATTTTCCGGCGGTGCTGGGTTTTGCGGACTTTGTTGCGGATTGGTGGTGGGCGCTGCCGGAGCGCTCGTTCCACCCGGAGTTGCCCCGTTGATATTCTGACCGAGGCCCGGCCCGGGTTGCAGACCTTGCTGAATCGCCGAAGCGGTATCTTTGGAAGGATCCCAGTAAAACTCAAAGAGCCGGTAGCGCTTGGCTTTTTCGTAAACCTTCAAAGAAGGCTGGTTCACTTTACTCGCCACACCGATAATGTTGCCGCCGATGATGGTGGAGTCTGAGGAAAGCGGTTGAAACGCGGAATTTGTGTCGCTCGCGTCGCTTCCCGCCGGCGCCGATCCGGTTCCTGCATCGGACGCCGGGCCATCGGCTGCTTTGCCTGGTGCCAGCGCTCCGCTGGTCGCCTGCGCGCCTGCTGCGGGAGCGGCTGCCGCGCCGTTCAGTGAAGAGACGGGCTGCCCGAACCCGCCGGCCGCGGGGAGTTGCACTCCCGTTGGTTGCGGCTTCAGGCTGCCAATAATCTGGCCGGCCGCGCCCACATAGAGGAGCCGCCACGAGCCGTCCACTTTGTTCATCGGATCTTTGTAAGCCTGCCGCAAAAACCGGAACGATCCCATCTTGGGCTTGGTCAGGTCTTCGATGTTTGTTGGAAATTTTCCGGTCTTCCGGTAATACAGCTTGATCGCGCGCACATACTGATGGCCGCGCCAGATCATTTCCACTTCTTTTTCGCGTTTGCCGTCGGTGAGCACCCGCGGAGCAGCGGCAGCGGCGGCCAGCACCAGCAGTAAAATGAAAAAGACCATCATCATCAGCGCGTAGCCGCGCTGCTTCTGCGTGCCGCGGGTATTGGCCGGAAGTCTCCTCACGTGGCCGGACCTGCGGACTGCTCTTCGAGCGGCGCCGTATTGCGACGGCCGGAGGAAATTTCCTCAAATTCGATATTGCCACTGCTGATTTTGACGATGCGAAAACGGCCGAGAAGGGTATCCCCTTCGCCTACGATGTACACATCGTCGCCGTTGGTCAGGAAAGCGCGACGCGCCGTACCATTGGGAATCGTGCCATACCCGAAGTACTTTGCCGGCAGTTGGGGCTTGGGTGGCTCCTGAACGGGCGGGGGACCGGTCGGTCCGGTTGCGGTATTGTCGGGAGTTTTGGTCTGGTCCGGAGGCGGTTGCGCTATCTCGGTAAAAATATTGCGCCCGCTGCTCTTGTATTCCGTACCCTGCGCGGCTTCCATCTTTTCATGATGCAAGCGCGGATTCTCAACGGCCAGCAGATGAATGTCAGAGAAGTTGGCGTACGCTCCTCCGGCCGCCGACGGTTTGACCCGTTGCACGGTCCACACCAGCACCGCCACCACGATCAGGGCGCCCAGCCAAATGAGTTTTTTTCGCTCGCTCATCATGCCGTCCGGAAATACGTTTTCAGATGGATCGCCACCCGCAGCACGTTCGAGGTTCCCTGCCCTGAAGTATCGGAAGCCAGACTCAAGGCATCGACCGCATACATATTCTGCGAACGCTGAAGCCCGTTCAAAAATCGCACCACATTGCCGTATTCTCCGCTGACGGTGGCCTCAACCGCGACCTCATCCATGCTGCGCCCCGAGATTTCCTTCTGCTTGAAGCCCAGGCCCTCTACATGCAAACCGGCTTTCTTGGCAATCTCGCCGATTTCCGAGCTCAAAGCCGAATATCCCTCGCTGCTTGATCGCAAGGCCTTCTCGAACTGCTCACAATCTTTTTGAATCGCCGGAATATCGTTTTTGATCTCTTCGGCGTGCTTGATATCGGTCCTCAGCAAGTCCCGTTTGAGCTGCAGATCATTCAACAAGGCGCGCGGTGTTTGCGGGGCATTGGCAACCCGCCAGCTGTACACGGCCAGCACCACATCGGCCGTAATCAGCAGAGCGACGGCCACCAGGATTCCCCGTTTTTGCAGTTTAAAGTCTCGCCGCATCAAGTCCTCGAATAAACAGCAGAAAGATCGATCATCAATTGATCCGCAGAGCCACCCGCGGTGTCAGATGGCCGCGCCGCCTGCTCGCTCAGCAGTTCGATGGCAGAAAAAGCATGTGAATTCTCTATGGCTTTCAGGAATTTCAGTTTCGCTTCGTCGCTTGCTGCGCCGATACGGAACCGGACTTCGATTCGTCCCTTGACCTGCTTGGGCTCGATGCTCACGATGCGCACGCCGGAAGGAAGAATTTTTTCCAGATCCATGAACATCATCGTCCAGTCAAAACTTCGTTCGTCGATCAGCGTGTTTAGAAACTGCGAACGATCGTGCAGTTTGGAATTCTCGGTCCGTTTAAAGAAGGTATCGAGTTCCAGGTTCCTGCGGTCCAGGTCGGCCATTTCCTCGCGAACCCTTTCGACCTGCGTCCGCAGCTGCGATTCGGCGCGGCGGACCTTGACCACATGCACCGCCAGGATGAGGCAGAGGAGCCCTGCGACGCCGCCAATCACACCCGCGGTCAGCAGAAACCGGCGGTGCGTTTCAAGTGCTTTGGTCGCTAGATTTAGCCGTACTCTCATTCTGTACCGGTCCTCCGGGCGCTTCGCGGACTACCCATGATGCAACATCCAGCCAACCAGACCTTCCAGTTCCCTGTCGGCCAGCGGCCTGGCCGCAATGTCCACGCGGCCCTCGGAGATCGCGTTGTGCAGCAGGGCGTGCACTTCACAATGAAACTCTTCTTCAAGCGGCGGAACAAATTCCGGCAGCCGGGTGCCCAACCCGGCCACGCGAACCGATTGAATGCCTTCTTGCCAGGTATCCTGGTAGTACGCAGCGACCGGATAGACTTCTTCCAGTAGCATCTGCGGAGTGAGCCCCGCGCCTTGCGCCGGCAATTCCGTGCAGCGATAGCCGCACAGCACGCCTTGGCGGACAATCGCGGTGGTCAGCGATGTGCCTGAAACGCGGGCCATGAGCGTGGGCTTTTGGTCGTCCAGCAAAGACACCGCCGCCAGCGAAGAACTCAAAACGACTCCCGGATACAGCCCCGCGCTCTCGGCCAGGGCTTCATATTCCCGGATAATTCGCAGCCGCGAAAGCGCGGTAACAATGTCCACCCCGTCTTCGCGCGGGGTTTGCCGCATGTAGGAAATCAGAGTTTCATCCACTTCAAAAGGAACGCTTTTTTTGAGTTTCCAGCGCAGCATCGGAATTGCTTCCTGCGGGGAACGCGGAAAATCATCAAAGTGCTGCACAAACACGCGAATGACCGGGTCCGGCAGAATAAGGGCAATGTCTTCGTCTTTTGCGCGGAGGCGCTCGCAGGCGCTAGCAAATGCCGCTTTGAGCGCGGCGGGATTGGCAATGTTGGTCTCAACCGCGGAAGGAACGATGGTTCCCGGCGGCAAAGGTTCAACGGCAAAGCCGTCGAGCGCGCCCGTCCTGCTCCACCGCGCGGCGGCCAGGCGGTCATGCGCAATTTCGACAGCCAGCGGCGGATGCGGAGTCGCTTCAAGCCAGGTGGCCAGCCGGCGCGCCCAGTCGTTTTTATAAATTCCCTGCCGAAATGTGTCTGCCCTAGTCAACGAAGGTTACCTTGTTAATTTCCTTTACCGTCGTAATCCCGTCCCGGATTTTAGCCAGGCCACTCGACCGCAGAGTAATCATGCCCTCGGCAATCGCGGCCCTTTTGATTTCCGACGTCGGCCGCCGGTCCACGATCATCTCGCGGATGTTATCCGTCAAGTCCAGAAGTTCGCAGATCGCGGTACGGCCATGATAACCGGTACCTGAGCATTCCAGACAGCCTGCGCCTTCGGCGAACGTCATCGGGCCCCAGCTCACAGGATCCAGACCAAATTCCTTCAGCTCTTCGGCAGAATATCGCTTGGCGCGTTTGCATTTGCTGCACACAATGCGGACCAGACGCTGCGCCATAATGCAATTGAGGGCGGACACAAAGTTGTAGGGCTCGACCCCCATGTTGATGAACCGGCCGATGACGTCGGTGACGTTGTTCGCGTGGACCGTGGTAAAAACCAGGTGGCCGGTCAGCGCGGACTGAATCGCGATCTGCGCGGTTTCCTGGTCGCGAATTTCTCCGACCATGATTTTGTCGGGGTCATGCCGCAGGATCGAGCGCAGTCCGCGGGCAAAGGTCAGGCCTTTTTTCTCGTTGACCGGAATCTGGGTGATGCCGCGCAGCTGGTACTCGACCGGGTCCTCGATCGTGATGATCTTATCTTCATCGGTCTTGATTTCGTTGATGGCGGCGTACAGAGTCGTGGTCTTGCCGGAGCCGGTCGGCCCGGTGACCAGCACCATGCCGTACGGCTCACGGATATATTTTCTGAAACGCCGCATCTCTTCGGCGGAGAAACCAACAACATCCAGACTGAGGCTCGTGAATTTTTCAGAAAGCGTCTCTTTGTCGAGTACGCGCAGCACCGCGTCTTCGCCGTGGCTCGCCGGCATAATCGAAACGCGCAAGTCGATGAAACGCCCTTTGTACTTCACGCGGAAACGGCCGTCCTGCGGCACGCGGCGTTCGGCAATGTCCAAGTCGCTCAGGACTTTAATGCGCGACAAAACGGTCTGGTGCCACTCCTTGGCGATCGGCTGCATGGCATGCTGCAGAACACCGTCAATGCGGTATTTCACCGCCACTTCGGCGTCGCGCGCTTCAATATGGATGTCGCTTGCTCGGCGTTCGAGCGCCGTAAAAATGATCGTTTCCACCAGCCGCACGACCGGACTTACCGTGGTGTCGCCCCGCGTCAGGCGATCGCCGGAAATCGTTTCGTCGCTTTCCTCTTGCTCGTCTTTCGACACTTGCAGCGTAAACGCTTCGGTCGCCTGCTCCAACACACGCTGCGACTGCTCGGTGCGCTTGAGCAGGTCGCCGATTTGCCGGGCCGTGGCCACCTTGATCGAAAGCTTCTTGCCGAGCAGCAGGGGCAGTTCATCGCTCAACAACACCTGGCTGGGATCGGCCACCGCAATGAACAGCACGTTGTTCTGCACTTCGAGGGGAACGAAGTTGTAGCGGAACATTAAATCGGCGGGAATGGTGCGGAAAAGCTCGGGATCGATGCGCTGCTCGAGCAAGTCGATAAAGGCGCAACGATAGCGCTCCGCCAGTTTCCTTGCGAAGTTGCGCTGGTGCTGCTCGTCGCCGCCTGGAATGCCGGCTGGTGGTAGATGTTCAGTCGTAGCCATTCATACCTTACTTTGCCGGCCCGCTCGCTGAGAAGGAGAATATCGGGAGATAGAGCGAAATTAGAATAAAAGCAACCAACAATCCCATGAAAATAAGAATAACCGGTTCAATGATGGAAACCAGTGCCCCCAATCGTAGATTGACTTCGTCCTCATAGAATTCTGCCACACTTGTCAGCATGGGAGCCAAAGCGCCGCTCGATTCCCCCACTTCAATCATGTCCAGCGCCAATTCCGGCATGATGCCTTTGGTCGCCAGCGCGCTGTGCAAAGATTCCCCTTCGCGGACCATCTGCGTTGCTTGCACCACCGTCACGCGAACCAGCTTACTGCGCAAGGCGTCGGCGGCGGTTGCCAGGGCCGCCACGAGCGGCGTGCCTCCGGTCAGCAGCGTGGCCAAAGTTCGCGAAAACTGGGCGACCTGAAACTTCAGCAGCGTGTCTCCGACGATCGGCAACTTGAACTTCAAGCGGTCAAAGGTTTCCCCGCCTTCATCGGTCCGCGACCAAAAATACACCGCAATTGCAAAAAGAAATACAAAGCCAATCGCACCCAGACCGTAGAAGCGGTACTCCCCCGTCATCGCCAGCAGAAACTGGGTGGGACCCGGCAGCTCGACGTTTAAATCCTTGTACAGCAAGGCAAACTTGGGAACTACGCTGGTA